>Ga0209248_10000498_pt1 | contig 12446 bp, 10 predicted proteins | sample BogFormECP04_OM1_FD_188241 | JGI IMG/M metagenome (GOLD analysis project Ga0209248, IMG submission 188241) | Bog forest soil microbial communities from Calvert Island, British Columbia, Canada - ECP04_OM1 (SPAdes) (version 2) | ecosystem: Environmental > Aquatic > Freshwater > Wetlands > Bog ... | reverse complement strand
AAGATTAGCGACAAGTTGAAAAAGATCGCCCTCGAGAAATGGCCTGACATGATCGACGCGATCGTCAACGAGAATCAGACGGTTTCCGCCGACGGCTCGCAGATCACCGTCACGGGAAAAGCAATTCAATACGACTCGTCGGTTGACCGGGCCGCCTTGCATCACCTTAACGACGACCTCGTCGCGTCGCCCAATGGCAACTAGCAGTCATCAATGGATCTCTAACAACAGAACGGGCGCATCGTGGAAACTGTTCGCGACGCGCCCGCCTACAGAAACCGTCGCTTTGCCCCCGGCTGGTTCTTAGCACAGCCCGCTCTCCGCTAGTGGCTCTTCGGAACTCCCTCACGCTGTCACTCATCGTGAAACATTTCACCTTTCCGAGCATCAAAGAATGACACAGTAGAAGTTTTCAGATCTTCAATGAGGCCTTCGCACATGACATTCAAACGCTTTGCGACAGTTGCAGCGCTCGCGTTGACGATCGCCTTTATCGCCCCACCTGTCCCTGCTGGTGCACAGGTGAAGCCCGGAGACGTTATTACTCCCGACAACGCGTCTATGGTCGAGGGGTTGGTAAGTCCCGGAAACCTCATCCTCGTCAAACAAGGCATGAAGATGAAGATAGTTCCGACTAACCACCTGGATTGGCCACCGCCTTATAAGGCCGCCACCGAACAATACTCGCCTCAGGTCTCACTCAGTCCGGACGGTGAGCTAAAGAATTACGTCGCCGGACTGCCCTTTCCGCTCGTCGATGAAAACGATCCGCAAGCCGCCACCAAGATCATGTGGAACTTTGCGTTCCGTCCGCTTTACACTGACGACGTAGATGCCCGCGGGGTTGAGATTGTGAGTCACGCTGCAGGTTCGGCCGATCCGATCGAACACTTTTCGATCGGTCATATGGGTTTTTACAAGTATGTTGGCCGGACGGAGGTCGCTCCGGTGCCGTTGGACAAGGATGTCTTGAACACTGGCATCGTATACCGCGCAGGTGCCTATCCGATCCTGGATCCTCCCGAACTGCGCGGCGCGGGAATCGTTATGCAGGGCTACGCTATTCCCGGGTTCGAAGATGCAGTGTGGGAATACAGTTCAGAGTCGCGAAAGCTGAGACGCCTGCCCGCCGCTGAGCTCTCTGACGCCTTCGGAGTCTCCAAGACGGGTAGCGGCGTGCAAAGCGGCGGTGGTGCGGGCGCCACAACGTATGCGTCCACTTGGGATCCCGATTCGGCATTCGGTTTTTCCGCGAAAGTCCAGGACTACACCTATAGGCTGCTAGGCGAGCGGCCGATGCTCGCATCCGTCGAGGCCGCGAATTCTCCTGCCCAGCCGTGCGCCAGTGATGGCGAACGCTCGGTCTGTCCGGAGAATTGGGAGATGCGTCACCTTTATGTGATTGAAGCGACAGCGAAGCCTCGCTCTCCTATGGGCGGCAGCGTCATTATTCCCAAGCGTATTTTCTACATCGATTCGGAAGGCTGGTTTATCACCGCCTCGGACCAGTTTGACAGACAAGATCAGCTCTGGAAGACGATCGTGACCTTTAATGCGTACCGCGACCGACCGGTCCCGGACGCAAAGGCCGCGATCTGGCCCTTTAAACGCATATTCGAAACCGCCCTGGTTGACGAAGATGTGACCGATGGATTTTCGACTGTCGTTTATTCGCCGGGACCCAACAGCCATGACGACGGTTGGTACATCAATATGGGCGCCATCGACAAGACATTCTTTACGCCTGAGAAGATGGTCCAGGCTGGCCATTGAGGCGGCCGCAGTTACATTGTGCTTACGGGTCCGGTTGGTCGTATGCGTCAGAATGAAACAACGCCTCGGTGGAAGACGATCACGCGCGAAGTCGCCGTGCCTACGCAAACCAACGCGGCTATTCGCAACTAGTCTCGAGACGAACAAAAAGACGGTTGAGTCGGTCCCGCGGAACTATCTGGAGTGTGAGCAATTAGCCCTGGAGTGCGAGTGATTGGCCAATGAATAGGCAAGCCACGGTTTGGGTGTAAATCAAAATGAATGATCGGATTCTCTATACGATGTGCGTTGGCCCTGATGTCTGCCGCTTCGGTCCGGACCGGCGAAGCGGAAGCGTTGTGGATGCTGCAAAACGAGCCGCCAAGATAGGTCAGTCATGAACGATCCAGGTACACAAATCGATTCGATGATGGGTTCGGCAGGCGACGAGCTTCGCGCGGATGCCGTTATGCCCGCACAATTTTACCCTGCGCGGCGCGTGTCTGCTTCGGTCGAGCCGATCAAGCGCCTGATGGGCGGCGTTCTGGCCGATGCGGTGCGATGTTTTCAGCGCAATTTCGAAGCAGACCATCCGAGCAGGCGGCGGGAGTTCAGGGAAGCGCGGTTCTGGATTTTCCGTGGGAAGAGAGACGGACCTTTCTCTTTCGAGGACGTTTGCGAAACGTTGGATATCGATCCACGTCGCTTACGTGAATTGATTATTCGTTGGCAGAAAAACCAACGCCCCGGGGATAAGCCGCGCATGATTCGACGCTCCGCGGTCAATACTGGCGGCCGACTTCGATCGAGGCGGACAAGGTGACTAGCCCCCGGCGAGTTGCTGAGGTCTTTCGCGACAAGCCAGCCGAGAAAAAATCTGTCGCACTGCGCGTTGAAGGTCTGACCAAGCGGTACGGTAAGACCATCGCCGTCAGCGGGTTGGATTTCGAGATCGGCGAAGGAGAGATTTTCGGCCTGCTGGGTCCCAACGGAGCGGGCAAGACCACGACGATTGCGATGCTTGCGACGCAGCGCCGGCCCTCCTCGGGAGATGCGACGCTGTTCGGCCATAGCGCGTGCAAAGAGCAGCAGCTCGTTCGCCAGATGATCGGTCTCGCGCCGCAGGAAGTTTCGCTTTACCCGGCGCTCACCGCGGCGGAGAACCTGCAATTTTTCGGCAGCATCTATGGCGTGAGGCAGCCCGCGCTGCGTGAGCGCATCGACGAGCTGCTGGCATTGGTGGGATTGGACGCTCATCGCGACCATCAGGTCGGCATTTTCTCCGGCGGCATGAAGCGCCGTCTGAATCTGGCCGTTTCTCTGGTACATCGGCCGAAACTCATCCTGCTCGACGAGCCGACCGCGGGCGTCGATCCTCAATCGCGCGAGCAGATCTTGAAAATCGTTGGCGGCCTGCGCGATGACGGCAACGCGATCCTCTACACCACGCACTACATGGAAGAGGCGGAGAGACTGTGCGACCGCCTGGGAATCCTGAGCGAAGGGAAACTGGTCGCGGTGGGCACTCTCGACGAGCTACTGAGCGGTACCGAGTTCGGAGAGATTATAGAAGTGAGGGGACTGCCGGCCGGAGTCGATCTTGCCAGCATGCAGGCCCTGGGCGGAGTTAGCCGCATCGAGCGCGCCGACGGCGTCGTCCGGTTGTACGTAAAACGCGCCGCTGACTACCTCTGGCCGCTTCAGAAAATTGTCAATCGCTCCGATAAAAATGTGCGCATCAAGATTGCGCCGCTTAGCCTGGAGGATCTCTTTCTCCATCTGACCGGAACGGAGCTTCGCGATTGATGCGCACCTTGTCCGTCATGCTGGTGGCCGTGCTTCTTGTGGTCGCCCCGGCTCGGGCTGCGAGCCCGCTCGATTACACGCGCACAACTCTCGAGCAGGCGCGCGCGATTGTCGCCAGCAGTCAGACTCACAATGAAAAGCTGGCCGCACTCTCCACTCTGTTCAGCAAATTTCTCGACACCGACGAGATGGGTCAGGAGGCGCTCGGGCCGCACTGGTCAAGCTTCACGCCAGCGCAGCAGAAGGAGTTCCTCGGTCTATTCCGCGAGCTTCTCCAGCGGACCTACGTGCAAAAACTTCTGCTGTTCGAGAATCCAAACTTCGTCTACGCGGGCGAGCAATCCACCGGCGCGGGCGCGGTGGTCGACACGAAAATAGTCACGCCGCGCGATCAGTTCGACGTTACCTATCGGCTCAAACACGCGGGCGATACCTGGATGGCAACCGCTATCACGGTTGAAGACGTGAGCCTGACCGCGAATCTCGGCAGTCAGCTCAACGATCTGCTTTCCCGCATGAGCGTCGACGACCTGCTCACCCTGATGCGGCGGAAATACGGCAACGCCAGCGAGGCGGCACAGTCATGAAGACTGTCGCCATGATGCTGAAGGATCTCCGGCTCATCTGCCGCGACCGTTACGGCCTGATCGCGCTGCTGGTCGTGCCGATCGTCGTGATAATGGTCGTCGCCGCTGCCACTCAATCCGGCGACGGCAGCAAGAGCATCCTGTTCCCCGTCGTTAATGAGGATCAGGGGCCAGTCGCGACCGCGCTGATCCGCGCCTTTCGCGAGCATCTTGACGTACGGGTGGTTTCCCGCGCGACGGCGCAGCATCTGGTGGCCGAGGCCAACGACGCTCCTGCCGCGCTGATCCTGCCGCCCGAGCTGAGCAAGCGTTACCTCGCGCAAAAGCCCTCCACTGTGGAAATGCTCACCGATCCAGCGCAGTGGCGCGAGCTCGAGGCGATCAAAGTGGTGATGCTGCTGGCCGATCGCGAGACGGCGTCGCTCGGCGATCCGTTCAGCCAGGAACTGCTGAACGTCAAGGAGCATAACATCACCGGCGACAACGTCTCGTTCTCCTCGCTCGAGCAAAATATCCCGGGCTTCAGTCTGATGTTCGTCCTGCTCACTCTGATTTTCAGCGTCTCGCTCGCGCTGCGCGAGGAGGAAGTGTGGGGCACGAGTGCGCGGCTGGCGGTCGCGCCAATGCCTCCCGCGTCTCTGCTGGGTGGGAAGCTGCTGGCGCGACTGGTTGTAGGGACGGCGCAACTGCTCCTGCTCTTGCTATTCGGTCACTTCGTCTACGGGCTCCGGCTCGGCCATTCAACGGTCGCTATCGTCCTGGTCGCGACCGCGGTGGTTGCCTCGATGACCTGCTTCGCCGCGGTCGTCGCGGCCTTCGTGCGCACGCGCGAGCAGGCAATCCCGGTTGGCTTGGCGGTGGCGTTCGTGCTGGCCTCGCTTGGCGGATTGTTCTGGCCGCTGTACGACCTGCCGCGAATGATGCAGCAACTCGCGAGCGTGCTCGTCACCACGTGGTCGATGTCGGCGCTGCAGGACGTGATGCTGCGTGACAAGAGCCTCGTCGCAGTTTCAGCCGAGCTGCTGGTGCTGGTGGTCTATGGCCTCGTGTCCTTCCTGATCGCATTGCGACTCTTTCGCTACGGAGGGGAGGCTATTTCGTGATGGAGTTTCAAACCTTGCATAACTCTTCCGTGACCTCGCTAAGGCGCGGAAAGGCAAAAACATACACGGCTTTCAAAGATAGGCACCTGGTCCGGATGATGGGGCTCGCGATTCTATCGATCGTTTGCATCACTTTGATCGGGTGTTCCGGGCAGCAAGGCGCTTCACAAATAAGCTATGCGCAAGACCAGGAGGCGCTTGCATCCGACTTGCCCTCTCCAAGCGATGGGATGGATTACGATCCTTGGGAATCGATCAACGACAAGACCTTCTACTTCAACTTCAATCTCGCCGACCATTACGCGATAAAGCCGGCCGCTAAAGTTTGGTCGCGATTGCCAGAGCAGTTTCGACAAAGCCTGGCCAACGCCTTCTACAACCTGGATATGCCGAAACGGTTCGTGAACAAGGTTCTGCAAGGCAGGCTGCCCGGCGCTGGCCTGGAGCTCGCGCGCTTTGTAGTCAACACGACAGTTGGAGTCGTGGGACTATTCGACGTCGCCTCGAGGCTGCATATCGAAAAGACTGACGCTGACACCGGAGAGACCTTTGCCCTTTACGGCGTTGGGCCCGGGCCTTACCTGGTAGTGCCGTTGTTGCCTCCGCTCGACGTGCGTGACGCGTTCGGGTTCGCCGCCGACTCATTTTTGGACCCGCTCTCGTGGTTCGTTACTCCGATTGGTGCCGACGTCGGGCGCAGCGCCGCCAAACAGATCAACGAACGCGCAAACAACATTCAATTATATGACGACGTCGAGGATAGTTCGCTCGATCTGTACGCCGCAGTCCGAAACGGCTATTTGCAGCGGCGCCGGAAGTTCATCGAGGACGCCATTCGCGATCGGGATCGGGCCTGGGAACGCATTTTCCCATCCTTCAGAGCCCGAATATCAATCGCCCCTCCGAGAGGATCCGAAATCGAGTGAACAACCATCAGAGAATGACGATCTTGAAACCCCTATCAAGTGACTCCCGGCTGCACAGCTTCGTGCATCGATTACTAATGCCTAATTGTCAGGCGCCAGTGACCAAGGCCTTCCTTTAAACTCTGATTTCCATTTTGAATCCTGATTCAGCCTCGCAGAAATACTAGGCCGTCTTCGGGCGCAAAGTTCATGTTTGGGTTTGAGTTCAAGCCGCTTTCCACGTCACCGAAACGGATCAGTTCTGCCGCCCGTCAGGACGGCCTCGGCTGGTCCTGTCGACTTGCGAAGAGCACGAGGCATACGAGCATCACCACTGCAGCTTGGTCGCGGATGCGGTAAGCCGTCACTCGATGCGAACTAGACCGGACAGGCCCGCGAACAGCAGTGGCGTGAGAATCCATCCGGCGAGGATGTGAATCCATAGGTAACCCCGGAGCATCGCCCCGGGAAACGTGCGCGCATCGGAAGTCAGGCTCCCCATGTGCAATTCGCCTCCGGGGAGATCGCGCGGATTCGGGCGCCAATAACTCCCCTGGTACAAATCGACCACTGGGAGAAAATTCTCCAGCGAATAGACCAACGGGTTGAACGGTGGATAGTGGGGCGGCGTCAGCCCCGATTTCATGAATTCGCGGTAGGCGGTCTCGTCAGTCGGAGTCATCACCTTGGCGGAGTAGCCCCACGCGAACAGCGCCGTACCGAGAAGCACGAATCCGATTATCCACCACAATGCGCGCAGCGGGCGAAACCCGTAACCGATGGTCGCCTGCAGGAGCAGATTCCACGCGCGCTCGAGCAGGCTCATCTCGCCGAACCGGCGATGCTCAACCTCTTTGGCGATCTCCACAGTGTTGGCTTCGGCTTCGCGGCCGTCATCGCGGAGCACCTTGGCCACCCGGCGGTACGGGCGCGGATGATATCCAACCGGCTGCAGCGCAAGCCATTTGAGCCGCCCGGCGGCGTCGCTCGGCCCGCCGCTGAAATCGTTGTAGGCGAAGCCATCGATTACCAGGTTTCCCTTCGCGGGCCAGCTCGAACTATCGTCCCATAGCGCGCCGGCGCTGGCGTTTTCGAGATCGAGCACCGTGCGCGCCGTGACTGCCACGCTAAACCAATACAGCGTACCCTCGATTGCCACGCGCTCAGCGTTAAGGCCGTTGTCGCCGCCGCCAACGAATTGCACGTTCTTGAATGTCACCGAATCCCCGACCTTCGCCAGCCGCATGTCCACGAAACCGTCGGTCTTGAATCCCTCGAGAAATAGAACATCGCCAGCGATATTCGCATCGACCAGCGAAACTGCGGCCTCGGCGGCGCCGGCAACAAAATTTCCACCGCTGAAGTTAAGATTGTTGCCAATCCGCGCTCGGAAAAGGCTCACTGGGCCATAACTTCCGCGCATGAACGCAACATCGCCCGCCGACGTAACCATGTCGCCGTTGATCGGCCCGATCTTGCTGCGTTTGACCTCGAAACTGGTGAGCTGCGCATAAGAGATGTCGAAGCCGTCGGGCGCGTAGCAGCGAAGCAGAGTAATTGGCTTCGGCCCTCTTAAGTAGGACAGATCGAGTTTGCCGGCGATTCGCGCGGCGGCGAGCGACGGTCCGCTCTCGTGCACGTACTGGAGGGCGGCTGGATCTGTACACAGCCACTTCAGCAACTCTGCCCGAATCGTGCGATCCGGTCCCCATTTGTCGCCACGCCCGGCGTCATTGGCGGGATTGTTTGGATCGGTATCGGGTCCGACCCAGGGAATCATCCGGTCTGGCGCGCCTTCGAGCATCTTTCGCTCGGCGGCGCTGAGTGCGACGCCGAATCTCTCCTGCGCCATCACCACGAGCGCCTCGCCCTTCTGGGCGACGGTCTCCGGCGGCCCTTCCGTCGCGATTCTCCGCTCCGCCGCCAAGGTATTCACGTTTCCGATTAGCGCGAACATGAACAGCGCCGCGCATGACAGATTTCGAGCTAATCTTGAGAGCATCGTCCTCGACAGTCTCGCACGCTGATGAGGCCACCTGCACTGCCAGGCCTACGAGCAGGGTTGCTATAGCCGCGACGACGCGTTTTCCCGAGTAATAGTACCTACGGGTTTTACCTGGGCACCCGCCGGAACGGGTGCGGAAGCAAAAGAAACCGCCAACGCGAGAGTGGTGATAATTGCAAACCGATTGAACGTCATAGGCGATGTCCTCGTTACACTCCTAGAGCACTTCGACTGCTGTCATTCTTTGATGTTCAGAAAGAGAAAAGGTCTCACCGACAGCGCGGGCAGGTTGAGAGTTCCGAAGGGACGGCAGCGGAAAGGCGATGTTGCGAAAGAACCAGAAGAGGGCAAACTGCATGTTTTGTGGGTAAACGCCGGTTCTGGACGCACAATAGACGGACGATTACAGCACAGACCTGTGTGTGGCGAATTGCTGATTTTCCGCGGAAATCACCAATTCGCCACAGACAGGCCGGAGCGCGACCAATTTTACCTATACGCCAGACTCCATCAGCGAGGTATTCTGGATGAAGCAGGTGCAGGAACAGGAGAAACGGCTGGCCGTGCGCGATCTCAGAAAACTGCCGAAGGTGGATTTACACGTTCACCTCGAATGCGCCATTCGGAGCGATACCCTGCGCCGGCTAGCTCAGAGTAACCGGGTTGATCTTCCGGAGTCCTTACTGACGGAAGGCTATACGTTTCGCGATTTCGAAGATTTTCGTGCTGCGGTGCATGGGATACGACCGTGCCTCTGCAAGGCGTCGGACTTCTCGCTCGCTGGCTTCGAGTTATGTCATCAGCATGCCGCCGAGGGCGTTCGCTACTTCGAAGTATCGTTCACGTTGGGAGCTCACGGTGTCAGGCTGGGCGATTGGGACATGCCGATTTCGGCCCTGCTCGACGGACTTCAGTTGGGACGCGAAAGGTATGGCGTCGAGAGCCGCGTCATCGTCGATCACGGCCGCAGCCAGCCTGAGGAAGTCGCGATGCGCGCTCTTGTCGCAGCGCTCAAATACCGAGAACGCGGCGTTATCGGTTTCGGACTCGGAGGCAACGAACAATGGCCGCCTGAGTTGTTTACCCGCGCGTTCCTGGCTGCGATCGATGGCGGTCTTCACTCGGTTCCGCATGCCGGCGAAATGTCGGGACCGGCGAGTATTCGCGGCGCGATCGTCCATCTCAAGGCGGAGCGAATCGGCCACGGCATTCGCATCCTAGAAGATCCGGAATTGGTCGCGTTCGCCCGGGAACGTGAAATTGCTTTGGAGGTGTGTCCCACATCAAACGTGATGCTTGGGATGGTCCGTTCGCGCCAGGAACATCCGCTTCTCGAACTGATCGAGGCTGGGCTAACGGTCACTCTGAATTCCGATATACCGGGGATCCTTCAAACGGACGTGACTGCTGAATACACGTTTGCTCGTGAACAGTTTGCGCTGGACGATCGCGCGTTGGCGAAGCTGGCGCGGGCGGGGGTCAAGGCGTGTTTCGCCGATCCGAAGCTTAAGGCCGAGCTCAACCGCGATATCAACAGTTGGTTGGCCAGTCGGTAGCGAATTTGGCTGCCCCCAATCTCAGCGATGTTGGAAAAACGATGGCGGCTCACCCGTGGCTCCTCAAAACCTTATCCTCGGGAGATTCCTCGGTTCCGGACGTGTCCGGCGCAAATGACATTGGCCTGAAGCGAAGAACACTCGAACATAATCCGCGTCGTCGGCCGAAACTGCGAGGCGTGCGGGCCACCTTGGAGTCTCCGTTCGTGCGGACCAAGTTTTGAGGAGCCACAGTTTATGGCCAGGAGTCCGAAGCGTGAAACATCCGCGGGCTTGGATTAAACTGCAGTGGATCGCTGCCGTCAAAGGGACTCGCGGCAGATAAAACCAATAAAGTCCGGAGTGATCGCATCCCGATTGTTCACCCGGCGAAAGAAGTGGGTATAGAAAAATGAGCGATTACGTTCCTCCGAAGGTGTGGACCTGGAACAAGTCGAACGGCGGACAGTTCGCAAACATCAATCGTCCTATTGCCGGACCGACCCACGATAAAGATTTGCCGGTGGGCCGCCAGCCCCTCCAGCTCTATTCGCTCGGCACGCCGAATGGCGTGAAAGTCACCATAATGTTGGAGGAACTCTTGGCCCTGGGGCACAGCGGCGCGGAGTATGATGCCTGGCTCATCAACATCGGAAACGGCGATCAGTTCGGCAGCGGCTTTGTCGCGGTGAATCCGAACTCCAAGATCCCGGCTCTCGTTGATCGCAGCGGTTCAACGCCGATCAGGATCTTCGAGTCCGGCGCGATCCTCTTGTATCTCGCCGAAAAGTTCGGCGCGTTCGTACCAACCGAGGCCGGCGCGCGCGCCGAATGTCTGTCATGGTTGTTCTGGCAGATGGGAAGCGCGCCCTATCTGGGCGGCGGGTTCGGCCACTTCTATGCGTACGCCCCGGAGAAGATCGAATATGCAATCGATCGGTTTGCCATGGAGGTGAAGCGACAACTCGACGTCCTCGAGCGTCGCCTCGCGGAGAGTGAGTACATCGCGGGCAGCATCTACACGATCGCTGATATGGCCATCTTCCCTTGGTATGGCGCGCTGGCGAAGGGCGTGCTCTACGGAGCCGCCGAGTTCCTGAGCGTGCAAGACTACAAGAACGTGCATCGTTGGGCTGACGCACTCCTGCAGCGGTCGGCAGTAAGCCGGGGACGGATGGTCAACCGCGTTTACGGTGAGCCGTCCAGCCAGTTGCACGAACGGCACGACGCTAGCGATTTCGACACCAGGACGCAGGACAAGCTCGCCGCGGGAAAATGAACTTCCGTTGCGCGACGAGAAGGAAATTGGCGACGTTAACTAGGACGACGTCATAACACCCTGCTGGCGCGCTAAGCCTTCGACCGCCGATCATCTGCCACGCGGCGACGAGCGGAGCGCGAGGGCCAAAGCCGCGAGCAGCAGCGGGAGAACAACCAGCACGCCATAGTGCTCCGGTGGATGATGTCCGCCAGGTACGGATCTGAAAACCCATGCGTCGAGCGCGTGCAGCGTCCGTTCGACAATCGCCAGAGCGAGCGTTATCGGCACCAGGGTCCGGTAGCGCAGCGAAACAATAAGCATCATCAGACCGAACGCGATTTGCGTCGCACCCGCCCAGGCGAAAAGCGCGATGATTACACGGCCGTTCTGACTGAGGTCGAGGCCAGCGATGCTTTCCGCTCCTCCATCAGGAGCGAGCACATGGATACAGCCGGGCACGATCGTGAGAACGCTGAAGAGAGTTAGGAAATACGCCGCCACTGTCGAGCCGCGATAAGCGCCGTTGGAGCTCGGAGGGAGAAGGGAATTTAGTATCAAGCTGTCACTCACAGTGTTGTGGCGGCCCGCGCGGCTCACGGCGTGCCATACTACACATGACTCGACGATCGCTACTCATCTCTTCCGCTCCACCAATCACTCGGCCTCACGCCGCTTGTTCGATTATTCGCGGCGCTCTCCCTGTGTGTGGCGAATTGCTCATTTCTGTGGAAGATCAGCAATTCGCCACACACATGTTGTCGGTGCAGCTATTGATCATCAGGAAAGGTGCGCCGGGTCTCAGTCGCACCTGGATCTCCCGCAGGGTGTCGAGCCGACGTCCGTCGCCGGGCACGAAGTTCAAAACACAGAAACGCCGTTGCCGCGCTGTTCGCCCGCTATGACCGCTGGCGTCTCGGATCGGCTATAGTCAGTTGAGGAATTGGTCGCGATCACGCAATCCTTTTCCTGACGCCGTAAGGCTCAGCTGAAAAAGGACGCGGCAAAATACCGCACTGAAATCATGACGATCGAACTTCAGATGCTCGCGCTGAGTGCTGCACTCGGCTTGGTACAAATCGTCCTGAGCGCGCACGCTACCAGCGTCCAGTACGGATACCGGTGGGCGGCCAGCGCGCGCGATCAGGCGATGCCGCCGCTCACCGGCGTCGCCACGCGGCTCGAACGCGCGTCGAGCAATTTCATGGAAACCTTTCCGCTATTCGCCGCGGTAATCCTAGTTGCCAACGTCATTGGCCGCCACAACTGGATGACCGCGTGGGGCGCGCAACTCTATTTCTGGGGCCGTGTGGCCTACCTGCCGCTCTATGCCTTCGGCGTCCCGCTGGTCCGGTCGATAGTCTGGAACGTCGCGACCATCGGCATAATCTTTGTCCTGCTCAGCCTTATATAACCCTCCGATACCTGTGTGTGGCGAATTAATGATTTTCCCAGAAATCAGCAATTCGCCACAACGCGGGCCTCAGATCTAAAG
>Ga0209248_10000497_pt1 | contig 12459 bp, 12 predicted proteins | sample BogFormECP04_OM1_FD_188241 | JGI IMG/M metagenome (GOLD analysis project Ga0209248, IMG submission 188241) | Bog forest soil microbial communities from Calvert Island, British Columbia, Canada - ECP04_OM1 (SPAdes) (version 2) | ecosystem: Environmental > Aquatic > Freshwater > Wetlands > Bog ... | reverse complement strand
GGATCTCATCGACTATGGCCTCGAAGAAATGGGCGACAGCACCGGCGAGAAAGGCGAGCCGCAATTGGTGATCCGTTGTGCCTTTCATGATTTCGGCAAGCTGCAAGAGGCGCTCGAGCGGCGCAGACTAGCGCCGCTATCCGCGGAGCACGAGTACATCTGTTCGGTGCCGATCGAGCTGCCGGAGGATCAGGCGGCGGAGGTTCTCGCCTTGATCGACAAACTCGAACAGGACGACGACGTGCAAAAGGTGTTTCACACCTTGGCTTAAGCTTTATTCATCCTGTCATCGCCGATCGGCCACGGGCGTTTTACTCCCTGAGAGCTAAAACTTTGGAGGATGTCATGAGCAGGCTACTTAAGTTATTGATTCCTATAAGTATTATCGCGATGAGCGGCTGTGTGGTCGCACCCTATGGCTACTATCGTGGGTATTACGGTCCCCGTGTCGCGGTGGTCGCACCCGCTCCCGTGGTGGTCGTTCGGCCGTATCGTTAATGCCAGCAGTTAGCACGAAGCGGACGGGTGAGATAACGTGTCCGCATGGCGACTCACCCGTTCCGCATCGTCAATGTCTTCACCCGTGCTCAAGGCGCTTTGACCGGGAATCCTCTTTGCGTATTTGAAAACGGCAGCGGCTTGAGCACCGAAGCCATGCAAGCTGTGGCGCGCCAATTCAACCTGTCGGAAACGACATTCATCCTGCCCTCGTCGCGCGCCGATGCCCGGGTGCGCATCTTCACGCCGAGCTATGAGATGCCCTTCGCGGGACACCCGACTCTCGGCACGGCACAGGTGTGCCGCGCGCTCAAGCTGGGAAAAGATGCGCTGGTTTTGGAGATGCAGGCCGGGTTGATTCCGGTGCGCGCGCAGGGCGATCGCTGGACCTTGACTGCCATGGGCGCCACCTGGCGTGAACTCGACGCTTCGCGCGACGAGTTGGCAAAGGCTTTGGGCCTCAAAAAGGCCGACATCGGCGAGCGGCCCTTGTGGATGAAGGCTGGCAAGGAGCAGCTGGTGGTGCCGCTGACCTCGATCGATGCGGTGCGGCGCGTCTCGCCGGTACCGCAACGTTTGCAGAGCATCCGCAGCGAGGATGGCCAGAGCATGGCTTATGTTTTTTTCATCAGCGGCGATAACAGCGCATTGGCGCGGTTTTTCTTTCCTCAAGGCGGCGCAATACTCGAGGATCCGGCAACGGGGTCCGCCACTGCGAACTTCGGCGCCTGGTGCTTGGCCATGAAGCGAACATTGCCGGTGCAAATGCAGATTTCGCAGGGCGAGTTCGTGGCCCGGCCTTCTGATCTCTATCTTGACGTGACCCGCGAGCGGGAAATCTTCGTCGGCGGCGACGTCGTCGAGATCGGCAGGGGCTCCATCACCCTGTGACGGTATCGCGCGCCCAGCGAATCACCGGCACGAGCCGCGGCGCCACCATCGAGAGAGCCTGATCAAAGGTCACCCAGCGTGCCTCGTGGTGCTCAGGCTTGCCGAGTTCCGGGTTGATGGGCAGGCTCACCTCGGTACCCTTGCTTCGAGCAACGTAGTACCGGGCATACTTGCCATTGTTGTACGGCCCGGTTTGCACAAAATTCGTGCCCCAGTCAAACGCCAGGTCTTCCAGCGTCGTCTCCTCACGCACTTCACGCAATGCCGCATCCAAGGGTAGCTCGCCCGGCTCAACCATCCCCTTGGGGAAATCCCAATTTTTATAGGCCCGCAGCAGCAGTGTCTGCATCTCTCCCTGCATGCCATGCATCACCACCACGCCCGCAGAGAGTCTCTGGGGATGCGCGGCCGCCATGCGTCACGCGGCCTTAAGGCTGGGCTGTCGAATCAGGTGATCGAACGCACTGAGCGACGCCTTGGCGCCCTCGCCCATGGCGATGACGATTTGCTTGTAGGGCACGACGGTGCAGTCCCCTGCCGCAAATATGCCGGGCACCGAGGTCTGGCCGCGCGCATCGACCTCCACTTCGCCGCGCGGCGACAGCCTGACCGCGCCCTTCAGCCAATCGGTATTCGGCACCAAGCCGATTTGCACGAACACGCCGGCAACATCCAGGTCCCGCATTCCGCCGCTGGACCGCTCCCGGTACTCAAGACCGGTGACACGCTGGCCGTCGCCGATCACCGCGCAAGTCTCTGCGCCGGTGATCACTGCCACATTCGGAAGACTACTGAGCTTGGCTCGGAGCACCGCGTCTGCGCGCAGCTGCGCGTCGAATTCGATCAAGGTAACGTGGCTGACCAGACCCGCGAGATCGATGGCGGCTTCGACTCCTGAATTGCCGCCGCCGATAACGGCCACGCGCTTGCCCTTGAACAGGGGTCCGTCGCAGTGCGGGCAGTAAGCCACGCCGCGATTGCGATATTCGCGCTCGCCGGGCACGCCGATCTCGCGCCAGCGTGCGCCGGTTGCGATGATCAGGGCCCGGGTCTTGAGCCTCGCCCCGCCATTGAGCTTTACTTCGATGAGATCCCCCACGCTCAAGCCTTCCGCGCGCTGCGAATTCATGACGTCCACATCATACGTGGTGACATGCTGTTCCAGGCCGCTCGCCAGTTTATGTCCTTCTGTCTCCTTCACGGAAATGAAGTTCTCGATGCCGACCGTATCGAGCAGCTGCCCGCCAAGACGTTCGGCGGCGATGCCGGTACGGATGCCCTTGCGGGCAGCGTAGATCGCCGCCGCGGCACCCGCCGGTCCGCCGCCCACTACCAGCACATCGAAGGGCGCTTTGGCAGTCAACTTGGCGGCCGCAGCGCCTGTCGCTCCCGCGTCCAGCTTGACGAGGATTTCGGCAAGCTCCATGCGGCCCTGGCCGAACGGCTTGCCGTTGAGAAACACGGCGGGTACGGCCAGCACTTGGCGCCGCTCGACTTCGTCCTGGAACACGGCGCCGTCGATCATGGTGTGGCGGATTCCCGGATTGAGCGCCGCCATTGCATTCAGCGCCTGCACAACGTCCGGACAGCTTTGGCAGCTCAATGAAACGAAGGTTTCGAAGTAAAAATTGCCATCGAGGGCGCGGATTTGCGCCGCCACGGCGTCGTCCAGTTTCGGCGGATAACCGCCGGCCTGCAGCAGCGCGAGCACCAGAGAGGTGAATTCATGGCCCAGCGGCACGCCGGCGAAGCGCACCCGGGCAGCGGCGCCCGGCCCGCGCAGGGCGAACGAGGGCTTAAGCTGCGCCTCGTCGCCATGCACAATACTCACCACGCCGGATAGCGATTCGATGTCGTGCAGCAGCTCGATCATCTCGCGCGATTTGTCGCCGCCGTCGACGCAGGCGACTATCTCCACCGGCTGCGAAATCCGCGCAAGGTAACCCTTAAGCTGGCTTTTGAGATCGGCGTCGAGCATGACGCTAGATCTTCCCGACCAGATCCAACGACGGCTTGAGAGTATGCGCGCCCGGAGTCCACTTCGCCGGACACACCTCGCCAGGATGCGAGGCAACATACTGCGCAGCCTTCACCTTGCGCAGCAGCTCCTTGGCGTCCCGGCCGATGCCGTTGTCATGCACTTCGATGATCTTGATCAAGCCCTCGGGGTTGATCACGAAAGTGCCGCGATAGGCGAGACCGTCAGCTTCGATCAGCACGCCGAAATTGCGCGCCAGCGTCGCCGTCGGATCGCCGACCAAGGGGTAGCGCACCTTGGCGATGGTGTCCGAAGTGTCGTGCCACGCCTTGTGGGCGAAGTGCGTGTCGGTGGACACACCGTAAATCTCCACGCCCAATTTCTTGAACTCCTCATAGTTGTCGGCGAGATCGCCGAGCTCGGTCGGACACACGAAGGTGAAGTCGGCGGGATAGAACACCATGACGGACCACTTGCCCTTGAGGCTCTCGCTCGTTACCGGCACGAACTTGCCGTTGTGGTAGGCGGTGGCCTTGAATGGCTTGATTTCTGTGTTGATCAAAGACATGAAAACTCCTGATTGACGCGTGTTTGAAATTGGCGGCCATGCTAGCGTCCGAGTAGCTATTAATACAATTGATTGTTTTCATATTTCTGATAGACTAGGTCTATGGAAAAAATCGCATGAATCTCAAGGATTTGAAGTATCTGGTGGCGCTCGCCGATACCGGGCATTTCGGCAAGGCAGCCGAGCGTACTTTCGTGAGCCAACCAACCCTGTCGGCTCAGGTGAAGAAGCTCGAACAGTATCTGGGGGTCAAACTGGTGGAGCGCCAGCCCAAGAACCTGCAGCTCACCGAAGTGGGTAAGCAAGTGGTGGTTCGCGCGCGGCGCATGCTCGATGAGGGCGAGGAAATCATCGCGCTCGCCCGCAGCAATACCGATCCTTTGGCCGGACAGCTGAAAGTGGCGCTGATCCCCACGATCGGACCCTATTTGCTGCCGCGCGTGATGCGCAAGCTGCGCAAAGCCCTGCCGCACTTGCGGCTCATGCTCTATGAATACCAAACCGAATCGCTGCTGAAACGTCTGCGCGACGGCGAGATCGACGTCGGCATATTGGCGCTGCCGGCCCCGCAGGACGGCCTGGAATCGCGCGTATTGTACCGAGAGGCTTTCACCGTGGCGCTGCCCGACAATCACCCGCTCACCGAGAAATCGACCATCAAGGTACAGGATCTCAAGGGGCAGACCTTGCTGCTGCTGGAGGACGGCCACTGTTTGCGCGACCAGGCGCTGGAGGTTTGCAGCCGGATCGACGTGCGCGAGGCGGAGGATTTTCGTGCGACCAGTCTGGAAACGCTGCGCCAGATGGTGGTTGCGGGGCTGGGCATCACCTTGCTGCCGGAGCTTGCGGTGGAGCCGCCATTCGGGTCGCAGCGCGGCATGACTATTCGCCAGTTCAGCAAACCCGCTCCAAGCCGCAGCGTGGGCGCCGTGTGGCGCAAGTCCAGCACGCGCGCGCCTGCGATCGCCGCCGTTTGCGGCGTCATGGAAACATGCCTGGTAACGTGACGGCCGTCTCAAGGTCGGCAAGCCGCCAATGCATATGCCGATCATTTCACATATTGCGCATTCCTGACGCGGCACTATAGGCATCCTGAGGAATGCTCCCGTATGAACGCCCGCACCATTTCGCCCGGAAAACCCGCGCCCGCGTCGCCGCGCTTCGATCGCAAGTTCATCGAAGATCACAAGCTCGTGGAGCGCTATCTCGAGAACAAGCTGCCGTTCAAGGGAGCCCGGGACCTCGAGAATTGGTGCCGCGCTCATCCGGATTACCTGAACGATCTGCACTTGTCGGAGCGCGCGCATGCCAGCCTCAAGCTGCTGGAAGCCAGCGGCCAGCCGCAGGACTTGGGCGAACCGCAGCCGCCGTGGTGGAAGCACCTGTACGTGCTGATCGGCCTGGGTGCGCTGGCTTTCGTCAGCCTGGTTATTTGCTGGGTGATGATCGGAAAGATTGAATTAATGTCCGGAAGGCTCGAGGACGCGAAAAGGGTGAAGGATCAAGGATCGCTGGTGCAGCCGGCGACCGAAACCACGAAGTACATTGCTCCGGATCACGCAGCGGGCATCGATCGCGCCAAGATCACCCTGAGCCGGACCGCGCCGCAGCTGATGGATGTGCACGTCAACCTTGCTTACACGCAGAAACTCATGGAGTTTCGCATGATCGTCGACAAGAAGGATCAGGGGCGCGCACTGATACTCAACAACCTGCTCAAGGATTCCAACGGCGAATTGCGTCTGACCTTGAATTCCACCGGGCTGGCCGCCGGCATCTATACCGTGAGAATCGAGGCGCTGACGCCGCGCGGCGGTGCGACGCCCATCGGCTGGCTGCTGCTCGAAGTGCAATAAACCTATTCGTCGCGCAGCGTCACGATAGGCGGAGTGTTGACCACGCTGCGTGTCGCGAGCGTGCCGCTCACGCCCACCAGAATGGTGCCGCACACCAAGCCGAGGACCCACACCCACGGGTCGAGCGTGAAATCGAGCGAAAACAGGCGGCGCGCCAGAATCCAGCCCACTCCCGTGGCGCCAAAGGCGGCCAAGGTCCCGGAGAGAAAGCCGAGCGCCGAGAACTCCGCGGCAACGCCCTGCAGCACTACGCCGCGGCTGGCGCCCAAGGTGCGCAGCATCGCGCTCTCGTAGCGCCGCTCATCGCGGGTCGATTGCACCGCCGCCAGCAGCACCACGATTCCGGCGGCCAACGTGAACAGAAACACATACTGCACCGCAAGGGAGGCGCGGTCGATGATGTCGCGAATCTGCTTGAGAATGGCATCGACATCGAAAACCGAAACGGTCGGAAACTGGCGCACCAGGTCGGCGAGCGACGCGCGCTGCGCCGCGGTCAAGAAGATGCTGGTCATGTAGGTTCCGGCGGCGCCGTCCAACAATCCCGGCGGGAATACCAGAAAGAAATTCGGCCGAAAGCTGTCCCAGCGTATTTTTCGAATGCTGGCCACCCGCGCGGTCAGCGCCTCGCCGGCCACATCGAAGCTTAAGGCGTCGCCCACCTTGAGGTGCAGGCCATCGGCGTATTCCGACGAGATCGAGACCAGCGGCTTGCCCGCATCGGCCGGCGTCCACCAGCGGCCGGCGATCAATTGGTTGTCTTCCATCATGTCCGCGGACCAGGTCAGGTTTTGCTCGCGTTCCACATAGCCTTTGGCGACGTCGCCGCGAAGTTGCAGCGACGCTACGGGTTGCGAATTGATCGCAGTGATGCGCGCACGCACCATGGGATACATCTGCGGTGTGCCGAAGCCGTGCGCCTGCAGAAATTGCTGCAGCGCCAGGCGCTGTTCCGGGCGGATGTTGACCAGAAAATTGTTCGGTACATCGCTCGGCAGGCTGCGCCGCCAGTCCGCCAGCAGATCGCCGCGCACCACAGCCAACAGCAACAGCACCATCAACCCGAGTCCGAAAGCGACGATCTGCACCACGCTGCCGGTGCCGCGGCGCGATACGTTCGCCAGGCCGTAGCGCCACGCCACTCCCACGCCGCCGCGCAGTCGGCTGGTCAAGCGCACCAGGGCATAGCCCGCCAATGTCAGCACCAGGCCGACGCCGAGCACGCCGGCCAGCACGCTCAACACCAGCTCGCTGTCCCGCACCATGGTCCAGAGAATCGCGGCCAATGCCGCGAGCGCCAACAAATAGCTCACGCCGTAGCGCAGCGGTGGCGCACTCACGGTTTTGCGCAGCACCCGCGCCGGCGGCGTGTTCTTCAATTGCAGCAAGGGCGGTAAGGCGAAACCGATGAGCATCGCCACTACGGTCACCAGTGCAATCGGCAGCGGCGCCAGCGAGGCCGCGGGTAGCTCGTTGCGGATGAGACCTTGCAGCAGCCATACCAATCCTACTTGCGCGAGGTAGCCGAGCAGTGTCCCGACCGCGACCGCGAACAATGCCAGCAAGGCCAGTTCGATGATGGAAATCGACAGCACGAAACCCTGCGCGGCGCCCATGCATTTCATCAAGGCCACAGCATCGATGTGGCGCGACGCGTAGCGTCGCGCGCCCATCACCACCGCCACCGCCGCCAGCAGCACCGAGGCAAGGCTCGCGAGATTCAAGAATCGGCTGGCGCGATCGACGGCGGAATTGAGCTGCCGGCTGGATTCTTCGACATCCCGCAGACGTTCCCCCGGCGCTTTCGCAGCAACGAGATATTCGCGGAAGGCGGCAATCGCCGCCGGGCTGCCCGCGAACAGAGCCGCATAGCTGGCCCGGCTGCCCGGCTGGATCAGCTGCGTGGCGGCGAGATCGTCGAAGTTGAGCAACGCCGCCGGCGCAAGATTGACGAAGCCTGTGCCCTGATCCGGCCGGTAGTCGAGCACCTGGGTGACGCGGAACGAGCCCGCGCCGATGCGTAAGCTGGCGCCTAGCTCGAGCTTGAGATGCGCGATGATGCGCGAATCGACCCATACCTCGCCCACGCCCGGAATTCGATCGGTGATTCGGCCGGGGCCAAAAGGGGCATCCGCGATGCGCAGGTGGCCGCGCAGCGGATAGCCCGCTGTGACCGCGTTGAGCGCCGCCAGCTGGCTCAAATTTCCGCTGAAAATCGCGGTGGGGAAGGAAATCACTTGCGCGCTGCTGATGCCGCGCGCTCGCGCCTCGGTGAAATACCGCGCGGCTATGGGATTTGGCGACTCCATGCGCAGATCCGCTGCCAGCACTTCCGCCGCTTGCGCTCGCACCCCCTGCGAGATGCGGCTGGTAAAAAACCCGACCGCCGTCAATGACAGCACCGCCACCACCAGCGCCAGCAGCAGCACCGACAGCTCGCCGGACTTGAGGTCGCGCCAAAGATTGCGTAATGCGAATCGCAGAGCTTGCATCAGTTCACCGTGTGTCCGGCATCGAGCTGCAGCATTCTATTGCAGCGTGCTGCCAGCTCGCGATCATGCGTGACCAGCACCAGCGTGCTGCCGGTGCTGCGGTTCAACTCGAACAGGAGATCGGTGATGCGCTGCCCGGTCGCGGTATCCAGATTGCCGGTAGGCTCGTCGGCGAACAATACGGCCGGATGCGTCACGAACGCGCGCGCAATCGCGACGCGCTGCTGTTCGCCGCCGGACAATTGCTTCGGGTAGTGCTCCACTCGCGGCGTCAATCCCACTTGTTCGAGCGCCGCCGCGGCAGCCTGCCGCGCGTCGCGCCGGCCGCCGAGTTCGAGCGGCAGCATCACGTTCTCGATGGCCGTGAGGGAGGGAATCAAATGAAACGACTGAAACACGAACCCAACATGCTTGCCGCGCAGTGCCGCCCGGCCATCCTCGTCGAGTTCCGTAAGATCGGTGCCGGCGATCAGCACTCGGCCTGTGCTCGGGGAATCGAGTCCCGCGAGCAGCGCCAACAGCGTCGACTTGCCCGCGCCCGACTCGCCGACGATGGCCAGAGTCTCGCCGGTTCGCACACTGAGGCTCACATCGGCGAGAATGGTCAGCGGCCCGGCGGGGCTGGCGACCGTCTTCGATACATTCTTGGCTTCGAGAACGATTTGATCTTGCATCAGGAGCGCCTGTGAAGCGGCTTTTCGCCTTGACTCTATTGATCGTCGCATGGCTCCCGGCCAGGGCCGAGATGCCCGTGATTCTCGTTTTTGGCGATAGCATCAGCGCGGGCTACGGCCTGGCGCACGTAGAACAGGGCTGGGTGGAATTGCTCAAGACGAGGCTCAAAGCGCTAGGGTACGGTTACGAAGTCGTCAACGCCAGCGTTAGCGGCGAAACCACCGCCGGGGGCCTGGCGCGTCTGCCGCGCGCGCTCGAGATTCACCATCCCAAGATCGTGGTGATCGAACTGGGCGGCAACGACGGCTTGCGCGCACTGCCGATCCCGCAAATGCGTGCCAATCTCGAGCAAATGACAGATCTGGCCGCGGCGGCCGGCGCCAAGGTGCTGCTGCTGGGAATGCGTATGCCGCCCAACTACGGCCTTCCGTACACCGAGCAATTTCGCGACAGTTTCAGCGCCATCGCCCGCGACAAGAAAATCCCCTTGGTGCCGTTCCTGCTGAACGACATCGCCCTATCGCGGAGTCTCATGCAGGACGATGACATTCACCCGAACGCTCTCGGGCAGCCGAAGCTGCTTGAGAATGTCTGGCCGGCACTGCAGCCGCTGCTGCGCAAATAATTCCCCTGCCAGAAGCCTACTGGGCCGCGGTCAACCAGGTGTCGACGCCGCCGTGGCTCGAGCAGGTACCGCTGCGGTGCGCCGACTTCGAGTAAGTGCCGTCCTTGCACTTGGCCGTCGCACCCGTGGGATCGGTATTGCCGGCTGTCGCAGCCGGCGCCGACTTTGTCGCCGTGGCTGATTTGGCTGCTGTCGCTGCCGGCGCCGTCGCCGCAGCTGCTGCTGGAGCAGGCGCGGCCGGAGCAGCGGCGGGCGCCGGAGCGGCAGCGGGCGCGCTCGCGGCTGCCGCCTTCGCAGGTGCAGCCTTGGTAGCTTTTTGTACGCCGCCATGGCCGCTGCACGTGCCCTTGCCGGTCGAGGTACTTGTACTGCCATCCGCGCAAGTCGTCGCTGCGCCGCTCTTGGCGGGCGCGGCCGGCACGGCCGGTGCGGCTGCGGGTGCTGCGGTTGGCGCGGCCGCCGGTGCTGCCGTGGTCTTCGCGGCCTTTTGGACGCCGCCGTGACCGCTGCAGGTGCCCTTACCCGTCGAGGTGCTGGTGGTTCCGTCCTGGCAAGTGGTCGTGGCGGGGTCCGCCGCCCTCGCGGTAAGCGCGAAGGCGAATATCAGCAATGGCGCGGCCATCAGGCCGGCAAGAGTTCTACTTTTCATGGTGCACTCCCCTCATTTGATTTTGGCCGCAATGGCGGGCTGTGATTGTAATCCGATTTTCCTGGAATGCGATCGCTCGTCAGCGCGGCGACCGAATCGGCACGATGCTGATGACATTGATCAAAAAACGCGTGTACTGGCGCGTGGATACCGCTTCGAACAACGTGCCGACGACCGAGACATGCGAATTCTCGCCAATGCTCTGCGGAAATTCCGCGACCCCCACCAGCTGCACGTCGTTTGCCGCCAAACAGAGATGGCTTTGAGCGGGGGCGTATACGTATCTTTGCTCATCCAGCACCAGCAGCGGCACGTTGTCGATGCCGTCCGGGCCCGGAAAGTCGCGAAAATGCACATGTCCTACCAGGGTTACTCTAACCGGCTTGAGCCACAGGCAGGGTCCGCTGCCCAGCACGCAGCCCGACAGCGCGATGCATAGGCCAATGACAATCAATCGCCGATTTGTGACCATTCGCGCTCCATGGGCTAGTCTACTCCGGTATACACACGCTAAGAAAACGAGGCACACCCAGTGGATCGAAGTTGGCTGAAACAGTACCCGCCCGGCGTGCCGGCGGACATCGACCCCGACTCCTATGCATCGCTCAAGGAAGTGATAGAGGAGGCGTTTGCGAGCCATCGTCAGCTGCCTGCATTCAGCAACATGGGCGCTACTTTAAGTTACGCGCAACTCGACGAACTCAGCCGCGCGTTTGCAGCGTGGCTGCAGCAGAAATCCGGCTTGAGCAGAGGGGATCGCGTGGCCCTGATGATGCCCAACATTCTGCAATATCCCATCGCGCTGTTTGGCGCGCTGCGCGCCGGCATGGTGGTGGTCAACACCAATCCCTTGTACACGCCGCGCGAACTTGAACATCAGTTGAAGGATTCTGGCGCGAAGGCCGTCGTCATCGTCGAGAACTTCGCGCACGTACTGGAGCAAGTGCTGGCGCGTACCGACTTGAAGAACGTGCTGGTGACGGGAGTCGGGGACTTGTTGGGGCTGCCAAAGGGCTTCATGGTAAATTTTGTGCTGCGGCACGTGCGCAAACAGATTCCCCCGTGGAAGATGCCGGGTTCGATATCGTTCAAGGATGCTCTGGGCATCGGCCTTGGACTCAAACTCCAGCCCGTTGAATTGGGGGGCGAGGACATCGCCTTTCTGCAGTACACCGGCGGCACCACGGGCGTGGCGAAGGCCGCCGTTCTCACCCACCGCAACATGGTGGCCAACCTGCTTCAGGCCCTGGCATGGATAAAGCCCGCACTGCAGGCCGGCGGTGGGCGCGTCGTGGTAACGGCGCTGCCGCTCTACCACATTTTTGCGCTCACCACGAATTGTCTGGCCTTCCTGCCGCTCGGAGCCCGCAATGTGTTGATTACGAATCCGCGTGATTTCCCGGCATTCGTGGCGGAACTGAAGAAGTACAAGTTCAATTTCATCAGCGGAGTCAACACCCTGTTCAATGCACTGCTGCACACACCAGGGTTCGAATCGGTGGATTTTGGCGCGCTGCGCGTCAGTTTCGCCGGCGGCATGGCGATGCAGCCGGTGGTGGCGAAGCGCTGGAAAGAAGTCACCGGCAGCATCGTCAGCCAAGGCTGGGGGCTGACCGAAACCTCGCCCATTGCCACCGCCAATCCCGTCGGTTTGGAGTTCAACGGCTCGGTCGGGCTACCCGTTCCGTCGACCGACATTTCCATTCGCGACGATGCCGGCAAGGAATTGCCCGTCGACGGCATCGGCGAGATCTGCGTCTTCGGTCCCCAGGTGATGCGCGGCTATTGGAACCGGCCCGACGAGACCGACAACGTGATGTTCGGCGATTGGCTGCGCACCGGCGACATCGGGCGCATGGATGCCGAAGGTTTTGTCTACATCGAGGATCGCAAGAAAGACATGATCTTGGTGTCGGGATTCAATGTATATCCCAATGAAGTCGAAAGCGTCGCTGCCGAGCATCCCGGGGTGCTGGAAGTCGCGGCGGTTGCGCAGCAGGACGAGAATTCCGGCGAGGTGGTCGCACTGTTCGTCGTGAAGAAGGATCCGAACCTGACCGCGGAAGCGCTGATCGCACACCTTCGCACCGAACTCACCGGATACAAAGTGCCGAAGCATGTGTATTTTCGCGGCGAGCTGCCCAAGAGCAACGTCGGCAAGATTCTGCGCCGCGCCCTGCGCGACGAGCTGCGCAACCCCGCGGCGCTGCGCAATGACTTGGGTGCG
>Ga0209248_10000495_pt1 | contig 12483 bp, 12 predicted proteins | sample BogFormECP04_OM1_FD_188241 | JGI IMG/M metagenome (GOLD analysis project Ga0209248, IMG submission 188241) | Bog forest soil microbial communities from Calvert Island, British Columbia, Canada - ECP04_OM1 (SPAdes) (version 2) | ecosystem: Environmental > Aquatic > Freshwater > Wetlands > Bog ... | reverse complement strand
ATCGGCGGAGCTGAACCAGGAAGAGGCGGCGGAGCTTTTGGGGGTGAGCGAGCGGACGTTCCGGCGCTGGACGCGCCGCTACGAGGAGGAGGGCGAGGCGGGTCTCTTGGACCGCAGGCTCGGCAAGGCGTCGGGCAAGCGGGTTCCGGTTGACCGGGCGGAGGAAGTCGAGGCGCTTTACCGCGAGCGCTACCAGGGCTTCACCGTCAAGCACTTCCACGAGCATCTGGTGAAGGACCACGGCTTCGGCTGGGGCTACACCTGGACCAAGCTTCATCTTCAGTGGATGGGGGTGGTCGGGAAGGCGCCGCGCAAGGGGGCGCACCGGCGCAAGCGCGAGCGGCGTCCGCTGCCGGGGATGATGCTGCATCAGGACGGCTCGCGCCACGTCTGGCTCGAAGGCCAGGGGGCGCTTGACCTGATTGTCACCATGGACGATGCGACCGGGGCGATCTACTCGGCGTTCCTGACCGAGGAGGAGGGCACGGCCTCGACCTTCCGGGCGCTGAAGGAGGTGTTCGGCAAGCACGGCCTGCCGATGAGCCTCTACACCGACCGCGGCGCGCATTACTTTCACACCCCCAAAGCCGGCGGCGAGATCGATCGCGGCCATCCGACCCAGGTGGGGCGGGCGCTCGAGCAACTCGGGGTTGAGCATATCGGGGCCTATTCGCCGCAGGCGCGGGGGCGATCGGAGCGCGCGTTCGGGACGCTTCAGGACCGTCTCGTCAACGAACTCGCGCTCGCCGGCATAACCGATATCGCGGCGGCCAACGCTTTCCTTCGCGAGGTCTACCTGCCCGCCCACAACGCCCGCTTCGCGGTTCTGCCGGCCGGCGAAGGCTCGGCCTTCACCCCCATTCCCGGCGTCGACCTCGACGAGATCCTGTGCGTCGAGGAAGAGCGGCAGGTCGGCCATGACAATTGCGTCTCCTACCGCACGCTCAAGCTCCAGATCCCGGAAAGCCCGATGCGGCCGCACTTCGTCAAGGCGCGAGTGAAAGTCCACGTCTACGCCGACGGCTCCCACGCCGTCTTCCACGGGCCGCGCTGCATCGGCCGCTACGACGAGAACGGAACGATCAGAGATGCCAAAAACGCCGCTTAAATCCGCTCGGCGGCGAGCCTCGTGGACGGCATGGACAAGCCTCCGGCTTGCCCACCCCGCCCACGAGGCAGAACAGAACCAGAAGAAGCGGACATATGTCGTGCTACCAAAACCGGACAACTTAATTCGCTATCGACAGGACCTGTCCAGGTTCAGGAGACATGAGACGACCGGGTTTGTTTGCGATCGGCGCGGAAAAACCGCAAGGCCGCCTGGGAAGGCCATGAGCGGTTGATGGTCGGCTCGCAGGCGCGTTCGACGATCAGGGACACATGGGGGCTGACTGCCGCGGGAAGTTGGCATACCGTCGTCGCGACCCATGGTTTTTGTTTGCTGTGGTCGGAATATCGACAATGGTGAAAGTGTCGGCGAACGATCGAGGAAAGCCGTCGCCGTTGGGCGCCATGGCGCTGGCGCGCACCTGGCGACCCATTGCGCCGGCGGCTGAGCTGTTGGGCGATGTACGCAACTCATTGAGCCACCTCGAATTTCTCAATGAGCCCGAAATCCAGGGACTGATCGAGGAGTGGTAGGATCCGACCTCGGGTCCAGTATTGGACGACAAGGACGCGCTGTTGGGCAAGTGGGATAAGCTGCTTCAAGGCCTCCGCCGGGCGGAGGCCGGCTATCTGATGACGGGCGCGACAGCGCTGGTCGGCCTGAGAGGCGAGGGGCGCAAGGCCGACATTCTCGTCTCGGCCAGCGGCCGGTTCGAGCGCATCGGCGAATCTGCTTCAGTCCCGATCGATGTCCCGCGCATCGACGTTTCGGGCCTGACGATCGCACCGGGTTTTGTCGACGCTCATCAGCATCTCGACAAGACCGGCGCAATCGCTCCCAATCCCTCGGGCACTCTGCAGGGCGCGCGGGACGCGTTCGCCGCCTTTGCGCGCGGCGTGACGCCCCAAGACGTGCGGACCCGGGCGACGCGGACCATGACGCGCTGCCTTAATCGCGGCACGACGGCGATCCGCAGCCATACCAATGTCGACAAGGACGCCGGTTTCATCGGGCTTAATGCGCTCAGCGAGCTGCGCGCCCAATGGGCCGACCGGTTGACGCTTCAGCTTGTCGCTTTCATGATCCCCCATCCCAGGCAGGATTACGACTGGCTCGCCGCCAACATCGACGCCGCCGCCAAGAGAGGGGACGTGATCGGAGGAACGGTCGCGGTCGCCGAGGATCCCGAGCGCTATCTCGACATTCTCTTTTCCTCCGCCGCTCGCCACGGCAAGCCGATGGACCTGCACATGGACGAGCATCTCGACGCGTCGCGGCATCGCTTCGATCTCGTCTTCGAACGCGTGCGGCGCTTTGGCATGCAGGGCCGGGTCGTGCTGAGCCACGCCTCAGTGTTGAGCGCCGTGCCGGACGAGGAATTCGCACGCATCCGAGACCAAATTCTCGCGCTCGATCTCGGGGTGATCACGCTGCCAGCCGCCAATCTATACATCCAGGGACGCGGTCAGGAACATCTGCCGCCGCGCGGTCTGACCCGCGTCGCCCCGCTCGCGCGCGCTGGCGTGAAAATTGCTGCAGGCTCCGACAATATTCAGGATCCGTTCATTCCGACAGGCTCCGGGGACATGTTGGAAATCGCCCGTTGGACGCTGCTCGCCGGGCATCTCCACGCAAGCGAGCTTCCGGAGGCGTTCGGTATGATCACCCATGTCCCAGCCGGCCTCATGGGTCTCGGCGCCGACTATGGACTCTGCCCGGGAGCCCGGGCGGATATGGTGATTACGGACAGCGAAGGCGCTGAGCATCTTGTCGCCGGCGGCCCGGATGGAATGATCGTTGTTTCGAAAGGCAGACCGGTCGAGGAGAAAGCAGCCGCATAAGCGAGGACTCGAATCAAGGTGGGTGAAGGACGCGGGTGAAACGGGGATTCAGGACCGATCAGACAACGGGGAATAAGCCAATGAAAATCGATCGAAGAGAATGCTTGAGCGCGCTTGGCGCCGTCGCGAGCGCAATGGCGCTAAGACCCGCCGTCGCCGCGGACCAATTCAAGATGGGATTGCTGGTGCCGGGCAGCGTTGCCGAGGAAGGCTGGAACCGCATCGCTTACAATGCCCTCAAGCATGTCGAGGCGGAGCTCGGCGCGAAAGTCAGTTACGTCGAGCTGCAACAGAACCCCGCTTCCTTCGAAAAGGCGTTCCGCGACTACGCCGCGCAAGGTTACAATGTCGTTCTCGGCCACGGCTTCGAATTCCAGGATTCGGCGCTAACCGTCGCTGAGGACTATCCTGACATCTGGTTCCTCATATCCTCGAGCAAAGTTTACAAAGGCAAGGTGATCGGACTCAACACCGATTCCAGCCAGCCGTTCTACCTTATGGGTGTGATCGCCGGCAAAATGGGCAAGGGGGCGGGATTCATCGGCGGACTTGAGATCCCGCCGATCAAGGAGGCGCTCGACGGCTTCGCCAATGGGGTCAAGGCGACCAAGGTCGATATGCCGGTGCGCTCGGTCTATCTGGGCAATTTTCAGGACGTCACCGCGGCGAAGGAAGCCGCAGTCAACATGATATCGCGCGGAGCCGACTTCGTCATTCCCGACGCCGACGCCGCCGGAATCGGGGTGATCCAGGCCGTACGCGAGGCTGGCCCCAATATTTGCACTTTCGGCGTCTTCACCGACATCACCTCGACCGCGCCTGACAACATCCTCGGGACTTACCTCGCCGACTACGCCCAAGGCGTCGAGAGAATCGTCGCGGGAATAAAGAACGGCTCTCCGCTCCCAGCCTCCAACGTCGTCTTTGGACTGAAGGACGCCGACGTGATGAAATTCACGTACAACGATAAGGCGAGGCGGGCTGTGCCAGAGGACGTCCGCCAGTACGTCGACGCTGTCAAGGCGAAGATCATTTCGGGCGAGATTCATACCCTGGGTGGATGAGCTGCGGAATGTCGTCGAGGGCTGAGCGCGCGGGGGGAACGTTTTGAGCGACATCCCGATCCGTTCCTCCCTCGATCCCGCCCTCCGTCTTTTGAGCCGCGCGGGGTTAGCCGCCCTCGCGCCGATCGCAGCGGTGCTTTTCGCGCTCGGCGTCAGCGCTCTTCTATTGCAGCTCAATGGATTCCACGCGGCCGACGTCGTCAACGTAATGGTCCTTGGCGCCGTATCGGACAAGCGTTCGATCGCCGAGGTGCTTCTCAAGGCTACGCCGCTGATCCTAATCGGCGTCGGGCTTTGCATAGCGTTCCGATGCAGCATCTGGAATATCGGCGCCGAAGGCCAGCTTTATGCCGGCGCCTCGGCCGCGACGGCGTGCGGAGTCAATTTCGGCGCGCTGCCAGCATGGCTTCACATCGTGCTGATTCTCGTGGCTGGATCAGTCGCCGGCGCGGCCTGGGGCGCGCTCGCTGGACTATTGCGCGTCTATTTTCGCGCCAGCGAAGTCGTGACCACCATCATGCTCAATTACATCGCGATCATCCTCACGAGCTATCTCGTGACTGGCCCGCTCAAGGATCCAGCCGCCTCCTATCCGCAATCCGCCAAACTGGCTCGCGACCTGTGGCTACCGCGCTTCCTGCCGCCAACGCGGCTCCATGTCGGCATCTTGATTGCGCTTGCGGCGGCCGTCGCGGCTTATGTCTTCCTTTTCCGCAGCAGCGCCGGCTACGCCGTGCGGGTGGTCGGCCTCAATCCGAGCGCGGCCGCCTACGCCGGCATTAATGTCGCACGGAATGTCTTGCTCGCGATCGCAATCAGCGGCGGCCTTGCGGGGCTTGCGGGCGCGATCGAGATCGCCGGCGTGAATTATCGCCTCTACCAGGATATTTCGCCCGGCTACGGCTTCGAGGGCATCGCCGTCGCTCTCCTCGCCAACAACAATCCGCTCGCCGCCGTCGCTTCGGGCGTGCTCTTTGCCGTGCTGCGCTCGGGCTCTGAGCTGATGCAGATTTCGGCCCAGGTGCCGCAGGTCCTCGTTTTCGTCATCCAGGGCCTGTGCATATTGTCGGTGGCCGCCTTTACGGCGTTTCGGCGTCGCGGTCCGCAACCGGCAGGTTAGAATGCAGATCGCCAGCATGCTCGATTTTCTTTCGACGACAGTCGGGGCGGATTGGCGGCTGGCGACTCCGCTCATCTTCGCAGCGACAGGCGAGGCGATCTGCGAACGGGCCGGCGTTCTCAATATTGGCGTCGAGGGGATCATGTTGATCGGAGCCTTTTCCGGCTTCGCGACCTCGCACGCGACAGGCGATCTTGCGCTTGGCTTCGGCGCCGGGATGGCCTCGGGATTCCTGACCGCGCTCGTCTTCGCGGTCTTTGCGGTGACGATCAAGGCCAATCAGATTGTCGCTGGCGTGGCGATCAATCTCCTGGGGCTCGGGTTGACGTCCTTTCTCTTTCGCACTTATTTCATTTCCACCGGCAGGGGCGTCGATATCGCCCGCCCGCTCAACATCCCCTTTCTAAGCGACATCCCCTATCTCGGCCCCGCGTTGTTCCAACAGAACCTCCTGGTTTACGCGACTATCCCGGTCGTCATCGCCGCGTGGGGCGTCCTCTTTCGGACTTCGTACGGCCTGACGATTCGCGCTGTCGGCGAGCATCCCAAGGCGGTCGACGTCACCGGCAAGAGCGTCGCGCTCTACCGCTATTCCGCCGTGCTGATTGGCGGCGTGCTCGGCGGTCTCGGCGGCGCCTTTCTGACGCTCGCCCACGCCAATCAATTTGTCGAGAACATCACCTCGGGTCGCGGGTTCATTGCCCTTTCCATTGTCGTCTTCGCGCGCTGGTCGCCGATCGGCGTGTTTTTCGTCTCGCTCCTGTTCGGCCTGTTCTATGCGCTGCAATTGCAGCTTCAGGCCGATCCGAATGTGCGCGTTCCGTATCAGGCGCTGCAGGCTCTGCCCTATCTCACGACGATTGTCGCGCTCATGCTGGTGCGCAACCGCTGGGACGCGCCCAGCATGCTCGGCATCCCCTATTGGAAGGCATAGGGATGTCCGTCCCGAGCGCGCCGATCCTGCAAATGGAGAATATCAGCAAGCGGTTCGGCCGGGTCGCGGCGAACGCCGCCGCCTCGATCGAGGTTGGCGAGGGCGAAATCTTCGCCCTGGTCGGCGAGAACGGCGCCGGCAAGAGCGTGCTCATGAGCATTCTTTGCGGAGTTCTGAGGCCCGACGCAGGCCGGATTCTATTTAAGGGCCAGCCGTTGAAGCTGGGCTCTCCGCTCGAGGCGACCCGCCATCGAATCGGCATGGTGCATCAGCATTTCATGCTGGCGCCCAACCTGACGGTGGCTGAGAATTACCTTCTCGGCCAGGGCTCGCCCCTGCGACTGTTATGGCGAACGACCGACGTCGCAGGGCGCATTGCCGAACTGAGCCGCCGCTACGGGCTCGAGGTGAGGCCGGACGCTTTCGTGCGCGACCTTTCGGTTGGCGAACGTCAGCGGGTGGAAATTCTCAGGATTCTCTTCCAGGGCGCCGAGCTGATCGTTCTCGACGAACCGACCGCGGTCCTCACGCCCGGCGAGACAGATCGCCTGCTCAAACTGCTGCGCGAGTTGGCCCGCGACCGAAAGACCGTGATCTTCATTTCGCACAAGCTCGACGAGGTGATGCGAGTGAGCGATCGCGTCAGCGTCATGCGGGATGGAAGGGTCGTCTTCTCGGCGTCAACCCGCGACACCAACCCACGCGAACTGGCCCGCCAAATGGTTGGGCGCGACGTGCCGACGGACCTGCCCGCGCGCGCCGCCTCGCCGGGCGAGGTGGTTTTCTCGGTCGAGAATCTGCATTGCCGAAACGACCTCGGGTTGCCGGCGGTGCGGGGTGTCTCGTTCGTAATTCGCCAGGGCGAGATTATCGGAGTCGCGGGCGTTTCGGGAAACGGCCAGAGCGAGCTCGCGAGAGCGCTGGCGGGCCTCATTCCCGCAACCGAGGGGACGATCAGACTCAACGGCGAAGAGATTTCCGGGCTCTCCTCTCACGCCATCAATCGAAGACCGATCGCGCATATTCCTGAGGATTGCGCTGCGAACGGCGTCGTGCCGCAGCTCCCGCTGACCGAGAACGCGATTCTGCAGCGCTACGACCGGGCGCCGTTCGCGACCCTCGGCCTGCTCAATGTCCGCGCGATTGAGAGCCACACTCAGGCGCTGGTCGAGAAGTTTCACGTGCGGACAGACGGAATCCACGCGCCGATCCAAAGCCTCTCCGGCGGCAACCAGCAAAAATTTGTCGTCGCCCGGGAGCTGGCGCGCCATCCCGACTTTCTGATCGTCAACCAACTGACGCGAGGCATCGACATCGGCGCGAGCGAGCTTGTGATGCAGGCGATTCTGGAACAGCGTAATCTCAATAAGGCGATCCTTCTGATTTCGACCGAGCTCGAGGAGCTTTTCGCCCTCTGCGATCGCATCCTCGTGATGTACGATGGTCGCCTCGTCGGCGAATTGCCCCCCGACCGCGGCCGTCTCGAAGAACTGGGTCTCCTGATGACTGGCGAGGCCATCGAAGCGCGCCGCCTGCGCGAGGCCGTGCCGGGCGCAGTTTCCGGCGATGCGACGCAGTGAACAGGCGCTCTGCCGCTTTTGGCGGCGAAACGCGCCTCTTCAAGAACCCAGACGGGCGCCGAGGCCGACATCCGCGAGATGGAGGAAGACGAGGCCGTCGCCTGTCGAGGCCTCGACCTATTCGGATCGTGCCGCCATGATGCTTACGAGGCCGCGCTGGCGTCGTTGCGCGAGGACACGCCAAGCATGGTGGCCAGAGCATCTGGCACGCGAGCCGGACGATTCGGACGACGTTGAGAAGGCCGCCACAGCCGACTCAAACGATCTACGCAGCTTCCTTGAGGGCGAGGTTCTGCCAGGCTCCAACCTGGCAAGAAAGGAACTGGCCAACCGCCCGCTGATCCGCGAGCAGGCGTTCGGCGAGGCGCTCGATCCCAATGAAACCGGCTTGAACTCAATCCACCTAAAGGTAAGGCATTGAACAATAAGATAAACCCGTGGCGCGCCCGGACGGGTTCGAACCGCCAACCCTCGGTTTCGAAGACCGATACTCTATCCAGTTGAGCTACGGGCGCTTGAGGCCCGCCCCATAGCATGAACGGGCCGCGCGGTGGAAGCGCGGCAGCCTCGCCTGCATCAATGGCCGGGCGCGCGGAACTTGATCTTCTTGTGCACCGCCTTGTCCACCTCTTCCGGCGTCAGGAGGACGACGGTTTTTGTTGCGATTGCGCCGCTCTCGTTGACGGCGAACGCGAGCGCGGCCGCGCTGACATTGTCGGGGAGTTCGACGATCGAATAGCAATCGACATCGCCGAACGCGAAATACATCGCTTCGAGCTTGCCGCCGATCTGCGCCAGGTGCTTCAGGACCGCCTCGCGCCGGCTGACGCCGCCTTCCTTCTCGATCCCCTTGGCGCCTTCGGCGGTGTAGCGCGCCTCGAACAGATATTTCGGCATGGCGTCCTCCAATTCCTTTATTTCCGCGTCAGGCTACCTCCCGCGACGGCAACGGGCAAACGGCTCGGCGTCATCGCGTGGCGACGAAGAATAGTCGCGGGAACGGCAGAAGAACGGTCCCGTCGACTTCGGCGGGATATGCCTCGGCGATCGCCGCCTCGTAGCGCGCCAGATAGGCTTCGCGCTCGCTCTCATCGAGCGGATCGATGAACGGGCGAAGGCCGGTGCCCTTGACCCACTCGACGACCGCATGCGCGCCGGCAAGCGGGTGGTGATAGGTCGTGCGCCAGATATCGACATGGGACGCGTGGACGCGGAGCAGACGGAAGTACCATGTGGCGTCGTGGCGCGCGGCGCGCGCCTTCGCGGCGTCCTTGAGCTTTGCCGCCCAGGGGCCCGCGCCGGCGATCTCGCGCATCAGCCGATGCGACGGCTCGTCGAGATTGTCCGGGGTCTGCACGGCGAGCGCGCCGCCGGGATTGAGCCTGGCGATCAGCGCCGGCATGAGCGTCTCGTGGCCCGGAATCCATTGCAGCACGGCGTTGGCGAGGATGACGTCGAACCGCTGTTCCGGACGCCAGTGCCGAATGTCGGCGACCTCGAAAGCAATGCCCGGAAGGCGCTTTCGCGCCGCGTCGATCATGTCGGGGGAAGAGTCGAGGCCGAGGATCTGCGCATCCGGGTAACGCGCCTGCAAAACCTCGGTCGAATTGCCAGGACCGCAGCCGATGTCGGCCGCCCCGACCACGCCGTTCGGGATCCGGGCGACGAGATCGCGCGCCGGCCGGGTGCGCTCATCCTCGAACTTGACGTATTGCGCGGCGGACCAGGACATCGCGGGCATCCTTCGAATGGCGGCGAGGGTCCATGCGGCGCCTTCCGGCGAGGCGCAAGCCCCGCGCGAGGGTCCATGGTTGCCTTTGACGCGGCCCGACGCGTAACTTTGCCAAGGCGGCGGTCGATTCCCGTCTGAAGGCGGATTTCCGATGGCGATTCTCGTGCTCGGCCTCATCATCTTTCTCGGGCTTCATTCGACCCGCATCTTTGCCGAGGGCGGCCGCGAGAAGGCGATCGCGAGGCTCGGCGAAGGCCCCTGGAAGGGAATCTATTCTCTCCTGTCGGTAGTCGGCTTCGTGCTGATCGTCTGGGGATTCGGTGAGGCGCGCACCAGTGCGCCCGAGCTTTGGACGCCGTTCGCCGGGGCGCGACATGTCACAATCACCTTGATGCTCGTGTCGATGCTGCTGCTCGCCGCCTATCTCTTCAAGCAGAGCCATATCACCGCCTGGGTGCATCATCCGATGGTCTGGAGCGTCGCCGCTTTCGGCCTCGCGCATCTCATCTCGAACGGTTCGGCCGCCGACCTTGTGCTGTTCGGCGCGTTCCTGGTCTGGGCGGCGGCCGACCTTGCAAGCTCATACGCCCGCGACCGCCGCAACGGCCTTGTCTATCCCGAACCGAAGTGGAGCGCGACCGCCGGCGCCATTGTCATTGGGCTCGCGTTTTGGGCCGTGCTCGCCTTTTGGCTGCACTACTGGCTGTTCGGCGTTTCGCCGCTCGGCGCATAGGGGCGCAAGTCATGACCCTCCCTCGCGACGCAATGCTCTTGCGCATCTTCATCGGCGAAAACGACCGAAGCCCGGAGGGCCGGCCGCTTTATGAAGCGGTTGTGCTCAAGGCGCGCGATGTCCATCTCGCGGGGGCGACGGTGTTGCGCGGGCCGATGGGATTCGGACATGCCAGCCGGCTGCATACGACCAAGATCCTGCGGCTGTCCGAGGATCTGCCGCTGATCATCGAAATCGTCGACGCCGAAGCGAAAATAAAAGACTTCCTGCCGATTCTCGATTCAATGATGACCAGCGGACTCGTGACCCTCGAAAAGGTCCAGGTGTTGCAATACGGAGCGGACGTGAAGCACCAACCGGCCTGAGAGACTCGCCAACCCGCGAGGCGTTGATTCAGGGCCCCCGCCATCCCATACTGGCATGTCAGAGCGCGTGCGTCGCGCGGCCCCGGGAGGCGTTGAGCAATGGCCGAGAAATCCAAGAGCAAATCAAATGGCGGGGCAAAGGGCGACGCGAAGCGATTCCTGCGGTCGCGCCTCTGGTTCGACAATCCGGAAAATCCGGGCATGACGGCGCTCTATATCGAGCGCTACCTCAATTTCGGCCTGACGCCTGGCGAGCTGCGCTCGGGCAAGCCGATCATCGGCATCGCCCAGACCGGCTCCGATCTTTCGCCCTGCAACCGCCACCACCTCGAACTCGCCAAGCGGGTGCGCGACGGGATCACCGCGGCCGGGGGTGTCGCGTTCGAATTTCCGGTTCATCCCATTCAGGAGACGGGCAAGCGGCCGACGGCGGCGCTTGACCGCAATCTCGCCTATCTCGGCCTGGTCGAAATCTTGATGGGCTATTTTCTCGATGGGGTGGTGCTGACGACCGGGTGCGACAAGACGACGCCGGCCTGCATCATGGCGGCGGCGACGGTCAACATTCCGGCAATCGTGCTATCGGGCGGGCCGATGAACAATGGCTGGCACCACGGCGAGCGCACCGGCTCGGGCACCGTCGTGTGGCGCGCCCGCTCCGACCTCGCCGAGGGCAAGATCGACTATGAGCAGTTCATGGAGATCGTCACCTCGTCGGCGCCCTCGGTCGGCCATTGCAACACGATGGGCACCGCCTCGACCATGAATGGGCTGGCCGAAGCCTTGGGCATGAGCCTGCCCGGCTGCGCGGCGATCCCCGCGCCCCATCGTGAGCGCGGGCAGATCGCCTATCACACCGGCAGGCGGATCGTCGAAATGGTTTGGGAAGACCTCAAGCCGTCCGACATCCTGACCCGCGAGGCGCTCGAGAACGCGATCGTCGTCAACAGCGCCATCGGCGGCTCAACCAACGCCCCGATCCACATCAACGCGATTGCCCGGCATATCGGGGTCAAGCTCTCAATCGAGGACTGGGAGCGGATCGGCCACCATGTGCCGCTTCTCGTCAACATGCAGCCCGCGGGCAAATATCTGGGCGAGGAGTTCCATCGCGCGGGCGGCGTTCCGGCGGTCGTCAACGAACTGATGAAACGCAAGCTCATCCACGAGAAGGCGCTGACCGTCAACGGCAAGACAATGGGCGAGAATTGCGCCAAGGCGCGCTCCGACGATCCCGACGTCATCTTCCCGATCGAGAAGCCCTTGAAAGAGGACGCCGGCTTCATCGTGCTCAGCGGCAATCTGTTCAACGACGCGATCATGAAGACGAGCGTGATCGACGAGGAGTTCCGGAAGCGCTTCCTGTCGAACCCGAAAGATCTGGAGGCGTTCGAGGGCCGGGCGATCGTGTTCGACGGGCCGGAGGATTATCACCACCGCATCGACGACCCGAAGCTCAAGATCGACGAGCACAGCGTCCTGTTCATCCGCGGGACCGGCCCGATCGGCTATCCGGGCGGAGCCGAAGTCGTCAACATGCAGCCGCCGGCCGCGCTCATCAAGAAGGGCGTCCACGCGCTTCCCTGCGTCGGCGACGGACGGCAGTCCGGCACCTCCGGCTCGCCCTCGATCCTCAACGCCTCCCCCGAGGCCGCGGCGGGAGGCGGTCTGGCGCTCCTCAAGACGGGCGACCGGGTACGCATCGATCTCAAGAAGCGCTCGGCTAATATCCTGATCTCGGACGCTGAGCTCAACGAACGCCGGGCGGCGCTCGCTGAGCATGGGGGCTACCAGTATCCGGAGAGCCAGACCCCGTGGCAGCAGATCCAGCGCGAGATGGTGGCCCAGTTCGACGAGGGCATGGTGCTCAAACCCGCAGTCCGATACCAGCGCCTGGCGCAGACGATGGGCGTGCCGCGCGATAATCATTGATCGGGCGCCAACGAATGGGTGTGGCGCGTCCGCTCGTCTAAGAGATTATTGGAAGACGCCATGATGGATACGCC
>Ga0209248_10000494_pt1 | contig 12496 bp, 14 predicted proteins | sample BogFormECP04_OM1_FD_188241 | JGI IMG/M metagenome (GOLD analysis project Ga0209248, IMG submission 188241) | Bog forest soil microbial communities from Calvert Island, British Columbia, Canada - ECP04_OM1 (SPAdes) (version 2) | ecosystem: Environmental > Aquatic > Freshwater > Wetlands > Bog ... | reverse complement strand
TGACGTCGGTGATCCCCGGCGCGGCGGTGCCCACGAAAAGCACTGTCCCGTAAAGGTCTCCGTGCACCAGCTGGTTGGGACTCTTCGTCGGCTTTCGCAGGGTGGCGAGCTGGTTGATCAGCTCGACCGACCGCTGGCCGTCCGCCGTCGGCGGAGCGGTCCGCGCGCCCGGCGGCACCGACTGCAACGGCCGCTCCTCCCACGCCGCACGGTCGGCGGCGATGAAGACATCGACGTCCGCCCAGGGCGCTGAGGGCCCCTGAGTCAGAAATCGAGGGCGCTCCAGTTTGCCGGTGGCCTCGTGAAGTCGAACTGCCGCCGAGACGACCTCATCGTGTCTTGCCTCCGGTGTGCCGGCGACGAACGTATCCGCCCGCCATCCCGAGACCACGTACCGGCCGTCGGTGGAGCGGACCGGCCGGGCCAGGCGCACACCGTCGACGAACAACGTCTCTCGTACCCGCGCGGACCAGGCGGCGCGGGCGTGGTCGGCCACGATCGACAACACAACCTCACCGCATCGCCAGCCACCTTCCCAGCTGGCACCCAACAGGACGGGCTTCACACCGGTCAAACCGAACGCCGACAGCACATGCTCGGGCGGTGCCTCGACTGTCACACGGGCTAGCGTAATCGAGCCCGGTGGGGGTATCGGGCTAGTACATCACCATGTCGGGCTGCATCTGTTTGGCCCATGCCACGATGCCGCCCTGCAAATGAACCGCGTCGGAGAAACCGGCTTTCTTCAGCGCGGCCAGCGCCTGCGCCGAGCGCGCCCCCGTCTTGCAATACAGCACTGGCATGCGGTCCTGTGGCAGCTTCGCCAGACCCTCACCCGAGCTGATCAGCGACTGCGGGATCAGCTGGGCACCGTCGATGTGCACAATGTCCCACTCCACAGCTTCGCGAACGTCGATCAGGGCCAGCTTCTTGCCGGAGTCCAGCAACTCGCGCAACTCCCGCGGAGTGATGGTGGAGCCGGCGGCCGCCCGGGCGACATCGTCGGACACCACCCCGCAGAACTCCTCGTAATCGATTAGCTCGGTGACCTTCGGCGTGGCGGGGTCCTTACGGATGTTGATCGTGCGGTAGCTCATCTCCAGCGCGTCGTACACCATCAGGCGGCCAAGCAGACTCTCGCCGATTCCGGTGATCAGTTTGATCGCTTCGGTGCCCATCACCGATGCGATGGAGGCACAGATGATGCCCAGCACACCGCCTTCCGCGCAGGACGGCACCATGCCGGGGGGCGGCGGCTCCGGGTACAGGTCGCGGTAGTTCAGGCCTTGCCCGTTGGGAGCGTCCTCCCAGAACACCGAGACCTGGCCCTCGAAGCGGTAGATCGACCCCCAGATGTAGGGCTTTGCCGCCAGCACCGCGGCGTCGTTGACCAGATACCGAGTGGCGAAGTTGTCGGTGCCGTCCACGATCAGGTCGTATTGCTTGAATAGGTCGACGGCGTTGCCGGGATCCAGCTTGAACTCGTGCAATCGCACCTGGACAAGGGGGTTGATCGCGATGATCGAGTCGCGCGCCGACTGGGCCTTGGACCGTCCGACGTCTGCCACGCCATGGATGATCTGGCGTTGCAGGTTCGACTCGTCGACGACGTCGAAATCGACGATGCCGATCGTGCCGACGCCGGCGGCAGCCAGGTACAGCAATGTCGGTGCGCCAAGCCCGCCGGCACCGATTACCAGCACCCGCGCGTTCTTGAGCCGCTTCTGCCCGTCCACTCCCAAGTCGGGAATGATCAGGTGGCGGCTGTAACGGGCCACCTCATCGCGGCTCAGTTGGCTTGCGGGCTCAACTAAGGGCGGCAATGATGTCGACACCGAGTATCTCCTTGGTCAGCTTCGCGCTTCAACTTCCGCTGTGTCGTCCACACCCATCACACCAGGGTCAAGCGATCGGATATGGCCAGGGATTGAATCGGCAGGTCTTGCCATCCGCCTTGACGTAATCGGGGTCGAACTTGGCGGCGTCATCGTTCGACGTGGAAAACGTCTGCTGCATCATCACCGGCGCCAGACCCCCTTGCGTGTCGCAGGGCGCGTGGCGCAGATACCCGATGGCATGGCCGACCTCGTGGTTGATGACGTACTGCCGGTAGGAACCGACGTCCCCTTCGAATGGAACGGCCCCACGCACCCAGCGTGCCTCGTTGATGAAGACGCGCGATTGCCGGTCGGGCCCGTATGACGGGTTGTAGCAGGATGTCTCCAACCGAAATTCGTATCCGCACCCTTCGCGCACCGTCACCGGAGACACAAGTGATACGCGGAAGTCGGGTTTCCCGCTGTCGATCCGGACGAACGCGAATTGCGGGTTGTGCGTCCAGCCCTTCGGATTATCCAGCGTCTGGTCGACCATCTGAGCGAACGCGTTGTCGCCGCCGAACATCGTGGGATCGAGACCGTTTTCGATCTCGACGGTGTACCGGAACACCTTGGCGGTACCCTGACCGACCTGCGGCGTCGTCTCGGGCACGACCTCCCAGGTCTTGTCGCCCGCTTCGGTGAACGGGCCACCGTCGGGTAGCGTCCCGGCCGGCAGATTCGCGTCGAACGCCGCAAGCCCACGAGGGGGCGCGTCGATGATCGCGGTGCCGACCGCGCCGATCGCGGGCGGTGGACCCTGCATGAGCTGACTCGCCGCCGGCTTGGGCGCACCCGTCCCGGTCACCGTCTGGTACACCACCACCACGGTGAGCACCACGAGAACAGGCAGCGCATACGCGCGCCAACCATAGGTGGATATGAACCGCCCCAGCCAGGTTTGTTTGCGCCATTGACGCGGCCGGTCACGGTCGGCCCGCGCCCGTCCGGCGCCTTGTTCGATCGGGTCACGCATGGCGCGCAGCGGTTCTCGCCACTCGTCACGCACCACTGGGACTCGACCGGTGCTACGCACGGGCCGATCAGACATCATTTCCTCAGGATGGCACAGCTGACGCTGACGAGGGCCGCTGGCGCGCCCAACACACCGCCCGAAACCGTGTCTGCCAGCACCAACGGTGTCGAAGTCGATCGCGGAGACACCGCGGGTAGTAATGTCGTTTCGATGAGGCGCGCGGCCTCGGCGGTAGCCGACGGTTAGTCGCCACGAATCAGATGAGGACTCGATGAGCGATCTGGCCAAAGCGGCGCAACGAAGTGGCGTCAAACCGGCTGACCGCAGTCGATCGGGCGACGGCATAGCGGCGTCGAATCGGCGGGGCAACCGGTTACCCCGCGACCAGCGTCGTGGCCAGTTGCTTGTCGTTGCCAGCGACGTCTTTGTCGACCATGGCTACCACGCGGCCGGGATGGACGAGATCGCGGATCGAGCGGGAGTGAGTAAACCCGTTCTGTATCAACATTTTTCGAGCAAGCTTGAGCTGTATCTGGCAGTGCTTCATCGGCACGTCGACAACCTGGTCTCGGGCGTCCAGCAGGCACTGCGCACAACCACCGATAACCGGCAACGGCTCTATGAGGCGGTCCAGGCGTTCTTCGACTTCATCGAGCACGACAGCCAGGGTTACCGGCTGATCTTCGAGAACGACTATGTCACTGAGCCCGAGGTCGCCGCGCAGGTGCGGGTGGCCACCGAATCGTGCATCGACGCAGTGTTCGCCCTGATCAGCGCCGATTCCGGGCTTGACCCGCACCGCGCTCGGATGATCGCGGTGGGCCTGGTCGCGATCAGCGTCGACTCGGCCAGGTACTGGCTGGACTCCGACCGCCCAATTTCCAAATCCGACGCCGTCGAGGGGACCGTTCAGTTCGCCTGGGGCGGGCTGTCACACGTGCCGCTTACCCGCTCGTAGCGGCCTTCCCGGCCTTGCCGGCTGCTTCCGCCCCAATACCGAAGCCGACCCGGCGGCCGTCGGCAGCACCGATCTCGACATAGGCGATCTTGGTCGTGTGAACCAGGAACCGACGGCCCTTGTCATCGGTCAGGCTCAGCAGACCGGATCCCTCGCCAAGTGCGGCCGTGACGAGTTCTTCGACTTCACCGGGCGTCTGCGCACTGGAGAACACCAGCTCGCGCGGACTCTCCGCGATACCGATCTTGACCTCCACGGTGGCCCCTTCCGTTTGGCATTGAAGTCGCAAGACGTGTCAGCAGCAGGCTAGTAGACGTCCGTGGTGCGCCCCGACGCAGATGGGCCACCCGGCCCCAACCAATAGTTCGCGAGCGGTCCGGGCAGCAGATAACGATTTGCTTCCAGCTGGGCCAATTTGCCGCACGACACCAAATCCTCGATTGTCACGTCGGTAACATCGGCACCATCAGACACACACTTAACGATCACCGCGGCCTAGTCGACGGCCTATCCCAAGGCCTCGTCGAGGATTATCCCTACGACGATCGCTACGACTACCCCGACGATGACGAGACAGACGGAGCCGACTCCTACATCGAGGACGACGGCTACGGCGAGCTGGCCTGGCCGGCCGAGCGGCGATGGCGCCCGGCCGCGGCAATAATCGGCGCTGTGGTGGCCGTCGGCGCCATCGCGACCGCAGTCATCATCAACAGCGGCGATAGCGCATCGACCAAGGCCACTCTGGGCGCGCCGGTGACCACGGTGACCACGGAGACCCCGGTGCCCTCCCTGCCGAAGCCAACGGCCCCGCCCAGCCCGTCGGCCAGCACTTCTCGGCCGCCCCAACTCCCACCCGAGACGGTCACCACCGTGACACCGCCCAGCACCGCTGGAACGGCCGGACCCATCGCTGTTCCGCCTCTGGTGGCGCCCCCGACCGCCCTACCGCCAACGGTTGCGCTGAATCCGCGGACCGTCGTCTACAGCGTGACCGGGACGAAGCAGCTGATCGACTTGGTCAACATCGTCTACACCGACGCGCGGGGTTACCCACAGACCGAGTTCAACGTGGCGCTGCCGTGGTCGAAGGTGATCGTGCTGAACCCCGGCGTGCAGACCGTGTCGGTCGTCGCGACCAGCATCTCGAGTCGACTCGATTGCTCGGTCCTCAACGCCGAGGGTCAAACCGTCGTGGCGTCGGCCAACAACGCGCTCATCGCGACCTGCACCCGCTGATCGGGTGATGCTCTGGCCGTAGCGCCGCGAGCGTGACGTCACGGCGAAATATCGCGACCAGATTCGCAATCGCGTTACGCTCGCGGATCCAGGCGCCGAGACGGCCTTAGCTCAGACCGAGCTCGCGCATCCGCCGGTCGTGCGTTTGTTGCAAACGGTCAAAGAACGCAGTGAGCTGGCCCAGGCCACCGGTACCAGATACCAGCAGGTCGACGATTTCATCGTGGTCGGCCAGCAGGTACTGGGCCTGAGTGATCGCTTCGCCGAATAGACGACGGGACCACAGCGCCAGCCGGCTGCGCTGCTTGCTGCTGGCGGTCACGGCCGCACGCACTTCGGCGACGACGAACTGCGAATGGCCGGTCTCCGACAAAGCGGCCCGTACGACGTCGGCGGCCTCATCAGGCAGCCCGTCCGCGATCTCGAGATATAAATCGGAGGCCAAGGCATCACCGACATAGGTCTTGACCAGCGCCTCGAGCCAAGTGCTCGGCATGGTCAGCCGGTGGTAATTCTCCAGCGCCGGAACGTACTTCGACATCGCCGAGACCACATCGACCCCACGGCGTGCCAGGGCGTCGTGCAGTAGCTCGTAATGGTTCATCTCGGCGGCGGCCATGCTCGCCATCGAGATCCGTCCCCGCAAGTCAGGGGCCATCCGCGCCTCGTCGGTCAGCCGGTAGAACGCGGCGACCTCGCCGTACGCCAGCACCGCGAACAGCTCGGTGACGCCCGGGTGATCCACCGTCAGCCGTGGTGTGGGCGAATCGTCCACCTGGTCGGCCTCCACAGGGTCGACTGAGGGCGAAGTCATGTTGTCACTCTAGTCGGAAGAGTCACAAGGAAATGGCTGCGAGCTGTCGACCAGCTATCATGCAAGTAGGTATTGGCTGTACTGCCAGTACCGGCGAAATGTGCGTGCACAACTGGCCCGCCCTGACTGAGCTCCGCTCAGCCTGAGCAGGGGCTCGGCGACGTATTCGGAGTCGGAACTCGTGCGCGCGTGAACCGCGACAGAGAAACACCGACACAAGACCGATATACCGTCACCGAAAGGCTTGCCACCCACATATGACTGCACTGACAAACACAGCGGAACTGACCACTGAACCGACATTTGCCAATCTAGGCATCCGCGACGAAATAGTGCGCGCACTAGCCGAAAAAGGCATTGAGCGCCCTTTTGCTATCCAAGAACTGACACTGCCACTCGCGCTCGCCGGCGACGACGTGATAGGCCAGGCCCGCACCGGCATGGGCAAAACCTTCGCGTTCGGCGTGCCGCTGCTGCAGCGCATCACGAGCGGTACCGGATCCAGGCCGCTCACCGGCGCACCACGGGCCCTGGTCGTGGTGCCTACCCGGGAGCTGTGCCTGCAGGTGACCGATGACCTGGCCACCGCAGCCAAGTACCTGACCGCCGGCATCGACGGGGATGCCGAAAAAGCCGGGGGCCGCCGACTGTCGGTGGTGTCCATCTACGGCGGGCGGCCCTACGAGCCACAGATCGACGCGCTGCGCGCCGGCGCCGACGTGGTAGTGGGTACCCCGGGCCGGCTCCTCGACCTGTGCCAGCAAGGCCACTTGCAGCTGGGCGGATTGTCCGTGCTGGTGCTCGACGAGGCCGACGAAATGCTCGACTTAGGTTTCCTGCCCGATATCGAGCGCATCCTGCGTCAGATTCCCGCCGACCGGCAATCGATGCTGTTCTCGGCGACCATGCCGGACCCGATCATCACGCTGGCCCGCACATTCATGGACCAGCCCACGCATATCCGGGCTGAGGCGCCGCACTCCTTGGCCGTGCACGACACCACCGAGCAGTTCGTCTACCGCGCCCACGCACTGGACAAGGTGGAGCTGGTCAGTCGGATACTGCAAGCCCGCGACCGGGGCGCGACGATGGTCTTCACCCGCACCAAGCGCACCGCGCAGAAGGTGGCCGACGACTTGGCCGAGCGGGGTTTCGCGGTCGGCGCCGTACACGGTGATCTCGGCCAGATCGCGCGGGAGAAGGCGCTCAAGGCGTTTCGCGCCGGCGACGTCGACGTGCTGGTCGCCACCGACGTCGCCGCCCGTGGCATCGACATCGACGACATCACCCACGTCATCAACTACCAATGCCCAGAAGACGACAAGATGTACATCCACCGCATCGGGCGCACGGGACGCGCCGGCCGCACCGGAATCGCGGTTACCCTCGTGGACTGGGACGAACTGCCCCGTTGGACGATGATCGACAAGGCGCTGGGCCTGGGCTCCCCCGATCCGGCCGAGACCTACTCCAACTCGCCGCACCTGTACGCCGAGCTGGCCATCCCGGCCGAGGCCCGCGGCACGGTCGGCACGCCGCGCAAGTCGCAGGGCAAGCGCCGTGACACCGAAGGCGACGCAAAGTCGGAGAAGTCTGGACAAGCTCGCAGTGGCGCCCCCAGGCGGCGCACCCGCGGCGGCCAACCCGTCACCGGACACCCTGCCGGCACCCCGAGTGCCAACGGCGACGCGGCCAGTGACACACCTGGGACGCCGCCCGGCGCGCCGTCGGGTAGCCCCGGGCCGAGCCGGCGCCGTCGTAGGCGGCGCAAGCCGGCAGACGCTACCGCACCCACCAGCTGAGCCCGCGCTGGCGCATGGTCAGACCCGAACGCCGGACCAAGGCCGACGTTTTGGCCGCCGCGATGATCGCGGTCGTAGTGGCTGCGTCCGCCGCGCTGATCTGGTGGACCAGCGATGCGCGGGCCGCCGTCAGTCGGCCGGCCCCCGCAGCGGCGCCCAACCCGACTCCGGCCCGCGAAGTGCCGGCCACCCTGAATCAGCTCTGGACCGCCGCCAGCGCGGCCACCACCGCACCCGTGGTGGTAGGTGGGACGGTCACCACCGGCGATGGGCGGCAGGTGGACGGGCGCGACCCAGCCACCGGCGAGTCGCACTGGAGCTACGCACGGGACAGCGACCTGTGCGGGGTTTCCTGGGTCTACCACTACGTCGTCGCGGTCTACAAAGACGACCGCGGTTGCGGGCAGGTCAGCACCCTCGATGGGTCCACCGGGCGGCGTGGGGCCGCGCGCAGTGGCTACGCCGATCCTCGCGTGCACCTCTCGACTGACGGCACGACGGTGTTGTCAGCCGGCGACACCCGCTTGGAACTATGGCGCTCGGACATGGTCAGGATGCTCGGCTACGGCGAGACCGACGCCCGGGTGAAACCGTCGGCGCGGGGGCTGCACTCCGGATGCAAGCTGGTGTCAGCGGCGGCCGGCTCGTCGGCGGTATCGGTGCTCGAGGCTTGTGAAAACCAAGCCGACCTGCGGCTCGTCTTACTGCGCCCGGCCAAGGAAGACGACGAGCCCCAACAACACGTCGTATCCGAACCTGGTATCGGAGCTGATTCGGGCGCCCGGGTGCTGATCGTCTCGGAGAACAAGACGGCGGTGTATCTGCCTGCAATATCCGGCGCGCAACCCAGAGTCGAGGTGATCGACGAGACCGGCACCACCGTGTCGAGCACACTGCTGGCCAAGCCGCCGGCGCAGCCAGGGGTGGTGTCGCAGGCGGGCAGCCTGGTGACCTGGTGGACCGGCGATACCGTCATGGTCTTCGATGCGACCAACCTGACGCTGCGCTACACCATTGCCGCGGGCGAGACGACGGTGCCGTTGGGGCCGGGCGCAATCATGGCGGGTCAGTTGCTGGTCCCGGTTACCGACGCGATCGGTGTCTATGACCCGGTCAACGGCGCGAACAACCGCTATATCCCGGTGAACCGGCCCCCGAGCAGCCTGCAAACCGGAAGGGCCGTGGTCCCGGCCGTTTCGGGTTCGCGGGTGTTCGAGCAGCGCGGCGACACCGTGGTGGCCCTGGGCTGACGACTGACCCTCAAACCTCGACAGCGAACGTCGGGAGCGCTTTGCCGGTCTTCCAATGCTTGAGCAACGCGCTCGCCAGCTCGTCGTAAGCCACCGTGCCTTTGTTCTTGCGCCCGGCCATCACCGACGAGCCCGATGCGCTGGCCTCGGCGAAACGGACCGTGCGCGGGATCGGCGGGGCCAGCACCGGCAAGTCGTAGCGGTCGGCGACGTCGAGCAACACGTCCCGGGTGTGGGTAGTACGGGAGTCATACAGCGTCGGCAACGCGCCAAGCAGTCGCAGATTCGGGTTGGTGATCTGCTGGACATCGGCGACAGTGCGGAGGAACTGGCCGACGCCACGGTGCGCCAGCGTCTCGCACTGCAGCGGCACGATGACCTCGTCGGCGGCTGTCAGCCCGTTGAGAGTGAGCACACCCAGCGACGGCGGGCAGTCGATGATGACCACGTCAAACCGGTCGGAGAGTTTGGCCAGCGCACGCTTGAGCGCATATTCGCGGCCGGCCCGCATCAGCAGCATGGCCTCAGCGCCTGCCAGGTCAATGTTGGCCGGCAGCAGCGTCATTCCCTCCTCCGTGGCGACCAGCGCCGCGCTTGGTTCGACCTCACCGAGCAGCACCTCGTGCACGGACACAGGTAGTTTGTCGGGATCTTGGCCAAGCGAGAAGGTCAAACAACCCTGCGCGTCCAGATCGACGAGCAGGACTCGCCGGTTCTTACTCGCCATCGCCGCACCCAGCGAGGCCACCGTGGTCGTCTTGGCGACGCCACCTTTCTGGTTGGCCACTGCCAATACCCGGGTCTCACTCACAGGAGCCGCTCCTCCTCATCGCTTCGCTCTGCATCGTCGCTGTCGCGGTCACACCTGCCATCCTGGCATGTTTGGGGCCGGGTGCCAGCGGCTTCGGTTTTCGGGCGCGGCATGTCGTCAGGCAGAATCAGTCGCCATGGGCGTGCACAACCACCGACTGTTCCTGCTGCGTCACGGCGAGACCGCTTGGTCGAAATCGGGCCAGCACACCGGCAGTACCGACATCGAGCTGACCGAAAACGGCCGAGCGCAGGCCAAGCTGGCCGGGCAGGTGCTGGGTGACCTCAATCTCGATCACCCGGTGGTGTACAGCAGCCCGCGTCAACGCGCCCTGGACACTGCCGAGTTGGCGGGCCTGTCCCTCAATGAGATATCTCCACTGCTCGCCGAGTGGGATTACGGCGAATACGAGGGCGTGACGACCGAACAGATCCGGGAAACCAACCCCGATTGGCTGGTGTGGACCGACGGATGCCCTGGTGGCGAAAGCGTGGCGCAGGTCAGCGAGCGCGCCGACCGGGCCATCGTGATGGCGCTGGAGCAGATGGAATCGCGCGACGTGGTGTTCGTCAGCCACGGCCACTTCTCCCGTTCGGTGATCACGCGCTGGGTCGAGCTGCCACTGGTCGAGGGCAGCCGTTTCGGCATGCGCACCGCCTCGGTCGCGATGTGCGGGTTCGAGCACGGGATACGGCAGCTCTGTGCGCTCGGGCTGACCGGTCAGTCGCAGCCGAGCACAGGCGTGTGAATTCCCCCCAACCGCCGTTCGCGCTATGCGGGCCGAGAGGCACTCTGGTTGCCGACGGGGTGCGGACGCGCTACTGCGACGTGCGCGCGGCACAAGCGGCGCTGTCGTCGGGATCGGCCCCAATAGTGCTGGGCGCGTTACCTTTCGACATCGAAAAACCCGCCGCGCTACTGGTGCCGGGTGCCGCGTTGCGCACCGATGGCCTGCCCGACTGGCCGAACGGCCCACTGCCGACGGTGCGCGTCGCCGCCGCCGTCCCGCCGCCGGCCGACTACCGCGCCCGGATCAGCCGCGCCCGAGATCAGCTCGCCGCACCGGGCAACGCGCTGAGCAAGGTGGTGCTGGCCCGCGCGTTGCAGCTGGCGGCTGACGCTCCACTGGACGCCCGCGTCATCCTGCGCCGGCTGGTGGCCGCCGATCCAACTGCCTATGGCTATCTGGTCGACCTGACCGCGGCCGGCGACCACTACGCCGGCACAGCCCTGGTAGGTGCCAGTCCAGAGTTACTGGTGGCGCGCACCGGCGACAGAGTCGTGTGCCAACCGTTTGCCGGTTCAGCCCCACGTGCCGCAGACCCCGAACGCGACGCCGCCAACGGCGCCGCGCTGGCCGCTTCGGCAAAGAACCGTCACGAACATCAGTTGGTCATCGACACGATGCGGGCCGCCCTTGAGCCACTGTGCGACGACCTGACATTCGCGCCCGAGCCCCAATTGAGCCGCACCGCCGCCCTCTGGCATTTATGCACACCGATCGCCGGTCGGCTGCGCGACACCTCAACTACAGGAATTGATTTGGCGTTGGCACTGCACCCCACCCCGGCGGTCGGGGGGGTGCCCACCAAGGCCGCATCCGATCTCATCACCGAGCTGGAAGGTGACCGCGGTTTCTACGCTGGGGCAGTGGGCTGGTGTAATGGCGGCGGCGACGGCTACTGGGTGGTGTCAATCCGGTGTGCGCAGCTGTCGGCCGATCGCCGCACCGCCCTCGCGCGCGCCGGCGGCGGCATCGTGGCCGAATCCGATCCCGATGACGAAGTTGACGAAACCACAACGAAATTCGCCACGATACTGAACGCGCTGGGAGTCGAGCGCTGAACGGAAAGATCCGATGAACGAAACCATCCGCCGCGCCACGCCGGAAGACACCGGCGACATTTCCGACATGGTCCACGCGCTCGCCGAATTCGAGCGAGCCGCAGAGCACTGTACCGTCACCGAAACACAACTTCACACAGCGCTGTTCGCGAAATCTCCGACGGTGCAGGGGCATGTCGTTGACGTCGGTGGCCAAGTCGCCGCAATGGCATTGTGGTTCGTTAACTTCTCCACCTGGGACGGTGTCGCGGGCATCTACCTCGAAGACCTGTTCGTCCGGCCGAGGTTTCGCCGTCGTGGCCTGGCCCGTGCGCTGCTGACCGCGCTGGCGGGTGAATGTGTCGACAACGGCTACACGCGGTTGTCATGGGCGGTACTGAACTGGAACTCCGATGCCATCGCACTCTACGACGGGATCGGCGGGCAGCCCCAGCGCGAGTGGACCGCCTATCGGCTGTCCGGCCCGCCATTGGCTGAACTGGCCGGACCAGGCTGATCGCCGGCCTGATCATCTCCAGAAGCCCACCGCAAGGCCGCGGGACTGAAGAGCAACACCAGAACCGTCAGTGCCACGATGCCCACCGGAATCCCGAAGGCCGGCTGATACGAGCCCACCGCGAGGTACCACGCCACGGGCAACAGGAGTAGCTGGGTGAAAACAGCCAGCCCGCGGCCCCAGCGCTTGCCGACCACCAGCGCGCGCCCGGCGGCGAGCACCACGCCGCCAACCAGAAGGAACCAGACCGCGGTGCCCAAACCGTTGACCGCACGCTGGTCGATTCCCGCGATCGCGCGCGTCACCAGCACCCCGGCCACTACCAGCGCGACCGCGCCCTGCAGCACGACGACAAATCCCGCGCCACGAACGCTGGACGGGGCAGGGGGCGTCACAGAGTCAGCGTAATCACGCTGAGCAGCTACTCA
>Ga0209248_10000491_pt1 | contig 12519 bp, 12 predicted proteins | sample BogFormECP04_OM1_FD_188241 | JGI IMG/M metagenome (GOLD analysis project Ga0209248, IMG submission 188241) | Bog forest soil microbial communities from Calvert Island, British Columbia, Canada - ECP04_OM1 (SPAdes) (version 2) | ecosystem: Environmental > Aquatic > Freshwater > Wetlands > Bog ... | reverse complement strand
AGAATCCTTTACCGGCCAGAACCTGGCGCATGCCCTCGAACGAATGCGCCGTCGGCAGCATCCACGCGATGTCCTGCAGCCACTTCGGCAGCGACGACATCGGGTACATCACGCACGACACCGGCATCAGCAGACCCGCGAAGCTCCATGCCAGCGCCTGGATTTTCGTCGAGTAGCGAAAGATCATTCCCGTGATGGCGATTCCCAACGCGAGCGCGAACAACATCAGGTTCGCGATGTACGGGAGGAACTGTGGCAACCACGGAAAGATGTCGAACGAGTATGCTGCCCAGCCGATCGCCGCTGCCGCCAACAGTCCGACCATCACCTTCAACACGCACACCGTGATGAGTCCGGCCATGTACTCCGACAGCGTCAAGGGCGTTGAGAACAGGTTGACGAGGTTGCGGCACCATAGCTCGTCGATGAAGCCGATCGCCATGTCGCGCTGGAAGCTGTAGAACGTGCCCCACAGAATTATCGCGCCGAGCAGGCAGCTAATCAGGTTCGGCTGCAGGTGATTGCTGTGCGCCAGGTACACCGTGAAGAAGCCCCACATGATAATGTCGAGCACCGGCCACCAGATCATATCGACGACGCGATCGAAATTGTGCCGCGATTCGTAAATGTGCCGTTCGATCACGGCGTTGATGCGATGTAATTTCATGCCGCCTTGCCCCTCACCACGCGCAGGAAGACTTCCTCCAGCGCGGGTGCTTCGCGTTCCTCTTCGAGGAGCGCCTGCGTGATTTCGATCGGACTGCCCGCGGCGATCACTTTTCCGTGATGCAGAAAAATAATCCGCTTACACATCCGCTCGACCTCTTCCATGTTGTGCGACGTGTACAAAATCGTCGTGCCCTTGTCGCGTTGCGCGTCGAGCAGCGCGTTCTTCACCTGCCACGCCACTTCGGGATCGAGGTACGCCGTCGGCTCGTCGAGCAGCAGCAGTTCCGGATCGTTGAGGAATGCCTTGCACAGCCCGACCCGCGTATTCTCGCCCGACGACAGCCGCGCGATCGCCTTGTCGCGCAGCTTGGTGATGCCAAAGCGTTCGAGCAGCTCGTCGATTCGCTCGCGCGGCTTTTTCAGATTGTAGATACGCGCGAACACCTTCAGGTTTTCGAGCACCGTCAGCCGGAACGGAAACGCGACGTACGGCGACGTGAAGTTCATGCGCTCGAGGATTTCCCCGCGATGCGTCGCCATCGACTCTCCGAAAATGCTGATGCGCCCCGAAGTCGGCGTGATCAGCCCGAGGATCATGTGGATCGTCGTCGTCTTGCCCGCGCCGTTGGGCCCGAGCATCCCGATTATCTCGCCCCGCTCGATCCCGAAGCTCACATTGTCGACCGCGCGAAAATCGCCGAAGGTCTTGCTCAGATTTTCAACTTCTACCAGCATCGAATTCCTGCCTTTAACGCCTCTGCGTTTCGTGCTCAAAAAACAAAACGGCCACGGAGTGTTTGCACCCGTGGCCGTCTGACGCGTTTCGATTATGCTATTGAGTCAATGATGACCGAACGTCGCAGACACACCACCACGGGAGGTTTCCCGGGCCCTTTCGATATTCGGATTCATCAAGCGTGTCTTCCTCTGGCGTTCGACGTATAACCTTGTAGCAGCTTGCGCGCGTTCTGGCTACAGGCCGGAAAATCGGAGCGATGATGTTCTTCAAAATTCTCCTCGGCATCGACGTCGCAGTCGCAGTGGTCGTGCTGTATTTCTTCGAAGTCGGCTTGAACGATGGATCGATTTCCTCTTTCAACATGTACCTGTGGCTCGAGATGCTCAGCTGCGTCGCCGCCGTGCTGATTGGAGGCCTGACTCTGAGTTCATACGGCCATCCGCGTCTGGCCAAAGCCGTGCTGATGACTCTGGCTATCCCGGGCGTTTCTTATGTGTTGTTTTTTGCGATGCTGATCATTACTCACCCACGCTGGAACTGAGATAGGAGCATCCAATGTTGGAACCAAAATACGGCGACGTATCGGTCACGCTCGACGGTCATGTGGCGACGCTCGAGATTCATCGGCCGCCGCATAATTTCTTCGACTTCAACCTGATTCGCGATCTCGCCAATGCGTGCGAGGCGCTCGACCAGCAGCCGGAATGTCGCGCGCTGATGCTCTGTTCCGAGGGCAAGTCATTTTGCGCGGGCGCAAACTTTGCCAATCGCGATGCGAGCAGCGGCGAGACCACGGCGCGCGCCGGCGAAAATCCGCTCTATGTTGAAGGCGTGCGGCTGTTCCGCTGTAAAAAGCCGGTCGTTGCTGCGATTCAGGGCGCAGCGATCGGCGGAGGCTTTGGACTCGCGCTCGTCGCCGACTTCCGCATCGCGACCGCCGAAGCCCGCTTCGCCGCGAACTTCGTCAAGCTCGGCATCCACCCCGGCTTCGGCCTCACCTACACCCTCCCGCGGCTGATCGGCACGCAAAAGGCCAGCCTCATGTTTTACACGGGGCGCCGCGTCACCGGCGAAGAGGCGCTCGCCTGGGGAATCTGCGATTCGCTCGCCGAGCCGGACAAACTCCGCAATGAGGCGAACGCGCTCGCGAAAGAAATCGCCGAGGGCGCGCCGCTCGCGCTCTTATCGACGCGCGCGACGATGCGCCAAGGCCTGGCTGACGCCGTCAAGGCGCAGACCGATCACGAGTTCAAGGAACAGTCATGGCTGTTCCGCACCGAAGATCACCGCGAAGGCGTAAAGGCGGTGACAGAACGCCGCCCGGGTAACTTCAAGGGCAAATGAAAAGTTTCGAGCAGGGACTCACGTCCCTGCTCGTCTTTGAACACCGGGTGCAGGGGTCACCCCTGCCGAAGGAAGCGTGAAACCCACCGCGGGTTTCACATTAAAATCAAGTGATTTGCCCTTCCCTGACTACGCCGCCTCGGCCTTCGCGCCGTTGAGCTTCTTCAACTCGGGCATCACTTCGCTCGCGAACAGCCGCAGACTCTTCTCGGCGTCTTCGATCGGCATACCCGCGTAGCTGAACACGCCGGTGTAATGGTCGGCGCCGACCTTCCGGCGAATCTCGTCGATCTTGTTGAAGCACATCTCGGGCGTGCCCCACACCTGCAGGCTCAGGAAGTACTCGATCGACGCGCTGGTGTTGCCCTTCAGCGCCTTCGCCATCTGCTCGTAATATTCGTAGCCCTTGGCCTTGCCGAAATTCTCGCTCGCCATCTCGTAGTGACGCAGCGCGGTTTCCCAATAGCCGCCGATGTACTTGACCGCCATTTCGCGCGCGCGGTCGGCGCTCTTGTCGCAGAAGGTCCAGCCCGCTGCGATTGTCGGCAGCGGCTCTCCGCCGTTCACCTGCTTGTAGATAGTGCGGTACTCGCCGAGTTCCTGCGCGACGGCCTCCCACGGCTTCTGCGGAATGATCAGAATGCCGATGCCGAGCTTCGCCATGATGCGCGAGGACTCGGGCGAGACCGCCGCTGCGTAAGTGCGTCCCTTGAACGACTTGAACGGCTTCGGCCTGATGTCGCGGCGCGGCTGCTTGATATACTTGCCGTCGTATTCGCAGTAGCCCTTCTCGAGTCCCTCGAGCAGCATCTCGGCCGATTCGATAAAGCGCTCGCGCGATTCGCCGAGCGGGACGCGGAACCCTTCGAACTCGATTCGCGCAAGTCCCCGCCCCAGGCCCAGAATCATGCGCCCGTTCGACATGTGATCGACCACTGACACCTGCTCGGCGACGCGCATCGGGTCATGCCACGGCATGACGACCACCATCGATCCAAGCTGTATCGTCTTGGTGCGGCCGGCGAAGTAGGTCAGGAACTGCAGCACGTCGGGACACATCGTGTAGTCGTCGAAATGATGCTCGACGCTCCAGATGGAATCGAATCCGAGCGGCTCGTAGAGGTCGCCGATGTGCAAATCTTCGGTATAGACATCGCGGTCCGATCGCACATTGTGCGGATTCTGGAAAATTACAGCTCCACCAACTTTCATTTCGAGATCCTCCCTGAGCGCGGGCTTAAAGATTCAACGAGACACCATTCACATACCAACCGTTTAGTAAAATTGCAAAGTGACCAATTTGAGAATTCTTTCCCATCGACGTTTCCTGTATTAGCAGGACTATGCGGATTCTGGTCACTGGTTCTTCCGGCTGGCTGGGACAGACCCTGGTCCCGCGCCTGATCCACGGCGGTCATCAAGTGGTGGGGATGGATCCGACGCCTTCTCCCACTACGCAGGTCGTCGGCTCGGTCGCCGATCGCAAGCTCGTTGGTTCGACTATCCGGGACTTCCAGCTCAATGCGATCGTGCACGCCGCCGCGCTTCACAAACCGAACATAGAAACTTTCGAGCGATCGGAATTCGTCGCCGTCAATGTTCAGGGCACGCTCAATCTGCTCGAAGAGTCTGTCGCTGCGGGCTCGAAAGTGGACCGCTTCATCTTCACCTCGACGACGTCGCTGATGATCTCGCGCGACATCCGCGAAGGACTTTCCGGTGGCGCGCGGAAGGCCACCTGGATCACCGAGGCGATGACGCCCCTGCTGCCGCGCAATATCTATGGCGTCACGAAACTTTCCGCCGAACATCTGTGCCGCCTGTTCCACGAACTTCATGGATTGCCGGTCCTCATCCTGCGCACTTCGCGGTTCTTTCCCGAAGAGGACGACATGGCGCATGCGATCGCGCAGTCGGGGCCCAATACCAAGGCCAACGAGTTTCTGTTTCGGCGCCTGACGGTGGAGGACGCCGCCGACAGCCATCTGGTGGCATTGGACAAGGCGCCCGAACTGGGGCTCGACACCTTTATTGCTTCGGCCACCACTCCATTTTCGCCGGCCGATTGCGAACAGCTGATCGTCGACGCACCTGCCGTCGTCGCCCGATACTTCCCGGAGTACCCGGAACTCTATGCGCGCGCGGGTTGGACGATGTTTCAATCGATCGACCGCGTCTATGATTCGAGCAAGGCGAGCCGGCGGCTTGGCTTCGAATGCCGCACCGGCTTCGCAGAAAAGCTGCAGGAACTATCGCAGCAGTTGGATATGAACCGCCGCCGAATCGGAGAATGAGATTCCGATCCTGCGAGGAGTCCTAACTCGATGATTCACGGAAGCTGTTTGTGCGGAGGTATCCGCTTCGAATTCACCAAGCCGGCCGGGCCGTTCGAGCTATGCCACTGCACGCGATGCCGCAAAGTCACCGGCTCCGCCTTTTTCTCAGGACTCTACGTCCGCCTCAAAGACTTCCGTCTGGTCGAGGGCCACGAGCTGATCACTAACTACGACGCGCCGATTTTGCGCGAGCCGCCCGCCTATCGCGTCTCGTTCTGCAGCCGATGCGGCTCGCCGGTGCCGAATCCAGCCGCCAGCTCAGGACTTCTCGAGATTCCCGCCGGCCTGCTCGACGACGACCCCGCAATGAAGCCCGACAAACACATCTTCGTCGAGCTCAAATCACCGTGGTTCGAAATCACCGACGACCTTCCGCAATACGATCGACCGCGCTTGATCGCGCTGCGCAGTGGCGCGAAGATCAACAACTAACATGCGGCACCTGATAGACATGCACAATCCACCCCATCCCGGCGGTATCGTACGACGTCAGTGCCTCGATCCATTGCGCCTCTCGGTCACTGAAGCCGCGAAAGCCTTGGGCGTCACGCGGCAGGCGCTTTCGGATCTGGTGAACGAGCGCGCAGGCGTATCGGTGGATATGGCTATTCGACTCTCGAAAGCATTCGGTTCGAGTCCGGAAACGTGGCTCGGAATGCAAATGGCTCACGACCTTTGGCATGCTCGCAGCCGCGCCAGGCGAATCCGCGTGCGGTCGTTCAGGGCCGCGTGAGTAACGGTCTCCCGCGCTTGATTGCGCTGCGCACTAACATGAAGATGCCATCATGATGCGACGAGATATTTTTACTGAAGAGCATGAGATGTTCCGCGCGCAGGTGCGCCGCTTCGTTGATTCCGAAATCGAGCCGAAGGTCGCCGAATGGAATCGCGCCGGCATGAGCGATCGCGCCAGTTGGCGCAAGATGGGCGAGGCCGGCTTCCTCGGCGCCAACGCACCCGCCGAATACGGCGGCGGCGGCGTCGATTTCATCTACGACGCCATCGTCATGGAAGAGCTGTCGCGCGTGCGCGCGCACGGCCTCATGATGTCCCTGCATTCGGACATCTGCATGCCATACATCACGAGCTTCGGCAACGAGGAGCAGAAGCGGCGCTACCTCCCCGGCGCGATCAGCGGCGAGACCATCCTGGCGATCGCGATGACCGAGCCGGGCACCGGCTCCGATCTCGCCGCCGTGCAGACCACCGCGCGCCGCGACGGCGATCACTACGTGATCAACGGCTCGAAGATTTTTATCTCCAACGGCCAGATTGCCGACCTCGTCATCGTCGTCTGCAAAACCGACCCCAAGGCCAACCCTCCGCACAAGGGCGTCAGTCTGATGCTGGTCGACGCGAGCGCGCCCGGCTTCGTCCGCGGCCGCAAGCTCGACAAGCTCGGGCTCCGCGGCCAGGACACCAGCGAGCTGTTCTTCGAGGACTGCCGCGTCCCCGCCGGCAACCTGCTCGGCAAGGAAGGCACGGGATTCAAGATGCTGATGGAGAAGCTGCAGCAGGAGCGGCTCTGCATAGGAGTCGGCTCGATGGCGAGTTGCCGGCGCACGCTCGAGGACACGATCGCCTACTGCAAGAATCGCCGCGCGTTCGGCCATCCAATCGCGGAATTTCAAAATACCCAGTTCAAGCTGGCTGAGATGATGACCGAGGTGGAAGTCGGGCAAGCGTTCGTCGACAAGCTGCTGGTCGCGCACGTCCGCGGCGACGACATCGTCGCCGAAGTAAGCATGGCAAAATGGTGGACGACGGATTTGCAGAAACGCCTCACCAGCCAATGCCTGCAACTGCACGGCGGCTACGGCTTCATGATGGAGTATCCGGTTTCGACCGACTACGCAGACGCGGCCGTGCAATCGATCTACGCCGGCACCAACGAAATCATGAAGGTGATCATCGCCCGCCGCCTCGGCCTCGAATCGCGCAACCGCGAGTGAATCACTCCATCGGCAGGCCGACGTAATTCTCTGCCAGCGTCTGCGACGCGGCGCGCGAGCTGGTCACATAGTCGAGCTCGGCCAACTGCCGGCGCTGATCGAATGCGTTTTCGTCGGCGAATCGATGCAGCATCGAGGTCATCCACCACGAGAATCGCTGCACCTTCCAGACGCGCCGCAAGCAGATCTCCGAATACTTAGTTAGTAGTTCGCGATTACTATTGGCGTAATAGTCAGTCAGCGCGCGCGCGAGTACTCGAACATCTGCGACCGCCAGGTTGAGGCCTTTGGCGCCCGTCGGCGGCACGATATGCGCCGCGTCGCCGGCGAGGAACAGCGTGCCGGATTGCATCGGCTCGACGACGAAGCTGCGCATCTCGGTGATTCCCTTCTGCAGCACCTTGCCCCGGTTGAGTTTCCAGTGGTCGCCCGCCGCGAGTCTCAGCTGAAGCTCGTCCCAGATCTTTTCGTCGGGCCAGTCGGCAGGATCCTCGTCGGGTGCGCATTGCAGGTAGAGCCGCGTGATTTCCGGCGACCGCATGCTGTGCAGCGCAAAGCCGCGTTCATGGTACGCGTAGATTAGTTCGTCCGACGACGGCCGCGCTTCGGCCAGGATGCCCAACCACGCGAATGGGTACACGCGATCATACGTCGTGAGGATACCGTTCGCGATGCTCGGTCTGCACACGCCATGGAACCCGTCGCATCCGGCGATAAAGTCGCACGACAGCTCGCCGGGCTCACCGTCTTTTCGGTAGCGAATCTTCGGTGCGGGTCCGTCGAAGTCGTGGATGCTCACGTCGCCGGCCTCGAACACAATCTGACCGCCGGCTGCGAGCCGCGCCGCGATCAGATCCTTGATGACTTCGTGCTGAGGGTAAACTGTAACCGTGCTGCCTCCCGTCAGCCCGCTCAGATCGATACGATGGCCGCGGCCGTCGAAGCGCAGCTCGAGGCCGTGATGGGTCAGGCCGATCCGTTGCAACCGCTCGCCGACTCCCGTCTCAATCATCAGGTTGACGGTGCCCTGCTCGAGCAGGCCGGCGCGTACACGCTCCTCGACATATCGCCGACCGCGAGCCTCGAGCACGACCGACCCGATCCCCGCCAGGTGCAACAGGTGCGACAGCATCAGGCCCGCGGGGCCCGCGCCGACAATGCCAACTTGTGTGCGCAGCTTCATCTATCCTGTAAACGATTGTTGGTCTTGATACGTAACATATAATAGGTAGTGGCTTACCCATGTACATTGGCTTGCGATGCTTTCGACTTGAAGATCATGCGGGGGTGGCATCGATGACCAGACTCAAGAGTCTGCTAGCAACGACCGCGGCGACGGTTCTCCTGATGCTGGCGACGCCCGCGTTCGCACAGTACAGACAGTGGCCGAATCCTTTGCCGCCTGCTCCTGTCTGGGGCGACTTCGACAGCGGACACACCTGGCACGACGCCGCCTGGTGGTGGCAATCGCAGCCCGAATGGGTCAAGCAGCATCACCCCGAATGGTGGGGTGATTTCGACGACGATCACATGTGGCATCCCGCCTGGTGGTGGTGGAATACGCAGCCCGGGTGGGTCCGCGCGCATCATCCCGAATGGTGGGGCGACTACTACCAGGGCAATTGGTACCCGGCGACGTGGTGGTATCAAAATCAACCGGACTGGGTGCGCGAGCATCATCCCGAATGGTGGGGCGACGTCGACGGCGGCGTCTGGTATCCCGCGGGATGGTGGTGGCAGCAGCGGCGTGACTGGGTCCTGCAGAATCACCCGGAATGGTGGGGCGATACCTGGGACGACCAGTGGTATCCCGCGCCGTGGTGGTGGCAACTGCAACCGCAGTGGGTAACCGCCCATCATCCCGATTGGTGGGGCGACTACTACGAGGGCGTCTGGTACGCCGCGCCGTGGTGGTATCAGTATCATCCCGACCTGGTCGCGCTGCATCACCCGGATTGGTGGGGCGACTTCGACAATCGTCACTATTGGCGGCCGGCCGGATGGTGGTGGACGTACAGCCCCGACTGGGTCCGTCAGAATCATCCGGATTGGTGGGGCGACTTCGATGCTCAGCACTTCTGGCGGCCGGCCGGATGGTGGTGGCAGAACGATCCGAACTGGGCGCGCGAAAATCATCCTGAATGGTGGGGCGCGTTCGACGACAACAAGATCTGGCGACCGGCCAGTTGGTGGTATGCGACGAAGCCCGACTGGGCGCGCGAGAATCACCCCAACTGGTGGGGCGACTTCGACGATAAACATGTTTGGCACACCGACACCTGGTGGCATCAGCGCGATGCGGCGTGGGCCGACCAGCATCACCCTGAATGGAAGGGCGAATTCGACGACAAGCACACCTGGCACGACCTCCACTGGTGGGCGCAGAAAGATCCGACCTGGGCGATGCAGCATCATCCCGAATGGAAGGACGCGATGAGCGAGTCGGTCGCGCGTCAGCATGGCGAGCAGGAGGAAGCTCTGCGCAATCATCACAACGTGGAGCTGCAGGAGCTCGACCGTGCTCGCGCCCAGCAGCAACAGGACGCCGCGCGCGCCCAGGCCGCGCAATTGCGGCAGCTTCAGCAAAAGCATGATGCGGAAACGGCGGCGTTCGAGCGCCAGCACTTGCAGGAATATCAGCAGCGCACCAAGGCCGCGCCCGAAAACGCCGGCGCCGGCGGCGACTGGCAGAGAGTCGAGGCGGATCACACTCAGCAGGCGGCGGAACTCGTCCGGCGGCATCAGCAGGAGACGCAATCGCTCGTGCGCCAGCAGGCGGCGGGACAGGTGGCGGAGCAGCGGCAGCATTACGCGCAGCAGCAGGATCTACAACGACAGCACGCGGAACAGATGCAATCCTTCGAGCGGCAGCACGCGCAACAAGTCAGGGCATTCGAACCCGCGCACGGCGGCGGCAACGTCGCAGCTCCACGAGCAGGCGGCGGTGAACATTTCGAGGCGCCGCACGGTGGCGGCATGGAGCATCACTAGAGGCGCGTGCGAGCGTGAAGCATATCGGCATCGTGGCCGTCAGCACGGAAGGGGCCGCGCTTTGCTATCGAACGATATGCCTCGAAGGTGGGGCGCTGCTCGGTCCGCACGCGCATCCCGAGGTGTCGCTGCACAACTTTCCGCTGAGTGAATATCAGCGGCTGATCGATCGTGACGAATGGCCCGAGGCCGGCGCGATGCTGCTCGAGTCGGCGACCAGGCTGGTTCGCGCCGGGGCGCAGATTCTCATTTGCCCCGACAACACCGTTCATCAAGGCCTCGACCTGGTGCGCGAGCGTTCACCCGCGCCGTGGATTCATATCGCCGAGGAGGTAACCCGAGAAGCGGCGCGGCGCCAATTCAAACGAGTGGGTATTCTCGGCACCCGCTTTCTCATGGAAGGTCCCGTGTATCCGTCGAGGCTCACGCCGGCCGGCATCGAATACAGGACGCCGAATGCCGGCCAGCGCGAGCGTATCAATCAAATCATTTACGACGAGTTGGTGCGCGCACAATTCCTGCCGAAGTCGCGCGAATACTTTCAGCAGGTCATTCGCGATCTCGCGAGCGACGGCTGCGACGCAGTCGCGCTCGCCTGCACCGAGATCCCACTGCTCATTGACGAAACTTCTTCTCCGCTCCCGATTCTCGACTCAACCCGCATCCTCGCCCGTGCGGCCCTGCGCGCCGCGACGCAATAAGATTTCGTCCTTGCGCAAACTGATCTCTCGTGCGAGAGTTCTCGCTCCTCATTTCGCGCATTAAGAATTTTAGGAGAGCGTTACCATGTCCAAGACTCTTTTCGTGCTTGTTGCATTCTCTATTGCCATTTTCGCATCTGGACGAATCGTGCAGTCCGTCACCCCTGGCCAATCTTACGGCGGGTTGGCGTGGGCGCAAGACGCGACAGATCAGGACGGGACAGATGCGGACCAGGGCGACGATGTGTCGTCCGAGCCGGATAGCAAGGTGAAGCCGCCGAACATCAGCGGCATGTGGTCAGGACATATTGTCGACAATGAACTCGGATCGGCGACGCTCACTGTCGATATCCGTCAGAAAGGCAGCAAGCTCAAGGGCGACTGGATGACCGAGGGTGGTCTCACCGGTACTTTCAAAGGCAAAATCAAATCCGATGGCTTGTCGGTGAGCCTTACGTTCGGCAAGAAGCACAGCAAGTGCCGAATCTTTGCCGAAGGAACTCTTGGGCAGGCAACTCCTGTGGCAGCCGATCAGGCGGTGCCAGAGGTTGCGGCGTTCACCTCGATCGAAGGATCGTACACATCGAAGAACTGCACGGATGCTTCAACTGGCATGTTCAACTTGATGCTCGGCGGTGTCTGAGACTCTCGACGGCCGCGACTCATCGCTCATTGCGGAATCCAGATCGGTGCCGCGCTGAACAGGTGGTCGACGATACCGATCTGGTAAGCGAGGAACAGCCCGAAGCCGAAGCTCAACAGGCCTGAGCCTGTCACCAGTCCTTGACGAATCCATGACGCGCGCCGCGACGCGACCATGAACGGCGTGGCAATCGCGGTCGTGATCAGGCCCATTCCGATTATCGTGCCGACGCAAAAGATCGCGAGGTAGAGCGTCGCCCACAGCGGACTTGGTATCGCGCTCAGCACCAGCAATGCGATTGCGGCGCTGCCCGCGAGTCCATGCACGAGTCCGACGGCGAACGATCGCAGCAGCGGGCGGCGCGCGGCGAACGACGGCAGTCGGTCGGCGTCGATGCGATGATCGTGATGCGTCGCGTCATCGACGTCTTCGTGATCGTGGCCGTGAAGATCGGCGTGGACGTGCGGATGCGAATGCGTCGCGTCGTGGTGCGCGTGCGCGTGCGCATGGACGACCAGGCCGTCATCGCGCGACGAACCCCCGCGCATTCGAGTCGTCGCGCCGCGCACCAGGCTCGCGGCAGCATTGACGCCGAGCAGTATCAGCACGATTGCGACCGCGAATTCCATCGCGAGCCCGAGCCGGGTTGGAATCGCAATTTTGAAAACTATGATCGCTGCTCCCACTATCAGCACTGTCAGAGTGTGGCCGAGACCCCATACGACACCGACGCGCGTGGCGGCGCCAAGGCGGTGCTCGCGGCTCAAGATGGTGGTGACGGCGATCACGTGATCGGGATCGGTCGCATGGCGCATCCCGAGCACGAGTCCGAGGAGTGCTATCGCAAGCGGCGCGGCATTGGCAGGGATCATCGGGTTGGTTTCCTTTGCCGATCGATTCAACCGACAGTACACCCAAATTTTTCGCTGACGGAAGCGAATCGCGTGCTTGACTTGGAAAAGTGGTTCGGCAGAGAGATATACAATGAACAACAATATCGACCCCTTCCGGATCGCGGCGACCGATGCGCAACTCGACGACCTCAAGCGGCGGCTGCGCGACACGCGATGGCCCGAGCGCGAATGCGTCGACGACTGGTCGCAGGGGCTGCCGCTCGCGTACGCGCAGGAGGTCGCCAGGTACT
>Ga0209248_10000490_pt1 | contig 12527 bp, 12 predicted proteins | sample BogFormECP04_OM1_FD_188241 | JGI IMG/M metagenome (GOLD analysis project Ga0209248, IMG submission 188241) | Bog forest soil microbial communities from Calvert Island, British Columbia, Canada - ECP04_OM1 (SPAdes) (version 2) | ecosystem: Environmental > Aquatic > Freshwater > Wetlands > Bog ... | reverse complement strand
GCCGGCGTGGACGAACAGATACGGCGGCCGCAGGTAGCTGGTGGCGAGGCGGTTCATGAAGTCGAGGTGCGATTGCGGCAGCCGGTTGAAGGCGTCTTCGAGGTCCTCCTCGTGCACGCCGTAGCTGTCGAGCGTCGCGATGCCGCCGTTGAAGAGAAACGACTCGCCGTAATTTCCCGGCATCCCGAGGAACGACATCATCATGTCCTCGTGATTGCCCTTCAAGAACACGCAGTCGGCCTGCGTGCGTTCGACGTCCAGCGCGAGCTCGATCACGTCATGCGCCGACGGTCCGCGATCGACGTAGTCGCCGACGAAGACCACCGTGTCGCCGGCCGCGGGCGCGATCGTTTTGAGTATCGCCTCGAGCTCGTCGGGGCATCCGTGGATGTCGCCGATCGCGAACAGGCGTCCTTCGCTTTTTGGTTTTCCTTTGGCCGTCATCGACAGGTTGGCCTCAGTCCTTGTACGTCTTCGAATCGCCGTTGTGAATCAAATCGATCAACGACTTTCTATCTTCGAGTATACGCCGCGCCGCGCTGTAAGGATTCAGCTTGCCCGCGCGAACTTCGCCGATCACGCCCGGTGCGCCACCGTCGGCAACCGCGCGTGCGGCGCGTTCCTCGAGCTCGGCCGACAGCACTTCGACGAATTCGCGCGTGCGCCGCTCCGACTCGCGCGCCGCATCGACATGCTCGCGCAGATATTCGCCATGCTTCGCGATCGCGTCGACCACCGCCTCGACGCCGCGGTCCACTGCGGCTTGCGTCAGCAGCACCGGCGGCCGCCATCCTTCGCCCGAGCGCAGGTGCACGCTCAGTTCCAGCTCGGCCTTCACGCGGTCGGCGCCTTCGCGGTCGGCCTTGTTGACGACGAACACGTCGGCGATTTCGTTCAGCCCCGCCTTCATCACCTGCACGCCGTCGCCCGCCTCGGGCACGGTGACGACGACGGTGGTATCGGCCAGGTCCATGATCGACAGCTCGGTCTGTCCCACGCCGACGGTCTCGATAATGATCACGTCGGAGCCGTACGCGTCGAGCAGTTTGACGATTTCGCGCGCGGCGCGGCTCAGTCCGCCGTGGCTGCCGCGCGACGCGAGGCTGCGGATGTAGACGCCGGCGTCCTTGTAATGGTCGGTCATGCGCACGCGATCGCCGAGCACGGCGCCGCCCGAAAACGGGCTCGACGGATCGATCGCGAGGATGGCGATCTTCTTGCCCACCGCCCGATACTTGGCGATCAGCCGGTTGACGAGCGTCGATTTGCCGGCGCCGGGCGGCCCGGTAATTCCCACCACCTGCGCGTGGCCGGTCTTCGCGTAGATGCGCTCGATGATGGCGCTCGACTCGGGCGCGCGATTCTCAACCATCGTGATCAGTTGCGCCAGCGCGCGCATCTCGCCCGCGTCGAAACGCTGGAGCATCGCGTCCAGCCGCGCGTCTTTGGCGTTGGCGGCCGCGCCGGTTTCGGCAAGATGGTGGCGGGATTCAACAGGCATACTGGGTTGTCTCCTAATGATAGCGGCTTGCGATCGAGTTGCGCAACAAAACTTTCGCGCGGTGAATAGTTCGCGCGGGACGGCATTGTTTTCCTTGCGCGCGCACCTTAGTCTCGATTCGAGGAATGAAACTTCCTGATATCTACACTGACTGGAAAATCGTGATCGGCCTCGTGCTGGTCATGCTCGGCGCCGCCAACTGGATCATCGGCGTCGAACGCACGCAGATTTACAGCCGCCTGATCGTCGCCCACCAGCAACCGTCCGCCGCCGCCGCGACCGACTATCGCAGCTTCGACGAACTCGACGACAGCGCCGGTGGCGCCGACGTGCTCGAGCCGATCACGGCCGAGCAGCGCCAGGCGTCGTACGCGACGGCGCGCATGGATTTTTATCACGCCGCATTCCTGGCCGGCCGCGCGATGGTCTTGCTCGGGCTGCTGATCACGCTGCTCGGTTTCATCAGCGTCATTCAGCAGGACTCGCGCCGCGCGTTTCGCCGGCCCGAGGGCGACGCCTCGCTGCCGCGCGGTTTGCCGCGGACGCCGCAATAGCTTTTGCGATGGCAACGGAGATCTCCGGACGCGCCTGTGCGAAGATCAATCTGTTCCTGCGCGTGACCGGGCGGCGCGGCGACGGCTATCACGAGCTCGACTCGATCTTCCTTCCGCTCGCGCTGGCCGACGAAATCCGCATCGAGATCCGCGAGGCCAATGAACCGAAGGTCGAGGTCCACTGCAGCATCCCGGAACTCGCGCGCAGCCAGAACAACCTGGCGGCCAGCGCCGCGCGCGCCTTCATGACCGAATTCGAGCTGGCTGCCGACGTCTTCATCGATCTTGAGAAACACATTCCGGTCGGCGCCGGACTCGGCGGCGGCTCGAGCGACGCAGCCACCATTCTCTGCATGATGGCCGCGGCGGCGCAGCTCACCGATGATGACTCGGCCGGCAGGCTGCGACGAATCGCACTGTCGCTGGGGGCAGACGTGCCGTTCTTCCTCGACCCGCAACCGTCGCGAGTAACCGGCATCGGCGAGCGCATCGCGGCGATTGCCGGCGTCCCGCGCATCCCGCTCGTCATTGCAGTCCCGCCCTTCGAGGTTTCGACCGCCGCGATTTTCCGCGCGCTCGAGCCCGCCGGATGGAGCGGCGCGGCGCCCGATGAGCACCTCGAAGCGATCGTGCGCGGCGACATCGCAATCGAGCACCTGGTAAACGACTTGGCCGCGGTCGCAATCGCGCAATTCCCCGAGATTCGCCGCCTTAAAGGCTTACTTGAAGATTCAGGCGCGCTCGTCGCCCAGATGTCCGGCAGCGGCGGCGCAGTCTTCGGCCTGTTTGATTCAACCGAAGCCGCCGAGAATGCCGCTCTGAAGATTCGCAAACGCGCCCCGTTCGCCACGGTGATCGCAACCACCACCCTCGACAGCGAAAGCGACCCCGACACGCCGTGATGAAGCCCCGCCACGCCGCCGCGCTCGCGCTTGTAGGCTGGTACCTGATGACTGCGCCCCATCAGAATATTTCGAGAAGTTGCGGCGACGATTCGGTGCGCGGCGCAGTCAGCGATGCTGGCTGCCTTTCGTATTTGATTAACCCCAACACGCCTCTACGAGAGTGGCAACGAGTTCCCGATACGCCGGAGTTCGAATACAAAACTGATTGCCAACACGCAATTGCAGCTCGGTGTCATCGCGAAGTCGAAGAGAACGGAGAGTCGTATCTCGACGGTCCGCTGTGCTACGAGGTCCCTGACTGCATCGCTACCGACGATCCGCGCCTCAAGAAAAAGTAGAATGCAACTTCGCCACGCCACCGCGCTCGCGCTTGTGGGCTGGTATCTGATGACGCCGCCGATGGTATGTCGGACAGGGACTGCCCAAGAATGCCCAAACGTCAGCTGCAAACTTTGCCGAAGTGACTCTCAGACACCGGTTCGCGAATGGGTACGAGTGCAGGATACGAAAGAATTCGAATACAAGACCGACTGCCAGCGCGCCATTTCCAATGGCTGCCGTAGCGAAGTCGATGCGGACGGAACGACCCTTCTCGAAGGCGATCTGTGCGGAGCGGACTGCATCGCGCCGGACGATTCCCGGCTCCAACCAAAATAAGACACTCGCGTTTTCAATTCAGACACTCAATAACTTCAGCCGAGGAGCTTCCTTGAGCGGGGGATGACGTTGGTGCTTTAATCGGCTCTCGTCAGACTGCTCAAGACATTCAGCCAGTGGGAGAAATCTTATGGCATACGCACCTGCGAACCGGGCGATGTACGACGCCGACAGCCACATCATGGAGCTGCCGGATTTTCTGCAGAAGTATGCGGACCCGGAGTTGCGCGCCGACATCCCGGCCGTGAGCTACAGCGCGTCGCTCGTCACCGACGAGGAAGTCGGCGTCATCATGGCGCGCGGCGGACGCCATAGCGCGGAGCATGTCGCCGAAATGATCGCGATGGGCGACAGCCTGATCGAGCGTGTCAAAGAGATCCAGGCGCTGGGCGCCTTCGACGGCGGCGAACGCTCGAAGGCAATGGACATCCTCGGCTTCAAGAAGCAGCTCGTGTTCGCCACGCATAGCGTGACGATGCCGTTTTCTCCCAGCACGAAGATTTCGCCGAAGCTCCGCTACGGCGCGGCGCGTGCGCACAATCGCCACATGGCGGACTTCTGCGCGCACGACCCGCGCCTGATGGCCGTCGCGGTGGTGCCGCTCGACGAGCCTGCGTTCGCGCTCGAGGAACTCGAGTTCGCGCTCAAGAGCGGTGCGAAAGCTATCTGGGTCGCGCATCGTCCGGCCGGCGGCAGATCGCCCGGCCACGTCGAGCTCGATCCGTTCTGGGCGCGGTTGCAGGAATCGGACACTCCGTTCGTCATGCACGTCGGCGGCTCGCCCTTGCAACTCGATCGGGCGTGGGCCAACAACGGCCGTCCACCGACCAAGGACTGGATGGGCGGCGGCGAGAACCTGCGCACCAAGGACGTCGCCGTGCTGCACGAGGGGCCGGAAACGTTCCTTTCGATGATGCTGATCGACGGCGTGTTCGAGCGCTTTCCCAAACTGCGCGGCGGATGTATCGAGCTCGGCGCGGGATGGGTGCCGTCGATGCTCGTGCGGCTGGACTGGGTGGCGAAGATTTGGGGCAGGACCGACGCCAACCTTGCCCGCTTCACGCGCAAGCCGTCGGAGCAACTGACGCAGCAGATGGCGTTCACGCCGTTTGTGTTCGAGGAGGTTGGCGCCCTGATCGATCAATCCAACCCCGACCTGTACCTGTTCTCCACCGACTATCCTCACACCGAAGGCGGCCGCAATCCGATCGCGCGCTTCGAGACCTCGCTCGGTGCTCGTCCCGACTCGATTCGCGATCGATTCTACTCGGAGAATTTTCTGCGCATCTTTCCCGAAGCGCGGGCGGCATAGCTGCCGCGCGACAATCTTTCGCCGACCTGCGGCGGCGGACCCGGAAGTCCGCCGCCGCTTTTAGTTCAGAGCACGAGTGCCTCATCTCGATCAGGCTTGCGCGCGGCTCGGACGCATCCGGAGGATTTGCTTGAGACCTGAATCCGAAGAATGCGCCTCGCCAAGGCACTCGCGGAGCACGCCAAAGTAGCTGCGCGTCACATGAACGGAATCCTTGAACTCCGCCTTCGACATCAACACGCGATGGAGCTCCGGCAAACGGTAGAAGGGAACGCTCGGGTAGAAGTGATGCTCGATGTGGTAGTTGACGTTCTTCGGCGCAACGAAAAGGTGCTCGAGCACGGACGCGCGGGTGGACCGCGTCTGCGCGTAAGCGCTCGCGCGACCGTCGATAGCGGAATGTTCGGCGATGCTGCGGATGCGGAAGATCACGATGAGCCAGGTGAACAGCGGAACGATCCAGTACATCAGCAGAAGATGCAGCGCGCCGAACCAGGCAAAGATTGCGATCACCGCCGCGTAGAAACCGTATCTAACCACCAGGAAACCGCGGCTCACACCGGCGTCCTTCGACAGCAGCGTCCGCACCAGCATCAGGAAGTAGATGCCGCCCAGCCCGGAGATATCGCGCAGCATCAGCCAGGTGAGTCGGCCCCGGTGCATCGGGAAGACCCAGCTCAAGTCGCCCTGGCGGCGCGCCCAATCGGGATCCTGCGCGGTATTGAGATACCGATGATGCGCGAAATGGTTCCTACGGTACGATCGCGCGGAAATCAGACTCGGCCATGCAAGCACGACCTCCGCCGTCCAGTCGTTCAGGCGGCGGCCGCGAAACAGCCGATAGTGAACGCCGTCATGCATCAGGATGAGCAGCGCGTGCTGCCGCGCTCCAATGAACGCCACCGTCAACAGGTAGAGCGCGAGATTGAAGTGGCGTCGGCAGAGAAACACAGCGGTCAGTATCAGCGTCCATTCGGCGACGATATGAAAGGTACTTCGAAGCGGCGACAGTTCCGACAATTTGCGCAGCTCCTCTTTGGTCAGCTTGACCGGAACGTTGCCGGCAAAATCGTCCGACGGGCGCGCCTGTGCATCCCGATCTCTCGTTAGATCGATGTTCATTGATTTTTTCCTCGGGTTGAGTGAATCCCGCGAGGTGGGCGGAGATTCAAAGTGAATGTTGTGGCCAATCCCCGAATCGTCGCAGGCCGAATTCAGGCAGGCGTGGCAGCCATCTCGCCGAGTCCGCGCGCATGGCGATTCGCCACCGGCCGCAGCCGATCGGAATTGTCGAACCGAATCGTCCGATATTGGTCCATCGTTTCGATCTTCAAGCGATGCACGTTCGACGTGAGTCTCGCGAGCGCTTCGCCCGTGAGAATCATGGGCTGAACCCACGGCGCGCCCTGTCCTGGAACTTCGAGGAACGGATATTCGACGGGGTCGCCCACATTGACGAAACCCATCGCCGCGTAGAATCCGCTGTGACTGCCGACTGCCAGATAGACCAGCACCGCTCGCGGACCGCGTCGAACGACCTGGACCGCGATGCCGCGCCACGCACGCATCCCGGCGCCTCGCGACAGCGACCAATGATCGCTGCATTCCAATACCGACCGCGGCGCGAACTGCGACAGGTCGGGCTCGCGACAGCTTTGCGGGAAAGCCTCGAGATCGTGAAGCGCGACGCCCGCCGTCATCTGCTCTGCGTCTTCGCCTTCATTTTCGAACAATGCATAGAAGTCGGCCGAGCGCAGACGCACCAGGTTGCTCGCCTGCGTAGCACCGCCGTCTCTGAAACTGGCGCCAGCCCGTGCGCGCGCGTCGGCGAGGCGACGAGCGAAAACGTTTCGTTCGTTCTCTGTGGTCAAGAGACGCATTTCCATTGGTATCTCCCCTGTTATTGGATCTGTGATTGGTGGGAAGGAATTGAGGTGGGATTGGAGATCGGGCGGGATGCGAAGGCGGGCCGCGGGCACTCTTTGACAGACGTGTCGGAAGGTTCAGTCTCGAATGCTTTAATTCAAAAAGTTGAAGGTATTGCCCTCCTGCTTTTGAACTTGCAGTCATCGAGATAGAGACCCAGACGCCGGGTTAATTTTGACCTGAATTTGATGACACTCTGTCAACAACTCACGTCGAAGTTCAATAGTAAAATCGCGGCGGGTTCCGTTATGGCTCGCCGGATCCGGTTTTGTTCTCTACGGAACTTGTGCTAAATCAACTAAGCTAGCGGCTTTCTAGACAAGCTGCTTGCAGGCAAGAGACTCGCTGTCAGGTTTGCAGAAAGGATGGTGACTTTACGGTAACAAAAAGGGGCTCCTCTACATTCGACGGGTTAGTGGCCGACTTGGTGACGGCGGGAGAAGTCGCGCGGAATTCGTCGGCTCGCGACGACGTCGATTCGGAAATTCGATTTCTCGAGCGACACGACTATGGACTTCCACTGCGCCGAGCATTGGGCCGTGCCGAGGTTCGCGCGATAGTCGCCGAGGCCAGGCGCAGCGTCTGGCCGCATTTGAATGAAGAGTCCGTGAGACTTGTTTCGCCCAAAGAATTTACGCGCTTCTGGTACGGGTTGGGAGTTCAGTTCAAATTGGCAAAGCTCAATGGAGCGGAAGGGCTCGCCCTGTTGGGGTTTTACGTGCGGAAAATGGGCGGGTCGAAGTTGCCGCTAATCTGCGTCAACACGGCGCATCACCCGGCTGCGGTCGGCGCGGCATTTTCTCACGAGATGGGGCATCACCTGATCGGTCGCCTTTTCGATTCGCGCAAAGACCACGCGCGCTTTCTGACTTACACCTCTTATGGCGAGCACCTGGACGATCCGGAAGAATTGGCGGCGGACGTTCTGGTCAGCCTTGGCGTGTTCCCCGCGCCGATCGCGCGAAAGATGTTTATGCAGTCCGAGAATGGGATACCGGCGAAAGATCCCGCTGGAGGAATCTCCTCGGCGGTGTCTGCTTCGATCCTCAAATATTTTGAGCTTCGCTACGGCCTCAACTTCGGTGAGCCGCTTCCTTCTGCCAAGAAACTTCAGTACCTCGCCGCGTTGATTCATTTTGCAAAACTGAGGCGCGCGCTGCTCACCGAATACGGTATATGAATCAAAAGAATGGTCTCGGGCGGCTGATAAAACAGCGGCGCCTGGAACTCGGGCTGACGCAGCGCGCGTTGGCAGCACAGCTCGGGGTGGAGGCCAGTCACGTCGCATACCTCGAAGGCGGCAAGCGCAAACCGTCGCTCACGCTGATGGCTCGACTCGAAGATGCGCTCGGGGTGAGCAGGCAGCAGATTTTTCTTCTCTCGCATCCCGAGGCCGCCGCGGTCGTCAATCCCGCTGACGCAATCCAGCCAATCCAGCTGCGGCAACGGCCGGCCAATGATTGGCGACAGTTCACCGCCGATCGCGCTTTCGTCAAACGACATCAAATCACCCGCCGCGAACTGCAGGCTTTCAAAGAATTGGGCCTGCTCGGCTACGTACTCTCGCGTCATCAGGTGTTGGCTATCCTGACGATGATCCGCGAGCCCGCCGAAGCCTAGCACTGCCGGCGTTCTCCGCACCGTTTCGAAATTGTCCATAGCGCCCGCTGATCGATGCGCGACAAATGCGCGGATTCGTACTAGAACATCAGCGCAGGCGTTGTGAAGACATTTCCTGAAATCCCCGACAATCCCGCTGGGCGCCAGCTTGCCTGGTATCTCGAGCGGATCAGCTCGGCCGGTGACGGTGCGTCGGAAGCGGAACTGGACGCTCACTGCGCGCTGAACATGTCGGTGCGCGCGCCGTTTCCGTATCGGCACGAAGTGATGTCGGGCGGATGGCAGCGCTGTCACGAGAGCTACGGCGATTTCAAAATAGCGTCGGTCGAGGAAGTGTCCGACTTTCACGTGACGGTCGTACAAACTTCAGGCGAGAAGAAGTTTCGGCTGTCGATAGAGGTCGAGCCGATCGAACCGCATCGGATTATCGTGCTGACGCGCGAACGTATCCTCGATGTCGACGTGGTCTCGCGCGAGGCTACGCTGGCCGACGCGGCCGCGCTCGCCGACATCGAGCGGCGCTGTCCAATCGTGCTGAACGACGGCGTGACGATGACGATCGAGCGCGGCGACGACTACTTTGCGTTCACGCGGCTGATGGACGACTTCCTGGTAGCGATGGGCTTCGTCGATGGCAAGCCGGCCGGCGTCAACGTCGCCGCGCTGCACACGGTACGGGTCGGTGGGCGCGATTATCGGATTCACGCGTTCGCGCATCTGCGCATTCTGCCCGAGCATCAGAAGAAAGGACTGTGGGGCGCGATTAATCGAGTGTTCGACCAGAAGTACCCGGAGGAATTTGGCAGCACCGCGTATCCCTCGGTCGACAACGCGGCGATGCTGCGCGGCTTTGCGGGCGCGCCGCGATGGAGCATGCATCAGATTCGCGCGCAACTTTTGTGCGCGCCGCTCGCTGGCCCGCAAATAGGACGGCCGGCGACGCCGCGCGATGCGCCCCGCATCGTCGAGATTCTCAACGCGACTCACGAACGCGACGAGATGTACCTGCCGTACACCGTCGAGTCATTTACGGCGCGCGTCGAGCGTTCGCCGCGCGATTACAGCTGGGATCGGGTGCGGATGACGGATCGCGCGGTGGTGGGAGTGTGGCCGGCTGGCGACACGGTGCGATTCATCATCGAGTCGAAGGGCAATCGCGTCGAGTCGCGGCGCGGTCTCGCGCTGGATTGGGGATTTTTACCCGGCGCGGAGGACGACTTCGAAGCGCTCCTGCGCGCGCAGTGCGGATGGCTCAATGCTCGCGGGCTGGATCGGCTGTCGGTCTTCACGTCGGAGGCGTCGGCCGGATACGAGCGCGTGCGTGCCATGGCAAGTGAGTTGGAACGGTACGTGGTGATTTCATTCGGCATCCCCGAGCCGCCGGGCGCCGCCACTCGCGGCTTGTACGTGGATCCGATTTACTTTTAGGATCAGGCAATCGACGCAACGGAGGAGAGGCATATGGAACTGGCACCCAAGCGGGCCGGATTCGCGCCCGAACGAATCAATCGAATCACCGAGCACCTCGACCAGAACTACATTCAGCCCGGCAAAATCGTCGGCTGCCAAACGCTGGTGGCGAGACACGGGCACGTCGCCTACTTCAAATCGCAAGGCCTGAGGGACCGCGAGCGCCGCACGCCGATGGCGGACGACACCATCTTCCGGCTCTATTCGATGACCAAGCCGATCACGTCGGTGGCCTTGATGACGCTCTACGAGCAGGGCCACTTCCAGCTCAACGACCCCGTGTCACGGTTCATCCCGTCGTGGCGCGGGCACAAGGTATGGGTGTCCGGCGAAGGCGCGAGCATGGAGACTGCGGCGCCGGTTCGGCCGATGACCATGCGTAACGTGTTGAGCCATACCGGCGGGCTCACCTATGGCGCAACCAATCATCCCGTTGACCGCGTATATCGCGAAGTAGGTGTGGGGCGCGGCGAGGGCGAGACCCTTGAAGGGTTTGCTGACAAGCTCGCGAAGGTGCCGCTGCGTTATCAACCTGGCGAGCGATGGATGTACTCGCTCTCGACAGACGTGTGCGGCTACCTGGTCGAGGCTATTTCCGGAAAGCGCTTCGACCAATATTTGCAGGAGACGATCTTCGATCCACTCGACATGAAAGACACTTCGTTCATGGTAGCCTCGCGCAAGGCCGATCGCTTTGCGGCTAACTATCAACGGGAGGCGGATAAGACGCTCAAGCTGATTGACGATCCCGAGCGTAGCAACTATCTGAAGCAGCCGACGTTCTTTTCGGGCGGCGGAGGATTGACCGGCACCACGGCCGACTACCTGCGCTTCTGCGAGATGCTGCGGCGCGGAGGCGAGTTGGGCGGCGCGCGCATCCTGGGGCCGCGAACCATCGAGCTGATGCATCGGAACCACCTGGCTGGCGGCAAAGATCTCAGCCAGATGGCAATTGGTGCATTCTCGGAGACTGCCTACGAAGGCGTCGGCTTCGGGCTCGGGTTCGCGATGACGCTGGGACAGGTCGAAGCAGGCGGTCTCGGCGGCGGCGAGTACTACTGGGGCGGTGCGGCCTCCACCATTTTCTGGGTCGATCCCAATGAGGACATGGTCGTGATATTCATGACCCAGCTCATGCCGTCGGCCACCTTCAACTTCCGCGGACAACTCAGAAACATCATCTACTCGGCAATCGTCGAGTGAGGTAAGAAATGAAAGCTGCAGTCTATTATCAAAATGGCGGTCCTGAAGTACTCAAGTACGAAGACGTTCCCGATCCTGAATGCCATCCTAAGGGCGTCGTCATTCGCGTCGAGGCTGTAAGTATCGAGGGCGGCGACACGCTCAATCGTTGGCATGGCGCTCTATCCAGCAAACCTCATGTAGTTGGCTACCAGGCCGGCGGTGAAATCGTTCAAGTAGGTTCGGAAGTGACCGACCTGAAGATAGGTCAGAAGGTCACTACTGTCTTTGGCGCCGGATCGCACGCTGCCCTGCGCGCGGTGCCGGCGCGCAATGCGTGGCCAGTGCCGAAAGGGTTCGACATCAAGCTGGCGGCCGCCATCCCCGTGCCATTCGGTACCGCCGACGACTGCCTGTTCGAGTTCGGTAAGCTCAAAAAAGGAGAAACAGTCCTGGTGCAAGCAGGCGCCAGTGGCGTAGGTGTTGCCGCGATTCAACTCGCGAAGCGCGCGGGCGCTACAGTTCTTGCGACAGCGTCAAGCAACGAGCGATTGGAACGATTGAAGCCGCTAGGTCTCGATCATGGGATCAACTATAAGACTGACGACGTGGTGAAGTCGGTCATGGGCATCACTCACAACCGCGGCGTCGATCTCGTGGTCGATCCTGTAGGCGGCGCAACTTTGCAAAGCAGCTTGCTATCTCTCGCCTATCGCGGACGCGTCTCCATGGTAGGAGCCGCCGGACGCGAAGCTATGACGATTGACGTCTCGTCACTGATGGCGGGCAACCGTTCTTTGACGGGAGTATTCCTCGGCGCCGAGATAGGCACCGACCGCGCGCATAACATGATCCAGCGCCTAGTCGACGAAGCGGCAAGAGGTGAGTTCAAGGTCGTGATCGATCGAACCTTCCCGCTATCAGAGGCGGCTGCCGCCCACGCCTACATCGAGAGCCGGCAGGCGGTCGGCAGAGTCCTTCTAATTCCTTAGAGTCGCAATCTTCGCAGACTCAGTTAGCGAAGAATGCCGGCGGCCGCTAAAACAAAGCCTCCTATCGAAGCGCCAAGCCCGCTTCCACGTCTCGTCATAGCAGGGTGGGAGATTCCGGTTTCGGCCAGGCTCAGAGCCGAAGCGGGCGGCCTGATACTGCTAGGGCTTGCGCTGATCGTAAACGCGATCTTGCTATGGCCGGAGCTTCGCATCGAACGAGTTCCAGTCAACGACCTGAGCTTTCATATCGCCGCGTCACAGCGCCTCGCGAATAGTGTCAGCACAGGAGAGTCTTTGCTCGACCCCTGGGTGTCGCAATGGGCACTCGGATTTCCGCTATGGCATTTCTATCAGCCGCTGCCACACATGATTGCCGGCCTATGGCTGACTATCACCAATCATTTCGCG
>Ga0209248_10000485_pt1 | contig 12584 bp, 10 predicted proteins | sample BogFormECP04_OM1_FD_188241 | JGI IMG/M metagenome (GOLD analysis project Ga0209248, IMG submission 188241) | Bog forest soil microbial communities from Calvert Island, British Columbia, Canada - ECP04_OM1 (SPAdes) (version 2) | ecosystem: Environmental > Aquatic > Freshwater > Wetlands > Bog ... | reverse complement strand
AGTATCAGTTGCGGTAGCCGTCGCGGTGTCGGTTGCAGTCGAAGTCGCTGTCTGGGTATCTGTCGCGGTCGCGGTGTCGGTCGCCGTCTGAGTTGCGGTTGCCGTGTCGGTCGCTGTCGCTGTATCGGTCGCGGTATCGGTGGCCGTGGCGGTATCCGTTGCCGTCGGCGTGTCGGTGGCAGTGGCGGTCGGCGTGGGTGTTGGGGCTGTCAGGGGCGCATCGAAGACCAACACTCGATTGTTGATTTGGTCACCGACGTACAGGTTGCCGAGCGGGTCCATCGCGACGCCGGCCGGCAAGCACATTGCGGTTGCGCTCGGCGGCGGGTTGCCGGGAGCGGAGTCGGCGCAGAAGCTGTCGCTGAAATCTGTCCCGCTCGCGCCTTGGCCAAAGACCTGGTTGGCGGTGACGTTAGACGTAGCCAGCGCCTGATTGTATTCGAGCACGCGATTGTTGGTCTGGTCGGCGACCAGCAGGTCGCCGAAAGCGTCGAGGCTCACACCGACGGGATCACAAATTGAGATCGGGCTCGGAGCGCCACATGAGTCGACGCCGGTTGTAAAGTTGTTGCCGGTGGCGCCCTGGCCGAAGACGAGATCCGCCGTCGTGTCTCCCGGAAAGCCCGGTGTGCCGGGCATTCCACCCATGCTCGCGAGCGGGTTCAGATAGGCGAGGACGCGCGAATTGTCCGAGTCGGCGACGAACAGGTCGCCGGCGGGATCGGCCGCCATACCGCGCGGAGCGCATAGCGAGTCGGCACTGGGATTGTCACCGCCGAAGTCGCAGTCCGCAGTACTGAAGAGTCCCCCTTGCCCGAATACGGTGTCAGCGACGGTATCGCCGGCGCCCGTCAGCATGTTGGGCACGGCCAGCGGCTGATTGAATTCGAGCACGCGACTATTCTGCGTATCGGACACGTAGAGGTTGGCAGACGCGTCTACTGCCAGGCCTTGAGGAAAGCACATCGACGAGGCGTTGATCGTCTCGCCGTCCAGGTTGCACATATTGTTGATGAAGCTGCCGTTCTGTCCGAAGACCAGGCTGGCACTCATTCCAAAATCTGAATCGTGGCTGAACGGTGATCCGGCGCCGAACGGACTGGTGTATTCGAGTACGCGATTGTTGTTGGCGTCGGCTACATAAAGATTGCCGGCGGCGTCGACGGCCACGTCGGTCGGCTGGCAGAGGCTGTCCGGGCCGAGTCCGTTGAAGTCGCCGATGGCCACGCCGTCGTTGCAGTTGACTGACAGCGGGTCCTGCTGGCCGATGACGATATTGGCAGGTTGGTCGGTGGTGATGCCGGCGGCGTTCAGCCATCCGAGCACGCGATTGTTGGCTGAGTCGGCGACGTAGAGATGGTTCGGTGTGACGCTCGAATCGATAGCGACTCCCAGGGGAAACTGCAGCGCCGCCGCGGTCGGATTGTTGACTCCGCTGTGAGCCAAATCCATCTCTCCAAGCACCAACATCGCCACCGGTGTGGATGACAGCGGAGCCGGGTACTCGAGGACGCGGTTGTTGGACGAGTCGGCGACGAAGATATCGCCGGCGCCGTCCAGCGTAACGCCGTTGGGCTGGCATAGGACCGATCCACTCGGAGCGATCCCACTCGCTGCAGTGCCGCCGCAGATGCCGGTGGTGAAGTTGCCGTTCTGGCCGAAGACGATGTCCGCGGTCACGTCGCCGGCGCTGCCGGGCGTGCCGGGCGAACCGCCGCCCTCGGCGAGCGGGTTCAGATACACGAGCACGCGGCTGTTGAAGACGTCGGTCACGTACAAGTCGCCCGAGCTGTCCAGCGCGATGCCGTTCAAGTCGCAGATGCCGTCGGCGCTCGGCGGCGGATCTTCGCCATTGCCGTCATAGCAAGTGGTGTCGGTGAAATCGGTCCCGCTCGAGCCCTGGCCAAAAACCAGGTCGGCGGTTACGTCGCCGTCCCCGGAGTCGTCGGGCGATGCCAGCGGCTGATTGTATTCGAGCACGCGATGGTCGCCGTCGTCGCCGACGTACAGATTGCCCAGGCCGTCTACCACCACCGACAGGGGATTGCACATCCCTACCGCCGAGGTTTGTCCGTCAATATTCTGGCAGAGGTGGGAGGTAAAGTCGGTGCCCGACGCGCCCTGTCCAAAGACGAGGTCCGCGGTTACGTCGCCGACCCCGGTCTCGACGTTGGGCGTTGCCAGCGGCTGATTGAATTCGAGCACGCGATTATTGCCCGCGTCGACGACGTAGAGATTGTCATTTGAATCAGATGCGAGCCCTTGCGGAGAACACAGTCCGCTCGCCATCTGCGCGCAGACGGCCTGCGTGAAACTGCCGCCTTGCCCGAAGACCACGTTCGCCACGAAAATCGTGCCAACGGGCTGTTCGAACGGCTGATTGTATTCGAGCACCCGATTGTTGATGGTGTCCGCAACGTAGAGATTGCCGACGCTGTCCACTGCCACGCCGCCGGGTTGGCATAGACTGTCGGGTCCGAGGCCCGCGACGTCGCCGCCGGCAGTGCCGCTGTTGCAGAGCGTCGTTTGAAAATCGGGCTGGCCGACTTCGATGTCCGCCGGTTGGCCATTGGTGAAGCTGCTGATGTCGAGCCACCCGAGGATGCGACTGTTGGCGCCGTCGACGACGTACAATGAGTCGTTCAGGTCGACCGCCATCTGACTCGGCGAGTTGAGACTCGTCGCGCCGGGGTTGTTAGTCCCATTATGCGAGAAGTCGATTTGTCCGAGCACCACGTCGGCAATGTTGTCGCCGGTGGCCGCTGTCAGCACCGTCACCATCAGCACGGCTGCGAGTAGCGATACGAGCGCGATGGTGCTCAGGCGAAGTTTGGAACCTGCTTGGGGCGACTTTTGCGCGGGAGTGCTGTGTGCCATTTGACGCCGCGCAATCGTCCAGAACCCGGGCGGCGATTCGACTCTCAAGCAGTGTCGTGCCGACGCAACAGCGAGGTAAGTGGGTTGACAATTTGTGCTTAAACATACTGCAGGGCGCCAAATGCGGAACGTCGCGAGACAACGCCGCGATCAATAGGCGCGATGGGGCAATAGAAAGTGGCTAACGCTCGCTCAACGAGAGGAGACTCGCGCGCCGGGTCGATCGATCATTGTGCGCGCGCAGCCGTTGTCACTCGGCCGCGGTCACCGGTATGAAGCCGGTCGCGCCATTCTTCATTCTGATCTGGAGATAGTCGCCCGCGATGCCGGTGACGTGAACGTACTTCTTGCGGTGCACCTGGCCGACGGTTGAGCTGGTCGGGTCGGGACTTTGATAGACCAGCGAATTTTTCGTCAACAGGAAAAGTTTGTTGAGCGGCTTGACGGTCGGCGCCGCCGACGCGGTGGTCGTCGCTGCTCCTGCGGGCGCCTCACCGGCGGCCGGCGTCGCGGGCGCCGGTATGAGCTTGGGATCGAGCGCGCGCACCTCGTCGAACTCGGCGTTGGCTTCGGTCGCGCGCGCCGGCTCGGTTGCGAGCAGGTTCGCCAGCGCCAGGTGGGCCTTGGCGTCCTTGGGACTGAGTCCGATTGCGGTGCGGATCTGATCTTCCGCCTCGGCCAGTTTGCCTTCCTGCCTGAGCACCTCGCCCAAATCGAGATGGTAGTTGGCGCGATCGGGTTCGAGCGCGACCGCGGCGCGGTACTGATTCTCCGCGAGTCCGTGCTGGTTCTGCTCGTTATACAGATTGCCGAGTGCTACGTGCGTCGCCGCGTTCTTCGGATCGAGCTCGAGCACCTTCATGAACTCGACCTGCGCGTCGCTCTCCTTGTGCTCGAAGATGTACAGGTTGCCGAGCGCGATATGCGTGCGCGGATCGTTGGGCGCAAGCTTGACCGCTTCCTGGTAGGCCGTCTCGGCGTCGGACAGCTTGGTCGCCTGCATGTCGGCGTCGCCCTCGGCCAGAAAGTCTTCGGCCGCCTTGTGATGGCATCCCGCCACTATCAGAACTATCGCGCCGAAGGCCACTATCGCGCCGGTCCGGGCCAGTAAGGTTCGCTTGCTCTTCATCAGTCAGGGTCCTCCCGGACACCCGCGGGTCTCGACGTGCAATGATTGGACCGCGACGGAAAAATGTACAATTGATGTTGAAGTTAGGCACGAAACGGTGTCAAGCCGACGAGTCCTCAATCGCGAAGCCGGTAGCTTTTACCTTGCCCATTCTGATTCCCGTTCCATGCTTACGCTGGTTAGGTTATAAGGATACGCCGTGCGCTTTATTTTGATCGCAGCCAAGCAGCTCGAATTCGCCAAGACCCGGCTGGCGCCCGTCCTGCCGCCCGGTGAGCGACGTGCACTGGCCGAGGCGATGTTTCGCGACGTGCTGGCCGCCGCGCTCGGCGCCACGGCTGCCGACCACGTCGCCGTGGTGACGTCGGACGCGGGCCTGCTCGCGATGGCGCGTGCTGCGAATGCGCTCGCTATCGACGAGGAATTTCCGCGCGGCCTCAACGTAGCGCTCACGCTTGCCACCTCCGCGCTGATTGCCGAGGGGGCTGAAACCGTTTGCACTTTGCTGTCGGACATTCCGCTGGTGAATTCCGAAGATGTCGATGCGGTGTTCGCCGCGATGCCGTCCGGACGCGGCGCCGTGCTGGTGCCCTCGCGCGATTTCTCCGGCACCAACATCATATGCCGTTCGCCCGCTGACGCCCTGGCCACTCGCTTCGGCCGCCTCAGCCTGGTCAAGCATCTGGACGATTGCCGCATTGCCAACGTTCCGGCTAGAGTGCTGCGACTTGCGCGGCCCGCGCTGGATCTCGACGTGATCGCCGATCTCGCCGAGTTCGAGCGCGCCGGGTCGGCCACGCACACTCAAAACCAGTTGGCCCGGCTCGGGATTGCTCATCACTAAAAATTGAAAAAACGGACTGATGTCGATCGTGGAAATGATTGAGCGGCTCGGCGCGCTTGTGCTCGACGGCATTGTCCGCCTCGGCGCGTTCGTGCTGTTCCTGCTGAACGCCGTATTTTATGTTTTCATGCCGCCGTTCAAGCCGCGGCTGTGGATTCGACAGATTCGGATCATCGGCGCCGACTCGCTCTTTCTTATCATCCTGATTGGCGGCTTCACCGGCATGGTGCTGGGCCTGCAGGGTTACAACACGCTGCGGCGCTTCGGCTCCGACGGCGCATTGGGCACGGTCGTCGCGCTCGTGCTGGTGCGCGAGCTCGGCCCGGTGCTGGCCGCGTTGATGATCGCGGCGCGCGCCGGTTCCGCGATGGCGGCTGAGCTCGGCTCGATGCAATCCACCGAGCAGATCGACGCGCTCACCGTGATGGCGATCAACCCGGTGCAGTACCTCGTTTCGCCGCGGATGCTGGCCGGCATAATCAGCTTCCCGTTGCTGACCTCGATCTTCGATGTGGTCGGGATTTACGGCGGCTACATGGTCGGCGTCGGCCTGATGGGCGCGCCGTCGGGCGCCTACTTCAATGGTATCGCCGCCAACATGAGCGGCCACGACGTCATGACCGGACTCTACAAAGCCCTGGTCTTCGGCGTGATCGTCATGTGGGTCTGCTGCTACAAGGGATACCATGCCGAGCGGATGGCGACCGGGGTGAGCAGGGCGACCACCGAAGCCGTGGTGCTTTCGAGCGTTCTGATTCTTGCTTTCGACTATTTTCTTACGTCTATACTTTTGTAATAACACCCCATCTTCGACCAACTATGAGCGAACCTCAAATCAACCGCCGCGACGGTAATCCACCACCGGTTCGCGACGGGGCCGGCGCCGGGAATGCAATCGAGGTGCGGGATCTTCGCCGCCGCTTCGGCCGTCAGCAGGTGCTCGACGGCGTCACCCTCGACTTTCCATCGGGCAAGATAACGACCATCGTCGGCCCCAGCGGATCGGGCAAGACCGTCCTGCTGAAGCATCTCAACCTGCTGCTGCGGCCCGACTCAGGCGCGATAACGATCGACCAGGTCGAGGTTACGCGGCTCGGCGCGACCGGGCTGGACGCCGTGCGCGAAAAATTCGGCATGCTGTTTCAGGCGGGCGCGTTGTTCGACTCGATGTCGATATTCGACAACGTCGCCTTCCCACTGGTCGAGAAGACCAGACTGACCCGCGACGAGATCGCAGAGCGCGTGCATGAGACGCTGAAGGCTGTCGGGCTCGAGGGCATGGAAGCCAAGTTTCCATCGGAGATGAGCGGCGGGATGCAGAAGCGGGCCGCGCTCGCGCGCGCGCTGGTGCGGCGCCCGAAGATTCTCATGCTCGACGAGCCGACCACCGGCCTCGATCCGTCGCGCACCGGCGCGATTCACGAACTGATCCGCCGCACGCAGGAGAATTTTCACCTGACCGCCGTGATGGTCAGCCATGATGTGCCGGCGGTTTTCCAGGTTTCGGACCGGGTCGCGTTTCTCCATAATGGCCGGACTCATCTCAACGGCACGGTGGCCGAGGTGATGGCGACCGACGACGATGTCTTCAAGCGTTTTCTGGCCGGCAAGGCGTCCGGCGAGGAGAATGAAACGGCCCTCGCGGGCTGAACTAACTATCTATGTACGCAAGTCGAACTACGCAGTTTATCGTCGGGGTGTTCGCGATTCTCGGAATTGCCGCGCTGGGGATTCTGTCGATCTCGCTGGGAAAAATTTCGTTGTTCCCCACGCCGGGGTACACCCTCTATGCAAGTTTCGATAATATTTCTGGCTTGAAGACCGGCGACCAGGTGCAACTGTCCGGCGTGCAGGTCGGCAAAGTCGTGCATATCGGACTCAAGGACATGCGCGCACGGGTCGCGTTGCGCGTTGACGACGGTGTCGAGATCGACACCGACGCGATCGCGGCGATCAAGACCAGCGGAATCATCGGCGACAAGTTCGTATCGATCGCACTTGGGCCGAGCGATCGCATACTCAGGAATGGCGACACGATTCGGCAAACCCAGTCCGCCTTCGTGCTCGAGGACGCAATCGGCCAGCTCATCAACAATTCAGGGAGCAGCAACTCCGACAAGGATTCAAAATCCTCAAGCTCGGACAATAGTCAGAAGACCGGAAAATCGGAGAAATAACCGCAAGTGAGACATATGATAACGCTCAATTCTTTGCAGCGACTCGTCCGGCGGCGTGCGGTCGCGATTGTCACGTTGACCGCCGCTATCGCCCTGAGCCTTGCACCGTCGCGCTTCATCGCAACCGCCCGAGCCGACGATCCGATGGGCGTCGTGAAGACGACAGTCAACCAGGCGCTCGATGTCCTGCGCGATACTTCAACGCCCCTGGCTCAGCGCCAGGACAAGCTGCGTCAAATCGTTGCGACCACCTTCGATTTCACCGAGATGGCGAAATCTGCGCTCGGCTATCATTGGAAGCAAATCACGCCCGCGCAGCAGCAGGAGTTTACGACGGCGTTCGTCGCCTTCATCGAGGATTCTTACCTGAGCAAGATTAACGAGTACCGCGGTCAGCAGGTTTCATTCCTGAAATCGACCAGTGACGGCCCGCAATACGCGCAGGTCAGTACCGACATCATCGAGCCGGACGGCAAGGACACGATTCACGTGAACTACCGCCTGCTGCAAAGCGGCGACACGTGGAAGATCTACGATGTGACGGTGGACGCTATCAGCATCATTGCGAATTACCGTAACCAGTTTAATCGCGTGATGAATAACTCGGGCTACGACACCTTGATTAGCGATCTCAAGAGCAAACAAGCCGCCCTTGCGGCAAGTCTGGCGAACCATTAACAAGTATGGATTCCCGCGATCAGGATAGGTACGCTCTCAAGGGGAAATTCCAAGGGATGGCGTGATGGAGAGGCAAATGAGATCTCGTTCTAAACAAGTCGAAAAGACAGGCGCGCTCTGGATGATGCTCGCATCGTCGGTGCTTGCGGTCGTTTCGTTTGCGACGCCGGCGCTGAGCGCAGATGTGGCACCCCTCTCGTCGAGTCCGGCGGCTCAATCCGCCGCGGCCACGCAGCCTCCACCGGGCGAGAACAACCAGGCCTACTCAGACCCGTTGTCAGGGTTCAACGAGCCGATGTTCACCTTCAACCTCAAGCTCGACGATTGGGTGCTGCGGCCGGTAGCCAGCGGATATTCCGTCATCGCGCCGGAGCCCGTTCGCCAGGGCATCGGCAGATTCTTTGACAACGTCCGCGTCATTCCGCGGTTCGCCAACAATCTGTTTCAGCTCAAGTTCGCCGAGGCCGGCACCGAAGTCGCCCGTTTCGGCATCAACTCGACAATCGGACTGGCGGGCTTTTTCGATCCTGCCAGCGAATTGTTCGGGCTCGAGCAGCATAACAACGACTTCGGCCTCACCATTCGCTACTACGGCATCCCGACCGGTCCCTATGTGATGCTGCCGTTCTTTGGTCCTTCGACGGTCGGCGACACTATCGGGCTGGTGGCAGACGGCGCGATGAATCCGATGAGCTACCTGCTGCCGTGGTGGATAACGATCACTGCCGATACCGGCGAGCAAGTGGTTGAAGCAGTGAACTACCGCTCGCTCCACATGAACCAGTTCGAGGAAGCGGATCGCTATGCGATCGACCTCTACGGCGCAGTGCAGGACGCTTACCTCCAGACGCGCGACCATCAGGTCAAGAAGCTCCACGAGGAACAGTGGTAAGTCGTAGCTAGATTTCAGAAGTAATTTTTGACGATTAGCCGCGCCGCGGGACATATGGTCCGCGGCGCGTTCTTTTTGGAGCCGGCGTCAGACGTGCTCCCACGCGTGGTACGAGCTGCGCACCAGTGGTCCCGACTCGACGTGATGGAATCCCATCGCGAGCGCGGCAACCTTGATCTCGGCGAACTCGGCCGGCGGGACGTAGCGAGCGACGGGAATGTGATCGGCCGACGGACGCAGATACTGGCCGAGAGTCAGGATGTCGCACTCGACCTCGTGCAGATCGCGAATCACGGCGAGCAGTTGATCGTTAGTCTCGCCCAGGCCGAGCATCACGCCCGCCTTGGTGAACATCGGCTTGCCGAGCCGGCGCGCGGCGTCCTTCGCATGGCGGATAACGTCGAGCGAGCGCTCGTAGTTTCCGCCCGGCCGCACTGAGCGATAGAGGCTCGGCACCGTTTCGATATTGTGGTTGTAGATATCGATTGGCGATTCGACCACCGCCTCGACGCTGTCGAACGATCCCTGGAAGTCGGGCACCAGCACCTCGACGCGCGCGGGCGCCGGGTTCGATTTGATCGCATGAGCGGTAGCCGCGAAATGCGCGGCGCCGCCGTCGGGCAGGTCGTCACGATCGACCGAGGTGACAACGACATGCTGCAAGCCGAGCCTCGCCACCGCCTCGGCGATTCGGCGCGGCTCGTCGGCGTCGAGCGGGCGCACCTTGCCGTGCGCGACCGCACAGTACGGACAATTGCGCGTGCACACATCGCCCATCAGCATGAAGGTCGCCGTGCGATGCGAAAAGCATTCGCCAATGTTGGGGCAACACGCTTCCTGGCAGACGGAATGCAGCTTCAGCTCGGCGAGAATCGCCTTGGTGCGAAAGTACTCGGGCGATACCGGCGCGCGAACTTTAATCCAGTCGGGATGCTTTCGTTCAGCCATTGCCGGCCATCAACTGCGCGGCCGGCATTACCTGGGACGCGCCGGCGAGAATGATTTCGTCGTAGCCGAAGGTTCGCGCGAAACTATCGCGCATCACGGCGGCGAACTCGCGCACCGATACTGCGCGCTTCGTCTCTTCGCATACGGAAGTCATGCGGCATCCCTCGATTCCGCACGGCACGATCGAATCGAAGTAGCCGAGGTCGGTGGATACGTTCAGCGCGAAGCCGTGCCACGTGATCCAGCGGCGAAGGCCGACGCCGATCGACGCAATCTTGCGCGCGCCGACCCACACACCGGTCATCGCGTCGCGGCGAGTCGCGTCGATGCCGAATTGTGCGAGCGCATCGATCATCGCCGCTTCGAGACTGCGGAGATACTTCGTCACGTCGCGGTCGCCACCTTCGAGCTTGAGAATCGGATAGCCGATCAGCTGGCCGGGGCCGTGATAGGTCACCTGTCCACCGCGCGAGACGCGTCGCACCGGCACGCCCGCCGGATTGGCGACGATGAAGCGCTCGTCGGCGCCGCGGCCTAGCGTGAAAATGTGCGGATGCTCCAACATCAGGAGCATATCCGCGCTTTCGCCTCTTCCACGCGCCGCGAGCAGGCCGGCCTGCAGAGCCAGCGCGGCGTCGTAGTCGACGACGCCCAAATCGGCGACGGTGAGTGCTCCGCGAGGGTTCATCGTCACAAGTCTATCGCTTCGCCGTCGGCGGCCAAAGCTGCCTGCATGATCGCCTCGGACATCGTGGGATGCGGATGCGCGGTCTTGCCGATTTCGGTGACGGTGGTCTCGAGCGTTTTGCCCAGCACGACTTCGGAGATTATGTCGGTGGCGGCATGTCCGATTATCTGGCATCCGATCACTTCGCCGTACTGCTTGGTGGCGACGATTTTCACGAAGCCCGCGGTCTCGTCGATCGCCACCGCCTTGCCGATCGCGCGAAACGGAAACTTGCCGACCTTCACTTCGATGCCGCGCGCTTTGGCGTCGGCTTCGCTGAGGCCGACGGTCGCAACTTCGGGCTCGCAGTAGATGCATGCGGGAATAGCGAGCAGGTCGAAGCCGGGCTCGCGCACGCCTGCCATGATTTCGACGGCTGCGATACCTTCGGCGCTGGCCTTGTGCGCTAGTAGCGGCGGCCGGAGGACGTCGCCGATCGAGTAGATGCTCGGCACGGTCGTTTGGAATGAGTCGTTGGTCTTGATGAAGCCGCCACGCTCGAGCTCGATGCCGAGTTTTTCCAGGCCGAGGTTGCGGCTGAGCGGCGTGCGGCCGACGGCGACCAGCACGACTTCGGCCTCGATGGATTTGTCGGCGCCCTCGGCGGTCACGGCGACCGACCAGAGATCGCCGTTGCGCGCCATCGACTTGTAGCCATGCCCGAGCATCACGGTGACGCCGCGTTTGATGAATGCGCGGCGCAGTTCTTCGGCGACCTCGGCGTCGATACCGGGGAGCATCTGTTTTTCCAGCTCGACGATTGTCACCTTGGCGCCGAACGCGCTGTAGAAGTAGCCGAACTCCAGGCCGATGGCGCCGGCGCCGATGACGACGACGCTCGCGGGCATCTTGTCGAGCACCAGGGCTTCCTTGCTGGTGACGACGCCGTCGCCGACCTTCATTCCCGGGAACAGGCGTTCGCCCGAGCCGGCGGCGATCAGGATGCGCTCGCCGTCGAGCGTGGCAGAGGCCGGCGCCGGTTTGCCTTCGAGCGGCGCGAGCGCGACCGAATGCGGGCCAGTGATGCTCGCGTCAGCTTCGAAGTAGTCGATTTTGTTTTTCTTGAAGAGATAGAGCACGCCCTTGGACAGTTTGTCGGCGGCGGCGCGCGAACGTGCGATGACCTTGGTGAAGTCGAAGCGAATTTCGCCGGTCTCGATGCCGTGTTCTTTCGACGCGCCGCGGATGGTGTCCATTGCGGTGGCGGAGTTGAGCAGCGCCTTCGACGGGATGCATCCCCAGTTGAGGCATACGCCGCCGGGGCGGTCGCGCTCGATGACGGCGACGCGCATTTTGAGCTGAGCGGCGCGAATCGCGGCGACATATCCGCCGGGTCCGGAGCCGATTACGACGAGGTCATAGCGGGTGTTTGGCAAGATGAAGTTCCTTCGGGATTTTATTTGCGCTTTCTATTATTCTCTGAATCTAAGCATCGAGTAAGGGTGAGACTAGCCGGGCACGTTGACGAGGCCTATGGTCAAAGCAACGCGGCGACGGGGCGGTAAAATGATTTTTCGCGAACTCAACCACTTCAAGTGCAAAACCTACCTGGCGATCTCGGAGAAGACCGGGAATGCCGCGATCATCGATCCCTTGCGGGAAAAGGTCGAACGCTACCTCGCAGTGCTGGCTTATCATGGGTGGCGGCTGGAATTGATTGTCGACACACATACTCATGCGGACCATCGCAGCGGCGCGCTTGAGTTGAGCGAATTGACCGGGACGCCGGTGGCGATGCATCGGCTGGCGCCGGCGCCGCACGTCAGCATCCACGTCGAAGATGGGCAGGCATTGAAGATAGGAGATGAAGAGCTTCGAGTCCTTCATACGCCCGGGCATACACCCGATTCGATAAGCCTGTTGGCCAGGGATCGCGTATTCACCGGCGACGTTTTGTTTATCCATGGCACGGGTCGCGCGGATTTCGCGGGCGGCGACCCCGGCGCCCAGTACGATTCGATCGCGCGCAAGTTGTTCACGCTGCCCGATCAGACTTTGGTTTTTCCCGCGCACGACTATCGAGGGCATACGCAATCGACGATCGGCGAAGAGAAGCACTCGAATCCGCGGCTGGCGGGCAAGTCGCGCGACGATTACATCAGCTTGATGAACAACCTCGGCCTGCCGCTGCCCGACGGCATCCAGGAGGCGCTGCAACCGAACCAATCTGACCTCGATGCGGGCGCGCTCAAGTTCCCAACACTCGCGCAACTCAACCAGGTGCGTCAGTTAAGCGCGGCGGAGCTGCGCGATCGGATCGCCAGTTCCAATGCGCCGCTGCTGATCGACGTTCGCGAGGAAGATGAGTATCA
>Ga0209248_10000484_pt1 | contig 12589 bp, 13 predicted proteins | sample BogFormECP04_OM1_FD_188241 | JGI IMG/M metagenome (GOLD analysis project Ga0209248, IMG submission 188241) | Bog forest soil microbial communities from Calvert Island, British Columbia, Canada - ECP04_OM1 (SPAdes) (version 2) | ecosystem: Environmental > Aquatic > Freshwater > Wetlands > Bog ... | reverse complement strand
AAGTCACACTCGCTGAAACAGGCGAAGCCGGCCTGCAGAAGCTCGAAGATCAGCCCTTCGATCTGATGCTGCTGGACGTCAGCTTGCCCGATCGCAACGGCCTGGAATTGCTGCGTGAAATTCGCCGCCGCGATCCGCAGCTTTCCATCATCCTGATCACCGCGTTCGGCTCGATTGATATGGCCCGCGCGGCCTTCAAGGGCGGCGCGCAGGATTTCATCACCAAGCCGTGGTCCAACGACGAATTGATCGCGCAGATTTCCCTGGCGATCGAAGGGCGCCGCCTGCGCGACGAGAACGTGCAGCTGAAGCGCGCCCTGAAGCAGCGCTACAATTTCCCGAACATCATCGGCAAGAGCGACAAGATGCAGGCCGTGTTCGACCTGGTCACCCAGGTCGCGCCCTCCCGCTCCACCGTGCTGATCTCCGGCGAAAGCGGCACCGGAAAAGAAGTGATCGCCAAGGCCATTCATTCCGCTTCCACGCGCGCGGACAAAGCCTTCATCCCCATCAACACCGGTTCGATTCCCGTGGACTTGCTCGAATCGCAGCTTTTCGGCCATGTGAAGGGCGCCTTCACCAGCGCCATCGCTTCGAAAAAAGGTCTCTTTGAAGTCGCGGACCAGGGCACGATTTTCTTCGATGAAATTTCCACCATCGGCCCGGAAACGCAAGCCAAGCTGCTGCGCGTGATTCAGGAGCGCGAATTCATGCGCCTGGGCGGCACCGAAACAATTAAAGTGGATGTGCGCATCCTGGCCGCCTCCAACGAAGACCTGAGCAAGCTGGTGCGCGAAGGCCGCTTCCGCGAGGATTTATTCCATCGCTTGAACGTAATTTCCTTGCACCTTCCTCCGCTGCGTGATCGCAAGGAAGATATTCCGCTGCTGATCGACCGCTTCCTCGGCCAGTTCTGCACCGACAATGGCAAGCCGCCGCGCCTCTTCACCCACGGCGCCATGAAACTTCTGATGGATTACGATTGGCCGGGCAACGTGCGCGAGCTCGAAAACGTGGTCGAGCGCGCCGTCGTCCTCTCCACCCAGGAATCCATGGACGCGGACATTCTCCCCGAAAGCGTGCGCACGCGCGAAATCGTGCGCGGCGTTCGTTTGCAGCTTGCGGAATTTTTGCCGCCGCTGCCCGGACAAGTCGGCGCCCCTGGCACCGCGCCTTCGCTTTTCGAAATCCTGGAAGAAGTCGAGCGCCGCATCATTGTGGACATGCTCGAACGCACCAACTGGAATCAGACGGAAGCGTCCGAACGCTTCCAGGTCCCGCTCTCCACCTTGAACCAAAAAATTAAGCGCCTGGGCATCGAAACTCGCCGTCGCAGCATTTCGCCCCGCGGCGCAGGCGGCTTCGGCGAAGACCCGGCCGAATTCGCCGCCGGCAAATAATCAAATTTGGTGCTGCGCGCACGATAGCGGCGCCGCGCGTCGCAGATCCGCCGCAGCAAGCCCGTCCCCTGCAGCGCTCGCACGCACCGTTTTTTCCTCGTTGCGAACTAGAGCACGGCCCTCCCTCGCCGTCTTTGACTTGCGCAGACGCCAATTCTAAGCTGGCTATGCAGGCATCTCACCCTCGCAAAACAAGAGACCCTTAGTGCCGGTATCTCAGCAGAGCACAACGCCACTCGGCTCTTCCGCACTTTCCCCTGACGTTCGCGCGGAAAGCATCGCAGAGATTCGTTCCGATTCCACGCCGCCCGCGCGATCCGGCGCTCTCTGGAACAAATCGCGCGACTTGCGCTTGCGCTTCCCGTGGCTCACGTTGCTGCTCGCGTTTCTGATCGTCGCCACTTACTGCCTGCAAGTGTTTGCAGATCATTCCACGCCCAAACATCCTTACGATCCCGTATTACTCGCCGTTGGGATGAAAGGCGAGGCGGTCTTCGCCGGCCAGTGGTGGCGCTTGGTCACCGCCATTTTCGTACACATTGATTGGTATCACTTGCTCTCAAATCTTTGCTTCTTGCTGCTCTTCGGCTCCATCGCGGAAACGGTTTTTCAGCGTGCCAGCTACCTTGCGCTGTGGTTCCTCACAGGCATCGCGGGCAGCATGTCGCAACTGGTCGCGCTTAAGCCCACCTTCTACGGCTTCGGAGCGAGCGGCGTTGCATTCGGGTTGGTCGGCGCGATTTGGAGCGCGTATTTCTTGGAGCGCGTGCCGTCACCCGCCATCAAGCGGCGCTGGACCATCGTCATCCTGCTGGGATTTTTCATCATTCTCGGATTATTGCCGGACTGGCTCCAAGCTGATTCGTTTAACGCGGCTCACCTCGGCGGCCTGCTTGCTGGAATCGTCCTCGGCTTGGTTATTCCCGTTCGGACAACGCCGGCACCCGTCAGGCGGCTCTGCGCCACCCTCGCAATCGCAGTGATCGTTCTGGCGGGATGCGCGAAAATCGCCGGCGCCAAACACGAATCACTGTCCCTTCATACTGGCCGCGCGTCCGGGGCCGCCCAATCAGAATCGCCGGTTGTTCCGCAGCCTTCGCGATAACCTGGAACGCTGGATAGCCACGTGATTGCGACGTCCGCAGTGATATCATCCATCGCCAGAGCGGAGCATTCGGCGCTTGGCGTGTTTCGCGCGCGCGGCCGAGCGACTCGCACCGCGCACGCCGCACGCGCGCCAAAATCTGGTACACACAAGGAGCGGTTCTTTTCCACTGACGAATGGCATCAGTCACCGGAACCACTCCTGCACCACACGAAGGCCTCCGCCGCCAGCTCGGCTTGGGTTCAGCCGCTGCAGTGGTCGCTGGCGAAGCGATCGCCGTCGGCATCTTCCTCACGCCCGCGGGCATGGCCAAATCTCTCGCCTCTCCTTTCTGGCTGCTCATCGTCTGGCTTGCCGTCGGCTCCATGACGCTTAGCGGCGCGCTCTGCTTCGGCGAACTGGCTGGCCGTTTTCCCAGCGCCGGTGGAGCGTATGTGTACCTGCGCGAAAGTTTCGGCCCTCTCACTGCCTTTCTCTATGGCTGGATGAGCTTGTTGGTCCTTGATCCCGGACTCACTGCGGCATTCGCGGTGGGGTTCGCTGCGTATGCGGCATACATTTTTCACTGGCCGCCGCTGCTCGTAAAAATCGCCGCCATCGGCGCCATCTGGGCGATCTGCCTTCTGAATATTATCAGCACGCGAATTAGCGCAGGCTTTCTGCGCTGGATTACTTGGCTGAAGTTCGCCGTCCTCGCCACTCTCACCGTTTGGGCGCTGCTATTTCGCCTCGGCTCCTGGTCAAATTTTGTTCCTTTCGTCGCGCAGCGTTCCGGTGCGTTGCCGTTGGCGCCGGGTCTCGGCGCGGCCTCGGTCGGCGCCTTCTTCTGCTTCGGCGGCTGGTGGGACGCCACAAAAATTGCCGGCGAAGTACGCGATCCGGGCCGCACGCTTCCGCGCGCTCTGGCTCTTGGGGTAATTGCCGTCACTGCCGTGTACATCGTCATCAGCGCTGTTTTTATTTATCTCGTGCCCATCGAAAAGGTCTCCTCCGACGGCACCTTCGTCGCGCAGGCAGGAGAAGTCCTGTTCGGGCCGGCTGGCGGTATTGTTTTTGCGGCGATCGTCATCGTGTGCGTGCTGGGCAGCCTGGCAGCGTTTATAATGTCCGCGCCGCGCGTGTACTACGCGATGGCTCGCGACGGCCTGTTTCTGAAATCCGTAGCCCGCATCCACCCGCGATTCGGCACGCCGGCGCGCGCCATCATGGTGCAGGGCGTCATCGCCTCCATTCTGGTGGTGTTGGGCTCCTTCGAAGAGATCATCGCGTATTTCTTTTTCGTCGCGGTTCTTTTTCTCGGGCTTACCGTGGCGGGCCTCTTTGTAATTCGCCGCAGACCACGGCAGGCGGAAACAATAATTCTCACGGCGGGCTATCCTTTCACGCCTATCGCATTCCTGACGCTTCAAGTTAGTATGTTGATTCTCCTCGCGACCCGTAATCCACGAGAAGCGGCGCTGGGCTGCATCGTGGTGCTGGCGGGCTGGCCCGTTTTCATCTTGAGCCCGAAGATCCTTGGATGGATTCGCAAGCGTCGCGCGGCGGATGGAGGTCCCGATGTCAACCGATGAGAGCAGCAAGTCGCCCGGCCATGCGGCAAGTTCCGATGCTGCAGCTGATAAATTTCCCACAAAAATCCGCATCACCGAAGACGCCGAAGCCGCCGGTGAAGTCGCTAGTGCTTACGATTTCTGGCGCGCCGGCTCCGGACGCCAGCAAGTCCCCGGCATCATCAAATGTTTCGGCGCGCGGCCCGATTTTCTTCGGCAGGTGGTGGAATTCTCCAACAAAGTTCACTTTTCGGAAGGCCATCTCACTCGCCGCCACAAGGAGATGATCGCCAGCTACGTTTCCTTTCTCAATCGCTGCCCGTATTGACTGGACAGCCACGCCTACTTCCTGCGTGTTCAGGGAGCCACCGATCAATGCGTTGCGGCGATTCTGGAAGGCAAACTGGATGAGGCCAGCCTCACGTCCGCCGAGCGCGCTCTTATGGTTTACGTCGCACAGATTACCAAGGACGCCGCGCGCTCTACCCACGCTGACGTGCAGAAATTGCGCGATGCCGGATGGAATGAAGATCAAATCGCCGAAGCTGTGTACATCACCGCGCTCTTCGCTTTTTTCAACCGCGTGGCCGACGCGTTCGGCGTTCCGTCGCAAGATTATCTGACGAAGGGAAAAATGACTCCGTAGAATCGGGAGGCCGCAAACTTCAGGCAGGGCTTACGAAACCAGCGGTCGTCCGGCAATTCCTTCCAGAATGCGAAAGGGAGCCGCTTCCGGCGCCACCAGCGCCTTCGGCGGAATCAGGAATGTCTGCTCCACGGCATATTGCCCGCTCAGCGCCGCGTGCGCCACGCTGTCTGTGAAAACCACCCAAGTCGCCATCGGCGGAAATTCCATCCGGATCTTCGGGCAATTCGCCTGGAACGCGCTGTTCTCTTTAAGATAATCGTGGAATCGCAGCATGAACATGTCGTACGGTGTGCGGCTCATCGTGCCGATGCCCAGCTTTGCTCCCAGGCTCTGCACCGTGCGCCCCAAAAAAGAATCGTCCTCGGCGATTTCCTGCAGGCCTGCGGCCTTCGCGTATTGCCGCGCCAGCGCCTCGAAACTTTCCGTGGTCGCCCACACCCGCGGCCGCGTGGTATTCAAATTCGTGAACACGCGCAGGATTCGCCCGCCCCGCGTCGGCCGGCTGGGAAACGCATCCACGTGCAGCAGATCGTTGCGCTTGTGCACCGGCAGGTCGCGATTTTCTTCTTCCAGCGGACGAAAGCTCGCGAAATCCAGATTCCATTTGCCGCTGTACGGCGAAAGAAAATTCCCCACGAATTCAATGATCTGTGCGCTGTAATTCCGCATGATCGAATGCAAGCGCGCCACGGTCTCGGCGTTGCCGGATACTCCGCGCAGAATATCCTCGCTCGGCCGGTAGGAGACGTTCTTGTGCAAGCGCAGCTCGGTCCACTGCTGCTCGCGTAGAAATTGCTGGTCCTCAACCGGCAAATGAAACGGCAATTCGCGGAAAAACAAGATTTGTCCGCGCTCAGCCAGATCGCAATAGGCCCGCGCGCGCGCTTCCTGCTGCTCGTACCCGACCCAGCCGGCGGGGTACTTATAGTCTTCCACCATGATCCACGGCAGGTTGGGCATGGCCTTACTTCTTGCCGCTTCCCGCCGCCACATACCCCGGCGGCAGCAGCGTGGTGCTCAAATCCAGCCCCGAAAGGTCCACACCTTCCAGATTGGTCTCGCGCAAAATCGCCGTGCGCATCTCCGCGCCGCTGAAATCCGCTCCGCGAATCTCCGCGCTGCGAAAATTTGCCGCGCCGAAGTTCGCTCGCCGCAAAATTGCCTGCCGCAAATCCGTGCGGAACAATTCCGCGCCGCCCACCTGCGCTTCCGTCAAATCCGCGCCTTCCAGATTCGCTTCGGTCAAATCCGCCTTGCGCAGGTCGGCGCGCCGCAGTTTCGCCTTGCTCAGATTCACGGACGAAAGCCGCGCGTTGTAAAGCCGCGCACCTTCCAGATTCGCTCCCTGGAAATTCACCAGGTCCAGATTCATGTTCTCCAGATTTACGCCCCGCAGGTCCGCGCCGGAAAGGTCCGCGCGCGCGCCCGTCTCGTCGCCGCGCACGAATCGCTGGTGCGCCTCGATAATTTCCGATACTCGTTTGCCCTTGTGCTTAATACTCTTGGGGGATTTCACACCACTCCTTTCAATGCTGCGCGACCTTCCACGGTCCTTAGATTCGTCAGAGTGCCTGCTTACCCTCAGATTTTACTAGAATTCGCGCGCAGTCGCGCTAGGCATGCAAAATTTCAGTGTTGTCTGGTGGGAGGCTTAGGCCCTTGTCACGATATTCATCCGCGATCATGCTAAAAACTTTCACCAACTCCGCTCGCGCTGCTTCCCTCGAATCCATCAAAGCATAACAACCCGATATCGCGGGAATCTCGGCGACCCAGGAACCGTCTTCCTGCCGATACAACACCGCTTTGTAACCCTTGACGGTCACTATGTCTCTTCCGCCTATCGAAGTATAGCATGGGCGAAAGTGCGAGATTTTATTGCCCGGCTGGGACTTGTGGTACCGTCGAGCTATGCATCGGCTTTTCCGTATGCTTTGCTGCGGCGACCGCAGTGTCGCGGCGATACTTTCACTTGTTGCGGTTGTCGGTGTCACTTTTTGCCCGCTGCCAGCCGTCGCTCAGCAAGTTCAGGATGTGCCCACCGAGGAAGTCGTCGTAAACTTCGCGGCCGGCCGCGTCATCATCGCCGTGGTCAAAGACGCGATCCTCATCGGCACGATTGAAAATCAAATCGAGCCGCAAACCCATCCGCCAATCCCGGTGCAGATGAACGGCAGGCGCGCCGGCGTCCTGCTCGGCGCGGTGGACTGGTTTTCGCCCTCTTCGCAACTGCAACTCGCGCGCCTCGACGCCGAATTGCCGCATCTTCACGGCCATTTCGCGGTGCCCAACCCCCACCTGAATCAGGTGCAAACGACTGCCGAAGCTGCGGACGTGGAAGCCGTTGGCCAGAATCTTTTCGAGCGCATGAATATCGTCGTCGGCAATCTGCACGGCAAGCTCGATTGGCCGCCCGCCGAGCCCGTCGCGGAACTCGTCCTCGCCGACTACGTGCAAGGATATGGCCCGGAGGTCTGGCAACTGACCTTCACCTTGAATCAGGAAATGCAGCGGCTGGATTACTACGATACGCACGTCTCGCATCCCACCTATCTCCAAAACTGGCCCCCGGAAAAAGGCCAGCCGCACACCCTGCTGGAATTTCAGTATCCGCCCGAAAATGTGGAGCCCACTCTGCTCGATTTGTTGCGCCAAAAAGACCCGCGCCTGGAAAAGCTCTGCGCTTCCGACGCCAAAATGAGGGAAGTTGCGGATCATTTCCTGGATGGACAAAGTGGCAAGATCATCGCAGCCGACGCCACACAATTCCTTCGCGCCGCGCTCAATATCCTGGCGCCGCCAAACGCTCGGCAGACCATGGCGTCAATTGGCCTGGACACAGGTTTCGAATGGATTCTCCGCCCGCCTCCGGAACCGAAGAGAGCTACTTCGCAGGAAGAACAAGAAAGGCCCGCCGACGCCCCTTCGCTCTTGAAAGGTTCGTCACCGGAATAAATCGGCACCGGAAAGAAAGTGCCGAACCACGAATTCCAGCGGCAGGGCGAAGGTTATGTAGCGGCCGCTTCATCCTGTGACTTTCAGGACGAAGCGGGCAGCCCTTCTCACGACTCGCAGCGATCTGCAACCGCGCAGCCGCTACTTCCGTTCCGCAAGCTGCTGTTGCAGTCGCGCATTCTTCTCTGTCACCGACCTCGCCAGCTCTTCCTTATGCTCCACCAACTTTCGCGCGATGTCCGGATCAGATAAGCCCAGAATCTCGGCGGCGAAGATCGCTGCATTCACCGCGCCGGCCTTGTCAATCGCCATGGTAGCCACCGGAATTCCGCCCGGCATCTGCACCGTCGAAAGCAGCGCGTCCAGGCCGTTCAGCGAGCTGGTCCCCATCGGCACGCCGATCACCGGCAAAGTCGTGTTCGCAGCGATTACTCCCGCCAGATGCGCCGCCGCGCCCGCCGCCGCGATCAGCACTTTCAATCCGCGGCTCTGCGCCGTGGTGGCGTATTCGTGCGCACGCACCGGCGTGCGGTGCGCGGACATCACTTCCATCTCGTATCCGATCCCAAATTTGTCGAGCACTTTTCCGGCTTCGCTCATCACCGGTAAATCGGTGTCCGAACCCATCAAAACGCCTACGCGCACTTCCTTCTGCTTGTTCGTCGTCTTCACCTGGATGCTCTCTCTTCCATGTTGTTAGTTGCCTCGTTCTCGCCACCCTGCGCCAACACTTCGATCCGGTCGCCTCTTCGGATCTTTCCCGCTTCCCTCACACGGCACAGCCAACCCCTTTGACCTCTCAATTCCTCTTGCAGTCCCATGCGAATCTCGTCCATGCGCGCGCACGGATCGCAGGGACCGGTTATCTCCAGAACGCAATTCCCGATGTGCAGCAGGTTCCCCGTCGCCAGCGATTGAAAATCGATCCCGTGAGTGGTTATGTTTTCCTTCACGATTCCGGGTACCAAGCCAAGTTTGTCCAGAGTTTCGCGGTCCATCAACGTAACCTGACGATTGCTCCCAGGACGTCCGTGAATACACCCCTTAAGCCCTTTGTCCTGAATCACTTCAACCTCAGCCACCTCTCGCATCGGGAAGCGATGGACCAGACAAGTAAAAAGATGTAGTACTTCACCCATTCGCTCGAGCCTCGGCAATCACCGCTGGCTTGACGTCCGCCACGCCGATATCCCGGCGGTAGTAAGCTCCCGGTATCCTGATCCTGCTAGCCGCGTCGTAGGCGGCCCTGTGCGCCCCTGCGAGGGAATCACCAACGGCAGCCACCCCCAGAATTCTGCCACCACTTGTGTAGTAGTTGACTCCTTCGCGCCGCGTCCCCGCGTGGAACACAGCCACCTGCGGGACTTTCTCGGCTTCCTCCAGCCCGACGATCGGTTTTCCCAACACCGGGCTCGCCGGATACCCTTCGGACGCCATCACCACGCAGACGCTCGCTCCTGGGATCCACTTTGCGCCCGCGCCATCGAGTTTTCCGCGTGCCGCATCCATGCAAGCCGCTGCAAAATCAAAATCGGCCCGCAGCAGAATTGCCTGCGTTTCCGGATCGCCCAGCCGGCAATTATATTCCAGAACTTTCGGACCATCTTTCGTAAGCATCAGGCCGAAAAAAATAAACCCGCGATACTCCATTTTTTCTTTGCGCAATCCTGCCAGAGTCGGGCGAACAACTCTTTCCAGAATTTGCTCTTCCAGCTCACGCGTGAGCATTCCGTCTGTCGAGTACGTTCCCATGCCGCCGGTGTTCGGCCCCTCATCATTGTCAAACGCGCGTTTGTGATCCCGCACCGGCGCCAGCGAAATAAAATTCGTCCCGTCCGTCAGAATAATGTACGAAAGTTCTTTGCCGGCGATTCCTTCCTCGAGCAGCACGCGCTTTCCCGCGTCGCCGAATTCGTCGCCATTCATCAACCGCTCAAGAAATTCCTTCGCTTCGCTCGCCGCCGACGTCACCAGCACGCCTTTGCCCGCGCAAAGTCCGTCCGCCTTCACCACCACCGGCCATGCGACGGAATCGAGTTTAGCGCAAGCCTCACGTGGCGCTGCGAACGCTCCGTACACACCGGCCGTGGGAATTCCGTTGCGCGTCATGAACTCCTTCGCAAAAATTTTGCTTCCTTCCAGTTGCGCTGCCATTTTCGGAGGCCCCAGGATCGCCAAGCCCCGTTGCTTGAATTCGTCCGCGATGCCCTGAACCAGCGGCAATTCGGGCCCTACAATCGTCAGATCCGCGCCCAGTTTCAGCGCCAGATCCGCGGCAGCTTTCACATCGCCCACGTGCAGCGGCACGCATTCCGCGTCGCGCGAAATTCCGCCGTTGCCTGGCGCGCACCAAATCTTTTCCACGCTCGCGCTTTGCCGCAGCTTCCACGCAATCGCGTGCTCGCGTCCGCCGCCGCCGATGATCAGAATTTTCATGATGTGCGTTTGCAGGAACAAGAACGATACGGCGGTGCATCCGGCGGTGTCAACTCCCGTAACCGGTCTTTCGCGGTTCGGCTTGCTTCCATCGCCGCAAAAGTGTTTTCATTTAGCGTCATGCATTGGGATTTTGCGCTCATTCTGCTTTTTCTTGGCCTCGCCGTGCCCCTGCTCGGACGCCGCCGCGTCCGCCAGCTGATGCAAATTCCCAGCACCACAAAAATGGATCGCATCTCACTCTACGCTTCCACTCTCGCGTTTCAATGGGTCGCAGCAGGCGTGATTTTGTGGCGCACGAACGCGCACCAAATTCGCGCCAGTCAACTCGGATTGGCCGTCCCCAATCCAGCGCTCGCGGTCACCGCCACGGTTCTGCTGGCGGCGTTGATTCTGCTCAATCAAATTTTGGGTTTGCGACGTCTCTCTGCGCAGCCCGAAAAAATTCACGGAATTCTCCCGCAGCTCGCTTTGAAGCTATTTCCTCAAGACAACGTCGAACGCCTGGCCTTTTTCGCCCTGGTCACGACGGTCGCGCTGTGCGAGGAACTGATTTATCGTGGATTCGTACAACGCGTTTTTCAGGATTGGTCGCGCGATTCAGTCATCGTCGCCGTCATCGGCTCCGCTGTGTTTTTCGCCCTCGCGCACCTATATCAAGGGCGTCGCGGCCTGGTTTCGACGCTGACAATCGGCCTCTTATTCGCGACCATTCGCGCGTGGACGGGCAGTCTGTTGCCGTGCGTGGTGGCACATTTCGTTGCGGATATCACCGTCGGCATGCTCCCTCCGGGACGAGTGCGCGCAGTTCTGGCCACGCAGATTGCGCAAGCACCTGCAAATAAACAAGATATTGTATGACGAATTAAACCTTACAACTATAAGTGTAGTATATAACCATGGAACGACTCTCTAACGACATCATCGAAGCGTCCATTCAGCCCTACGGCGTAACCACGACCGCTCTGCTCTGCGATCAGATCCGTACGTATATCGATTTACTCCTACGCTGGAATCAGAAGACGTCTCTAACCGCAGTCACCGATCCAACCGAGATCCTGCGCTTCCACTTCGGCGAGAGCCTCCTTGCCGTAGCGACCGTCCCCATACGCCACGGTCGGCTCGCCGACGTTGGTTCAGGCGCTGGCTTCCCAGCCGTACCAATCCGTATGGTTTCGGATGAGCTGAGCGTCATCCTCATCGAATCGAACCAAAAGAAGGCGACCTTTCTCGCAGAGGTAGTGAGAGAACTACGATTCGCCAACGTAGATGTGCGGAGGTGCCGCATGGAAGATGTCCATCTGAACGACGCGCTCGTCGATTTTGTTACCGCACGCGCCCTTGGAATTGACGAGGGCTTCCTGAATTGGTCGCGCGACGTGCTGAATCCAACCGGGTCGCTCGTCTTATGGCTCGGAGACACCGATGTCAGTCGGATTTCGCAAAAGACCGGCTGGAATTGGTCAAATCCTATTCGAATTCCGAAATCCGAGAGACGATTTATTCTTCGCGGTTCAAGGACGTAACAGAATAGACGCTGTTCCACGTGGAACGACGCGCTACCGCTATCAGTGTTTCACGTGGAACTACCACTATTTATACTGTTTCACGTGAAACATCTTGCCTATACTCAAATCTCTCTGTTACATTTGCGCCGCGCTTGGGGGACTAGCCGTTGGCCCGTGTAATCGCCATCACCAATCAAAAAGGTGGAGTAGGAAAGACCACTACCGCCGTAAATCTGGGAGCCTCACTCGCTGCATCAGAGCAGCGCACGCTAATAATCGACTGCGATCCACAGGGAAACACCACCAGTGCGCTCGGCTTCCCGAAAGATCCGGCCCGCCGCACTCTTTACCAGGCACTAATCCTCGACGAACCGCTAGACAGAATCATTTTAGACGCTCAAGTCGAGGGCCTGGACCTGATTCCGTCGGACAAGAACCTGGTCGGGGCCGCGGTTGAGCTAGTCAACCTCGAAAATCGAGAGTATCGCCTGAAAGCGTTGGTCTCGAGCGTCCAGGCGCGATACAACTACGTTCTTATTGATTGCCCACCTTCTCTAGATCTTCTCACCCTGAATGCTTTGGCTGCCAGTGACTCTGTCTTGGTCCCAATTCAGTGCGAGTACCTTGCGCTCGAGGGTGTATCCGAGCTGCTCGACACCCTGATGCGCCTACGCCGCACCATCAATCCATCGCTAGCCATCGAAGGCATCCTCCTTACGATGTATGACGACCGCACCACGCTATCGAAGCAGGTAGCCGCCGATCTTCGCAGCTTCTTCGGTGCGCAAGTATTCGAGACGATCATTCCAAGAAATGTACGCCTCGCTGAAGCGCCGAGCCACGGCATGCCCGTAATGTTCTACGACATACATAGTAAAGGCGCTGAGAGCTACATTCAACTTGCTAAGGAGGTTATCGCTAATGCCCAGAAACGCGTTGGGCAGGGGATTGAGCGCGCTGATCCGGGAGCCGGAGCCAGTAGTGGC
>Ga0209248_10000478_pt1 | contig 12746 bp, 12 predicted proteins | sample BogFormECP04_OM1_FD_188241 | JGI IMG/M metagenome (GOLD analysis project Ga0209248, IMG submission 188241) | Bog forest soil microbial communities from Calvert Island, British Columbia, Canada - ECP04_OM1 (SPAdes) (version 2) | ecosystem: Environmental > Aquatic > Freshwater > Wetlands > Bog ... | reverse complement strand
GCGGGCACCCGCAAGCGAGGCAACGAACCAATTGTCGCGGGCATCCGGCACATGAGGCAACGAATACCGTCGCGGGCATATTGACATGAGGCAACAGGGGGATAGGCCTTGTGCCCGCCTCCGAGCGATTTCTCCACACCGACGAATTGAAATCGCTCAAACGCGGGCAAAAGGTGTGCCCCTGCCCTCAGAGACTGCTGTGGCAGGTGTGACGGGCCTACCCCTGGAACTGCAACGACCCTCGCATGGTTCGATAGCTAGAACCTGTTTCAGTTCGGCGGTGAAGGGGCTGGCGTGGAGCTTTCGTTCGAAGACCGGACCTACCTGGTCACCGGCGGTGGCAGTGGAATCGGCAAGGGGGTGGCCGCCGGCCTGGTAGCCGCCGGGGCCTCCGTCATGATCGTCGGGCGCAACCCCGATCGGCTCGCGGCGGCCGTCGAGGAGATAGAGGCGCTCAAGCCCAAGGGCTCCGTACGCTATGAGCCCACCGACGTCACCAACGAGGACGAGGTCACCCGCGCGGTGGACGCCGCGACCGCGTGGCACGGGAGGCTGCACGGCGCGGTGCACTGCGCGGGCGGCTCCCTGACAGTCGGGCCGATCACGCACACCGACTCGGAAGCGTGGCGGCGCACGGTCGATCTCAACGTGAACGGCACCATGTACGTGGTCAAGCACACCGCGCGCGAATTGGTGCGCGGCGGCGGCGGGTCGTTCGTCGGCATCTCGTCGATCGCCGCAAGCAACACTCACCGCTGGTTCGGGCCCTACGGCGTCACCAAATCGGCCATCGATCACCTGATGATGCTGGCGGCCGACGAACTCGGGGCTTCTTGGGTTCGGTTCAACAGCATCCGCCCGGGACTGATCCGCACCGATCTTGTTGACGCGAGCGTTATCCAGTCGCCGGAGATCAGTGGCGACTATGCCCTCTGCACGCCGCTGCCGCGGGTGGGCGAGGTCGAGGACGTGGCCAACCTGGCAATGTTCCTACTCAGCGACGCGGCGAGCTGGATCACCGGGCAGTGCATCAACGTCGACGGCGGCCACATCTTGCGCCGCGGCCCGGACTACTCCGCGATGATGGAGCCGATGTTCGGCGCCGACGCGCTACGAGGAGTGGTCTGACCCCTTAAAGGGCAAGCCTGCGTCGCGGCCGGCGACTGTGGCGATCGCCGACCAATCCAGGTGTCCGCCACCGTTGGCCAGCAGCGTGAGAAAGCGGTCGCGCAGCAGGCTGGCGATTGGCAGCGGCACCGCCAACTCATCCGCGGCGGCCAGCGCCAACCGGACGTCTTTGAGCCCCAGCGTCGCAGCGAACCCCGCCGGCTTGTATTCCTCACGTGCGATCAGCCCGCCGTAGGTCTGATAGGCCGGGGCGTTGAAGAGGGTCGACGTCAGAATGTCGACATATTGCTGCCGATCTAGCCCCGCTTTGCCGACCAGCGCGATGACCTCGCCCAGCGATTCGATGACCGATGCGATGAGAAAGTTGCCGGTGAGCTTCACCAGGTTGGCGGCGTGTTGCTGGTCCGACACCACGAAGGTCCGCTGCCCGATCGTGTCGAAAACCGGGGCCAGGGCCTGGAGCCGCTGTGGCTCGCCGCCGGCGATGACGAAAAGCTTTGCGGCAGCGGCTGCCTCGGGCCGACCGAACACCGGCGCGGCGACGTAGTGCTGCTCAGCGCCGCCGTGCGCGGCCGTCAGGCGTCTCGACAAATCCACGCTGATGGTGCTCGACGAGATGTGGGTGGCGCCGGGCGCCAACGATGCCAGGATTCCTTGCTCGCCGAACACGATTTCTTCGACGGCCGCGTCGTCGGCGAGCATCGTGATCACGACGTCGCCGTCGCAGACTTCGGCCACGCTGTGCGCCACCCTGGCGCCCTGGCGGGCCAGCGCCTCGGCTTTGGCGGCGGTGCGGTTGTAGACGGTGACCGTGTGACCCGCGTTGACGAGGTTGGCGGCCATGCCGTGGCCCATCCTGCCCAGGCCGATGAATCCGATGTGCATGGCTTCCACAATGCCGCGGTTTTCGCTGAGCCGGCGTAATCCAACCGATGGTCCGCTCAATGAGATGGAGATCTTGCGGTCGTCGGGCCGTTCGGAAGACTAGCCTCATAGCGAGAAGGCCGGAGGATGCGATGCCTGCAACTTGGGACACGATTGATCGGTATGTCGTCATCTCGACGGACACCCACGCGGGGGCCGATATCGGCGACTACAAGCAGTATTTGCCTGCGGCCCTGCACGACGAGTTCGACGCATGGGCCCAGACCTACATCAGCCCGTTCGACGACCTGATCATCGCTACCGCGAACCGGAACTGGGATAGTGAGCTCCGGATTGCCGACATGGACGCCGACGGGGTAGCGGCCGAGGTGCTGCTGCCCAACACCGTTCCGCCGTTCTTCCCGACCACCCCCAACATCACCATCAGCCTGCCCCGGACCCGCGACGATTTCGAGAAGCGTTGGGCGGGCGTGCAGGCCCATAATCGCTGGCAGATCGACTTCTGTTCACTGGCCCCCGCCCGCCGCCGCGGGTTGATTCAGATCTTCCCCAACGATGTCGAGCTGGCCATGGAAGAGATCCGCTGGGGCGCTGAGCAGAGCTGCTTCGGCGGCGTGCTCGTCCCGCCGGTCTCGCCGGGCGACCCCCACGTCGCACCGCTGTTCCACACCCGTTACGAACCGCTCTGGGCACTCTGCGCGGATCTGGACCTCACGGTGGTGCAGCATGCGGGCGCCGGCAGCCCCGAGATGCCGATGGACCAGCCGGCGTCCAACGCGGTGCTGATCACCGAGATGGCGATCTGGGCGCAACGCACGCTCGGGCATCTGATCCTTGCCGGGGTGTTCGAGCGCTACCCGACACTGCGGTTCGTGCCGACCGAGCAGGGCACGCTGTGGGTGCCCGGGCAACTGGGCATCCTCGATGCCATGGTGCCCACCATGAAGTCCAAGGCCGGCAACCGCACCTACGGGATGTTCGGCGGGTCGTCGGTCGACGAGCTGACCATGACACCAAGCGAATACGTGAAGCGGAACTGCTATCTGGCCAGTGAGCTGGCGCCCTTCGACTCGGGGATGATCGATTTCATGGGTCCGGAGCACATCATGTGGGGCAGCGACTACCCGCACGAGGAAGGCTTCACGCCGCACTCGAAGCTGGCCATCCGCTGGGCCCTGCACGATAGGTCCGAAGATGCCTGCCGAAAGATTCTGGGCGGCAACGCCGGCCGGTTATACCGGTTCGACCTCGACGCACTCGCGCCACTCGCCGCCAAGATCGGGCCCACGGTCGCGGAGGTGCACACGCCGCTCGAGGATACCGGCTATCGCGCGCCGGCCGCGTTCGGTTACCGGCCGTTCGAAGGCGGGCTGGCACTCAAGCGGCTGGCTCCCGCCCGCAGCTAGCCTCAGCGCCGGCTCTCCCGTGGGTGGAGAAACACACCTTCGGCCCGGACGGTGATGCCTTGGGCGTTGGAAATATGCCCGCTGGCAAAGGTTTTAACCCCTTCCACGCGGTCGACGTGTGCCTCTACCCGCAGCGGGCCCAGCGGCGTACCTCGCAGATAGCGGACGCTAAGGGCGCCGGTGACGGCGGGCCTTCCCGGCTTGTGGGAGGTTGCGCCTAGGAGGTGATCGAGCACCATCGCGCAAACCCCGCCATGCACGTGGCCGGGCGGGCCTTCGTAAGCTGCGCCCAGGGTGAAGTCGCTCCACACCAGGCCGTCAGCCCCGTGGTTGATGGCCAGGGGAGGGGCGACCGGATTGCGCAGACCGATCACGACGTTGCCCCATGCCATCGTTTGGCCATCGCCGGTCTGCCGCACACCAAAGGAATCTGGCATCAGCGTCGCACTCAATTCTCTAGTGGCGCAGTCAATCTTCTCCTTCGCTGCCGTGAGAGTTGCTGCGTCGACTTGGGTTCTGATCGTGGCGTCGATGAGGCGACGCACCGAATCGGCCAACGGCCCGGATGTCGACTTCAGCTTCGCCAGTTCATCGTCGGATATCACGGACACATGAAGCCACCGAACTCGCCGTTCATGCCGCCTCCATCTCAGCCCCGTCGACACACAGCGTCCATCGCGGCTTGTCCGCCCGGCAATGCTGTGTCCCAGCCAGTGGTCAGTTATCGAAAGGCCAGGCGCCCGGGTTGTTAGCCTGACCAAATGGAAGGCAGCAATCGGTCAGGCAAGCCGAATCTGGCGGCGACCAGCTGGGCGCTGCTCGGCATGCTGTCATACGAGCACGAGCTTTCGGGTTATGACATCCGCAAGTGGATCGACTGGAGCATGCGGTTCTTCTACGACAGCCCGGCCTACAGCCACATCTATTCCGAGCTCAAGAAGCTGGAGAAGCTGGGCTTGGTGACTTCGCGCGTCGAGAACACCGGCGGCACGCGCAATCGAAGGTTGTACAAGATCACCGATGAGGGGCTGGACGCGGTGACCCGGTGGGCGAACGAGGCGCCGGTCGACCCGCCGACGCTCAAGCATGGCCCACTGCTGCGGGTGACCCTCGGACATCTCACCAGACCGGAGAGGCTGAAGGAGCTGCTGCAGGAACACTTTGCGTATGCCGATGAGATGCACCGCAAGGCCGCGAAGGATGCGCGGTGGGCCAGCGCCGATCCGTCCTGGGCATACGCCCGCGTCGCGTTGCAGTGGGCGGAGCGTTATTACGCCAACGAGCGGGAGCTTGCCCTAAAGATGATCAAGGAGCTTGACGAGGCGGAAGCCGCATTCCCTCAGCCGGGAAAAGGTGGACCTACCAAGATCCCTTGGCCCACACCGGAATTCTGGTACGAAATCGAAAAGAAGGCCGACGCCGAGGAACCGGGCTGATCAGCGCGCTGCGGCGTCACGGGCGGCGATGTAGCCGTAAACCAGGCCTTGGGCGATGGTCGCGCCCGCACCGGGATACGTGGTCCCAAATGCGTTGGCCGCGGTATTCCCGATCGCGTACAAACCCTCGATGACGCTGCCGTCCTCGCGCAGCACCCGAGCGCAGTCGTCGGCCCGCAGCCCGCCGCACGTGCCCAGGTCGCTGAGCACCATCTTCACCGCATAGAACGGCCGCTCATCGAGGGCGCGGAGGTTGGGATTCGGGGAGATGGTGGGGTCACCGTAGTAGCGGTCGTAGACGCTGATACCTCGGTGGAAGTCCGCGTCATATCCGGCTCGCGACATCTCGTTGAACCGTGTCATGGTGGCCGTGAATCGTGGTCCAGGAACACCGATCTTGCCGGCAAGTTCAATGAGGTCATCCGACCGATGTGCGATCCCGGCTTCGTACCATGACTGTGGAATCGGCATGCGCGGAAACAATTCGCCGGCAAAAACGTAGCTGTTGCGGTACTTCTGATCGAAGACGATCCACATGGATTCCACAGGGTTGCCCGAGTGTTCGCGCTCCAGCAGACGCTGCCCGAATGACATGTAATCAGTTGCCTCGTTGATGAATCGGGCGCCGTTCTGGTCGACGATCAGCGAACCCGGCAAAGACCGTTCGGCCAGCATCACCGCCGGTGCTGCCCCCGGCAGTGGCGACACGGCCGGAAACCACCACGCCTGATCCATCAGATCGGTTGCGGCACCGAGGTCTTGAGCGGCGTGGATCGCGTCACCGGTGTTGGACGTGGCGCCCAGACTCATGTGCTCGCCAAGGGATTCGGACTGGAACTTCCACCGCATAGGCATGCTGTGATCGAAACCGCCGGCCGCTAAGACCACGCCGCGCCGCGCGGTTACCGTGACCTCGCGGCCGCCATGGCCCACGACTGCACCGGTGACCCGCCCGCCATCGGTGGTCAACCGCTGCAGCGCGGTGTCGGTCCAAATCGGGATACCTGCGCGCACAACACCAGCGAATAGTCCCGCGGCCAGTGCCTGCCCGCCCGCGACATAGCGTCGGCCGATCAGCATTCCGCCCACTCCTTGGCCGAGGCGCTTGGCGATGGTCGGTAAGCCCCTCCACGGAACCCGGGCCATCAGGTTCATCCAACGGTAGTCAGCGGTGGTGGTCGGCATGGGGATGTTGACCTCCATCACACCGGGTCGCAGACGGGTTCGGTAGTCACCGAGGATGGCGGAGTTCAGGGGCCGGCACTCGCACGTTCGGCCGGCGGCGGTCCCGCCCGGCTCCTCGGGGTGGTAGTCGGAATAGTCCTTGGCCCAAGCCAACCGAATCGGGGTGGTGCGCCGCAGCATCTCGACGGCCCCGGTCACGTTCCGCAGGTAGCCGGTGGACCGGTCGGCCGGCGCGCTGCCGGCCACCACAGAACGCAGGTAGGTTTCAGCCCGCTCGACGGTGTCGCCAGCGCGCCTCTCCTCGAGGATCGGGCTCGCCGGCAACCACAGCGCGCCGCCCGAGCGCGCAGTCGAGCCGCCGACATAGGACGACTTCTCCACGATCAACACCGTTAATCCGCATTCGTGTGCGGCCAACGCTGCTGCCATACCAGTGCCGGAGCCCACGACGAGGAGGTCGACCAACGTGTCATGCACCGGTATGCCGCCAGGGATCGTGGCTGGTTGAGCAGTCGTCACAAAGTTGACATTAGGTCCAGGAATAGGCGCCGTGACCGCTTTTTCCCTGCCAGCGGGACGGTCGCTGCCATAAGCGGGCCACCGGTTGTACAACGACGACATGACTTTGCAGTCGAACACTGACGAAATTCGGGAGATCGAAGCTGCGGCGGCCCCGACCCGATTCGCTCGCGGCTGGCACTGCTTGGGCCTGACCGAGGCATTCGGCGACGGCGAGCCGCATGCCGTCCACGCATTCGGGCAGAAGCTGGTGGTCTTCCGAAGCGGCGACGGCACGATCAACGCCCTCGACGGCCACTGCCGCCACATGGGCGGCGATCTGACCCAGGGCGCGGTGAAGGGCAATGAGATCGCGTGCCCATTCCACGATTGGCGCTGGGGCGGTGACGGCCGGTGCAAGCGCGTGCCCTATAGCAAGCGGGTGCCCAAGCTTGCCCGGACCGCAAAGTGGATCACCTCCGAGCAAGACGGAATGCTGTTCGTGTGGAACGATCCGGAAGGCCATCCACCGCCGCCAGAGGTGACGGTTCCGCGGATCGCGGGTGCGACTAGTGACGAGTGGACCGACTGGCATTGGTACACGACGATCGTCAGTACCAACTGTCGTGAGATTGTCGACAACGTCGTCGACATGGCGCACTTCTTCTACATCCATGGATCGTTGCCAACGCATTTCAAGAACATCTTCGAAGGGCATGTGGCAACCCAATACATGACCAGTGCGGGCCGTCCCGATCTCGGTGGCACCGAAGGCGCACGGATGCTCGGCACGACATCGGTCGCGTCCTACTACGGCCCCTCCTTCATGATCGACGACCTGACGTATCACTACGAGAACGCCGATCACAAAACCGTGCTGATCAACTGCCACTACCCGATCGACGCCAATTCCTTTGTCTTGCAGTACGGCATCATCGTGAAGAAGTCCGAGGCGCTGCCAGAGGAACTCGCAATGGAGACCGCGATCGCTCTCGGGGACTTCGTCAAGATGGGCTTCGAGCAGGATGTTGCGATCTGGAAGAACAAGGCGCGCATCGACAATCCGTTACTTTGCGAGGAGGACGGTCCCGTTTATCAGCTTCGACGTTGGTATGAGCAGTTTTACGTCAACGTCGTCGATGTGACGCCGGACATGGTGGATCGTTTCGAGCATGAACTCGATACCACCAGCCCACGCGAGGAGTGGATGAAGGCAGTCGAAGCGAACCTCACCGGGAGGTCGGTGGCGGAGGCGATCTGATGACCCTCCGGATCGACAACCGGCTGTCCGACTCCCCGATGGTGCCGGTGGCCTGTCGGCGCTGCGGCGCTCAGGTACTCGCTCGAAAGAGCAGCTGGAATCAGACCAGTGTGCAATGGAATGTCGAAGCGTTCGCTGCGTGCCTCGAGCGCCGCGACCCCCAGAATTTGGGGGCATACTCGGGACGGGGCGTGTTCCTGGCTTGTTCGGCGTTGACCGCCTCGATCGTCGACGCGGTCCGTGACGGTGGCCTGTCAGTGGTGGATGAAACGGCCTAGACAACAACGCATCAGACGAGTTGGAAGTCGCTGATCGGTGCCGCTTCTGGATAGCTTGACGGACCGCCGAGGTCATAAGCCGCGTTCAGGGTGCGGATGAACTCCGGGTCGTGCAGCGGGTCATCCGGCATCGCGAGTTTGGTGCCCTGCGCGTTGACGTCCGTGACCATGGTGTCGATCGCTTGCTCGATGGTCAGATCATCGGTGCCGTCCATGTTTTTCTTTAGCTCGTCGAGGTCGGAGAACACCTCGGCCGACCAGTGCACCAGGAACCGAAGTTGGTCGGTGTGGTGGCGCGCAATCAGCTCGTCGCCGTTTTTCAGCAGCCAGTGGTCGCGGTCGTCGGGGTCACCGGTGAACACGGTGTCGAATGCCAAGCCAGCCGGAATCTGTTGGTCCAGTGGCCCGTTCGCCTCGCCGCGGTGCACCATCATCTCGTTCTGCACGATGACGCCGCGGTTGTTGATCGGCGGTAGGACGCGGTTGGGCACCTTGAGTGGCCCGTCGGGCCAATAGGTGAATCCGCTGCCGCTGTCGAGCGAAAACCAGGTGATCACCTGTGCCATCTTGATCAGGTAGTCCCGGAAAAGGCCGGACTTGCCCATCACGCTGGTCAGCCATGTCGGGGCATTCTCGTGCCGCACACCGCGGAAGCTGGGCGAATCCAGGTGCCCCGGATCACGATTCGCGCACGGTCCGTTGATGTTAAACAGCATCAGCTGCGGCTTGGCGTACTCGGCGTTCCAGTAGCTTTTGGCCATCTCGAGGAACCGCTCGTTGTAGAAGCAGTCGTGCAGTTGCGGGTAGAGCACCGCGCCGTAATTGGCGAGGTAGCCGCGGAAGGTCGGAGTGAGGAACAGGTCCAGCGACGGGGTAAACCCTTCGGGGAAGACGCCGCTCATGGTCGCGATCAGTTCGTCGGCCGACGCGAAGTGTTGCGCGATAATCAGCTTCCACGGGCCTTCGGTGCGAACGACATCGAGCAGACGCCCGCGCTGCTCGTCGGTGTAGACGTTGTCGATCTCGCGAGGCGGTGCCGCCGGCCGCAATACGTCGGAAAGCTCCATCCGCCGGTCGTCGGTGAGCATCAGCTGTCTCCTTCTGCCAATTCCGCGTTGGTGTGATTGTGCGCAGCGTCACTGCCTCGCGGCTGTGCGATGTCCGGTGGTTGGGAGGCCAATCCGGAGCGGGTTGGCGAACTTCGCCCGCAGCAATGCCCCGGTCTCGGCGATCGCCAGCCGACCGCGCACGGTCGCGTCAGAACGCATGAGAAAGCCGTGGTACATCCCGGGATAGCGGGTAATGGTGGTTTGAACGCCCGTATCCCGCAGCCGGGCCGCGTATCGCTCGCCCCAATCTTGGATCGGGTCGCAGCCCGCAGTCACCACGATCGCCGGCGGCAGGCCGGACAAGTCGGCGGCGTAGGCGGGGACGAGGTATGGGTCGAGAGGTTGACCCGCGTCGCCGTCGGCGAGGCTGTGCAGGTAATCGATGTCGTCCCGGCTGAGCATCGGCGCATCGGCCAACGCGGTGATCGACGGAGCCGTCATGTCGCGATCAAGGCCTGGGTACAGCAGCACCTGCGTGCATATGGCCGGCCCGCCACGGTCGCGCGCGGCCAGCGCAACTGCGGCCGCCAGCGAACCGCCTGCGCTGTCGCCGACCACCGCGATCCGATCGGCGTCGAGCCCGAGGCCATCAGCGTTGCGGCACGTCCACTCGGTCGCAGCGAAGGCGTCATCGAATTGCGCCGGCGGCGGAGCCTCGGGGGCCAACCGGTAGTCGACGGCCACGACGGTCGCTCCAGATGCTGCCGCGAGCTCACGCGCCAGCGGCTCGAAGGAGTGATTGGAGCCCATGACGAGTCCGCCGCCGTGGAAGTACACCAGCGCAGGATGCGCGGAATCGCTTGTGGGTCGATAAATCCGGACCGCAAGGGGTCCGTCCGGGCCGGGGATGGCGGCGTCGATGACGCTGGCCATCTCGGGCATCTGTTCCGGCAGCGGCGCCGACTCGATCGCCGCGCGCACCGCCGCCAACCCCCGTTGGCGCATCGGCGGGACGTCGCCGAACGAGTCGACCCGGGCGGCGGCATCGGGATCCAATGCGGGTGTTGTCATTTCAGTGCCGGAAGGCTCTGTGTAGCAAGGATGTTGGCTCGTTCAGTCATGGCCGCACCGACGGACTGTTGGGTCAGCAGGTAGAACTTGCCTTCGGCGGCCTGCTCGAACACGGTCTCGGCGGCAGCCAGCGGATCCATGGCCTGGGCCTTGATGTCGAGCATGGCGGCGCGCTGCGCCTCAGCGGCGGCGACATCGCCAGAGTTGGAGTCGACTCCGCCCGCCGACTCGAAGATGTCGGATACCACCGCACCCGGCAGCACGGCCTGTACGTGAATATGGTCGGCATGCCCGGCCGATTGAATGTCCAGATGCAGGCATTCGGTCAACGCGAGCACTGCGTGCTTGCTCATGATGTAGGGCGCCTGCAACGGAATGGCCACCACTCCGCCGACCGACGACAGGTTCCACACCCAGGCTTGCTCGTCGGTCGCCATCATCTTCGGCAAGAACGCTCGCACGCCGTAGAAGACGCCGCTGACGTTGATGTCCACCACACGCCGCCAGTTGGCTATCGGGGTGTCCCACAGGTAGCCGAACTGCTCGACTCCGGCGTTGTTGACCAACAGCCGCACCGGACCGACATCCCGGTAGGTCTTGTCGGCGAGCCCTTGGACGGCGTCCGGCTCGCGCACGTCGCATACGACGTCGAGCACCGCGCCTCCTGCCGCGGACAGTTCGTCGCGTAGCGCGGCAATGGCGCCGGTGTCGGCGTCGGCCAGCACGACGGTCATCCCCAACCGGCTGGCGTATCGCGCTAGTCCCGCACCGATGCCGGCACCGGCCCCCGTGATGACGGCGACGCCGCCAGAGAAGGTTTCCCGCGCACTCACGAGCCAGCGGCGTTGTCGGCGGTGAGCTCGGACAGCAGGACCGAGTTCTGGGTGTCCAGAACGACTTCCATGTCCGTGAAGACGAGGCCGTTGGCTGCACGCCGGATGCCGACGTTGACCACACCGCTCGATACCGCGAACGGCACGAAGTTAGCGATTTGGTTGACGAAAATGTAGAAACGCGCGCGGGTGATGTCACCGTCGGTGCCCGTGCGGTGCACATTTGTGGCGTGGTGGCGCAACGGGTATGGGCTCTGCTTGCGATGCTCAGAGAGCCACTCCATGACCGCGTCGCGTCCATGCAGTTCGGGTGACATCAGTTCCTCGAAGGGACTGGCACCCGAATCGCTTCGAGTCAGGTATTGCAGGTCCTCGGCGTAGCGCGCCGCCAACTTGTCGAAGTGTGCCTCGTCGTAGTGGTACCAGAAGCCGGCGATGAACTCTTGCAGTTCCTGGAGCGTGATGTCGTTGCTCATGCCAGCGAGTCAACCCTGGTGTGGTCCAGCTAACTCCGAGGATGCCCGGTCAGTGGAACACTGTCTGGCGTCGGTCGGAGTGCACCCTTTTGCATGTGCCGACATGCTTCCCGCTGAGTAGACAGACCACTGCCCAACTTGCCTGCCCGCCTCGATACTCGAGGCCATGACCGCCGCCACGGAATCGACATCGCCCACTGGCCCTGCCGCTCCTGACCCCGACGAACTGCGGGACAACCTGCGTCAGGCTGACCCGGGCGTCCTGGTGGCGGTGCTGGCTCAGCGCACCGGTGACCCGTCGGTGATCGACAGCTACGGGCCCAAGATCTCGCACATTCCCGACCCGCCCGAGCGGGCCGGTGTCACCGACCCCGATACGGCCGAGGCGCTGGTGAACGCCATCATCGACGCGCTGGGCGGGCCTCGGCGCGCCGACGCGGTGCCCGCTGACGACCGTGTCCTCTTCGCTCGATTGCTGCCCTTGGCGCTGGGCACCGAGGTGGACGATGAGCAGGTGGATCTGCTGCTCGAGCAGGGTGGCTTTCAGCAGTCGCAGCCGACGTTGCCGCGCACCGTGCCGATCCCCGACACCGTGAAAATCGCCATCATCGGTGCCGGTATCGCCGGGATCAGCGTCGCGCTGGCAGCCGCCGAGGAGGGTGTCTGCTATGAGATCTTCGACCGCAACGCGGAGGTCGGCGGCACTTGGCTGACAACCACCTACCCGGGCATCGGCGTCGACACGCCGTCGGCGTACTACTCGCTGTCGTGTGAGGTGAACCCGGACTGGAGCAGCTACTATCCGCAGGGCGCGGAGTATCAGGACTATCTGGTGGCGCTGGCCGACAAGCACAGGCTGCGCGAGCACACCCGGTTCCGCACCGAAGTCGAGGCGCTGCGGTGGGACGACGAGCGCAAACAGTGGCAGATCCACTGGGCAACCGCCGACGGCCAGCGCGACATCAGCTACGCCAGCGTCGTGGTCACTGCGACCGGCTACCTCAACCGCCCGCGCTGGCCCGATGCCAAAGGCCGGGAAACGTTCGCGGGCAACAGCATTCACTCGGCGTTGTGGGATCCGTCGCTGGACCTCGTCGGTAAGAAGGTGGCGATCATCGGGGCTGGCTGCACCGCCGTGCAAATCGTCGACGCGTGCGTCGACCAGGTGGAGCACCTGACGGTGTTCCAGCGTCAGCCGCACTGGGTGGCGCCCCGTAAACGGCTGACCGACGACGTGCCG
>Ga0209248_10000476_pt1 | contig 12780 bp, 12 predicted proteins | sample BogFormECP04_OM1_FD_188241 | JGI IMG/M metagenome (GOLD analysis project Ga0209248, IMG submission 188241) | Bog forest soil microbial communities from Calvert Island, British Columbia, Canada - ECP04_OM1 (SPAdes) (version 2) | ecosystem: Environmental > Aquatic > Freshwater > Wetlands > Bog ... | reverse complement strand
CACGAGGTCCACGTCCCCCTTGGGTTCCGAGAGCACCCAGGCGATCGCGTGCGCGGTCTCGAGCGCAGGGATGATGCCCTCCAGGCGCGCGAGCAGCTTGAACGCCTCGATCGCCTGCTCGTCGGTCACCGCCACGTAGCGCGCCCGGCCGCTGTCGCGAAGGAATGCATGCTGCGGTCCCGCGCCCGGGTAGTCGAGGCCGGCCGACACGGAGTGCGCCTCCAGGATCTGCCCCTCCTCGTCCTGCATCACTGCCGAGCGCGAGCCGTGCAGGATGCCTGCCCGGCCGCCCACCGTCAGCGGGGCTCCGTGGCGCTTGGTCTCGATGCCCTCGCCGCCGGCCTCCACCCCGACCAGCTCGACCTGGTCCTCGGCGAGGAACGCCGTGAACATCCCGATCGCGTTCGAGCCCCCGCCCACGCACGCCACCACCCGCGTAGGAAGCCTTCCCTCGCGCTCGAGCATCTGCTCCCGCGCCTCGTCCCCGATCACGCGCTGCAGATCGCGCACGAGCGCGGGATACGGCGCCGGGCCGACCACCGAGCCGATCACGTAATGGGTGTCCTTGACGTTCGTCACCCAATCGCGGATCGCCGCCGAGGTGGCCTCCTTGAGCGTCTTCGCACCCGCGTCCACCGGGCGCACCGTCGCACCGAGGAGCTCCATCCGCTGCACATTCGGTCGCTGCCTGCGCGTGTCCTCGACCCCCATGTACACGACGCACTCGATCCCCAGGAGCGCGCAGACCGTTGCGGTCGCCACTCCATGCTGGCCGGCGCCCGTCTCGGCGATGATCCTGCGCTTGCCCATCCTCTCGGCGAGCAGCGCCTGCCCGAGGGCGTTGTTGAGCTTGTGCGAACCGGTGTGATTGAGATCCTCCCGCTTCAGGTACACGGCTCGTCCGACACGCTCGGACAGCGTGCCGGCGCGGTAGAGCGGCGTCGGGCGTCCCGCGAAGTCGCGCAGAAGCTCGCGAAGCTTGGCCCAATAGCCCTCATCCTCGCGCGCACTTTGCCATGCGAGCTCCAGCTCGGCGAGTGCCGGCATCAGCGTCTCGGGGACGTATTGTCCGCCGTAGTCCCCGAAGCGGTGCTCGAGCACCGGACCTGCACCGCCTGCGCTCACGCCGGCTGGCCGATCGTCGGCTCCTTCACCGCCGTCCCCTCGACGGCGGCGAAGAACGCCCGCAGCTTGCTCGCGTCCTTGCGCCCTGGAGCGGACTCGGTTCCGCTCGCCGTGTCCACCGCATAGGGACGAGTCAGGGCGACCGCCTCGGCCACGTTGTCCGGGTTCAACCCACCGCTGAGGATCAGCGGAACCTTCGAGCGCCGTCCCTCGAGCAGCATCCAGTCGAACGTCTCCCCCGTCCCCCCTCGCAGGCCCTGCCGCTCCGGCTCCTTCGCGCGTGCGTCGAGCAGATGGAAGTCAACGTGAAACCGCTCCAGATCCCGCACATCGCCCGGACCGGACACCTGCACCGCCTTGATCACCCGTGCGCCGTTGCGACGGCTCGCCTCGGCGCAGAACGACGGACCCTCATCGCCGTGAAGCTGAAGCATGCTCAGCCCCAGGTCCTCGCTCGTACGCACGACCTCCTCGAGGGGGGCGTTCACGAACACGCCGCACAGCTCCACCCTGCGGCGCAGCACAGCGACGATTCGCTGTGCCTCGGCCGGCGAGCAGCTGCGCGGGCTGCCGGCGAAGAAGATCATTCCCAGCGTCCACGCGCCGAGCTCGACCGCCAGTTCGGCATCCTCGAGATTCGTGATCCCGCACACCTTCACCTTCGGCGGCAATGCGGCTCGGGCATGCGTTTCTGACATGCCCCCAACGGTAGCGGGCGCGGGAGCTAGCCTTCGGGCGTGTTCGGGTTCGGCACGGAGTTCGGCCGGGTGCCGAGCGTCACGCTCACCGTCTTGTGTGAGTAGCCCCCGTGCCCGTTCTCGCGCAGCAGCCCGACGCTGATCGTGTCGCCGGGCTTCTTGGCCTCGATGTCGTTGGCGAGTTCTTCTGAGCTCCCGACCGTTTGGCCGTTGATCGAGGTGATGATGTCGCCACCGACCGCTACCCCTCCGCTTTCCACGCTCGCGGAGACGGTTCCGCCGCGGATGCCGGCCTTTTCGGCCGCCGTGCCCTTCTGGACGCTCTGTACGAGCGCGCCGGCCTTCACCGGCAGGTTCAGCGACGACAGCGACCCGTCGATCGTGAGCGAGGTGAGGCCGAGGTAGGCGCCGCGAACCGTCCCGCCTTTCTCGAGCTCGGAGATCTCGCCCTTGGCCGTGTTGATCGGGATCGAGAAGCCGATGCCCACGCTGCCGTCGCCTGTGCCACCCGTCTCGATCTGCGAGTTGATCCCGATCACCTGCCCCGCGGCGTTGAGCAGCGGGCCGCCCGAGTTACCTGGGTTGATGGGCGCGTCGGTCTGCAGCACGTTGTCGATCGTGAAGCCGTTCGGCGCCGTTATCTGACGCTGCAGGGCGGAGATCACGCCGGTGGTGAGCGTACGTTCCAGGTCGAACGGATTGCCGATGGCGAGCACCGGATCCCCGACCTGCACTTCGCTTGAATCACCGAGCGTGAGCGGGTGCAGGGTGAGGCCGTCGGTCGGGATACGCAGGATGGCGAGGTCGTTGGAGGGATCCTTGCCGACCACCTGGGCGTCGACCGTCTGGCCTTTTTCGAGGCTCACGGTGACCTTGATCGCGTTCTCGATGACGTGGTAGTTCGTGAGGATCGTGCCGTTTGCGTCGATCACGATCCCCGAGCCGGTCGCCTCTCCCTTCTGCTGGCTTTCCGCGCCACCGAAGAGGTTGAAGGGCGATTCCGTTTTCTGCACGATCGTCGAGGTCACGAACACGACTCCCGGGGCATCGCGGACGTAGATGTCGTGCGGAGTCAGTCCGCTCGTCACCTGCGATGCGTTGGACGGTGCCAGCGGAGCCGCCTGGATCGTGGTGACGATCTTCTGGGTCTGGCTCAGGCCACCGAAGGCCGCGACCACCGCGACGACCACACCTCCGCCGAGCAGCGCGGACACGAACGGTATGGCAAATCCGCGTTTCATTGCAAAAGAGGATGGTCGGCCGCTATGAAGGCCCAATAAAGCCCGTCAACGGCATCGCTAAATGTTCTGAAGCGCCCTCAGCGCCGCCTCGGGGTCGGGCGAGCGCATCAGCGACTCGCCCACCAGCACCGCCTGCACGCCGGCCCGCTCCAGCCTGTTCAGCTGCTCGGCGGCGGCGATCCCCGACTCGGAGACCACCGTCACAGCATCGGGGACCCTGCTCATCAGCTGCGCCGTGCGCTCCATGTCGACGCTCAGGTCTCGCAGGTCGCGATTGTTGATCCCCACCACCTCCGCCCCCCGGCTGAGCGCCGTTTCGAGCTCGTCCGCGTCGTGGACCTCAACCAGCACCTCCAACCCGATCGCGCGCGCCTCTTCGTGCAGCGCTCCGAGCTCCTCGGGCTCGAGCGCGGCCACGATCAGCAGCACCGCGTCGGCACCCGCCGTGCGTGCCTCGTGCAGCTGATAGGCATCGACGACGAAATCCTTGCGCAAGATAGGCAACTCGCAGGCCCTCCGCGCGGCACGTAGATCCTCGAGCGAGCCACCGAAGTTGGGACCCTCGGTCAGCACCGACAGCGCGACCGCCCCGCCCCGCTGATAGGCAGCGACGATCTCGAGCAGCTCGGGGTCCTCGCGCAGCCTCCCCGCGGACGGAGAGCGGCGCTTGAACTCGGCGATCACGCCGATCCCGGGCCCGCTGAGCGCCTCACGAAATCTGCCGCTGCCCGTGCGGCCTCCCGCGCGCTCGGCGATCACCGCGAGCGGCACATCCTGCTTGCGACGCTCGACCTCCTCACGCGTTTCGGCCACGATCCGGTCGAGGACCGTGGCGCTCCTTGCGGTCACCGTGCCACCTGCTCGGAAGGCGCGTAGGCCTGGCTGGCCTGCACGAAGCGCTCGAGCGCCCGCGCCGCGCTGCCGTCGGCGAGCGCGGCGCGGGCGGCTTCGACACCTGCCGCGATCGTCTCAGCACGCCCGCCGACATAGATCGCCGCACCCGCGTTGATTACCGCCAGATCCACGCTCGCCCGCGCTGCCCCCTCCCCGCTGAGGATCGCACGCGTCAACGCCGCATTCTCACTGGGCGTCCCACCACCGTAGTCCTGCTCGATGACGAGCTCGACGCCGACGTCCCCGGGGGCCAGCGTGTAGCTGGTGATCTCCTGTCCGTTCACCTCCACGACCCTGGTGGCCGCGCCGACCGAGATCTCATCGAGCCCATCCTCTCCCGCAACGATCAGCGCCCGGTCCACCCCCAGCCTCGCCAGCGCACCGGCAATCGTCTGCAGGTAGTGCGGGTCGGACACGCCGATCAACTGCCGGCGCGCGCCGGCAGGGTTGGTGAGCGGCCCGAGCAGGTTGAAGATCGTGCGCACCGCCAGCTCGCGCCGGACGGGTACCACGAAGCGGGTCGCCTGGTGATGCGCCGGCGCGAACATGAAGCCGAACCCGGCCTCGTCGATGCATCGCGCCACCGCCTTTGGATCGAGATCGATGCGCGCCCCCAGCGCCTCGAGCAGGTCCGCCGACCCGGAGGAGCTGGTCGCCGACCGGTTACCGTGCTTGGCCACCGCGCAGCCCGCGCCGGCGGCGATCAGCGCAGCGGTGGTGGAGACGTTGAACGTCCGTCGCCCGCCGCCCGTGCCGGCGGTGTCGAGCAGGTCCTCACGTACGGTCGGAACCGGCGCGGCCAACGCCCGCATCGTCCGCGCCAGCCCCGTCACCTCGTCCACGGTCTCACCCTTCGTCCGCAGCGCGATCAGAAAGGCCGCGATCTGGGTCTCTGAGACCTCGCCGCGCATGATCTCTGAGAGCACCTCCGCGGCCTCATCGGCGCTCAGGTCCCGGCGCGAGGCGAGCGCGTCGACCGCGCGGGTGACGGTGGGGTTGGGCATCAGTCTCCCGCCAGGAAGTTTCCGAGCAGCAGCTTGCCCTCGTCGGTGAGCACCGACTCGGGATGGAACTGCACGCCCTCGGCCGGCAGCTCGCGATGGCGCAGCCCCATCAGCACGCCGCCGCCACGCGCGGTCTCCTCCAGACAGTCGGGCAGCTCAGGGTCGACGACGAGCGAGTGATAGCGCCCGACCGTCAGCGGCGAGGACAGGCCGCGGAAGATCGTGCGCCCGTCGTGCTCGATGCTGGTCGACTTGCCGTGCACCGGTGGGTTCAGCTGCCAGCGTCCGCCAAAGGCCTGCGCGAGCGCCTGATGGCCGAGGCACACACCGAGCGTGGGGATCCCGGACTCGGGCAGCCGGCGGGCCACATCGAGCGTGATGCCGGCCTCGTCAGGTGTGCACGGCCCCGGCGAGACAACGCAGCGCTCGTAGCCGCCGAGGAGCAGCTCCTCAACGGTGGCGCGATCGTTGCGGACAGTGTGGACCTCCGCCCCCAGCTCCCCCAGATACTGCACGAGGTTGTAGGTGAACGAGTCGTAGTTGTCAATCACGAGGACCCTCATGACCGCTCCGCGCTCATGACCAGTCCGGCTGTTCGCACGCGAGCTCGATCGCACGCATCGCGGCTTTTGCCTTGGCCACCGACTCCTCATACTCGTACGCCGGCTTCGCGTCCGCGACGGTGCCACCGCCGGCCTGCACGTGAGCCACGCCGTCCTTGACAACGACGGTGCGGATGTGAATCGCCGTGTCGAGATCTCCCGCGTAGCTCAGATAGCCGACCGCTCCGCCGTAGCCGCCCCGCTTCACCGGCTCGAGCTCGTCGATGATCTGCATGGCCCTGACCTTGGGCGCACCGGACAGGGTCCCCGCCGGGAGCACCGAGCGCAGGGCATCCATCGCGCCGATCTCGCCCCGCAGCGTGCCCGACACCGATGAGACGATGTGCATCACGTGGCTGTAGGACTCGACCTCCATCAGCTCATCCACGGTCACGCTCCCGTACTCGCATACCCGACCCAGGTCGTTGCGCCCGAGGTCGACGAGCATCACGTGCTCGGCGCGCTCCTTCTCATCACCGAGGAGCTCCTCGGCTATTCGGCGATCCTCCTCGGGGTTCGCGCCCCGCGGGCGGGTTCCCGCGATCGGCTTCGTGCTGACGTGGCGGCCTGTCACGGTCAGGAGCGGCTCCGGACTCGCGCCCGCGACCTGGAAGTCTCCGAAGTCGAGGAAGTACATATACGGGCTCGGGTTGACCGCGCGCAGGCCACGGTAAATCGAGAATGCCTCGACCGGCACCGGGGCCGACCACCGCTGGGAGGGCACCACCTGAAACGCATCGCCCGCGTAGATGTACTCCACGATGCGCGCCACCATTCCCTCGAACTGCGCCCGCGGCATGTTTGACTGAAACGTCGGCATCTCTCGCACGCTGCCCCCGGGGTGCTGGCTGCCGGGGACCGGACCGGCGAGCACCGCCCGTACCTCCTCGATCGTGCCCACGGCCGCCGCATATGCGCGCTCGATGTCGGGCTCGGCGTGGAGATCGACGTTCGCGAGGATCGTGACCGTGTGCTTGAGATGGTCGAACGCGACCAGCGAGTCGGACAGCATCAGCGCCATGTCGGGCAACCCGAGCGGATCGGGTCCCGGCTCTCCAAGCGGCTCCACCACGCGCACCAGGTCGTAGCCGAAGAACCCCACCGCGCCGCCGGTGAACGGAGGGCCGTCGGCCATCGGTGCCTGGTTGAAGCGACCGACACGCTCGGCCGCCAGGGCATAGGGATCGCCACCGTCGGCCAGTGACCAGCGCAGCACCGAGCGCGGACGGAAGCCGATGAACGACCACCGGCCCACCCTCTGCCCCTGGTCGGCGGACTCGAGCAGGAACGCCGGCTGCCCAGGCGCCAGCGCGCGCAGCTTCAGGAAGGCCGATACAGGCGTGCCGCAGTCCTCGACGAAGCTGTGTCTGAGCGGGATCAGGCTGTGCCCATCGGCGAGAGCGCGAGCCTCCTCGAGGGTCGGCTCGACCGCCAGGTGGGTCCCCTCCTGCGCGTTAGGAGCGACGGCCATCGAGCACCCGCTCAGCTTCGGCGAGAGAGCGCCCGCGGCTGCGCAAGAGCACGAGCAGGTGATAGAGCACGTCGGCCGTCTCCTCATCCACGCGCTCATCTGACTCCTCCCGCGCCGCGCGCGCCACCTCCTCGGCCTCCTCCATCACCTTCGCGCCGATCCGCGGCGGGTCCTCGAGCAATTCCACCGTGTAGGAGCCCGGCGGTCGCTCGCGCGCGCGCTCGAGCAGCGTTCGCTCGAGCGTCGGAAGCGCCTCATATGGCGCGCCGGGGTCCAGATCGCCCCGGTAGAAGCAAGTGCGCTCGCCGGTGTGACAGGCCGGGCCGGGCGGCTCCACGAGCGCCAGCAGGGTGTCGCCGTCGCAGTCCAGCCTCAACGCCCGCACCTTCTGCACGTTCCCGCTGGTTTCGCCCTTGTGCCACTGCTCACCGCGCGATCGGCTCCACAGGTGCAGCTCACCCGTGCGACGCGTGCGCCTCAGCGCCTCCTCGTTCATGTAGGCCAGTGTCAACACCTCGCCGGTGCCCCAGTCCTGGACCACGCACGGCGCGAGGCCCTGCTCATCGAAGGCAACCTGCCCGTCGATCGGATCGCCGCTCGGTGTGCTCATGCGCCCGATTGTAGGTCGAGCCCGTTGGATGCCGGTTTCAGACAGACTTCCCAGGACCATGGCATCGGTGCTCGAACGCAAGCTCCTGGTGGTCACGGGCAAGGGTGGCGTGGGCAAGACGACGATGGCCGCCGCCCTCGGCCTGCTTGCTGCCGAGCGGGGACTGCGGGCGATCGTGGTCGAGGTGGGTGATCAGGCGCGGCTGCCCGAGCTGTTCGGCCGGACCGCGCATGACGCGGGCGTCGAGACGAAGCTCGAGGAGAACCTGTGGAGCATCTCGATCGACCCCGACCGCGCGCTGCTCGAGTGGCTGCAGACGCTCGGCGGACGCGTATCGGGCCGGGTGCTCGCGTCGAGCAGCACCTTCCAGTACTTCACCGCCGCGGCCCCCGGCGCCAAGGAGCTCGTCAGCATGGTCAAGATCTGGGAGCTCACGCAGGGCGAGCGTTGGCGCCGGCGCGCGGACGGCTACGACCTCGTGGTGCTCGACGGTCCGGCCACCGGCCATGCGCTCGGGATGCTCCACTCTCCCCAGACCTTCGGTGCGATCGCGCGCGTCGGACCGATCGCCGGACAGACCCAGCGAGTGCGCGAGCTGCTCGAGAACCCCGCACGCTCGGGATACCTGGCGGTGGCCCAGGGCACCGAGATGGCCGTCACCGAGACGCTCGAGCTGACCGATGGGCTGCGCCGGCACCTCGGCCGCGAGCTCGAGCTCGTGATCGTCAACGGGGTGCTTCCCCAGCGCTTCACCGGCGCGGAGCTTCAGCGGATCTCGCAGCTGAACGGGCGTGCGCGCCGGCCCGTGAAACGGGCCGTGAGCACGTCGCAGGAGCGTCGCGAGATGGGGTCAGATGACGCGGTCGTGCGCTCGGCCGCGCTGGCCGCCCGTGCCGTACATGACCGCGCACGCTTCCAGCACAACCAGGTCGCGCGCCTGCGCCGCCGCCACTTCGAGGTGGTCGGGGTGCCCTTCATGTTCACCGCCGCACTCGACCTGCCCGCGGTGCGCCGGATCGCTGAGCACCTGGGGCGAACACTCTGACCCAGGACCTAAAGGGGCTGGGGGTCTATTAACTCTTTTCCAGGTGCGTATCACCATGGTTATACGCACTGTCGGATTGGTATAAGACCCTGCCCTCCGATCGGTTTCGATCGCAGCGAGGCGTAGCTCTCTCCCGGGTCAGGTGATGCCTAGGCGATCGAGCGATCCCTCATCGGCACGCCAGTCGCGGCGCACGCGAACGGACAGGTCCAGGTAGACCTGGCAGCCGAGCTCGCGCTCTGACTCGCGCCGCGCGGCCGTGCCGATCGCCTTGATCATCTTGCCCTGGGCACCGACCAGTATCCCCTTCTGGGAGTCGCTCTCCACCCAGATCAGGGCTCTCACCCTCGCAAGGCCGTCACGGGGCCGTTCGATCTCCTCGACGATCACCTCGACAGCGTGCGGCACCTCCTGGAAGGTGCGTCTGATCACCGCCTCGCGAACCAACTCGGCCAGCAGCACCTCGAGTGGCTGGTCGGAGATGGTGTCCTCGCCGAACATGAACGGCCCCGCCGGCATCCGCGCGTGCAGGTGCTCGACGAGCGCCGGCACGCCCACTCCCGTGCGGGCCGAGATCGGAAACACCTCCTCGCCCACCTCCAGCGCGGCGGCTTGTTCAAGAGCCACTGCCATCGCGGCACGCGACAGCCGATCGGCCTTGTTCACCGCGATCGTCACCGGCGTTCCCGTGCTCGCGAGCGCCTGCGCGATGAAGCGGTCACCGGGGCCCACGCCCTGCTCGCCGTTGAGGATCAGCAGGGCGACGTCAGAGCCCTCGAGCTCCTGGCGCACGCGTCGCGCCATCCGTGCGGTGAGGGTGTCGCGTGGGCGCTGAACACCGGGCAGGTCCACGAGCACGATCTGGGAGTCGCCGCGTGAATGCACCCCCCGGATCGCACGGCGGGTGGTCTGTGGTCGATCGGAGACGATCGCGACCTTCTCTCCCACGACGTGATTGACGAGCGTCGACTTGCCCACGTTGGGTCTGCCCGCCAGGGCGACGAAGCCACTGCGGGTCACCCGCGCTCCCGAGCGAGCAGCTGATCCTGGAGCGCGAGCATCTCGCCGTCGTCGGTCTCGTGGTCCATCCCCACCAGATGCAGCACCCCATGAACGATCGCGGTGCGCAGGTCAACCGTATGCTGCGGGCAGATCACGACATCGCCGAGCTCACGGGGACTCGCAGCCGGTCCACTCTCAGCCGGCTCGGCACCGTCGATCGGAAAGGACAGCACGTCGGTGGCCGTCGGCTTTCCGCGGTGCTCTTGATTGAGTCGCGCGATCCTCTCGGCGTCGACGAACTCGATCGCCACGTGGCCATCCTCGACTCCCGCGGAGGCCGCCGCCAGAACACACAGGCGCCGCACCTCCTCGCACGTGGGCGCGTCACCTACGAGCTGCGCCCCGAAGACCTCGACATCGAGCATCTGGGCTCAGCGAGGAGCATCGGCGGATCGCTCCGGGATGCTCGATCGGTCCGGCGCATCGCGCTGGGAGTGCACGCCATAGGCCTCGACGATGCGCTGCACGAGCTTGTGGCGCACGACATCCTCGGCGCCGAATCGCACGAACTCGATCCCCTCGATCTCGTCCAGCACGTCCCCGACCACGATCAGCCCAGACTGCTGCTCGCGGGGAAGGTCCACCTGGGTGACATCCCCGGTCACGACCATCCGTGACCCGAAGCCCAGGCGGGTGAGGAACATCTTCATCTGCTCGGGCGTAGTGTTCTGAGCCTCATCGAGAATCACGAACGAGTCGTTCAGCGTGCGGCCGCGCATGAATGCGAGCGGAGCGATCTCGATGACCCCCCGCTCGATGTACTGCGAGACCTTCTCCGGATCGAGCATGTCGTGCAGCGCGTCGAACAGCGGCCGAAGATATGGATCGACCTTGGCCATCAGGTCACCCGGCAGGAACCCCAACCGCTCACCCGCCTCCACGGCGGGCCGCGTGAGAATGATGCGGTTCACCTCGTGGCGCGCCAGCGCGGCCGAGGCCATGGCGACCGCGAGGAACGTCTTGCCGGTCCCCGCGGGCCCCACGCCAAAGGTGATCGTGTTCGCTCGGACGGAGTCCACGTAGCACTTCTGGTTGACCGTCTTTGGCGCCACCCGCAGACCGCGGTGACGCCACACCACGTCCTCGAGCACGCGTGCGGGAGACTCGTGAGCGTCGAGCGCACCCGTAACCGCTGCGATCGTTCCCGGGCCGATCTGATGGCCGCGGGAGATCAGCTCGGAGAGCTCGCGCACCACGCGCTCGCCGGCGTCGGTCTCCCACTGCTCTCCGTCGAACGTCAGCAGGTTTCCACGCAGGAAGACCTTGCACTCCAGATGAGCCTGCAGCGCGCGCAACACGTCGTCCTGGCTGCCCGCCAGCTCGACGGCGACATCGTTTGGGAGCTCGACCTGCGTCCTCATCCGCTGAGCGACGCCCGAACCAGCCCGGAGACACGACTGCCGTCGGCGCGACCGTCGACGGCGGCCATCGCCTGCTTCATAACCCTGCCCATGTCCTTGGCCGACTCCGCCCCGCTGTCGCGCACGGCCTGCGCGACGATCTCCTTCAGCTGCTCCTCAGAGAGCTCGGCCGGCAGGTAGGAGCTGATCAGCTCGCCCTCGGCTTCCTCGCCGCCGGCGAGGTCCTCGCGCCCGGCCTCGCGATAGGCCCGAGCGGCCTCCAAACGGCGCTTGCGCTCACGGCGCAGCACGGTGAGCTCGTCGTCCGATCCCTCCTTGGCGGCCTTCTGCAACTCGGACAGCACCAGTCGCAGCGCGCCGACCTTCTCCTTCTCTCCAGCGCGCATCGCCCCCTTCAGGTCATCCCTGATCTGCTCGAGAATCGTCATCCTCAGACCAGGATACGCCGGTCGCGTGATATCTCAACGCTCCAGCGAGCCGGCGGCATGGGAGCCGCCGAGGCCGCCCCCGCGATCACGACTCGCCAAGTCAGCGGGACAGAATAGGGTCCCGCCCCATGAGCTCGTCCCTCTACGCCGCCGCCGTGGCTCCGTTCCTCTCAGAGGTGCAACGCCTGCGCCCCGCTGACGTCGAAGTGATCGATGCCCACACACACCTCGGACTGGACGAGGACGGACGTTCGCTGACGCTGGCGCAGCTGCTCTCGCAGCTCGATGATGCGGGAGCACGGAGGGCGTGCGTGTTTCCCCTGCACGACCCCGAGCGCAAGCCCGCCTACAGCGTGCCCAATGACCGCGTGCTCGCCTGGGCAGGGGCGAGCGACGGCCGGCTCGTCCCCTTCTGCCGCCTGGACCCCGCCGAAGGTCCACTCGAGGAGAGCGAACGGTGCCTGCAGGCCGGGGCACGCGGAATCAAGCTGCACCCGCGGGCCCAGGACTTCGTGTTTGACGGCGCGGAGATGGACGACGTGTTCGCTCTCGCCGAAAGCGCGCGGGTGCCCATCCTGATCCACGCCGGACGCGGTCTGCCTCCTCTGGCGGAGGGGCTCGTCGATCTTGCCCTGCGCCATCCGGGTGCCGTCCTGATCCTCGCGCATGGTGCGATCTGCGATCAGGGGATCCTGACCACGAGCCTGGCCGATCATCCGGGCGTGCTTTATGACATCTCCTGCTTCTTCCCCCTGGACGTCGTGGAGCTGTTCGCGCGGGTGCCGGCCGAGCGGATCGTGTTCGCCTCAGACCCGCCCTACGGCCTGCCGGCGACCACCCTCTACATGGCGCTGCGGGTGGCCCAGCACGCCGGCCTGGACGAGGTGGCGACCAGAGGCGTGCTGGGCGCGACGATGGCGAAGCTCCTCGACGGCGAACCCCTGCCCGCGGTCACCGCTCCACGGCGCGGACCAACGATCACCCTGTCGGGAAGGCTCGCGCGCGTTTACGGGTACGCCAGCCTGGTCGGTCCGGCGCTGTTCAGCGGTGCGCTCGACCAGGCGCGAGCGATGCTCGACATGGCGATCGCCGCCTGTCGCGACCCGGAGCCGGGATCCGTGGGCGACGCGCTCTACACGATCGGCGCAGCACTGAGTGCCGCAGAGACGCTGATCCAGACCGAGGACAGCCTGCGCCCGGCAATCGACCTCGTATATCGAGCGATCGTGCGTGCGGCCA
>Ga0209248_10000475_pt1 | contig 12782 bp, 10 predicted proteins | sample BogFormECP04_OM1_FD_188241 | JGI IMG/M metagenome (GOLD analysis project Ga0209248, IMG submission 188241) | Bog forest soil microbial communities from Calvert Island, British Columbia, Canada - ECP04_OM1 (SPAdes) (version 2) | ecosystem: Environmental > Aquatic > Freshwater > Wetlands > Bog ... | reverse complement strand
CCGCTCACGCAGCTCCGGCGGATACCTCCTCGACGAATTCGCTGACATGACTCCATCCTTCCCAAGAAATGGAGTCTCCGGACTCACCGGGGCGGTTCAAGCCCCAAAGACACGCCGTACGCGGGCATTCTCAGATGAGGCAACGAAAGAGCTACACGGGCATATTTGATGAGTCAACGCGTATCCCCTCGGAAGCGGGGCTGCTGTGACACTTGTGACTGGTGCGGACTACGGAGTATCGCGGCGCGCCACTTTCGACGGCTTTGGGTTGCGCCAGTCCTCGACATCGGGCGGCAATCCGACCGGGTACCGGTTCTCGTTGTGCGCCGCCCAGTGTGCATGCCCCAGCTCGTGGATATGGAACGCATGGCGCAACGCCTCGGTGAAACCCATCGCGTCCGACGCGGCGTTCACCGAATCCTTGATCAGCAGGGCCGCCATCGTGGGCCGCTCGGCAATGCGCCGCGCGAACTCCACCGTCTTGTCGTCCAGCTCGTCGAGCGGGAAGACCTTGGACACCATGCCGAGCCGGTAGGCCTCGTCGGCGTCCAGCGAATCACCGGTCAACAGAAGCTCTTTGGCTTTGCGCGGGCCGAATTCCCAAGGGTGCGCGTAGTATTCGACACCGGGCATACCCATGCGGACGCCGACTACGTCGCTGAACTTCGCATTGTCGGCGGCGACGATCAGATCGCAGGCCCAGATCAGCATCAACCCCGCGGAGATCGCATTGCCCTGTACCTGGGCGATGGTGATCTTACGCAAATCGCGCCAACGGCAGGTGTTTTGGAAGAAGTAATGCCATTCCTGAAGGTATATCTTCTCGGCGACCGCATCGCGGTTGGAGCCATTTATCCGGAAGCTGGGCAGCTGGCCCGGGCCGGGCGCCCGCTCCGCCAATGCCAACTCCGAACCCAGGTCGTGACCGGCGGAGAAATTCCTGCCGCGCGCGGCCAAGATCACCACGCGAACGTCGTCGTCGGCCTCGGCGCGCAGAAACGCCTCGTCAAGTTGAACCAGTAGGCCGCGGCTCTGGGCGTTGTGCGCGTCTGGCCGGTTGAGCCAGATCCGGGCGATGCGGCCTTCGTCAAGCGTTTCGTAGGCCACCAGCTCTTCATGCTTCGCGTCAACCGCGCTGGTGCCCACCTCGTTGGGGACTGCCATTCGCCACCTCATTCGCCACGGGCTGGGTCCTTACACATTACGGCCAGCCCGTAACGCGTTCGTCGGCGGGTTGCGACGCCCGCTGCGGCTGAATACGCACTTCGCATACAGTTATGTCATGCCCGCCAAATCTGATCACCATGAAATCGACGATGTAGAGCCCCTGGCTGACACCACCGCAAGCCAGGCCAGGCGCGTCGTAGCGGCCTATGCGAACGACGCCGACGAGTGCCGCGTCTTCTTGTCGATGCTCGGTATTGGGCCGGCGAAAATCGAGGTGTAAGTGCCCCCCGCGCGAGGCTCGGGCTCGAAGGAATCTGTCGCCGGAGAGTCCGACTTCGTGGTGGTCGCAAACCGGCTGCCGATCGACTTGGAGCGGCTGCCCGACGGAAGCACCAGGTGGAAGCGCAGCCCCGGCGGGTTGGTTACCGCATTGGAGCCGCTGCTTCGCCGCCGTCACGGGGCCTGGATCGGCTGGCCGGGGGTTGTCGACGACGATGTCGACACTGAAGATGCGCCGATCGTCGAGGAAGATCTTCGGCTTCACCCGGTACGACTGTCCGCCGACGACGTCGAGGAATACTACGAGGGATTCTCTAACGCCACGCTGTGGCCGCTCTATCACGACGTCATCGTCAAACCGAGCTACAACCGGGAGTGGTGGGATCGCTACGTCGAAGTCAACCGCCGTTTCGCCAAGGCCGCATCCCACGCCGCCGCCCGCGGGGCGACTGTGTGGGTGCAGGACTACCAATTGCAGCTGGTCCCCAAAATGCTGCGCGAACTGCGGCCCGATCTGACCATCGGCTTCTTTTTGCACATCCCGTTCCCGCCGGTCGAGCTGTTCATGCAGATGCCCTGGCGCACCGAGATCGTCGAAGGCCTGCTGGGCGCAGACCTGGTCGGATTTCAACTGGCCGGCGGTGCCCAGAACTTTCTGATTCTGTCGCGGCGGCTTATCGGCGCGAGCACCTCCCGCGGTTCGGTCGGTGTGCGGTCGCGACTCGGTGAGGTGGATCTCAACGGGCGCACAGTTCGGGTGGGCGCCTTCCCCATCTCCATCGACTCGAACGAGCTCGACCAAAAAGGCCGTGACCGCACTATCCGCAAGCGGGCCAGAGAGATCCGGGCCGAGGTCGGCAATCCCCGCAAGGTTCTGCTCGGCGTCGATCGGCTCGACTACACCAAAGGCATCGACGTGCGGCTCAAGGCGTTTGCGGAGCTGCTCGCGGAGGGCCGCGTCAAAGCCGAGGACACCGTGCTGGTCCAGCTCGCCACGCCCAGCCGTGAGCGTGTCGAGAGCTACCAGGTCCTGCGCAATGACATCGAACGCGAGGTCGGCCACATCAACGGCGAGTACGCCGAAGTCGGCCATCCGGTGGTGAGTTACCTGCACCGCCCCGTTCCCCGCGACGAACTCGTCGCGTTCTTTGTGGCCAGTGATGTCATGCTGGTCACCCCGCTGCGGGATGGGATGAACCTGGTGGCCAAGGAATACGTCGCCTGCCGAAGCGATCTCGGCGGTGCGCTGGTGCTCAGCGAATTCGCCGGTGCCGCAGCCGAACTCAAGCAGGCCTACCTGGTCAATCCGCATGACACCGAAGGCGTCAAAGACGCGATCGAGGCGGCGCTCAACCAGACAGACGAGCAGGGTCGGCGGCGGATGCGGGCATTGCGGCGTCAGGTGCTCGTCCACGATGTCGACCGTTGGGCCCGGTCATTTCTCGACGTGCTGGCCGAGGCACATCCTCAGAACGGCTGAACCGGTGGTGTCGGCGCAGGTGCGCTGCAATACTCGTCTACACCTAGCCGGAAGGTAGCGCGAAGATGAGTACCTCCCGCGGCATGACCGAGTGTCTTGCGGTACGGATCATCACTCCAATAGCCAGGTCGCCCCAAAATTCCGTTTCGGGTCGCGCTCAGCAAAGTAATCCTGCAGCGTGGCGCTGAGTTCTTGCGCGTCCCACGCCTGCGCGTCGGAGGTGAACCGGTGCTCCAGGCTCGGTGCCGACAAAAGCGTCACCTGTGGTCCATAGACGACGAAAACCTGGCCGTTGACCGCTTCGGCTGCGGGCGAGGCGAGGAAGCGCACCAACGTGACCACATGCTCAGGCGAGAGCGGGTCGATCCCATCGGCGCCGACCTCGGGCGTCTCACCGAACACGTCGGCGGTCATCGCGGTCCGGGCGCGGGGGGCGATCGCGTTTGCGCAAACTCCGTAGCGGCCCAGCGCCCGGGTGGCGGACAGGGTCAGCGCGATGATGCCCGCCTTGGCGGCGCCGTAGTTGGCCTGTCCCACCGGACCCGTCACGCCCGCCTCCGACGAGGTGTTGATGATGCGGCCGTAGACCGAGCCGGCCGACCCCTCCGCCTCCTTGGCCTTCTGACGCCAATAGGTGGCGGCGTTGCGGGTCAGCAGAAAATGGCCGCGCAGGTGCACGGCGATCACCGCGTCCCAGTCCTCGTCGGACATGTTGAACAGCATTCGGTCGCGCGTGATCCCGGCGTTGTTCACCACGATGCTCAGGCCGCCCAGCCCGTCGGCGCAGCTGACCAGCTCGTCGGCGGTCGCACGTTGGCTGATGTCACCGGTGACCGCGACCGCCTTGGAGCCGGCGGCGGCGATCTCGTCGATGACGTCGGAAGCATCCAACGCGGCTTTGATGTCGTTGACGACGACGGTGGCGCCGGCACCAGCCAGGCCGATCGCTTCGGCGCGGCCCAGCCCCGCGGCCGCACCGGTCACCACCGCGACCTTCCCGGAGAGATCGGCCGCTTTCGTGCTGCTGGTCAATTTATGAATACCTCTAGTCTTCGCGTGTCAGGGCCGCCCGCGGACATTCGGCGATCGCCTGCTCGGCCAGCGCCTCCTGATCGGCGGGAATCGGGTCGGTCTTGACCACCGCGTAGTCCTCGTCGTCGAGGTCGAAGATATCGGGCGCGATTCCCAGGCATACCGCGTTGCCTTCACACCGATCGTGGTCGACTATCACCCGCACGGCGTCCTCCTTGAACGTGGGCTGTGAGTAGGTATGACCCACCATACGACCAGCGGTGAACGCGTTCGGCGTGACGGTCGCTGGACCCTCAGACTAGAACGTGTTACAACCTCAGAAGGCGAATGGGTAGCCGTTGATGCAGGCTGCCGCAAAATTCACCTACGACTGGAGGGTGGCCGGAATGCGCATCAGTTATACGCCTGAGCAGGAAGAGCTGCGTCGCGAACTGCGGTCGTACTTCGACAAGCTGATCACCCCGGAACGTCGCGAGGCGCTGAGCTCGACGTCGGGCGAGGTCGGCAGCGGCAATGTGTACCGGGAGACCGTCGCCCAGATGGGCAAAGACGGCTGGCTCACCCTGAACTGGCCCAAGGAGTACGGCGGCCAGGACCGCTCGCCGATGGACTCGCTGATCTTCACCGACGAAGCCGCGATCGCCGGCGCGCCGGTGCCGTTCTTGACCATCAACAGCGTCGCGCCGACCATCATGTCCTTCGGCACCGAGGAGCAGAAGAAGTTCTACCTGCCCAAGATCGCGTCCGGGGACCTGCACTTCTCGATCGGCTACTCCGAACCCAGCGCCGGCACCGACCTGGCCAACCTGCGGACCACCGCGGTGCGCGACGGCGACGACTACGTGATCAACGGCCAGAAGATGTGGACCAGCCTGATCCAGTACGCCGACTACGTCTGGCTGGCGGCTCGCACCAACCCCGAAGCCAAGAAGCACCGCGGCATCTCGATGCTGATCGTGCCGACCAGCGCGGAAGGTTTCTCGTGGACGCCGGTCCACACGATGGCGGGCGTCGACACCAGTGCCACCTATTACCAGGACGTCCGGGTCCCGGTCGCCAACCGGGTCGGCGAGGAGAACGGCGGCTGGAAGCTGGTCACCAACCAGCTCAACCACGAACGCGTCGCGCTGGTGTCGCCGATGCCGATCATCATGGCGCTCAACCAGGTTCGGGACTGGGCGCAGAACACCAAGGACGCCGGCGGTGCCCGGCTCATCGATTCGGAATGGGTGCAGCTCAACCTGGCCCGAGTGCATGCCAAGGTCGAGGTTCTCAAGCTGATCAACTGGGAACTCGCGTCGTCCGACTCGGCCACACCGTCACCCGCGGATGCCTCGGCCGCCAAGGTGTTCGGCACCGAGCTGGCCACCGAGGCCTACCGCCTGCTGATGGAGGTACTGGGTACCGCGGCGACCGTGCGTCAGGATTCACCCGGAGCGTTGCTGCGCGGTCGAGTCGAGCGGATGCACCGGGCCTGCCTGATCCTGACGTTCGGCGGCGGCACCAACGAGGTGCAGCGCGACATCATCGGCATGGTGGCTTTAGGGCTGCCCCGAGCCAACCGCTAACTCTGGTAGCCCAAAAGGACTTTGGATCATGGATTTCTCGACAACCGAAGCAGCGCAGGATCTCGGCGGTCTGGCCAACACGATCGTCGACTCGGTGTGCACACCAGAGCATCAGCGTCAGCTCGACGGTCTGGATCAGCGGTTCGACCGCGAGCTGTGGGGCAAGCTGATCGACTCCGACATCCTCTCCACCGCCGCACCGGAGTCGTTGGGCGGAGGCGGTTTTGGGGTGCTCGAGCAGACTGCCGTCCTCGTCGCCCTGGGCCGGCAACTCGCTGCCGTCCCCTACCTGGACTCCGTCGTCTTGGCCGCCGGCGCGCTGGCACGATTCGGTTCGACGGAACTTCAGAAGCAGTGGGGCGAGCCCGCGGTGAGCGGTGCCAAAATCCTGACGGTCGCGTTGGACGGCGAGATGGGCGACGGCCCGGTACAGGCCGCGCGTGCCGGTGACGGCTACCGCCTGACCGGTAGCCGCACCCAGGTCGGCTACGGGCCGGTGGCCGATGGTTTCTTGGTGCCGGCCGAAACCGATTCCGGCACCTCGGTTTTCCTGGTGGCCGCCAACGACCCGGGGGTCTCGGTGACGGCGCTGGAGACCACCGGGCTGGGCAGCATCGGGCACCTGCGACTCGACGGGGTCGAGCTGGATGACCAGCGAATTGTCGGCGGCGAGGACGTGGTCAGCTGGATCGCCACCCTGGACATACTGGGCCGCAGCGCGTTTCAGCTCGGCGTTCTGGACCGCGGACTGCAGTTGACCGCCGAATATGCACGCACGCGTGAGCAGTTCGACCGCCCGATCGGCAGCTTCCAAGCCGTCGGACAACGGCTGGCGGACGGCTACATCGACGTCAAGGGATTGCGGCTGACTTTGACACAGGCGGCCTGGCGACTGAGCGAGGACCTCCCGGCCGACACCGAGGTCGCCACCGCGGCCTTCTGGGCCGCCGATGCCGGACATCGCGTGGCCCACACCATCGTTCACATCCACGGCGGCGTCGGCATCGACACCGACCATCCGGTGCATCGCTACTTCCTGGCCGCCAAGCAGACCGAGTTCACGCTCGGCGGCGCGACCGGCGCGCTGCTGCGCATCGGTCGTGAACTGGCGGACACCCCGGCCTAACCCTGTGACCGAACCGCTTCCAACCGTCGTCGACTTGCTCCGACCGCTCGTCGATGTCGAGGATCGGGGCGTCTACTTCGAGGATTCGTTCGTCAACTGGCGTGATCATCTCCGGCACGGTGCCGCGGTAGCGGCGACGCTGCGGGCGCGACTCGACCCGGCCCGGCCCCCACACGTCGGAGTGCTGCTGGAGAACACGCCGTTCTTCTCCGCGGTGTTGGTCGCCGCGGGCATGTCGGGAATCGTGCCGGTTGGCCTCAACCCGGTGCGCCGCGGTCCCGCGCTGGCCCGAGACATCGCTGATGCCGATTGCCAACTGGTACTGGCCGATTCGAATTCTGCTGCGACGCTGGGTGCTATCGACCACGTCAACGTCGACGCCGCCGAATGGGCCGACGAGGTGGCCGCGCACCACGATGCCGAGATGGGATTTCAGTCGGCCCAGCCCGACGATCTGTTCATGCTGATCTTCACCTCGGGCACCAGCGGTGACCCCAAAGCGGTGATGTGCAGCCACGGCAAGGTGGCGATCGCCGGCGTGACGATGACCGACCGCTTCAGCCTTGGCCCTTCAGATGTCTGCTATGCATCGATGCCGTTGTTCCATTCCAACGCCGTGCTGGTGGGATGGGCGGTGTCGCTGGCCTGCCGCGGCTCAATGGTGTTGCGGCGCAAGTTCTCCGCATCTGGATTTCTGCCAGACATCCGCCGCTACGGCGCCACCTACGCCAACTACGTCGGCAAGCCGTTGTCCTATGTGCTCGCCCAACCCGAGCGGCCGGACGACGCCGACAATCCGCTGCGTGCGGTCTACGGCAATGAGGGAGCGCCCGGCGACATCGAGCGTTTCGCGGAGAGGTTCGGCTGCGTCGTCATCGACGGCTTCGGGTCGACGGAGGGCGGGGTGGCGATCAGCCACACACCGGATACCCCGCCGGGCGCGCTGGGTCTGCTGCCCGACGGCATCGAGATCGTCGATGTCGACAGCGGTCAACCCTGCCCGGTTGGCGTGGTCGGCGAGCTGGTAAATGTCAGCGGCCCAGGCCGTTTCGAGGGCTACTACAACGACGCCGAGGCCAACGCGCAGCGCATGGCCGGCGGCGTCTATCACAGCGGCGACCTGGGCTACCGCGACGACGCCGGCTACGCGTACTTCACCGGCCGGCTTGGCGACTGGCTACGCGTCGACGGGGAAAACCTGGGAACCGCGCCCATCGAGCGGGTACTGCTGCGCCATCCCGACGTGACCGAGGTGGCGGTGTATGCGGTACCGGATCCGGCCGTCGGCGACCAGGTGATGGCCGCGCTGGTGATGATGCCCGGCGCCGAATTCGATGCGGACAAATTCCGCGCATTCCTCGCCAAGCAGTCCGACCTCGGGCCGAAGCAGTGGCCGTCGTTCGTTCGGGTCGGCACGAACCTGCCGCGCACCGCGACCTTCAAGGTGATCAAGCGACAGCTGTCGGCCGAAGGCCTCGACTGTGCCGATCCGGTGTGGCCGATCCGCCGTTAGCGACCGTTGGCGTCGCGATCGCTGCCGCCGACGGAACGCCGCTGGCGTCGTTCGGCACTTGGTCGACCGGCGTGGCATGGTCGACGATCAAGGTGCCGTTGGCAATTGCGTCCGTGCGTGCCGGTGTGGGTAGCCGCGACCTTGTCGTCCAGACGATTACCCAATCCGACAACGCCACCGCCGAGGAACTGTGGTCGCAGCTTGGGGATCCGGCCGATGCGGCACAGCAGGTGCAGGCCGTCATCAACGATCCGACCACTGTGGTCGAGTCACGACGACTTCGTTCCGAGTACACGGCTTTCGGTCAGACACAGTGGTCGCTGGTCCGGCAAGCACAGTTCGCCGCGCTGCTGCCGTCCATTCCCGATGCGTCCGGTGTCGTCGATTTGATGCACAACCTCTGTGCCGATCATCGCTGGGGACTGGCCACCAAAGGCTTTGCCGCGAAGGGTGGTTGGGGTCCTGGAACAGCCGGCGATTACCTGGTCCGGCAGTTCGGGATAGTGCCGCTCCGAGGCGGGCATGTCGGCGTCGCACTGGCGGCACAAGCAGACGACGGCGTGTTCGAGACCGGAGTCGATGTGCTGAATGATCTGACCAATTGGCTAGTCGACGAAGCCCTAACCCAGTATTGACGGCACCACGGCGTCGATCAGGTGCGGCCCGGGTTCGGCGAAGGCCGTGCGCAAGGCGTCGGCGAAGTCCTCGGCAGTGGCGACGCGGCGTGCCGGAACGCCCATGCCCTCGGCTATCTTGACGAAATCCATTGTCGGACGCGATATATCGAGAAGGTCAAGTGCCTTGGCGCCGGGAGCTGAACCGGCCCCGACCCGCTGGAGCTCGATCCGCAAAATGTCGTAGGCACCGTTGTTGTAGATCACCGTGGTGACGTCGAGGTTCTGCCGCGCCTGGGTCCACAGCCCCGAAATCGTATACATCGCCGAACCATCGGATTCCAGACACAGCACCGGCCGGTCGGGCGCCGCAACCGCAGCGCCTACAGCCGACGGGATCCCAAAGCCGATGGCGCCGCCGGTCAGCGTGAGCCAATCATGCGCGGGCGCACCGGCCGTCGCCGCGGCCAGCGGCACACCGGAGGTGTTGGACTCGTCGACGACGATCGCCCGCTCCGGCATGAGCGCGCCGATCGCGTCGGCCACCGCCACGGAGGTCAGCGCACCGGTCGGCAATTGCGGGCGCGACGGCGCGGCGACCGCAGCAGTCGTGCCGGACGCCACCTCGTCGGCCAACGCCGTCAAAGCCTCAGCGGCACCGGCATGTTCGGCGAGCACATGAACGTGGCAGCCCTCCGGCACGAGATCGCTCGGCTTGCCGGGGTAGGCAAAGAACGACACCGGGGACGCGGCCCCGGCCAAGATCAGATGTTTAGCGCCGTCGAGTTGAGCCGCGACGGCCTCGGCGAAGTAGGCGATCCGTTCGACGGCGGGGACGCCGGCGCCGCGTTCCAGTCGCGCGGGGAATACCTCGCAAAACCAGCGGGCGCCGGTGGCCGTCGCGACCCGGGCCGCCGCCGTCAGCCCTGCGCTGCGAGTGGCGTCGCCGCCGATGAGGATCACCGCGGGTTCGTCGGACTGCAGCACTTTCGCGGCGATTTGTACGGCATCCATGTCGACGGTCGGCGACTGAGGGGCCGGGACCGACTGGCCGGCCCGCGCACCGTCGGTCCACGAAATGTCCGCGGGCAGAATCAACGTGGCGACCTGTCCCCCGGTTTGGCTGGCGGCGATGGCCTCGGCCGCGTCAGCCGCGACATCACCGTCGGATCGGCGCAGCCAGCCCGACACGCTGCCGGCCAGCGCCTCGATATCGGATTCCAGTGGGGCGTCGTACTTCTTGTGATAGGTGGCATGGTCGCCGACGATGACCACCATCGGCACGTTGGCGCGGCGGGCGTTGTGCAGATTGGCCAGCCCGTTGCCCAGCCCGGGGCCCAGGTGCAGCAGCACCGCGGCGGGACGGTCGGCGATCCGGGCGTAGCCGTCAGCCGCGCCGGTCGCGACGCCCTCGAACAGCGTCAGCACCCCACGCATCCGCGGGACGTCGTCCAGCGCTGCGACGAAGTGCATCTCGGAGGTTCCGGGGTTGGCGAAGCACACGTCGACGCCGCCGTCGACGAGGGCGTTGATAAGGGCCTGGGCACCGTTCACGGTTCGACTCTAAACGCGGCTAGACGGCGAGCGTGGCGCGGGCGGCGGCATGCGTCCGACCCGCATACCCGCCGCCGAACAGCACGACATGCGCTAGCAGCGGGAAAAGCTGATGGAGCCCGATGCGTTTGCGCCAGCCCGGTCTCAGCGATCGCATCCGCTGATAGCCGGTGAGGACTGCGTCATGGTGGGGGCAGCCGAACAGGTCGAGCATCGCCAGGTCAGTCTCGCGGTGACCACCGTGCGCAGCGGGATCGATCAGTACCACCCCATCGCGCGTCCACATCAGGTTGCCGCTCCACAGGTCGCCGTGCAGCCGGGCCGGCGGGTCGTCGTCGTCGAAGTCGCCTGCTCGGCAGCGTGAGGCGACGGAGTCGACCGCGGCGCGAGTCGCAGCATCCAGGCGCGCGGCGGCCAGCTCGGCCATCGGAGTCAGCCTCTCGTCGGCGTAAAACTCACCCCAACGTCGGTGCGGCCGCAGCGACATCGGCAAGGGCTGCGACAACGGCCCGAAGAATCCGGGCCCGTCCCATCCGTCGGGCCCGGCGCCGAACGCCGCTGCTCCCGCGTCGTGCGTGACGGCCAATCGGCTGCCGAACTCCGACGCCGCTTCGGGGTTCGGAGTCTGCGAATCAAGTCGCCGCAGAGTCAGGCTGGTCGCGTCGAACGAAACCACCTGGGCGCAGCGCACACCGCCCTCGACGTCGGCAAGCCAGCGCAACCCCGCGGCTTCACAGGCGAAGAAGCCGGTTGGCGCGGCGGCATTCCGTTTGCCGAAGTCGGTCACGCAGTGGCATGCGCGGCGTGCACGTCATCGGCCGGGCGCGCCTCAGTCTGCTCTTTGGCCCACCGGTAGTCGGGTTTCCCGGCCGGCGAACGCTTGACCTCTTCGACCAGCCAAAGACTGCGTGGCACTTTGTATCCCGCGATCTCGGCGCGCACGAAGCTGTCGAGTTGCGACAGCATCGGCCGAGCACCCGGACGGGCCTGCACCACCGCCGCCACATGCTGGCCGTAACGGGCATCGGGCACGCCCACCACCAAAGCGTCGAAGACGTCGGGGTGGCCCTTGAGCGCGGCCTCGACCTCCTCGGGATAGATCTTCTCGCCGCCGCTGTTGATCGAGACGGAGCCGCGTCCCAGCATGGTGACGCTGCCGTCCTCCTCGACCTGCGCGTAGTCCCCCGGAATCGCGTAGCGCACGCCGTTGATGGTCTGGAACGTCTCGGCGGTCTTCTTCTCGTCCTTGTAGTAACCGACCGGGATGTTGCCCTTCTTGGCGATCAGGCCGCGCACACCGGAACCGGGCTTCACCTCGTCGCCGTCCTCGTCGAGTACGACGGTGCGGTGATCGATCGTCACGCGCGGGCCACCGCTGTGCGGCGCGTCCTTGGCGACGATGCTGGTGCCGCCGAAGCCGGTCTCCGACGAACCGATGGAATCGGTGATTACCCGGTTGGGCAGCAACTCGAGCAGTCGCTCCTTGATGCTCGGCGAGAACAGCGCCGCGGTGCTGGCGAGCAGGAACAGCGACGACAGGTCGTACTCGTCGCCTTCGTCCTGGTGGGCCAGCAATGTGTCCAGCAGCGGCCGCGCCATCGCATCGCCGGTGAAGAACAGCAGGTTCACCTTGTGGTCGTGAATGGTGCGCCACACCTCGTCGGCGTTGAATTCCGGTGCGAGCACGGTGGTTTGGCCGGAGAAGATCGACATCCACGTGGCCGACTGGGTAGCGCCGTGGATCATCGGCGGGATCGGATAGCGGATCATCGGTGGGTTCTGCGCCGCAGCCGTGGCGAGGTCATGCTCGTCTTTGACGAATTCACCTGTGGCAAAGTCAGTTCCGCCGAACAACACCCGGTAGATGTCCTCGTGGCGCCACATCACGCCTTTCGGGAAGCCCGTGGTGCCGCCGGTGTACAGCAGGTAGATGTCGTCGGCACTGCGCTCGCCGAAGTCCCGCTCAGGGGAGCCGGCCGCGATCGCGGAGTAGAACTCGACGCCACCGTAGCGGTGGTAGTCGGCGTCACTGCCGTCCTCGACGACGAGAACGGTCTTGACGTTCGGGGTGTCGGGCAGCACGTTGGCGACCCGGTCGGCGTACTGGCGTTCGTGCACGACCGCAACCATGTCGGAGTTGTCGAACAGATAGCGGAGCTCGCCCTCGACGTAGCGGTAGTTGACGTTGACCAGGATCGCGCCGGCCTTGATGATGCCGAGCATCGCGATGACGATCTCGATGCGGTTACGGCAGTACAGCCCGACCTTGTCGTCCTTCTTGACGCCCTGGTCGAGGAGGTAGTGGGCCAGGCGGTTGGCGTTCTCCTCGAGTTGGGCGTAGGTCAGCTGGTCGTCGCCGCAGATCAGGGCGACACGGTCAGGGACGGCATCGATGGCGTGCTCCGCCAAGTCGGCAATATTCAGGGCCACGGACCCTAAATTAGAACGT
>Ga0209248_10000474_pt1 | contig 12790 bp, 10 predicted proteins | sample BogFormECP04_OM1_FD_188241 | JGI IMG/M metagenome (GOLD analysis project Ga0209248, IMG submission 188241) | Bog forest soil microbial communities from Calvert Island, British Columbia, Canada - ECP04_OM1 (SPAdes) (version 2) | ecosystem: Environmental > Aquatic > Freshwater > Wetlands > Bog ... | reverse complement strand
CAAGATGGTGCCGCCGTCGTCGTCAACTACGCCCGCAGCGCCGGCGAGGCCCGCGAGGTCGTCGCCGGTATCGAGGCGAAAGGTGGCAAGGCCATCGCAATTCAAGCGGACACCAGCGCGGTGGCCGACATCCGTCGGCTCTTTCGCGAGACGATTGCGAAGTTCGGCCATGTGGACATCGTCGTTAACAACGCCGGTGCCGTCCCCAGCACAGGTCCACAACCAATCGCTGAGCTAACCGAGGATGGGTTTGACTGGGCCTTCGCGCTCTTCGCGCGCGGTCCATTTTTTGTCATGCAGGAGGCCGCACGCGTGCTTCCCGATGGCGGCAGAATTATCAACATCTCCACCGCCGCAACCGCACTCCTTCCGCCGTTTACCTCGACCTACGTCGGCAGTAAGGCGGCAGTGGAAGCGTTCTCGGGTGTCCTGGCCGCGGAACTGGCACCGCGCAGAATCACTGTTAACTGCGTTTTGCCGGGCGCGGTAGAGACCAAGATGCTTCGCGAGCTGCCCAAGGAAGTCCAGGGTGGGTATGAGCAGCGCACACCGCTGGGCATCGGCGAGCCGCGCGACATCGCAGGCGTCGTCGCACTGCTGGCCGGCGAAGAAGGCCGATGGATCACGGCCGAGAGAATCCGTTGCGACGGAGGTCTCCGCTGGCGCATCGCGCAGCGGACCAAACATCTCGAGGATTTTCTCGGCCCGGTTCGCCGACGGTAAGGAGAAGAAGTATGGCCAACGAAGCTCCAGTCTCGGGGCGCACTTCCGGCGGAGTCGTGATCACCGGTGCTTCGAGCGGCATCGGCAAGGAATGCGCGCTCTACCTCGTTCAACGCGGCTACCGGGTTTTCGCCGGCGTTCGCAAAGCCTCCGACGGTGAGGCTCTGATCAAGGTCGCATCGTCTCGCCTGAGTCCGGTGATACTGGACGTGACCGACGCAAAAGCCGTTTCCGGCGCTGCCAGACAGGTAGCGCAGGCTTTGGGAGAACTTCCGTTGATCGGGATCGTCAACAATGCGGGCCTCTGGGGAGGTGGCGCGGCCGAGTTTGTACAGCCAGGCGAGGTGCGCCGTGTGATGGAAGCAAACCTCGTGGGAGCGCTCGCAGTGACTCAGGCCTTCATGCCGATGCTCCGCCGCAGCCGCGGACGGATAGTGAACATCTCGTCGATCAGTGGCAAGATGGCCGCTCCTTTCTTCTTCCCTTACAACGCTTCGAAGTTCGCGCTGGAGGCGCTCTCCGATTCTCTACGCGCTGAGCTCAAGCCGTGGGGGATCAATGTCTCGATTGTCGAACCCGGCGCAATTCAGTCCGCCATATGGGACAAGAACCGCAGCGCTCTTGATGAAATTTTTCGCGCACTGCCCCCGGACGGGGTCCGTTTCTATGGGCAGGAGTTCGCTAAAGGCCTCAACATGATTGAGGGGATGAAGCGCGCGGCGGTGCCGGCGAAGCGGGTAGCCAAGGTCGTCGAGCACGCACTCACCGCCAGACGGCCGCGCACACGGTACTTGGTGGGCACGGACGCGAAGCTGATGGCGTTTTTCCACTGGCTGCTCCCCGATCGCGCCTTCGACGCACTGTTCGCGACGATGACGCGGCGCCTTACGGGCAGCACGGCAGGTTCGAGCGACGGCAAGCCGGCCGCGCCGCAAGATCGTGCGAGCGGGTCGGCGCCATAGAAAAGGTCAGTCCGTGATTGACCGTCTGTGAACGCTCTGATGCGCCAGGTCAGCACATCGCCATGCTGATTCCCATGAAGATCGCCATCAAGACGAGTGCTGCCGAAAAGACAACAACGCGGTGAAGCGGGTTGCGGCGATCGATATCTCCCGATGAATCGAATTCAGTTAGTCTGGCCTGGGACTCGCGGCGAACAAGCTCAGCGATCCAGCTATCGTACAGTCCGATATCATACGGAGCCTGGAGAGGTTCGGCTCGAACGGTTGCTGGCAGCCCCGCGGGTTTCATCGCGCTCCTGACCTGGCGCAACACGAAGAGTGCGTCTTGCGTGCAAGTCAAAGATCCAAAGAGAGAGATTTCGGACAGCGCCTGGAGCTCCTGCGGAGTCACGCGGAGGCGTTCGATGATTCCATGGTCGCGGCAAAATCCTTCAATCACACCGCACTCGGTTGATTGAGCTTCGATCTGAAAGTCCGAGCTTTCTAAATTCCCAGAGCTCTCGAAGGCAGCGGCCTGCTGTGGGTTTCCCTCGTCGAAATCCGAAACTGGCACCATCGGTGCGTTGAAACGCGTCGTCGGTTGGAGTCGCGGATCGGCAGCGTTTGAGAGAGTGCTGCCGATCAGCTCAAGCGCTTTCGCGGAATCTTTCTGCGACTGCTGAGACTGTTGTTGCTGTTCGTCGTTGACAGGCGGAGAACAAGTGGCCGGCGCCGTTACCCCTTTGAGCGACTTGAAAGCCTCGAGTAACTCGCGGATAACTCGTTCCGTATCGACGGGTGCGCCCGCCGGTTTCGGGTCGACCATGACCCTGCGCTTCTATCACACGGCTAAATGTTTTGCTTGCTTCCTTACGCAGCTGCACTGTTTTTGTTCCAGCCGCCGCGAGCGGATTCCTGATCGTGGTCGTTGCAGGTAGAGATTCAATGCCGCACGAGTTCGTTTATTCGCGCTTTCTATTTCTTCTTCTTCGGCGCCGCCCCCATACCGGACAGTCCCACCGACTGTGGCGAGCCGGTCGCGCTGTCGACAATCTTCAAGCTGCCACTCTCCGCCGTTGTATCGTCCACCGGCGTGAAGACGACCGAGACCTTGCATTTCTTGCCGGGTGCCAGCGTCTTGTCGCATTGCGACTTTACTGTGAAGACCGGTGGCGTCGCGCTTTCCATCGTGACGCTCACTGGGGCGCCGACTTTCTTCTTGCCGTTATTCTTGATCGTGACGCTCTTGGCCTTGCTCGGTTTCCCGACTGCGGTCTTGTCACCGAAATTCAGCGACGAAGGACTGATTGACAGCGTCCCAGGAGTCGGCGTGGCAGTCGGAGTTTGAGTGGCAGTGCGAGTCGCGGTCGCGGTCGCAGTCGGGGTTGCGGTTGCAGTCGGGGTCGCGGTCGGAACTCCCGTCGCGGTCGTAGTTGCGGTGGGCGACGGTGTCGGCGAGGCAGGCGGCGGCTGGAGGGCGAGGAACAGAGGCTCGGCCAGTTCCGTGAATGCACCGCTGATCGTGGCCATGGGTGACTCGTTGATTGTCCCGGTGCTGCTTCCCACCGCCGGATAGGCAAACACGCTGGCGGCGCGTGAGTCAGCCACATAGATGTTGCTGCTGGAATCCACCGTGATGCCGCATGGGCCCATCAGGTGTTGCGAGTCTTTTATGGTAACGGTGGGCTCCTCGTTGAGTAGCCCGGTGCCGCTGGTTTGAAGGGGAGAATAGACAAACACGCTCGCGGCTGAGAAGTCCGACACATAGATGTTGCCGGCAGAATCGAGCGCGACGCCGCATGGTTCCACCAGGCCGGTGTTGCCCCCGCTGATGGTTGCGAGCGGTGCCGCGTCGCCGTGGCTTCCGGCCGAATAGACGAACACGCTCGGGGGGATCGCGGGCATCGCCGCGGAGTTGCCGTCGTCCGCCACATAGATGTTGCGGCTGGAGTCCAGCGCGATGCCGAACGGATTGAGCAGGCCGGTGTCTTTGCCGCTGATGGTGCTGCTGGGAGCTTCGTTGAGCGTCCCGGTATTGCTGGCGATCGGCGGATAGACAAACACGCTGGCGGGGGTGGCGCCCAAGCGGAGACCGTAGTCAGCCACATAGATGTTGCCGGTGGAATCCAGGGCGATGCCGAAGGGGCTGGTGAAGTCGGTGTTGCCGCCGCTGATGATGGCGGTTGGGACAGCATTGCCGTTGCTCCCCGCCGGGTAGACGAACACGCTGGCGGCGAAATCGTCAGCCACATAGATGTTGCCGTTGGGATCCAGCGCGATCTCCTGTGGGTGAATCAGTCCCGTCGTCATGGTCGTGCTGATGGCGGCACTGAAAGCCTCGTTCAGCGTTCCGGTGCTCGCTCCCACGGGAGGATAGATCGTAACGCTCGAGCTGGTTTCATCCACCACATAGATCTTCTTGTCGGAATCCAGCGTCACGCCGATTGGACCGTCGAGGCCGGTCTTGTCGCCGACGATCGTGGCGGTGGGGGGAACATTGCCGCTGCTCCCGTCCGAATAGACCGTCACGCTGGAGTCGCTGTTCGCGACATAAATGTTGAGACTGGAATCCAGCGCGATGCCCAACGGCTGGTCCAGGCCCGTTTGGCCGCCGCTGATGGTGGCGGCGGGAGAGATATTACCGGTGCTCCCTGCCGAAAAGACGAACACGCTGACTGCTGCCGAATCGGCCACATAAATGTCACCGCCGGCATGCTCCGCGATGCCTTTCGGGCTCATCAAGCCGGTGTTGCCACCGCTGATGGTCGCAGAGGGCGAAACATTGCCGTTGCTCCCAGCCGAATACTCGAACACGCTCGCCGCTGCTGAATCCGCTACAAAGATATTGCCGCTGGTGGAATCCACCGCGATGCCCTCGGGACTCATCAAGCCAGTACTGCCTCCAGCAATGGTGTCGACGGGGGCCTCGTTGAGGAGCCCGGTGCTGCTGCCAAGAGCGGCATAGACGGTGACGCTGGGGGTGCCGGTGTTGCCGTTACAGGCGGCGCAGTTCGTAACGTAGATCTGGCCACTTGAATCCAGAGCGATACCCTCGGGGAAGTTCAGGCCAGTTTTGTTCCCACCGATAGTGGCGAAGGGCGCGACGTTCCCGTTGCTCCCCTTGGCGTAGATGGTGACGCTCATGGTGACGGGGTTGGTGACGTAGATGTTTCCATTGCCGTCGACGGCGGCAAATTGCGGTTCGGAGAGTCCTGTCGGTGCGGGTGCTGTCGGAGAAACGTCGCCGTTGCTCGCGACGGCATAAGCCGTCACGGCGTCGGAATCATCGTCAGTGAGAAATAGCGTCTTGCCGGCGAGCGCGGGCCCTTGGGTAGCGCTATCGGCGCGGTCTGAAGAACGATAAATCCCGGCCATCGCCAACGCGGCCATGCTGAGGATCGCGATCAATCCGATCCGGGCTTTTCCTGCGCGATTCTTCATTCGACCGCAACGAAGACCGACGGGATCATTTTCAACCAACTGCAATCTCCTAACCGGAACGGGCAGCGTCGTCGCTCCGCCAGCCCGAACGCCGACTCGAAAAGGGGGGCAAACCAGCCCGCGCATTTATTCTATCGAATTCGAGGGGGAAACGTCTAATAGGAAGAAATAGAGAAAGTTAGCCGGTGATTCCAGATTTCAAAGGGCCATCCCTTTGTATAGGATTCAAAGGGCTGAGCCGCCATCGGGGCATCGTATGCGCTGCCTCGGCACCTTAAGTGGCCGCATCTCAACCGTCAGACAAGAGTTCTCTCACATAACCGGATTTGGCGAAGGCTGCCCTGGAAAAGGAAGCAAGTCATCTCGCCACCAGACTAAGTACGAGCGGTCGTCGAACGCTCCTACAGCGATCCCAACGAGTTGCCTCATGATTGACTGGAAGTCGGCGTTAGTAAGGGCACTCTTCTCTAAGGGCACGTCGGTATAGAAGAAAGCCGAGAATGGCCAAAAGCTCGCGTAGTTGATCATTGTGCCCATTTCATCATCGGAGAGGTCCGCAAGCTTGGTCTCAGCCACGCTCCAATAGACCTCCTCGTCGAATGTCTTTGCCAACCGTTTGTATTGGAGCTTGGCGAAGTATGGATAGTTCACAGAAGTCTCTGTGTCCTGAAGAATCACACCGCAACGATCATGGCGGATATAAGATTTTATCAGTCGTGCAAAGATGGCTTCTTCGTCGCCACCAAGTCGCGTATCCCACCTCAGATCAAAATCCGCTCCTTGGTTTTTGCTCTCAGGCATTGCAACGCGGAAGTGCCCGCCCCACAGATCGGCAGACCGAACCACCAGCCTTGATAGCGTCGTCCCCTGCGAAAGCTGCCCTTTCACATATTCGGTGGCACGCTGTTGGTCGATCAGATCGATAAAGGCCATTGCGCATTCCCTCGCTTCATTCTATCGGAAAAAGAGCGGGGCCCTCTAAATTGTATCCACTGCTCGATGTTCGGCGCCCAATATTGCAGCTGGTCGAAAAACTGCCTGAGACTAACTTTTCCCTTCAGCTCTAGCCAGCCACTGTGTAGATCGTAGTGAGGATCCTTCGTCCCTCCATCGCGATTCGTGATCGCGCGCGGACCCGGAGAACGCTCTCTCGAGTGTGGATCGTCAGAATCGGCGAAACCTATCCCGGCGCGATTTTGGCAGGTCCGCGGATCATCGCCGTTGATTCGCTCTATTTTCCCTTGAACACTGGTTTGCGTTTCTCGAAGAAGGCTTTGCGGGCTTCCTGGGCGTCCTCGCTGCTGAAGGCGATCCGAATATTGGACAGCTCGTAGCGGAGCTGCTGTTCCATGTCGTTGGTCTCGAGAGATTTCACCATGCCGCGCTTTAGAAGCCGCAAAGTGATAGGTGACCAATGGCAAAGTTCCTCGCAATACTCGGCCAGCCGATCTGCAAATTGTGCGTCGTCGACGACTTCCCCGGCCATGCCGAGCGCGACCGCTTCCTCGCCCAGCACCGTGCGGTTCTCCATCATAAACCGCATTGCCTGCTCATAACCCATGGCTTGCAGCAGCGTGATGGTGAGGCCGCCGTCGGGTGAACCGCCGATTCTCGTATAGCCAGCCATGAGCTTTGCGCTGCGGCTTACAAGGCGCACGTCGGTCGCCATGGCGAGACCAAGGCCCGCCCCCACGGCCACCCCATTGATGCCTCCAACGACAGGTTTGTCGCACCGTTTTCGGATCGCCAGGAGAAAATTTCCGACCCAGGAGATGTCATCAAGCTGAGCAGACTGCCTCGAGAGCGGCGACGAGCGTTCGCCGCCGGACAAATCCAGTCCTGAGCAGAAAGCATCGCCACTGCCGGTAAGGGCGACAACCCACACGTCATCGGTTCGCGCTGCATCCTCGACGGCAGCAATCACGCCCCATGCGAGGGCGTCGCTAAGCGCATTTTTCTTTTCCGGTCGATTGAGCGCGATGGTCCTCACATGGCCCGCATCCGAGATTTTCACGATATCTGTCGTTTCAGATCACCTTGGTCTAGCGCTTTTTTCCTATCGCGTCAGAGACTTAGTCGGCGACTTTCGACGCCTTATCGAACTCGATCGCGATGGATTCATCGTGGGCCGCCATCTCGTCCAGATTCACATCCGCGAATGGGAGCACTCCCATATCGGAATAGGCCTTTTGAATACGTGACCCCCATAGCCCGATGTCCTTGATCGCCGGCACGATGCGGGTGAAGAGGGCCGCACGGAAGTCCTGCATGCCGGGCGAGTTCTCTTCCCATTCGATGCATTCTTTGGTCGGCAGCCCGAGCCGCTCATATACGTCGCGCGAATTGAACCGATCGCGCATCGTGTAGCACGCCTCGACCACGAACTCCTCGCGCTCGTCGCGCTCCTTCTGGCTCAAATGCGGATAGTACTCGCGCAGCGCCAGCCGTCCGAAGGCGACGTGCCGAGCCTCGTCCTGCATAACGTACGCGTTCACTGCGGACGCCAGCGAATTCTTTGCCATGTCGCGGATACCGGCGAACGCTGCGAGCGCCAGCCCCTCGATTAGCACCTGCATTCCGAGGTAAGTCATGTCCCAGCGGGAGTCGCGCAGGATTCCTTCGATCAAACTCTTGAGCGGGGGCACGATCGGATACGCGAGGTCGAATTTCTCGTGTAGCAGGCGCTTGTACACCTCGACGTGCCGCGCTTCATCCATCACCTGCGTCGCGGCATAGAACTTCGCCTCGACGTCGGGCACCTGCTGGACGATCTTCGCGGTGCAAATCAGCGCGCCCTGCTCGCCGTGCAGGAACTGCGAGAGGTCATGCGCCTGCGAATGACGCCGCAGATCGGCCTTCTCCTTCTGCGTCAGCCGCTCCCAAACCGGCGATCCGAAGATCGGCAGGAACTCGTCTGGCAGCTCCTGCGGATTTTCCGGATCAAGATCGAGCGACCAATCGATACGACTGCTCGCGTTCCACTGCAGCTTCTTGCCCTTCTCGTAAAGTCGATGGAGCGACTCGCTGCCGTCTTCGTACTCCCACTTGAAACAGCTCTCGAAGGTCTCGGGTACCATCCATTCGATACCCTCGATCGGTTTCGCATAGCGGCTAACTGTCGTCATCGTTTATCTCCTTCGGTTGCGCCACCGTTCAGATCAACCGGTTCCAAACCCTTTTCGCGCGCGTTCTCCCGCTCGCGGTCAATTCGCGTCTTCAGCAGTTGAGCTGTGCTTTCCAATTCCCCGGGCGCCTCGTTCGCGATTTCCGGGCGGACTATCTCGAGCGGATCCGTCAGATCGCCCACATATCCAAGTGAGAATGCGCCCCGCGCATAGCCCATCAGTCGCAGCAAATCGATCGGCAGCGTTCGCGCAATCTCCAGAGGACACGCGAGGTATTGATTTTCTTCCTGCCGTAGCCACGAGAGGTTGTAGATGAACTGCAGCCCGACGCGCGGCTCGGTCGAGCGATTCGCGCCCGCACCGTGATACACGCTGCCGGTGTAGCAGAGCACCGAGCCCTTGCTCATCTCCGCGGGCAGCGAGTCCGCCTGGGTGAATTGCAGTCTGTCGTCGAATCGATTGCTCCCTGGAATTACCCGTGTGGCGCCGTTTTCGTCGGTGAAGTCGGTCATCGCCCAGATCATGTTGAACTGAACTTCGTAGCCATTCGGGAAGCTGAAGAGATCGAACGCCCACTGATCGCGATGAATCGGCTGCGCGGGTTCGCCCGGACCGACCGAGATTACCTGCGTGAGATGGAGCTGATAGCTGGTGGCGTGCGAGAGAATTTTGTCGGCGGTTCCGATCGCGAGCGGATGCATCACCAGCTTGCGGCAGATCTGCGAGCGCGCGATCAACGCACCTGTTCGCCGCGTGTTCAGTCCGTTAAAGCTGTCGCTGCACGGCTTGGTCTTTTCCATCCACGGCCGCAGCTCCGCCATCACCTCGTCGACTTGCGCGACGCTCAGCAGGTTATCGACGATCGCCACGCCCTCGCGCCTTAGAGCGTCGGCAACTTGCTCGCCGCTGATCGTATTTGGCAAATGCTGGATTTCCATCGTCATCTTATTGTGCCGACCTCCGTATCCGTTTTGATTCACGCACACGTTTTGCCCGATTTCGACTTTCACCGGCGCCGCCCAATCGCTGGGCGATCAGCGCATGGACAACCAGGCGAACCCTTCGTGCGAGGTCTGCGAGCTCCGCCTCCGGATGGGTAAGCCGTTCAATCTCGAACCCGCGCACTACGTCGATAATCGTGCGGGCAGCATCAAACGGGCGCGGCGCACCAAGAGCTTCCAAAGACGCCGCCAGCCGCGCTTCCATCCATCGTTCGTAGGCATTGAAGTCGCGCGCTATTTCCGGATCGCGCGCGGCGTAGAGGATCAGCTCGTATTCGATCTGGACCATCGCCGGATCGTTCGCGAATTCCCGACGCGCAACCTCGAGGACCAGGTCGACCACACCGGCTGCGCTGCGCGGCCGCTTTTCTCTTTCGAGTTCGGACATAAAGCGAGTCGCTTCCGACAGGTAGAATCGAAACGCCTCGCGCATCAGCTCCTCGCGCGAAGCGAAATAGTAGGTTAGAGAGCTCAACGGAACTTTTGCGACCGCCGCCACTCGGCGAAAGGTAACAGCGTCGGGTCCACCATCGCCGATAATCCGCAGCGCCGCCTCCAGAATCTCCAGCCGGCGGTCGTTGTTCGACGAGCGCCCATCGAGTTGATGCGTAAATAACATCTTGGACATCTGTACCAAAATATACGGTACACCTCAAGCGGAATGACCTTCGCCGGTTACCGTGGCACCACTGTGGCTGAATTTGCGGGCAAATGTTAATTCGCGGGAGGAATGTCCTTGGCAACAGTCAGTTCATCGGCAGCAAAGGCGGAGTCACTGTGAAAAAGACGAGCTTGGGTCTCCTGGTCTTCGTGCTGTTGGGTTGCTGCATTGTCGGATTCTTCGTCCGGCGGATGCGCAATGCTCATCCCTGGGAACCGTCCATCCGCGCATTCGAGGAGGCCGACCGAGACCATCCACCGAAACTCGGCGGTATCGTCTTCACCGGTAGTTCGAGCATCAAATTGTGGGACACGGTGGCGGACGACATGAAGCCGCTGTACGTCTTGAATCGAGGCTTCGGCGGTTCCCAGATATCAGACGTGAACCAGTACGCTGACAGGATTGTATTACCCTACAGGCCACGGGCAGTGGTGCTCTACGCCGGCGAAAATGATCTCACGGGGCAATCGTCGAAGTCACCGGAGACCGTCTCGGGAGACTTCAAACGATTCGTCGAGATCATTCATTCGCGGTTGCCGGACACCTGGATCTACTACGTGTCGATGAAGCCCTCGCCCTCGCGATGGAGTTACTGGGACAAGCTGAAAAAAGCCAACCAATTGATCGAAGCCTTCTGTCGCACCCAGGACCGCGTGCAGTACATCGATGTGACCGCTGTGATGCTCAACGCAAACGGACAACCCCGCCCCGAAATCTTCCGGCCGGATAACCTGCACATGAATGCGCAAGGCTATTCTCTCTGGACTGCGATCATAAAACCGATACTCCTGAGCCGGTTTGGATCGTCTCCCATGTCTCGGCGCCAGGATGGCACCGGCCTTCGCAATCAGCGGGCACCCGCGACCGGCCTAAAGGTCTAGCCTCGTTACCTCCCACGCTGGGACCATTCTATAGCCGAAAGAGGCGGATTCTTGACTCGGTGGCTGTCCAGCATGGCGTCAGAAAGCTCCTCGTTGGCGCTTTTGCGGCAATTAGATATAGGCTTGAGAGTCCCAAGGCCAAGAAGGCTCCTCCGACCACCGTTCAACGAAGGCAGCTTCCGTTTTTATGCGAATCGCTCAATTCATTCGATCGCATCCCGACGAAATCGAGAAGGGGTGGGAGCAGTTCGCAAGAGCCATATCGTCCTCCGGTCCAGACTTGAGCGTTTGGACGTTGCGCGATCATTTGAGGGAAATTCTGCTGGCCATGGCCGACAACATGGAGACCCCACAAAGTCCGGGGGAGCAATCAGAAAAGAGTAAGGGCAACGAACCGCGTGGCGATGCGCTCGACCGGATAAGCGCACTGCACGCGCGCATGAGGCTGGATTCGGGATTCAACCTCGAACAGGCGATCTCGGAATACCGCGCACTCCGGTCAAGTATCCTGTTCCTATGGGTGCAGAGCCGACCCGAGGGCGACGATGTGTTTCTTCCCGAAGTAACCCGGTTTAACGAGACCATCGACCAGGCGATCGCGGAGATAATCAGGCGCTACGCGGATAGAGCAGAGCGTTACAGCGACGTTTTCCTTGGTGTTCTCACCCACGAAGTCCGCAATCCGCTCAATGTCATCGCACTTTCTGGTCAAGGGTTGAAGGCTACCGCACTTGAACCGGCCCAATCTCGATCCGTGGAGCGGATTCTTAGAGCTGTCAGTACCGTGGACGGCCTGATGAGTGACTTGGCTATCCTGGTGCGTAGCCGCATGCGGGTTCCATTACCGCTTACGAGGACAGCTGCCGATCTTGGTGAGATCTGCGAACAAACATTGGAAGACGTCAGGGCATCTCACGGCAACGTCGTTATCGAGTTAGAAAAGATCGGCGATCTGAGGGGAACCTGGGATCGAGAGCGGCTGGGGCAGGTTATTTTCAATCTCGTGACCAATGCGGTGATTCACGCCTCCGGGCAACAGATTCGTATCGCTGCTGAAGGCGTCGGATCTGATGTAGAGGTTCGGGTCACGAACCAGGGCGCGCCGATTCCTTCAAACCTGCAGGATTCGATTTTCGACCCGTTTGTGCGACGAGAAGTGGCGTCGCCCGGATTTGTCAAAAGCGGACTTGGATTGGGCCTGTTCATCGTGAGAGAAATCGTAACTGGCCATGGGGGTGTGGTCGAAGTCACCTCAAACGAGTCGGAGGGCACAACCTTTACTGTTCGACTCCCCCGTGTACCGCGCTCTGACACAGACTCGAAGTGATCTGCCCTCACGAGGGTTGCGGTTTCACCGGCACGATCAGAGACCATCCACCAGCGCGAGCGCGGCTCCCTGAGCTAAAGTCCATTGAACCTACTGTGAAAGTCCGCTGCTGTGTGGCATTTGCTGTCATCCTGTTTTTTCTGGGAACAGTCCCGGCATCCAACGCGAGGCGAGCGTAGCCGGGAAGGCAAGCCGGAGAGGCGCGCGTGTGCTTTCGGACGTGATCACGCCCTTATCTATCAGGGCCGAGACGACGCGGCGGGCCTGCCGTTCGCCGGTGCCGACTATGGCGGCAGCGTCACCGCGCGGAAGTTCGCCGCGATAAAGCAGTGCCTCGAGAACCGCGCCGGATTTTGGCGGCAGTTTATTCAGCCGAATCTCTTCTTCGGCCCACAGCAGGATGCGTGTGCGCAACTGGTCGGGCTGCATCAGGGTTTCCATGAAGGCGACTTGATCGATGCAGATGTTTAGGAAGAACTTCGTGAATTCTGCCAGATTTTCTTCGCTTAAGCCTCCTCTGCCGTCGAGATCGTTGCGGCGCAACTGGTCGCAAGCGGCGAGTTGGGCCTTGTAGGCGTCGACATTGCGCGCGAGGCCCCGTGCAATCGACCATACAGCGCCAGTGTCAAGGGCATCGAGCAGGGTCGCATGCGAAATCAGGCGCGCCACGCGACCGTTGCCGTCAAGGAA
>Ga0209248_10000471_pt1 | contig 12804 bp, 16 predicted proteins | sample BogFormECP04_OM1_FD_188241 | JGI IMG/M metagenome (GOLD analysis project Ga0209248, IMG submission 188241) | Bog forest soil microbial communities from Calvert Island, British Columbia, Canada - ECP04_OM1 (SPAdes) (version 2) | ecosystem: Environmental > Aquatic > Freshwater > Wetlands > Bog ... | reverse complement strand
TCTCGATCTAGACCAGGGCGTCCCGCCGAGCGCACGACTGTCCGCTTCGGAAGCGAGCCGTGTCGACGTGGCACGAGCCTTCCCGACAACCGGCTATGAAGAACGACGCGCGACGATCGACGTCGACCACTCCAAGATCCTGGTGCTGTCCACGCGTGATGACACCCGCCCGCAGGTTTTGCGCTGTGGCGAGGTGTTATCCGCCTTGTTGCTCGACTGCACAATCGCCGGGATGGCGACGTGCACCCTCACGCACATGACCGAAATAACGCCGGCCCGAGAACTGATCCAGGGGCTCAGCGGACAACCCGGGCTGCCGCAGCTCTTGATCCGAGTGGGCAAAGCCCCGGCGGTAGAGCGACACGTTCCCGACACGCCCCGCCGTCCGCTGAGCGACGTCTTGGAATTCCGGTGCTGACGTCGGTGCGCTGCCGTCGGGCACCAGCCGAGCGGCTGACCGTGCCCCGGGAAGGATAGGCACCCATTGACCGATGTCGCACCGCGAACGGGTGACAGGACAACCGATGGACTTTCGGCACACGAGGCTGATGGCGTACTGCTCTACCCAGACGTTCCTGGGGCCCACACGATAGAAGCCGACTCGGACGAAAGGGGTTGGTGATGAACGCCAATGTTGGAGATTGGTTGGTGGTCAAGGGCAGGACCAACGAACAGGCGGAGCAGCGCGGCATAATCACCGAAGTGCGTGCTGCGGACGGCTCGCCACCCTACATGGTGCGGTGGCTCGGCACTGGGCACGAAGCTCTGGTGTTTCCGGGGCCTGATGCGGTCGTCGTCACACCGGCGGAGCAGCAGGCGGCCGACGAGCGGGCTCGGTCACGATTCGCTTCGGTGCAGGCGGAAATCACGAATCATCCGGCGGATGATCGTTAAGCCGGCGAAGCAGTGCTCATCCGCCAGTCCCCCTTCGTCCGGGGCCGCCTACCCGCCACTGAGGAAAGATGCTATGAGCCACAACACCTCTCAGCGCGCGCAGGATCTCGCTGTCACCATCACCCTCGACGAACACGAACGCCGAAGCCGCGCCGTGGCCCGCCTGCGATGGCGCGATCGCACCCTGATCGGCTCTGGACGGTCGCGTATCGGCGTCGACAACGGCGTACCAGCCGAATCCGGGGAGCAGCTAGCGCTGGCGCGTGCCCTCTCGGACCTAACGCGCCAACTGTTGGTCCCGTCTGTCGAGGATCTGGAAGCCTTGCCGGCGCACGCCACCCCCGTCTGACCCGTTTGTGAGCAATGCACCCAGTGCCTCCCGACTTGCCGGGCCGCGATCTCTACGTCGAGATGGTGCCACCAAGACCCCCCTCACTGTGAATAGCGAAAGGGGCCAATGGGTCACCGTCGGTGGCATTTACCAGAGGCCACACCCCGCAGGAGCGCGTCGCCCTGCGGGGTCGTTTTTGTCGCAGCCAAATTTTCGGTCGGCCGCACAGTGTCAACGCTTGTCGTGATGTCGAGTACCGGTTTCATGGTCAACGTGAAGACCTGCGCTTCGACCCGGAGCCAGCTCGGCTGGCTCCTTCATAATTCGTTGACTCCGCTCGTTGTTGGTTACAGTCCGGTCGGATAAGTTTCGGGCGTTTCGCCGGCAATCCATAGACTCGTGGGCTCTAGGGGTTCGAGCGCCCGGGTCCTGTCAATGTGAATCATCGCGTCGAATTGGCCGGCGGCCCGGACATGGAAGTAGTGGCTTTGCCGTTCCGTGGCGGGTAGGTAGATCACGCCGATGGCGCGTCCCAACCGAACGACGCTAAGCGGGTCTGCGGCTTCCGGGCTGATGTGTGCCGACACCAGGAAGGAGTTCCTGTCGGTCTCGTGTAGGAGTTCCTCGATACTGCCGTTGAGCGCCGGCCGAACGGCCTTCCGTTCGGCAACACCGCCCCACTCGCTGGCGGCGGTGACCGTGCCGGCGTACGTGCTGAACCCGATGAGGCGCGACTGATCGCCATATTGCTGGCGGACAAGTTGGCCGAGTGTGAGCTGTCCGTCCGCCGACACCTCGGTCGCCCGCGCGTCCCCGACGTGAGAGTTGTGGGCCCACAACACTATTCGTGCCGATGGCACATCATGGTGGCGGTCCAGATGTTTCAGCAGCGCGTCAAGAGTCTGCGCCATGTGCTTGTCGCGCAAGTTCCACGAGGTGACACGGCCACTGAACATCGCCCGGTAGTACACCTCCGCGTTACGTACCGTCTGTGCGTTTTGCTCGGCGTAGAAGAGCTCGTCCTCGGCGAGCAGCCCATCCCTGCGCGCATAGGCCAATGCGTTGCGCCGGATCTCAACTAGCTGCTCAATCGCTTGATTTTCACACGACGGACCGGCACCGAACGCCGCCGAAAATCCGTACGCCTGACCATCGTCAGCCGAAGCGTGATCGAAGCACGCATAGCGCTCCCGCGCCCGCGCCGCCGCCTTTGGGTCGATTTTGTCGAGATAGCTGATCACTTCGTGCATCGACCGATGCAGGCTGTAAAGGTCAAGTCCGTAGAAGCCGGCCTGCCGCTGGCCGTTTGACGCCTGCCGCCGGTTGCGTGTGCGTAGCCAATCGACAAAGTCACGAACGACGGTGTTGCGCCACATCCAGGCCGGAAAGCGCTCAAATCCGCTCAACGCCTCATCGGCGGTCTCATCCTCGCCGAGGCCGCGAACGTACCGATTCACTCGATAGGCGTCGGGCCAGTCCGCCTCCGCGGCGACGGCGCAGAACCCCTTTTCGTCGATCAGCCATTGCGTGATCGCGGCCCGAGCCTCGTAGAACTCGTGGGTACCGTGTGAGCTCTCGCCGATTAAGACGATCCGCGCGTCACCAATTAGCTGCTCCAATGTCTCGCGCGGCGGAATACCGCCTGGGGCATCAATAGCCACGCTGTCGAGTACTTCAGCTGCCGTCCGCGCCGCAGGTCGGCTAATCGAGATCCCTGTCGTCGGGGTGGCTAGCAGCTGGCGAACCTCCTCGTCGGAGACCTGACGGAAATCCCAGAACGATTCGCCGACCGCGAAAAATGGGGTGGGCATGCTCGCGCATACAACGTCGTCGACCAGGCCGGCGAATTCCCGGCAGGTGGATTCCGGGGCGGCCGGCACCGCAATCACGATATGTGCGGGCTCGGCTTCGCGTAACGCCTGCACCGCCGCGAACATGCTTGCGCCGGTGGCCAAACCGTCATCGACAAGAACGACCGTCTTGCCGGTCACGTCGAGCGGTGGACGTCCGCCGCGATAGGCAGCCTCGCGCCGGACCAGCTCCCGACCTTCACGCTCGGCGACGTCGCGCAGTTGCTGCGGCGTGATCCGCAGCCCTCGCACCACATCGTCGTTGACCACGACGCGGCCCCCACTTGCCAACGCTCCAACAGCAAACTCTTCATGACCGGGGGCACCGAGTTTGCGCACGATGAAGGCATCCAGCGGGGCGTGCAGCGCGGCTGCCACCTCCCACGCGACAGGCAGTCCACCCCTCGCCAAGCCCAGGACGATCACATCCTGTCGGCCGCGGTAGGCGCTGAGGAGGTCTGCCAGCACCCGGCCGGCCTCGCGGCGGTCGCGGAACACGCGCCGCGGCGAGTACCGGGTGACATCAGCTGCTCTGGTCATTGCGCACCACGGTCATTGTCAGTTGGCGGACTGGACCTGAACGTGCCGCTCGGCCGGCTTCGGCTCCGAAACCGCTACCGAGACAGTGAGGATGCCTTTGTCGTAGGTGGCCTCGATGTTGTCTTCGTCAGCGCCGGCCGGCAGCGACACGGTCCGAACGAACGAGCCGTATGAGAATTCCGAGCGGCCATCGAAGTCTGTCTTCTCGGTACGGTCGGCCTTGATGCTCAGTTGTCCATCGCGCACCGTTACGTCGATGTCCCTCGCGGCGTCGATGCCAGGCACTTCTGCGCGCACCACATAGCGGCCATCCTTCATCTCGTCCTCGAGCCGCATCACGCGGGTATCGAAGGCCGGACGGAGTCCGGCCAAGGCAGGAAAGCCGGCGAACAGCTCTGAAAACTCGGGGAAGAGCGACCTCGGGTGATGACGGCGAACGGGAAGGGTGGTCATGGATGTCTCCTGAATGTCGAAGTTGGTCTACGGACAAATGTCCATCTGACCAAGTCCGCCACACACGGCGATAGGGACCGAAGTCCCCGGCGCCTGGGCCATTCGGCGGATCTCTCATCTCGTTGGCCGTGTAAAGCGAAGCCGGGGCGGATGATGGCCCGCTGCCAGCACAAGTGCCGGTGAAAGCCCGATAACCTGCGCGCCGGGCTCTGAACCGGTCTATCGATTTCGGACCAAAGACTGCCCGACTCGACATTGACCGCGACCGGTTCGGCTACTCAAAGCCAGAGTGGGACGCCACGCCAATGTGCCTCATGACACGGTCGAGGACGAGGCCGTATGCATCGCCGTCTTCAGCGATACGGAACAGTCCCCGGCGACGGAGAAACCTGTCAAGACGTCGATCCAGCGGCCAATCGGCATACGTCTTGTCAGCGTAGGCCGAGTTCAGGAATTGCCACGCCAGCGCATCTACGTCGGAGTCAGTCAACAGAGGCGGATCGCCTAACGTATAAGCCATGTCACTTTTTCTTTTCGTGGACAGGTCTGGCTCAGTCGCCGAGTTGTCCCATGGTTTTGGCCAGTGAATACATCGCGTAAAGGGTCTGAAACCATCTACGACCCTCGGGCATGTGAACATCCAACGCCAGAGTCCTTGGTCCTCAACGTCAAGTCATTGGACTCTGCTGAGGTGGCACGGTTCCCAGCGCCAGGGTCGTCGGCCACAAGCGCTTTAGCCGAAGGACGAAACGCGTCTTGATTGATGACTTTCGTCTCGATTGCGGCATGGACTACGAGAATGCGCGTGCGCGATTCCGCTGGTCCGATGTGCCTGCGTTGTGCGAAGGCGTGAGGCCCAGCAGCTGCAACATCGCCGACGCCGCCATTGACCGGCACGCGGCGGGCCCAGCCGCGAGACGCACAGCGTTTCGGTTCGTCAGCGACAAGGGCTGGGACGGCGCGATCGCCACGCGAGATCTTAGCTACGTCGAGCTCGGCCGGCTCGCCAAACGCCCCACGCCCTGACGGCCCCACCGCTACCCTGGCTAATCTTCATGGCGCGCTCGCTTCCTGAGCACAAACCTCATGAATTCATCAGCGCCCCAAACGATCACGGGATATGTCAGCAGCAGAAGCAGATCCGAGACCGGCAGTGGCGCGGTGCCAAGCAAGGCTTGCATCGGTGGGGTGTAAACGAACACGGCGGCCAGTAGGATCTCGGCAGCAATGCCGGCCAACAGGTAGTGGTTAGTGAAGACGCCGATCGACCGCAAAGAGGCGCGCTGGGTGCGCACGGCGAAGGCGGTGCCGATCTGCCCAGCGATCATGCCCAGGAACGTCATGGTGGTCGCTTGCTGGTAAGCGTGGTGTAGTGGGGCATTCACGTCGACGGGCACGCCCAGATGCCAGCCCGCGTTGAGTAGCACATAAAAGAATCCGGCCATCGCGAGTGCGGCAACGATTGCGCCCAGAAACAGCCAGGGCCCTGGCCAGCATCCCAGCGCGGATCACGCCTTCGTTGCGCGGACGCGGCGGGCGGGCCATGATTCCCGGTTCGGCAGGTTCGCGGCTTAGCGACAGCGCCGGCAGCGTTTCGCTGCCCACGTCGAAAGCCAGCAACTGCAGGATAGTTAGCGGCAACGGTATCAGTCCGCCGCCGAGAGCAAACACCAAGAACGGCACCGTTTCCGGCGTGGCATGGGCAAAGATATAGATGATGAACTTGCGGACATTGTCGTAGATACGTCGGCCGGCATGAACCGCGGTGACGATGGTGCTGAAGTGGTCGTCGGTGAGCACCATCGTTGCGGCTTCGCGGGCGACGTCGGTGCCCGACTTGCCCATCGCCACGCCGATGTCCGCGCAGCGTAGCGCCGGAGCGTCGTTGACACCGTCGCCTGTCATTGCGACTACATGCCCGCCGTCGCGCAGCGCCTCGGCGATGTGCAGTTTGGCCTCCGGGGAGGCGCGGGCGAAAATCAACTCCGGGTTTTCTTCGATCAGTGCAGCCAGCTGTTGCTCAGTAAGCCGGTCGAACTGATTATCAGTCACGACGGTGGGATGATCCCCGGTTATGCCGACACGTTGGGCAATGGCCCCCGCGGTGACCGGGTGATCGCCAGTGATCATGATGATGCGTATTCCCGCCGTGCGGCATTGCGCGACCGCATCGGCGACGCCCGCTCGCGGCGGATCGAGCATCGCGATCAACCCGATGAAACATAGATCCCGTTCTGCATCGCCGCGCCGTTTCGGTATCGCTTCTCCGGCGGCCAGCTCGCGCCGCGCGAAGGCAAGCACCCTCAACCCTTCGGCGGCGAACGCATTGACGGCCGCCTCGACGCGGCGACGCCCCGGGTCGTCGAGGACGACAGGATGGCCGTCAGTGTCGAGGATCTGACTGCACAACGTCAGCACCGCTTCGGGTGCGCCCTTGGTGTGGACGACGGTCGATTCGTCGGGTAGCTGATCGACCGTTGACATCAGCTTGCGTTCTGGGTCGAAGTGAAACTGGCAACGACGCTGGGCTTCTCGGCGTTTGTAGTCGATGTCTGTGCCGAACGTACGCGCGGCCATCAGGATCGCGATTTCGGTGGGATCTCCGGCGGGATCAGCATTCGCGCTAAGCCGCGCATTGTTGCAGTTGGCCGCGATACGTCCCAATGCCTGCACCGACGACGGCGCGGCGCTGCCCAACACAGCCACACTGCCGTCCTCGAGGTCAATTCGCTTTACCGGCACCCATGCGGCGACTGGGATCATCCGGTTTTCGGTCAACGTGCCCGTTTTGTCCGTGCAGATCACGTCGGTAGAACCCAACGTCTCCACCGCAGAGAGGCGCTTGACAAGCGCGCCGCGACCGGCCAATTGCCGCACCGCCACCGCCAACGACAGCGTGATCACCGGCAGCAAGCCCTCGGGCACCATCCCGGCCAGCAGGCCAGCCGCGAACACCAGCGAATTGATCAGGGTCAGGTGTGCCGCAAGGGTGGCCAATGGGATGAACGAGAGCGCCAGCATCACTGAGACCGCAGCGATCAGCCAGGCCACGCGGCGGACCTGCCGCTCCAGCGGGCTGGGATCTATCTTGACGCGCTGGGACAGCGCGGCGATGCGACCGATCTCAGTGGCCATCCCGGTTGCAAACGCCACACCGCGCGCTTCGCCGCCGGTGCAGCTGGTCCCGCTGAACACCAGCTCTTGCGCGGATAGCAACGGCACATTCGCATCCACTATCGCCGCTGACCGCAGCGCCGGTACGGATTCTCCTGTCAGCGCCGACATGTCGACTTCGATCGCACCGTTGAGTAAGCGGATATCAGCGGCGATGCGGTCGCCCTCCTGGATCAACACGATGTCACCGCGCACCAACTGCGTCGCGTCGACTTCGGTGACCGCGCCGTCGCGTTGGACTCGGGCACGCTGCGGCAGATACTTGGCCAGCTCCTCAACCGCCCGCTCGGCCTGCAACTCTTGCACAAATGAGAATGCCGCGTTCAGCCCGATGATCAACACCACTGCGGCGGCAACGACATTCGAACCGACGACCAATAACAATCCTGCCGCCAGCCACAGCAACAAGGCCAGTGGATGGGTGAACTGGCGCGCTAACTCGCCGGGCCATCGGCGCTTCCGGCGGCGCTGCAGGGTATTTGGCCCATCCTGCAGCAGACGCCGTTGTGCCTCACGCGTAGATAATTCGTCGGGGGCACTCCGCAGATCCCGCAACAACCGATCGACGGCCTCCTCCGGATCCAGAGCGACGGCCGAATCACCCTGGTAGTCGACGCCGTTCGAGTGACTCGAGTGCGTCCTTACTTTGCTCGCCCGAGTTGGCATCGCGGCCGATTGCCCGGGGGCAACGGGGGGCTGGTCAGACACGGGTCAACATTTTTCCGGATAATCTTGCAGCATTCGCAAGTGAATCAGCACCCGGTCGTCGTAATCATCCTTCGTCACATGCCCGTGCAACGCGAATGCAGTGACGTTGTCGGGAAAGCCTTTCAACAGTTCGAGCATGAGCTCCTCCTCGAAATGGGGTCTGCTCTCTCGTCGCGTCATCGTCTCCTGCGTCAACGTCCCGCTCTAGAGGACAAAGTCACCGAGGAAGAAACTGGGGCCAGTTCACGTGACCACGCCACCTACACCCTGGTCACATATGCTTGCAGGCCACCGACCTTGCGAGTCCACCCTGCAGAAGCGCCTTTTTAGCAGATCCATCCCCAACTCGAATACGTTGTTCGGCTTTGCTTCGGATATGGCCGGAAGCTTGTGGCGCTCCACGAAACCGATGACCTTCATGACGTCTCCTCACGCACCAGTGTCGGCCGATTGGCAGGCGCGAGTATCCATAGGTGTCGAACGGCCTGGGCCGGTGGCGACCACGTCAGTGGTATGCGCATTGTCCGGTCGCGATCGTCCGCGACGAAGACCCGTTGATGCGCATCCCAGTCAAGCGCCGGTTTTGGTCGGCATTGATTGCTCGTCGGCATCCGAGTTCGCGACCGCGATCGCATTCGATGAGGCTTCGCGCCGGAATGTGCGGGTGGTCGCTTTGCACGCATGGAGCGGTGCTGACGTGTCGGCGTGGCCCGGCATCGATTGGCCGGCAACAGAGTCGTTGGCGGTGCCGGTGATCCTGGCCCGCGAGTCGGTGGCCTAGATATTTCATTGATATTGCGCTTATCCGCGGACGACGAGCACTGAGCATTCGGGGTGGTGGAAGAGCGGATGTCCATAAGGCCCGATTAGCCGCGCTAGCTGATCGGCCTCAGCGCCACTGATAACCGCGAGTTGAACTCGCTCGTCGTTGGTTCTCAGGAAGCTGGCGATAGCGTGCTTGGTAGTGATTGGGTAGACGCGCACTTCGGGATGACGTTGCCGCCAATCTTGTACCCGACGTTCGAACTCGCCGTCGGCGTGCTCGGTGAGTTCCTCGGGTCGGCCTCCAAGGACGAGCATCGGCGCCCTGCGCAACTTTGCCTCCCACGCAGCATGTTTGACGACGGCGTCGTTGCCGGGTGCGTCGGTCATCCGCACCACGATCCAATTGATGTCGGGCGGTGGCTGGTCGGAATTTGTACGCAGGACCGCGACCGGGCAATGCGCCTTCTCAGCGAGCTCGGTTGCCGTCGAACCCAAGATCGAGCGGGCATAGCGCCCGATCCCGACGGACCCGACGCAAATCATCTCGGCATCACGGGATTTCTCCACGAGCACCGGGCCGGCCGGACCACGCGGGAGCTCGGTTTCGATCTTGACGAGCTTTCGGCTGGCCTCAACCGCGGATTGCGCTTCACGAAGCGATGTCTCGGCATGCGCGAGATCGCGCGAGTAGTCGGCCGGGGATGGATGCGTCTGCTTGATAACCGAGACAAGACGCAGTGGCACACCGCGGCCGATGGCCTCATCGACACCCCACAGCGCGGCCGCGATCGCCGCTTGCGAACCATCGATACCCACGATGATCGGTTTCATCATCCGTACTCCTTTTTAGACCTTTCCCGAAGCTCTCTCGAACTAAGGTCGGTTTCGATCCGGTGCCGGATCACCCAGCGTTGGGATAGTTGTGCGCATCGTGACGATGCGCGGTCATGCCCGGCCCCGGCTGGGCGAGCCCGGCAATTCGCCCTAGCGGAATGGCCTCCCACACCTTAGAAACCTCCGAAAACTAGTGGTGGACAACATCTTCAACGGATCTCAAAACGGGCCGCAGTTGTGTCGAGGGCAACCGCTCGACCCGGCGTTTGAATTCAATCAAGAATCTGCGCGTCGTCAACGCGACCAACGGCCTGGCCAGCTCCATGACAAGCACTTCGCCAGGGTGGCGCAAGCCGATCCGTACTCGCACAAGGAGTCGGACATGGTCCTCCCAATGCGGCAAGACATGGATCGACCACACCACGTCCAACAGCAGGCTTGGTCGCGTGGCCCGGAGCACAATGCGCTGTTCGGGCTCAATCTCCTCGATGCACATCCTCAGCCCGTCCTTGAGCCCCATCCAGCCCTTAGGAGCTAGGCGCACAACGTCCCCTACCTCAAGATGTTGCGATTCCGGACGAATACGCTCGGCGTCCTCCCGGTCCTGAGCCATCTGCGCTAGCAAGGCCCAGACTGTTGATTGCGGCGAGTCGATGTACACCGCCTCGGTCGCCTGGACAACGGGATCACCGATCAGTGCGTCGCCGGGCAGCTGCAGCAGGCACTCTTCCTTGGTTGCGCCCCAATTCCGGTAGTACTGTCGCGCGGCATATAGCACCGCTACGAGCGCCACCGTCCGCCTGATCGGCGCTGTGACCTTTGCCATGGCGCCAGTCTGCGTCTGCGCTGCACAACGTGACAGGGCCAATGGTCCTCGGCGGCCACACCAATATGCCCTGCACAATGCACCGCCAGACGGTACCGGCTCGCTTGCTGTCCCGGGTTGGCGTTGCGACGGACGTGGCCTGCGGCGCCCGCACTGTCGATGACTTTGGGCCCAATCCGCAACGTGTGCGTAACAAAACAATGACCTGGTCTTCACCGATTCTGACGTAGATACTTTCGCCTTGGAATTCCGGCGATCGCCATACGCCGGCCCGACTTATGCCGACTGGTCACTCGATCGACGCCTCGACACATTCCTGCGGCGGCAAGGGTTTTCGCGCGTCGCCGAGGACGGCGATCTCTCCGGTATCGTCCTGGATCGCATCATGGCGTACGGAGCCATCGTGCCTCGCAACTGGCACGACATGGCAGACCGATCGCCGGCAGGCGCCCACGAGGTTCACGCCCTGCCCGTCCCGATAATCGCTGCAATCCGGGAAGTGCGAGACCAGAGGCAGAAGGTGCCGACCAGCATTTAAGTTTGGCGATCGGCGTCGAGTTGATCTTCTCCGTGTAGATACCGTTGCTCTACCGCCTGGATGAGTTGGTGGCGTATGCGTTCCAGCTCGACGGCGCGACGCGCCATTAACTCATCCTCCCAGCCAGCCACCCGTGTTGCGAGCTTTGTCGGCGATGGTGCCATCAAGCCGGCGAGAGAAGTCACCGCGCTCGAGGTGGTACTCAAGTGCTCGTTGATCGTCACCGATGCCTTGATTCGGGACGAACGATGAAGCGAGGAAGGACTTTAGGCACTCGTGCCGGTGGTGTGGAGATCATAGCGTTCGGTTTGGCATAAGTTGCCGTTCGCTGCGACAGAGGATTTGCAGCGTCATACCAGCAATCTGAGGAGATTGATAATGACACAGACACCTGAAAAGACCGAGTCACGCTGGGCCGAGCTGTCCGACGACGTGCTCGAATCGGTGGAGGCAAGCCGCAAGCAGGCCATCGACGCCATCCGCAAGTTCGTCGATCAGGTGGGTGGAGAGGTCCCCGATGAGGCGCGGCGCAAGAACGTCATCGACGCTGCCCTGGACTTAACTGAGGAGTTGGTCACCGGGCGGATCGAGTTCTTCCGCAGTGTGGTGCGAAGCGCCGGCCAGGCGGTAGGCAAATAGTCGTAACGGCTCAATCACCCATGGCCGATGGCCGCACGTTTGCCTGCAGGCACCGTCCGGCCATCGGTCATTTGCCATTCGACGTGCGACTCTTTACGTGCATTGGTCATGAAGCAGCCTGAGAGCCCGCGACCTGCGTGCGCAGGCGTGCCGCGAACGCAGCGGCCCGCTCCAGGTCGTGGTCGTCAGGACGTCCCCTGTTGATCCCGCCGATGAATCCGAACGGCCCGACCGTGTCGAACCCGCGGCAGGAAAACGAACCGATTACCTCAAAGCCCTTCGATTCGAGCTGTTTCCGAACGGGTTTGTTGTAGTCCATCAACGGAATCTTCCGGGCGCCGCTGGTGAAGAAAGTGAACGCCCGTACGTTGACGACGGCGGGTAGGCGACGTATGAGGTTCCGCAGCCTCGCATCCACCGTCATGTAGTAAATGCCGGACCCGAAGCCGACGAGGTCGTATCCGCAGAGCGTTTCGGGGTCGACCGACTCGGGGGCGACGACCTCGGCATCAAGCACCTCTGCCATCCTGTCGGCTACCCGGCGGGTATTGCCGTGCGATTTCGAAACGCAGACTATGAGCGACTTCATGGCCCAACTCCTTTGAGAACATTGCCCGGACGGGTCGATGCTGCGTCGCCATCAGGCCATCCGGTAAGGGCGCAAAGGCACGAAGGCCCGGGGCGTTAGTCACTTTTAGTTGGCTCAGGTCACTTTTAGTCGGCTCAGCCGAACGCATGTATCACCTGGCGGGCCACGTGCTGGATCTGTCGGCGCGTGTCGTCGTCGAGGGGTAGGTCATCGGGGGCCGGGATCTCCCCCGTCGTCGTGACCACCCCGGGTTCCTCGTGTTCCCAGCGTGCATTGACCTTGTCGCCCAACGCACGCGCGGCCGGGTTGTCGGAAAGCACCCGGGCATGAAAGTGCTCGATGCCGTCGACGCGTGCAGCAACCGCGAGCGCACCGAGCAGTAGTGTGCCGATCCCGCGGCCCTGATAGGCGTCCGCCAAAGTGAGGGCAACCTCCGCCGAACCCGGGTCGTCTTGATCCCGGATGGAAGCGGGCATCGGCGACAACCGGCCCGTCGACGCCGTCGGTAACGACCCAGACGAAGTGGTCGACGCAATCAGGGGTTCTACGCCAGGGCGACGCACCTGGTCGGACATCCCCATCGCCCCTCGTGGACGCGCCCATCTCATCCGACGCCGCACCGCACGCTTTCACTACTTGGAAGGGCACTCCCCCACATATGAC
>Ga0209248_10000469_pt1 | contig 12807 bp, 8 predicted proteins | sample BogFormECP04_OM1_FD_188241 | JGI IMG/M metagenome (GOLD analysis project Ga0209248, IMG submission 188241) | Bog forest soil microbial communities from Calvert Island, British Columbia, Canada - ECP04_OM1 (SPAdes) (version 2) | ecosystem: Environmental > Aquatic > Freshwater > Wetlands > Bog ... | reverse complement strand
GGATGCAGATGGACGCGCACGAACGCGCACAAATGCTAGCAGCACCTACGCCTGCGGCACAGCATACGGTGTGCGTCCGCTACTGTAAAGAGGGCTGTGCCAACGCAAGTGCCTCAAAGTCCGGAAAATGCGCCAATGGGCACGCGAAATTAATTATTTGAATGCGTGACTCAGAAGGATTGATGCGGGGCACGGCGATTCATAGCGCTTTGCAGAACGAGGTTGCAGCGGCCAGGCCTTCCAGCGATCTGGGGCGGACTTGCAGTTCCGCGCGGCTCGTTTTTTCCGGCATTAGGGTGTGTTGCCTGAAGGATCGGCGGTAGGCGCTCGGGGTCATCTGCCGAATACGGCGGAACTGCCGGTTAAAGTTGGCGAGGTTGGAGAGACCGACTTCGTACGCGATCATGCTGACCGGCATATCGGTTTCCGCCAAACGCATGCAGGCGCGCCCAATGCGAAGTTTGCAAAGGTACTCGCTGACGCTGTCGCCCGTGTGTCTTACAAAAAGGCGGTGTAACGACCTCGCGGACAAATTCCCGACACCGCATAGCGCCTCAATCCGTATCGGCTCCTGAAACTGCCGGTGAAGATACTGCAGCACGCGCGTGAATTGCGCCGGCTCGCTGTCCGCGGCGGACGGAACGGTCATCGCGGTTTTCGAGAGATTGACGGCGTTCACGTCGGCGAGCGCCACCAGCAGATCAAGCGTGGCGTGCAGGCGTGACTGCGGGGATTCGGAGAGGATCTGGTCGAGACGGGCCGCAACGCGTTTGGCGATCGCCTGCGGAAATTCCAGGCCTGTCGCGGCGCTACGCAGCAGTCGCCGGATGGCCGAATATTCCGGACATACCTGCGCCATCTGCAGCGCCCAATGCCCAGAAAACCAAATCACGATCGCGGTGTGCGGTTCGTTTCGACGGAGGGTCGCGGTCGAGGCCCAGGTATGCGGCATGTCGGACGGCACGAGCGCCAGATCCGGTGACCGGTATTTCCCGATATGATCACCGATGAACCTCCAACCCGTACTGTTCAACGTCAAGGTAAGCTCGTATTCCGGGTGGTGGTGCCACTCGAAAGGGATTTCCGCTACGAGCCGGTGGTAGACGCGCACCGAGCAGCCTTTCGGAAAGGTCACCGATTCAAACTGAGGTTTCATTTCGTCGCCTTATCGTGGCCAATTGGTGTTGGCCGAATAGTATCAGTAGTTGGCCGTTCTGCATCACCCGACAATTCTGTGCTTTGCTAGATTCGGCGTCGCGGCATCTGGGCTGAGCCCACGCCGCCAGATCGAGTCCTGGAAGGAGCAGAATTTCATGAAATTCGAAATCGAAGACTTACCTACACTGGTGCGCGAAACAAAGAAGACCCTGCGCGCAGCGCTGCCGGACTATGCCGAGACTTTCCAGAAAGTGGAATCCGAGATGCGTAGTCGCGTGGACGCGATCGTCAAGGAACGAGAGTCGGGCCAAGCGGTTATCCCGATCGTGCATTATTCGGATATCGAAGGCGGCAGGGTGCCCTCTGAGATGATCGCGAAGATCAAGCTGCGCGGCGCGTGCGTCATCCGCGAGACGTTCGATTCGTCGCAGGCAAATGCATGGAACGACGAAGTCACCACCTATGTTGAAGAAAACGGTCTCGACGCCAAACTGGCCAATGCGGCCGAAGACAAATACTTCGGAACGTTGGCGTCGGCGAAACCGCAGATTTACGGAATCTATTGGTCGCGGCCGCAGGTGAAAGCTCGCCAAGCCGAATCACTGACTCGTGTCCGCGTTTTCATGAATAACCTGTGGAAGGCGGAAAGTGAAGGACGGCGGCATTTCAATCCGAACGAGGTGCCCGCCTATGCCGATCGCATTCGTCGGCGCCCACCCGGTTCCGCATCGTTGGGCCTATCCCCACACGTTGATGGCGGCTCCGTGGAGCGTTGGCTGGATGAAAATTTCCGAAAAGTGTATCGCCACGTCTTTTCGGGCAACGTGCAGCAGTACGACGCGTTTGATGCCGCCTTCCGTCCCGAAGTCCGCGAGGTTCCGTCCCCCGCTGTTTGCTCAATGTTCCGCACCTTTCAGGGCTGGACTGCGCTGACTCGTCAAGGAAAAGGAGACGGCACGCTACAACTGATTCCGATCGCCGAGTCCATGGTGTACGTCCTGCTGCGCGCTCTGCAGGACGATGTAGCGGAAGACGATCTCTGCGGAGCGCAGCCCGGCCGTGCGCTCTCCGTGAATCCGCAGTTTCACAGTTTGTTGATCGAAGCTCTTTCCTCAATTCCATTGATGCAACCAGGCGACACCGTTTTCTGGCATTCCGATGTAGTGCACGCCGTTGAAAACGAACATCGTGGATCCGGTTACAGCAACGTGATGTATATCGCTTCCACGCCCGGCTGCGCCAAAAATTCGGCTTACCTGCCGCAGCAAGCACAGGCTTTTCTGGCGGGAAAAACTCCACCGGACTTCGCGTCTGATGATTTTGAAGTCGATTTCGTCGGGCGTGGATCAGTTGGGGATTTGACCGAACTGGGGCGTTCACAGCTTGGAATCACCGAGGCGCTCGCGAAGGGGACTCAGGTTGGCCGCTCTGCCTGATCCCGAAAAACATTCGCTCGGTAAGCCCCGCCTGTTTTCACCAGGCAACACGCTGCCCTTCGCGCTGGTGACGACGTTGTTCCTCCTCTGGGGCATCCCCAGCAATCTGAACGACGTGCTCATCAAGCAGTTCATGAAATCGTTTGAGATGAACCGCTTCCAGGCCGGCCTGATTCAATCCGCATTCTACTTGGGATATTTTCTGCTGGCCTTGCCGGCAGCGCTGGTCATGCGCAAATACGGCTACAAGACTGGGCTGGTGATTGGGTTGCTCCTCTTCGGCACCGGCGCTCTGCTCTTCTGGCCTGCTGCCGTCGTGCAGCGCTATGGATTCTTCCTGCTTGCGCTGTTCGTCATTGCCGGCGGCTTGTCCTTTCTGGAAACCGGCGCGAACCCATTCATCTCCGTGCTCGGCGACCCCCGAACATCGGAACAGCGCCTGAATTTTGCACAAGCGTTCAATCCCTTGGGCTGCATCGCCGGAGTCGTCGTCGGCACGATCTTCATCTTCTCCGGCGTCGAACTAAATCCGGCGCAGGTTGCCCAGCTGAAATCTGCCGGGGCGTATCAAGCCTACCTGCAACACGAAACTCTGCGCGTGATCACGCCTTACGTTGTGCTCGGCTGCATTGTCTTTCTCTTTGCAGTGGTGCTCATGAGCACAAAATTTCCGAAGATCGCTGAGGAATCCGACGCAGCCGCTCACGCACCGAAGGGAAGCGTCCGCGAACTGCTCAAATACCCGCACTTCGTGCAGGGCGTGCTGGCGCAATTCTTTTACATCGGAGCTCAGGTGGGCACCTGGAGCTATTTCATCACCTACGTTCAGGACTACACTCACCTTCCCGAAAAGACCGCAGGGTACTTTCTCATGGGCACGCTTGTGATTTTTACCATCGGCAGATTTTTGGCGACGTACCTGATGAAGTTCATCGAGCCGAGCAGGCTGATGGGATTCTATAGCCTCATCAACATCGTTTTGGTCGCGATCGGAGTGCTGCGGCCCGGCTGGATTGGGCTGTGGGCAGTCTTTCTGACGAGCTTTTTCATGTCGCTCATGTTCCCCACAATTTTTGCGCTCGGACTAAAAGGCCTCGGGCCGAATACGAAAATCGGCGGGTCGCTGATCGTGATGGCCGTCATCGGCGGCGCCATCTTCACACCCATCATGGGGCGGATTTTTGAAGCGACGCACAGCATGGCTACAGCGATGATCGTTCCGCTGGTCTGCTACATATTCATCACCTACTACGCTTTCGTCGGCTCGAAATCTCGTGTCCCCGCACGCACCTCCGTAACCGCTTACTTCTGAGAAGCCGCGTTGCCGGGAAGGTCCGGCCAAAGTCACAATCAGCACTTCGGCCACCATACCGCCTCTCTTCGTTGACTTGGTTGCGTGCGCATCCTAATATGTGCGCCACTCATGCCTGAGCCTCAGTCGCCGATTGGCCGCACGATTTCTCACTACCGCGTCCTGGAAAAATTGGGCGGCGGGGGCATGGGCGTCGTTTATAAAGCGGAAGATACCGAACTTGGCCGCTTCGTTGCCCTGAAATTTCTGCCTGAAGATGTGGCGCGCGATCCGCAAGTGCTGGAACGTTTCCGCCGCGAAGCGCGCGCTGCTTCCGCGCTGAACCATCCCAACATCTGCACCATCTACGAAATCGGCCAGCAGGATGGACATCCCTTCATCGCCATGGAATTTCTGGAAGGCGTCACGCTGAAGCACCGCATTTCCGGCCGTCCCCTGGAAATGGAGCTGCTGCTCGATCTGGGTATTGAAATTGCCGACGCGCTGGACGCGGCGCACACGAAGGGCATCGTCCATCGCGACATCAAGCCGGCGAATTTATTCATCACCGACCGCGGCCACGCCAAGATTTTGGATTTTGGCTTGGCCAAACAAATTCTGGCCACGTCCGATGCCACGCGCGGGACGAACCCCTCAGAGCTCACGCTCGATAGCCCTGCGGTGAAGGAAGTGGATCTCACCAGCGCGGGAACCGCGGTGGGCACGGTGGCGTATATGTCACCGGAGCAGGCGCGTGGCGAAACCCTCGACGTGCGCAGCGATCTTTTCAGTTTTGGCGCGGTGCTGTATGAAATGGCCACTGGCGCGGTTCCGTTTCGCGGCGCGACGACGGCGGTGGTCTTCAACGCCATCCTGGAGAAAGCGCCGGCGCCCGCCGCGCGTTTGAATCCGGACATTCCGCCGCGCCTCGAAGAAGCGATTTCCAAGGCGCTCGAAAAAGATCGCCGCATGCGTTATCAACACGCCGCGGAACTGCGGACGGATCTAGCGCGTTTGAAGCGCGACACCGGGTCCAGCCGCATTTCCGGCGTGGTGCCGTCCGCGCAGCCCGTCACACAGCAGAACTCGGGAGCGTTCGGCGAGCCGGCGGCGCAAGCCGTTCCTTCAAGCGGCCACGCGATTGCCGCGATGACTCCGTCCGGCGGAACAAGCGCAGCGCCCATCACGACAGCGCAACCAGCGGCGGGATCGGCGACATCAGCCACAGCAGCGGCATCAGCATCATCTGCCGGTTTCGCAGCAGCAGCGCCGGCGCAAACGTCAAACGTTCCGCCGCGCAGCCGCTGGCCGCTCATCGCCGCCGCGGCGGCGATCGTCATCATTATCGCCGCGGGCGGATATTACTTCACCCATCGCGGGCCAAAACTCACCGGCCAAGGATCCATCGTCCTCGCGGATTTCACGAATACCACGGGTGATGCCGTCTTCGACGGCGCGCTGCGCCAAGGCCTCGCCGCGCAACTCGCGCAATCTCCTTTCCTGCACATTCTCTCCGACCGCCAAATGCAGCAGACCATGCAATACATGGGCCAGCCTGCCACCGCGCGCGTGACGAACGAGCTAGCGCGGCAAATCTGCCAGCGCACGCAAAGCGCCGCGGTGCTCGAAGGCTCCATCGCGCAAATCGGTAACACTTACAATTTAATTCTCAACGCGCTCAACTGCGCATCCGGTGAAACGCTGGCGACGGCCGCTGCCGAAGCCCCCGACAAAGACCATGTGCTGGGCGCGCTCGGCAACGCGGCCGAGGATCTGCGAGGAAAGCTGGGCGAATCGCTCGCCTCCATTCAGAAATTCAACACGCCCATCGAAGAGGCGACTACGTCGTCGCTAGAAGCGCTGAAAGCCTACAGCCTGGGAACGCAAGCGCGCGCGAGCCAGGGCGAGGAACCCGCCGCGCCGTTCTTCAAACAGGCGGTCTCGCTCGATCCGAATTTCGCCATCGCCATCGCCACGCTAGGCCAAGTGGAAACGAACTTGGGCGACCGCGGCGTCGGCGCCGAGTACACGAAGAAGGCTTACAGCCTGCGGGATCGCGCCAGCGAGGCGGAAAAGTTCTACATTGACTCGCACTATTACGACAACGTGACCGGGGACACCGAGCAAAGCATTCAGGTTTATCAGCTCTGGTCGCAAACTTACCCGCGCGATTCGATTCCTTTCAACAATCTCGGCGTCGCCTATGGCCAGCTGGGCCAGTGGGAGAAGTCTCTGCCCGCCGCTCGTCAGGCGCATCAGCTCAATCCCGACGAGAGTATTGCCTACGTTGCCCTCACCGCCTCCTATCTTGGCCTGGGGCGATTCGATGAAGCCAAGGCCACGATCGATCAAGGAATAGCGCAAAAGTTGGACGTTCCGAACTTTCACCGTTTGCTTTATTCCCTGGCTTTCGTGCAAAACAATCCGCCGGCCATGGAGCGCGAACTCTCGATTCTTGCGTCCAAAGGCCCGGAAGCCACGGCGCTTTCGTACGGGCTGGCAGCCGGAACGGAGGCATACGGCGGGCGCATGGAGAAAGCGCGTGGACTCTTTGAGCGCTCCCGAGCCGCTTTCGAAGCAAATCACACGAACGAAGCCGCGGCAGAGGCGCTCGCCTTGTTGGCAATGTCCGAGGCCGCGGTGGGTGACGCTGCAGGCGCGCGCAAGGATGCGGCGGCTGCACTGGCGATCAATTCCTCAGTGCATGTGAAAATGAACGTCGCGAACGCGTTCGCGCGCGCTGGCGACGCCGACCGCGCTGAATCACTTGCTGCGGAGATTGCGAAGGAACGTCCTTCGGACACGCTGGCGAATGGGTATGAGCTTCCCACCATCCGCGCGACCCTGGCAATCAATACCAACAATCCTGCAAAAGCCGTCGAACTCCTCCAACCTGTGATTCCGTACGATCTTAGCTCGGGCCGTGCGATGGGCAGCACATACACCCGCGGGAACGCGTACCTGGCACTGCAGAAAGGCAGCGAAGCCGCAGCGGAGTTTCAGAAGATCGTGGATCATCCCGGCGTGGTGCTGAATGCAATGACGGGCGCCCTGGCGAAGCTGGGCCTCGCCCGCGCCTACGCCCTCGAAGGCGATGCGGCGAAGGCCCGCGTCGCCTATCAGGATTTCTTCGCGCTATGGAAAGACGCCGACCCCGGCGTCCCCATCCTCGTCGCCGCCAAATCCGAATACGCGAAGCTGCAATAGTCCCACCGATTCGTTGCGCTTACGCCGCCTTCCGGGATGGGGCGAGGTCAAAGCGATCGAGGTTCATCACTTTGCTCCAGACTTCCACGAAATCCTGGACGAACTTCGTGTGCGCGTCCGAGCTTGCGTACACTTCGGACAGCGCGCGGAGTTGTGCGTTCGAGCCGAAGATCAGATCGGCTCGCGTGGCCGTCCAGCGGACTTCGCCGGTCTTGCGATCGCGTCCTTCGAACGTGCTGTTCGCATCCGAGGTGGCCTTCCACGCCGTGCGCATATCGAGCAGGTTGATGAAGAAGTCGTTGGTCAACGCCTCCGGCTTCTTGGTGAAGACACCAAACTTGGTTTGCCCAAAGTTGGTGTTCAGCACGCGCATGCCGCCGATTAGCACGGTGAGTTCCGGAGCGGTGAGTGTGAGGAGCTGCGCCTTATCGAGCAGTTCCACTTCGGCTGTTGCGCCAGCGTCTCCGTTGCGGTAAGACCGGAAGCCGTCGGCGGCCGGTTCGAGCACCGCGAAAGACTGCACGTCGGTCTGCTGCTGCGAAGCGTCCGTGCGCCCTGGGGCGAAGGGAACGGTCACTGCGACACCCGCATTCTTCGCGGCTTGCTCAACGCCAGCGCAACCCGCCAGGACGATCAAGTCGGCAAGCGAGATCTTCTTCCCGCCAGATTGCGAGCCGTTGAAGTCAGCCTGAATTTTTTCGAGCACCTTCAGGACCTTCTGCAGCTGTTCGGGCTGATTGACCTTCCAGTCTTTCTGAGGAGTGAGGCGAATGCGCGCGCCGTTTGCACCACCACGCTTGTCTGACCCGCGGTAAGTGGACGCCGACGCCCAGGCGGTCGAGACCAGTTGCGACACCGTGAGCCCCGAGGCGACAATTTTCGCCTTCAGCGACGCGACATCTTTGTCGTCCACCGCTGCATGATTGGCTGCCGGGATGGGATCCTGCCACAGCAATTCTTCCTTCGGAATTTCCGGACCAAGGTAGCGCGCACGCGGTCCCATGTCGCGATGCGTCAGCTTGAACCAGGCCCGCGCGAACGCATCGGCCAACAAAGCTGGATTCTCGTAGAAGCGCCGCGAGATTTTTTCGTACACGGGATCGAGCCGCAAAGAGAGATCGGTGGTCAGCATCGCCGGCGCGTGATGCTTGGAGGGATTATGGGCATCCGGAATCGTACCCGCGCCTGCATTGCCTTTCGGCTTCCACTGGTGCGCGCCGCCCGGGCTCTTGGTAAGTTCCCACTCGTACTTGAACAAGTTTTCGAAGAAATCGTTACTCCATTTCGTCGGCGTGGTAGTCCACGTCACTTCCAAGCCGCTGGTAATTGCGTCTCCTGCGATACCAGTGGCGTAGGCGCTCGACCAGCCCATGCCTTGCTCCTCGATCGGCGAACCTTCCGGCTCTTTACCCAACTGGGTGCCGGCTCCGGCTCCGTGCGTTTTCCCGAAGGTGTGACCGCCCGCGATCAATGCGACGGTTTCTTCGTCGTTCATTGCCATGCGCGCGAAAGTCTCGCGGATATCCTTCGCTGCCGCCAGCGGATCCGGCTTGCCCTCGGGGCCCTCCGGGTTCACATAAATCAGGCCCATCGTGGTAGCGCCCAAGGGGTTCGCCAGATCGCGATTACCCGAATAACGTTTGTCCGTCCCCATCCAGTTTGTTTCCGGTCCCCAGTTCACGTCCATGTCCGGTTCCCAGACGTCCGGTCGTCCGCCGGCAAACCCGAAAGTCTTGAAGCCCATCGTTTCCAGCGCGACGTTGCCCGCGAGGATCATCAGATCGGCCCAGGAAATTTTCTTGCCGTACTTCTGTTTGATCGGCCAGAGCAGCCGGCGCGCGCGATCGAGGTTCACATTGTCCGGCCAGCTGTTGAGTGGCGCGAAACGCTGCTGACCTCGGCCGCCGCCTCCACGACCGTCACCAATGCGGTACGTTCCAGCGCTGTGCCACGCCATGCGAATAAACAGCGGTCCGTAGTGGCCGAAGTCCGCAGGCCACCAGTCCTGCGAATCGGTCATCAACGCCGCAAGATCCTTCTTCAGGCCCTTGTAGTCCAGGCTCTTGAACTCTTCCGCGTAATTAAAATTTTTGTCCATCGGATCGGACAGCGTCGAGTGCTGTGCGAGCAGATTCAGATTCAGCTGGTTCGGCCACCAGTCACGGTTTGCGGGGTTTGCGCTGCTGCTGTGATTAAACGGGCACTTCGCTTCGGAAGCCATGCGTATTCTCCTTCAGACTTTTAAATTCAGCCGAGCAAGTTTCGTCAAAATCCATGCTGCGGTTTCGGCGGAAGTAAATTAACATCCAAATGGGAGATAGTTCCAATACCAATTTCCCATTTTAGGTATAGGCATACCCTATGGAATTTCACCAGCTGCGATATGTTTGCGCCATCGCGGACACCGGCAACTTCAGCCGCGCCGCCGAGCGCTGCCAGGTTGCCCAGCCTTCGCTCTCCCAACAGGTGCTAAAACTCGAGGAAGAGCTGGGCGCCAGGCTCTTCGACCGCCTCGGCCGCAGCATACGCCTCACCGAAGCGGGCCGCGCTTTCATTCCTCGCGCCCGCGCGATTTTGGAACAGATGGAGGCGGCGCGATCCAGTGCGGCCGATCAGAATACAGACCTTCGCGGCAGCGTCGCGGTGGGCGTCATTCCCACTGTCGCGCCCTATTTGATTCCGAGTTATGCGGCCCGTTTCGCCAAAAGTTACCCCGACGCGAAACTGCGCATCGTTGAAGAGACCACTTCCGTCCTGGTCGAAGGCTTGCGCGACCTGTCGCTCGATGTGGCGATTCTTGCGCTGCCGCTGCGCCACAAGGAACTGGAGTTGTTCCCCATCCGCACCGAGCCGCTCTTCGCGGCATTGAGCGCCGACCATCCACGCGCCTCCGCGAAATCGCTGGCCCTCAAAGACCTTCGTGGAGAATCGTTCGTCATGTTGCGCGACGGCCACTGTTTCCGGGATCTCAGTCTTGACACCTGCACACGCGCCCGCATTACGCCCCACATTGTGTTTGAAAGCGGACAATTCAGCAGTCTGCTGGGAATGGTTGCGGCCGGTGTCGGCGTCTCGCTCGTCCCGGAAATGGCGATTGACCGCAACATCGCCTGCCGCTACGTGCGCCTCAATGATGTTCAGGCTACTCGGACCATCGTCACCGCTGTGCTGCGTGGCCGCAGTTTCAACCCCGTTCAGCAAGCTTTTGTATCCGGTATTAGAGGCAAAGCTACACCAGGCGCCAACGGAAAATTATCTCACGCGAGTGACCCGGCTCAAGGTTAATGAACCACATGCCTCATAAACGCCGCAGCTCAACCGGTACCGTGAATTTTCCAAGTCTTCGTCACGCGAATATTCAGGAGTGGACAGTGTGTCGAAGGCAGTTCATAACTCACCCGCCCTGGACGTATTGCCTGATTTTCACTCTACAATGATCCGGTCCGACCACTCGACGAGCGAGACAAACGTCGCCGGATTGCCAAATTTTGCTCCCCATTGATTCAAATCTGTTTCCGTGACCCCACGGGCCCGGGAACAGGCTCCTCAAGCAAAGATCGGAATGCGTCTCGCCACAACCTTGTCGAGCGTTTCGCTCAGCGGCGGCCAGCCAACCGGCAGAATCGCGTTTACCATGGACTTTCGCATCAGAGAAGTGGCCTCTGCGAGCAGGAAGATTTGTACCTCGTGACCCGCTTCTGCGAGCACCAGTCCGTGCGCGAACGGAAACGCCGCCCTGGTTGGATCATCGGGACCCCACGCGCTCTTCATCATAATTTTAAGCGATTTTTTTGACTCTTCGACCTTCAGACCCAACGCCAGAAAAGGCAAGCCGGCCAGCTGGGTCAGGAACGTGCGTCGCGCCATATTTCTAATCTCCTGAGTTGGGATTCCCCCCGGGGGACGAATGCGGGAAGTCTACACCTCTTTTTCTTCCCGGGGGCTGGCCGCGCTGCCGCGAAGCGCCAAAGCTATCGAGGCCAAGCAGGCGGTGGCGCACCCTTCCACGTCACACAAACAAACGCAGTGGAATTTGAGGTTGAGGGGACGGGTGGGCACCCGCGCATTTCTCTCCGTTCGATTTTCCAAATCCTCTCACTTCACGCGGCCTGCAATGAACAATTCTGACAACTCCTGCGTGTCGGAGTATGCGTAGGCTTTCCCGTCGGGCGTATACAGAACATTTGCGATGGACGTTACTCCCGCCGAATCGGCTGGGCCCAATTTTCCGACGACCTCGCGTTTTCCGCTGGCCACGTTCAAGCGGCAGACTGTCGCCGATGTCTTTTCGTCGTGAGACACGTACGCTTCCTTGCCATCTTTGGCCCAAGTGATCTACACATCATCCGGTATCAATCCCGCCATGTCTTGTGGCTCGCCACCGGCCAAAGGATACAGCTTTCCCTTTCCGGTGGTATCCCGCGCAAACAGAAATTTCCCAGGTTTCAGCCTATCTCGGGGTATCAGGTCTAGCGAGGAAGGGGTGCGGTGACGCCACTTCACAAATTGTTCCTAAGCCGGGGTGGCCCGGTAGTCACCAGCCACTGGCCTTCTTTCCACACTTTCCAATTTTTTAATCGCCAATTCCCGGAATTAAAACCTCTTCCAAGTTGGTCAAGACAAAGAACCGGCATCTGCTCTAATCGTCAAGAAACACAGGTTGCGTTTGTCGCTGCGGGCGCACATGTCGCTTGCGAATCGCGGCGCGACCGAAGTTAGCGGTCAATCGCGTTCATGGCGGGTGTTGCATAGCGTTCGCCTGCGATTTCAGTTTGCGGGACGGCGGTTTCCAGCTCCGCTACTTCGGCTGGAGTCAGCTGGATGTCCGCGGCGGCTGCGTTCTCTTCCAGATATTTCCGGCGCTTGGTTCCGGGGATCGGCACCAGGTCTGCACCCTTCGCCAGCACCCATGCCAGCGCCAGCTGCCCGGCCTTTACGCCCCTGCGCTCGGCGATAGCGCGCACGCGGGCCACCAGCGCTTGGTTCTTCGCGAAGTTTTCGTCGGCAAACCGTGGCATGCGCGTCGCGCGCGAATCCGTCTCGATCAAGTCGCTTTTCTTGGTGATCGTGCCGGTAAGGAACCCGCGGCCCAGCGGGCTGTACGGCACGAAGCCGATTCCCAGTTCGCGCACCGTCGGTAAAATGTGCGCCTCCACGTGCCGCTCCCACAGCGAATATTCGGTCTGCAGCGCGGTGATCGGATGCACTTTGTGCGCGCGGCGAATCGTCGCGGGCGACGCTTCCGACAGTCCCAGATACTTCACCTTGCCCGCCTTCACGAGCTCCGCCATCGCGCCTACTGTTTCTTCGATCGGAGTTTGCGGGTCCACGCGATGCTGGTAGTACAAATCAATATGGTCCACGCCCAGCCGCTGCAGCGAAGCGTCGCAAGCCTGGCGCACATATTCCGGCTTGCCGCTGAGGGACCAGCGATTCGGCTCCGCCTTGGTGCGGATGTTGGCAAACTTCGTCGCGAGAAAAACTTCATCGCGACGCCCGCGGATGGTCTTGCCGATCAGCTCCTCGTTGTCGCCGATTCCGTAGGTGTCCGCCGTATCCAAGAAGGTGACGCCCAGATCCAGCGCGCGCAGAATCGTTGCGGCGGATTCTTCATCGTTCCGCTCGCCGTAGAAATCGCTCATGCCCATGCAGCCGAGACCCATGCGGGAGACGACCGCGCCCTGCGAACCAAGTTTCACTTGTTTCATAGTCATA
>Ga0209248_10000468_pt1 | contig 12816 bp, 9 predicted proteins | sample BogFormECP04_OM1_FD_188241 | JGI IMG/M metagenome (GOLD analysis project Ga0209248, IMG submission 188241) | Bog forest soil microbial communities from Calvert Island, British Columbia, Canada - ECP04_OM1 (SPAdes) (version 2) | ecosystem: Environmental > Aquatic > Freshwater > Wetlands > Bog ... | reverse complement strand
CCATCCGCTCGATCAGCTCCTCGAAGGAGACCTCTGGCTCCCAGCCCAGCTCGCGGCGCGCCTTCGCGGGGTCACCCACGCTGGGCGTGCGCTCGGGCGAGCGGACGAGCGCAGGGTCTACGCGCAGATAGCGCTCGGCATCGAGATCCACACACGCGAAAGCCGTCTGCGCCAGCTCGGCCACCGTCCGCGCCGCCCCGCTGGCCAGCACGTAGTCATCGGGGACATCCTGTTGGAGCATCAACCATGCACCGTGCATGATGTCCCCGGCGAACGACCAATCGCGAACCGCATCCAGCGCGCCGATCCTCAACTCCTCCGCCAGGCCGAGCGCGATCGCGGCCGCGCCGCGGGTGATCCTGCGCGTGACGAAGCGCTCCGGCCTGCGCTCTGACTCGTGGTTGTAGACGATCCCCGAGCACAGATACAGGCCATCATGCGCGCGCAGCGTGCCCACGAGCTGATGCGCCGCGAGCTTGGCGATCGCGTAGGGGCTCTCGGGCCGGCAGGGCGTGTCCTCTCGCTGGGGACTCTCGCGCGCGTCTCCGAAGATCGCTCCGGAGGCGGACGCGAACACGCGCATCGCCGGGTCGAGGTCGCGCACCGCCTCGAGGATCGCCGCGGTCGAGCCAGCGATCGCGCTGATCGTCTCGCCCGGGAGAAGCCAGGAGTCCGGCAGGAAGGAGGGAGCGGCCAGATGGTAGATCTCGCGAGGGCGCAGCTGCTCGATCGCGCCCCGCAGGGTGTCCGGTTCGAGCAGATCGCCGCGCACCAGATCGACGCGCTCGCGCAGGTGCTCAGAGCAGCCGAGTGACTGCTCGGGCCCGCCCCTGACGAGGCCGGTGACGCCGTAGCCCTGCTCCAGCAGGAGCTCCGCCAGGAACGATCCGTCCTGGCCTGTGAATCCCGTGATCAGGGCGGTGCGAGCGGCGGACACGGCCGGAGCTTATGACGTCGGGGCTTGAGCGTCGCGCCCGTCGTAGACCTCGGCCAGCGCTGCGGCCACCACCTCGGGGGCGCAGAGGGCGCGCACGCGCACCCGTCCCCGCTCGCCGGCGGACCGATCGCCGGCGCGCCGCGAGATCGCCTGGGCGAGCGCAGAGGCGTCGCCCGGCGGCACGAGGCCCTCCTCTTCCACCAGCTCAGGGAGCGCCCCCACGCGGCTGGCCACCACCGGCACGCCCGCTGCCATCGCCTCGGCGGCCGCCAGGCCGAAGGTCTCGGCGGAGCGCGATGGCGCCAGTGCGATCGCCGCCCCGGCGCGCAGCTCGGTGAGCCGCGAGTCCTCCACACGGCCGAGGAAGCGCACCCGCTCGTCTCCCGCGCGCGCACGCAGCGCTGCCTGCTCGGGTCCGTCCCCGGCGATCAGAAGCGACATGCCCGCGATCCGGCAGGCGTCGATCGCGACGTCCACGCCCTTCTCGGGCGCCAGGCGTGAGACGACGAGCGCATAGGACCCCGGCTCGACATCGGGCGCGGGGTTCGCGGGGGCGCGGACGGGCGGCGCCAGCACGCGTACGCGCTCCCAGGGCAGCGGCGCACCGAGCGTTCGCAGCCGCTCGCGCGCGAACGTGCTGGGGACGAGCACAGCGTCGGCCTGCTCCACCAGTCGTCGCTGCCACAGCGCCAGCGACGCGCCGTAGGCGGCCGCCTCCGCCAGGTTGCCGCGACAGTTCAAGCGCACGCCGGCGAGCGTGCTGCGCCCGTGGCAGCGGGTGCACTCCGCGCCTCGCGTGAAGCACACGCCGATCGCGCATACGAGGCGGTACTGGTGCAGGTGCAGCACCACCCGGGCGCCCGCCGCTCGCGCCGCCGCGAGGGCCCGCCAGCCGAGCGCCGGCTGCAGGTTGTGCGCATGGACGACGCGCGCTCCGCTCGCGCGCACGGCCCGGGCCACCTCCTCGGGGTCAAGACCTCCGCGCAGCAGCCCGGCTGCGGCGCGTCCGCGTCGGAGACTGCGCGAATCGCGCGCGAGCAGCTCCGCCGGCTCGCCGAGCTGCTCGCGCACCAGCCACAGCAGGTCCTCCACCACACGCTCCTCCCCGCCGGTCGTGCGGTAGCGGTTGTGCAGGAAGAGGACCATCTCGCAGTCAAACCTAGACTCTCTGCCAGTCATGCCCCCGTCAGCTTCGATCGTGATCCCCACGCGCGCGCGCACCTCCTATCTGGAGGTCGCGCTCGCCTCGATCGCAGCACAGGCCGCCGACGCGCAGGCCGAGGTGCTGGTAATCGACGACGGGGGGCCCTCGCCGAGGACCCGGGCGCTGGCGGAGGAATTCGGCGCGCGCTATCAGCCTCACCCGCAACACCTGGGCCTGAACGCGGCCCGCAACACAGGCGTGGAGCACTCGCAGGGTGAGCTCGTGGTGTTCGTCGACGACGACATCAGGGCCAGCCCCGAGTGGCTCGGGGCGCTGCTCCGGGCGGCGCGCGGCAACCCGGATGTGGACGTGTTCACCGGCCCGATCCGAGCGTCCCTCGAGGGTTCGCGGCTGCGCACGTGCGGACGTGAGGGGCCACCGATCACGTCGTTGGACCTGGGCACCGAGGACACCCGCACGCGGTATGCGTGGGGCGCCAACATGGCCATTCGCCGCAGCGCCCTTGAGCGGGTGGGGCCGTTCGACGTGTCGCTCGAGCACGGCGGGGATGAGCAGGAGTGGCAGGACCGCCTGGCCGCCTCCTCGACGGGCTGCGTCCTCTACGTCGCTGCCGCGGCGGTCGAGCACCGTCGCGTGGGCCCCGACGCGCGGCTGGGTTCGCTTGCGCGCGCGGCGTACGTGCGCGGGCGGGCGGCCCGCCGCTTCGACGCCCGCCGCGTGGAGGCGCCCTCGCTCGCTCGCGAGCTCCTCACGCTGGGCGGGTGCCTTGGACACGTCGTGCGCCACAACTGTCCTGCCGGACTGACGATGGGAGCGCACAGCGCCGGCCGCGTCCAGGAGGCCCTGCGCGAGCGCCCGCGGCACGCCCCCGCCAATGATGGTGCGCGGGATGACTTTCTCTCGGGTGCGAGTGGCACCGTGGGAGGGTTCGACGCCCTGCGCCGCGGCGCGGTCGACGAGGTGGTGAACGCCAGCGAGCTCCTCAGCGGCAGGCGCCTGCGTCTGGCGCTCGCCGCACGCCACCGCCCGCCCCTGCAGAGGGTGCTGGTGCTGGGCGTCGTGCGGCCCGAGCGGCGAACGCTCGCGGAGGCGATGCGCTCCGAGCTCCTGCGATCCCGGCACGACGTCGAGTTGCACACCTGCCCGCCAGGAGGCCTGGGAAAGTTCGAGAACCTGAACCGGCTGCTCGCGACCCACCCACCCGCGGGTCACGACTGGCTGGTCGTGGTCGACGACGACGTGGAGCTTCCAGGCGGATTCCTCGATCGCTTTCTGTTCCTCTGTGTGCGCTTCTCGCTGCAGCTCGCCCAGCCGGCCCACCGTCTGAACTCGCACGCGGCATGGCCGCAAACGCGTCGGCGCGCCGGCAGCGTGGTGCGCGAGACGAGCTTTGTGGAGATCGGCCCGGTCACAGGGTTCGCCGCGGCCACGTTCAGCACGCTCCTGCCCTTCCCCGAGCTGCGCATGGGCTGGGGCCTTGATTCCCACTGGGCGGCCGTGGCTCGCGAGCAGGGCTGGCGCTGCGGGGTCATCGACGCGGTATCGATCCGCCACCGCGTGGCTCCGGCTGCCGCGGCGTACCCGCGGGAGGCCGCGCTCGCCGAGGCCCGGTCCTTCCTCGCAGGGCGGCCTTACCTCAGCGGCGAGGCGCACTGTACCCTCACGACCCATCGTTCCTGGTGAAGGTCGCGGTTGTAGCCGAGTTCTACCCGAGCCGCCGGGACCCGGTGATGGGGATCTGGGCTCATCGTCAGGCGCTCGCCGCACGCGATGCCGGCGCGGAGGTGCGAGTGCTGGTCCTGCATCGCCTCGTCCCCCCGCGCGCCTCGTTCGCGGCGGGACCGGCCAACGCGGTGGGCGAGCTGACAGCGCGCGCCCGCGAGCCGCGTAGTCAGGTCCGGGATGGAATTCCGGTCACCTACGTGCCCTTCGTCTCGCCCCCGCGGCAGCGGTCCTACGCGACATGGGGGGCATGGGCGGCGCCCACGCTCGGGCTGGCGCTGCGCCGGCTGCGCAGCTCCTTTTCGTTCGAACTCGTCCACGCCCACAACGCGGTGCCGGCGGGCGACGCGGTACGGCACGTCCGGACTGGCGTGCGTCTGCTCGAGCTGCCTGTGGTCGTCTCCGTGCACGGTGGGGACGTGCTCTACACGGCCGGCCGTGACAAGGCCGGCGCCGAGACCGTCGCGCGCGCCCTCGGCGCCGCCCAGCTCGTTCTCGCCAACAGCCAGGGCATCGCCGATCTATCGCGCGCGCACGGCGCCGGCGAGACGCGCGTGGTTCACCTCGGCGCGGACGTGCCGGAGGCCACGCGTCCACCTCGCCGCGACGGCGCCCCGAGACTGGTCACGGTCGGGCACCTTGTGGCGCGCAAGCGCCACGCCGACGTCCTCCGTGCCCTGGCAGTGCTCGGCCGCCGCCACCCCACCCTGCGCTACGCGATCGTGGGCGATGGCCCGCAGCGGATCGCGCTGGAAGGGCTCGCCACCCGCCTTGACATCGCCGAGCGGGTCGAGTTCCATGGCCAGCTGGCTCCGGGACAGGCGATCGAGCAGGCGCGGCGATGCACGCTGTTCGTGATGCCGTCCACCGAGGAGGCGTTCGGTGTGGCCTACATCGAGGCGATGGCGGGAGGACTGCCGGCGATCGGGTGCCGAGGCGAGCCCGGACCCGAGGAGATCGCGGCGGCAGGCGACGGGCTCGTGCTCGTGCCTCCCGGTGACATCGAGCGGCTGACCCAGCGGATCGATGAGCTGCTGTCCGATCCCCACCGGCTGCGCGAGGTCGGACAGCGCGCGCGGGCGACCGTCGCCTCCCACTTCACCTGGGAGCGCTGCGGCCGCCAGACGCTTGCCGCCTACGAGCACGTCCTGCGGTGAGGCCTGTCCTGTTCGTCACCGGCCACGCCCCCTCCTACCGCGTGGGCGCGCTCGCGCGCCTGCACGAGCGCGAGGACATCGAGGTCGCGCTGTTCGGGGGCCGCTCCATGCACGGCGGAGAGGTGTTCGAGGGGGAAATGCCGTTCCCGCACCGGTTCCTGCGCCCCCTCGAGCTCGCGCCGCTGGCCGCGAGCGGGCGCCACCGAGCGGTGGTGTGCCCCACAGGCGGCCGCCTGGCGCCGCTCGCGACCTGGGCGGGCGCACGTCGCGCGCGCCTGCCTTTGATCCTGTGGGCTTCGCTATGGGCACATCCGCGCAGCGTCGCTCATGCCCTCAGCTACCTGCCGCTGAGGCGTCTGTACCGCTCGGCCGACGCGGTGGTCACCTACGGCCCGCACGTAAGCGCCTATGTCCGGGCGCGCGGCGCGCGCAACGTGCACGTCGCACCCCAGTCCGTTGACAACGACTTCTGGGGCGCCGCCGGCGTGGCGCCGCCGAGCGAGCGTGCATGGCCCGCACAGGCGGCCACGAAGTTCCTGTTTGTCGGCCGCCCCGTTCGGGAAAAGGGTCTTGAGGTGCTGATCGAGGCCTGGTATTCGTCGGGCCTGCAGGCACCCGCCGCCGCGCTCGTCCTCGTCGGCGTGGGATCCCGGCCCCCTTGGGTCCCCGCCGGCGGCGCGGCGGGACGCGCACCCGGGGAGGTGGTCTGGCTCGCCCCCGTCGCGCCGTCTGAGCTGCGCAATCTCTACGCGGCCGCCGATGTGCTGGTGCTGCCCTCGATCCCCACGCGCACGTTTCGCGAGCCCTGGGGGCTCGTGGCGAACGAGGCGATGAACCGTGGGCTGCCCGTGCTCGCGACCGACGCCGTGGGCGCTGCGGCGGGAGGACTCATCCGCGACGGGAAAAACGGCCTGGTGGTGCCCGCGGGCGACAGCGCCGCGCTGGCCGATGCCCTGCGCCGACTGGCCGCCGACGCACCGCTGCGCGTCCAACTGGGGCGGGCAGGCGCCGAAGACGTGCGAGCGTTCAGCCACGATGCCTGGGCGGGGGGCTTCTCCGAGGCCCTCGCCTCACTCGGCCTCTCCCGGGGGCGTTGGTAGCGTTGCACGGCTCAGCCATGCGGATCGTCTCTCCCCAGCGCCGACTCGCCTCGCGACCCAGCCGGCTCGCCCTGCCCGCGGCGCTGCTGGCGCTGTTCCTGTCGATCGCCTCCCCCGCCGGCGCGAACGTGGGTGCGACGATCATCGAAAGGTGCACGCATGGGCAGTCGCTCAGTGGCTTCAGCCAGAAGGACTACCGCCAGGCGCTGCAGGAACTGCCTACAGAAGTCGAAGAGTACTCCGACTGCGCCAACCTCATTCGCCGTGCCCAGCTCGCCGCGGCCGGGCAGGGAGGATCGGGCAAGGGTGAATCCGCGCCCACAGCGCCGATCCCGGTCACCCCGGCGGAGCGCAGTGCGCTGAACAACGCGCCCAAGGCCGGCGCGGCGCCACTGCGGGTAGGCGGCCAGGTGGTCAGCCCCGGCGTCATCCACGCGAGCGTCGCCTCGGCGCTGAGCTCGCTACCCACCCCGCTGCTCGCGACGCTGGCGTTCATGCTCGCCTGCGCGCTGCTGCTCGCGGGGAGGGCCATTCGAGACCGTGTCCACGCTAACCGCACCCGCTGAGCCCTCGCTCGAGCCGGGCCCGGCGCGCCCGCCCGAGCGCGGCCCTGGAGCTCGCTGGGGCGCCCCATTGAGCCGGTGGCTGCGCATGGACGCGCAGTGGTGGCCGACGCTCCTGATCGCTTCGATCATCTGCTTCGTCACCTTCGTTGCCGGAGGCGGCCTGCATCTCGGGCCGATGACCGCCGTGGAGATGACGCTCACGATCGGCTGCGGCCTGATCGTGGCCGTGACCGTGCTTGCGGTGGGAGGGCGCGTGCGTACCTACGGGCTGTGGCCGGTCGGGCTGTTGCTCGCGTTCACGGCGCTGACGGCGTTGTCGGTGGTGTGGTCGGTGCAGCCTGATGAGAGCTTCAAGGATGCCGGGCGCATGCTCGCCTACAGCGCCGTGTTCGGCGCCGCAGTCGTGCTCGCGCGCCCGGCTCGGACCCGCTGGCCGGCCGTCCTCGGCGGCGTCACGCTGGCGGCGGTGGTGGTCTGCGGGTACGCGCTGCTGACGAAGGTGTTCCCGGGCCAGTTCGACGCCAGCGACCCCTACGCCCGCCTGCGAGCGCCGTATGACTACTGGAACGCCATCGGCCTGACCGCCGCGATGGGCGTGATCGGCTGCATGTGGCTGGGTGCCCGCAGGGCCGGGCACGCGCTGCTGAATGCGCTCGCCTATCCCGCGATGGGGCTGATGCTGGTCACGCTGCTGCTGGCGTACTCGCGTGGCGCGCTGTTGGCGCTCGTGCTCGGCCTGGCGCTGTGGTTCTGCATCGTGCCGCTGCGCCTGCGTGGAGTGACGGTGCTCGCGGCCGGCGCCGTCGGCGCCGGGCTGGTGGTGGCGTGGGACTTCTCTCGGCCGGCGCTCAGCACCGAAGGCGTCGCCCTGGGTGCGCGGATAACCGCCGGGCGTCAGCTGGGCGCGCTGCTCGTGGCGATGCTCATCCTGCTCACGCTCGCGGGGCTCGGCGTCGGCTTCTGCACCGCTCGCCGCGCTCCCTCGCGCAAAGCGCGCAGACACGCCGGAGCCGCGATCCTGGCGCTCCTGGCCGCTCTCGTGGTCGCCTTCGCCGGGGCGCTTGCGCTCAGCCACCGAGGGCTCCCCGGCAGCATCTCTCACGCGTTCCACTCGCTCACGAACACCAACGCGACGGTTCCGAACACCCCCGGTCGCCTGACGGCCGTCGCGAGCGTACGCGCGCGCTACTGGAAGGAGGCGCTGCAGGTGTTCACGGCCCACCCGCTGCTGGGAGCGGGCGCGGAAGGGTACCGAACGGCGCGCCTTCGCTACCGCACCGCGCCGATCGAAGTCCGCCATGCCCACGGCTTCATCGTGCAGACGCTCGCCGACCTCGGTCTCATCGGCCTCGTGCTCGCGCTCGCGCTGCTCGTGACCTGGATGGCCGCCGCGGGGCGCTCGACGCACCCATTCAACCGGCGATGGACAAGCTGGCGCACGCTCACGGACAGGAGCTCGGGGGCACGGCCGGGCTGGCGCCGCTTCACGATCTCCGGTCGGCCGGCGCCCTACACACCCGAGCGCATCGGCGCGCTCAGCATGCTCTGCCTGGTCGTCGTGTTCGGCATCCACTCGCTCGTGGACTGGACCTGGTACGTGCCGGGGGATGCGTGCGTGGCGCTGCTGTGCGCCGGCTGGCTCGCGGGCCGCGGGCCGCTTGAGCGCGTCAGGGCCGATGGGCATCCGGTCGATCCGGTGCAGACGGCGCAGGCCGGTGGCCAGGCGGTGACGCTTCCGGCGGGAGCGCCCGGACTCGCGGACTCCGAGGACCGCAGCTCAGGAGACGACGCCGGCCGGCAGCGTACGCGGTCGCTGCGTGAGCTCAACCCGCTGAGCGTTGGGATCGCGTGCGCGGTGATCGTCGCTGCGCTGCTGGCCGCATGGGTGCAGTGGCAGCCGCTGAGCTCGGAAGACGCCTCCCAGGAAGCGCTGTCACTGCTCGCGAGCAACCCCAGCCAGGCGGGCGCCACAGCCCGCACGGCCGTCGCGCGCGACCCGCTGTCGGTGCAGGCGCTGTTCACGCTCTCGACCGTCCAGCAGGCGACAGGTCAGACCATGCTCGCGCGCGCCACGCTCCAGCACGCCGTGCGCCTGCAGCCCTCCAACCCGGAAACCTGGTTGCGCCTCGGGGAGTATGACCTGGCCAGCGAGCGATCGGGTGTCACGATCGCCGCCGCCGAAGGTGGTGCTCACGCGGTGGTGACCGAGCTCGGCGCCGCCATCTTCCTGAACCCCGAGTCGATCGCCCCGGAAGCCGTCGCGGACGGCAATCCCGAAGCGATCAGGATCCAGAACGACTACGTGGAAGCGCTGCAGGTGTCCGCCCGTTAGAAGCGCGACCGTCGCGCCGAGACGAGCAGCACGCGGCGGGCACCGGGCAGCCCCCCGGCCCCGCTGACGTGGATGTCCTCGAAGCCGAAGTCCTCGAGCAGGCGCGCGAGCGTGCGGCGTGTGTAGAAGCGCAGGTGATCGGAGCGAGGATCGAAGTGGGCGTCGAAGGAGCGCTGAGACGACGCCAGCATCAGCATCGACAGCCGTCCATGGGCGGGGGTGCTCAGCAACAGGCTGCCCCCGGAGCGCAGGACCCGCCGCACCTCCGAGAGCCAGCCCGCGGTGTCGGCGACGTGCTCGATCGTCTCGCCCGCCCACACGACGTCGAAGCTCGCATCGGCCAGCGGCCAGGGCCCGCAGACTCCTATCACCCGCAGATCCAGGTTCAGCTCCGGGTGCCTTGCCCGCGCTCGACGCAGCGGCTCCTCGGCCACGTCGACCCCGACGACGAGGAAGCCCGCGCGCGCGAGCTCGGCTGTGAAGCGACCTTCGCCGCAGCCTACGTCCAGCACGCGCCCCGGGGTTCGGCCCGGGGTGAGGCCCGCTCGGGCGTGCTCCAGCAGGAACGTCAGCCGCAGCTTCAAATCGGTTGGATCGACTCCTTCGGGCAGCGCCTCCCACAGGCTCTCGTGGTAGTCGCTCACGGACACCGTCCGAGCAAGGCTCCACGCCGCGGAGGTCGGATCGGAAGATCGCGCAAGTTGGCGGTCATTTCTCCACAAAGCTCCTCGAACCGACTATCTTGCGCTGGTGCCCACACAGGCCGAGGTAGAGACGAGCGGCGGCCGGTGAGAGTTGCCTTTGACAGCCGCCCTGTCACGGATCCCCGCGGGGTTGGACGCTACTCCCGCTGTCTGCTCAAGGCCCTTCGCGAAACGGCCGGCGCGCATGTGGAGATCCTAGAAACCCATCGGCCCCGGCACGCCGACATGTTCCACGCGCCCTGGATGGAGGGCGCGATGCTCCACAGCCCGTGCCCGATGGTCGTCACGCTGCACGACCTCACGGCGCTGAAGCGTCGCAGCGAGCACCTGCGCACGAGCGTGCGCCCGCGCCTGCGCCAGTTAGCGGTGCAGCGGGCCGAGCGGGTGATCGTCCCTACGGCGGCGCTCGCGCGCGACGCGTTCGCGCGCCTTGGGCTCGAGCGTGAGCGCGTGGTCGTGATCCCCGAGGCGCCCGACACGATCATGTACCCGCGCACGCCGGCGCAGATAGCCGAGGCGCGGGCGCGCTTCGCCCTTCCCGAGCGCTATCTGCTGTGGGTCGGCGGCCTGCAGCATCCGGATCCCGGCAAGCACATCGTGGAGCTGGCCGCCACCCGGCGCGAGCTGCCGCTGGTGCTCGTCGGCCCCACCCGCCCATGGGCGCACGAGCTGCCCAATGTCACCCTCACCGGGTACGTCCCCGATGAGGACCTTGCGGCGATCTATAGCGGCGCGCACGCGCTGGTGCTGTCCTCCGAAGACGAGGGCTTCGGCCTGCCGGCAGTCGAGGCGCTGGCCTGCGGCACGCCGGTCGTCGCGTGCGAGGTGCCGGCGCTGAGAGAGGTGCTGGACGAGCGGGCCACGTTCGTTGAGAGCTGCGACCTGATCGCGCTGCTGGCCGCGGCCGAGGCGGTCAAACGGCCCGCTCCGCCGCCCCCGCCATGGACCTGGCAGGATGCCGCGCGCGCCACCTGGCGCGTCTACGAGCAGGCCGCCGCGCTGCTGGACGGGCCGCGCACAGCCATTCGCAGCCTGCGCCGGGTCTCGGTGGCGGGGACCGAGCGCGCCCTGACGGACTCGCAGTAGGTCAGTAGGCGCCGCGCTGGGACAGCACGGCGGGGATCGTCTTCAGCAGGATCGTCAGGTCGAGCGCGAGCGACCAATGCTCCAGGTAGATGAAGTCGAGGTTCACGAGATCGTCGAAGTCGAGCTCCGAGCGGCCTGAGACCTGCCACAGCCCGGTGATCCCGGGCAGCACGAGATAGCGCTTGCGGTGCCAGTCCTCGAGCATCTCGTAATCGCGCTGGGGCAGGGGCCGTGGCCCGACGAGTGACATATCGCCGCGGAGCACGTTGACGAGCTGGGGCAGCTCATCCAGCGAGAAGCGGCGCAGCATCCGCCCGACCTTGGTCAGCCGCGGATCCTCGCGGATCTTGAACAGCGCCCCGGAGGCCTCGTTGAGCTGTTCCAGGTCGTCCTGCTGTTCCTCCGCGTCGGTGTGCATGGTGCGGAACTTCAGGCAGTCGAACGGCCGCTGCCCGATCCCCCGGCGTGTCGAGCGGAACACGACCGGCCCGCGTGAGGTCACGCGCACCGCGATCACGATCGCCAACAGCAGCGGGCTGAGGAGCACCAGCAGCAGCGTCGCGCCGATCAGGTCGAAGGTGCGCTTGAGCGCGAAGTCGACGCCCTCGAACACGGGCGGTCCAAGCTCGAACAGCGGCACCGACTGCCCCGGCACGAACTCGGCACGGTGAATCAGGATCTCCATCGTGGAGGGGGCGAGCCGCACGCGCACGCCACGCTGATGGCACTGGTCCACCAGCTCCACTGCCTCGACCTGCGGGAAGTCGGGGTCGGCGATGATCACCTCGTCGATCCGCTCAGAGCCGAGGAGCTGCTCCAGGTCTCCCAGCGACCCCAGCGAGCGCAGGCCGTTGGCGGGCAGCGCTGTGGGTGACAGGAACCCGACGACCTCGATCGGCGAGTGCTGGGCATCGCCGAGCGCATGGGCGACATCGCGAATGTGCTTGCCCGTGCCCACCAGCACCGCCCGGCGTCGATACCCGGCGGCTCTGAGCATCACGCCGGTCGCCCGCTCATAGCCCGCGCGCAGCAACGAGACGTACAGCAGCGCGAACGCGAGCGAGCCGTAGAACAGGTAGTAACTCGAGAAGTGTTCGCCGCTGATCACCGCGAACAGCAGGGCGACGAAGGCGACCTGGAAGAGGGAGGCAACGATGCGCGACAGGCCAGGGCGCTGGGCACGGTCGGCATACAGGCCCGAACGGGCGAACAGGAGTGCGGTCAGCAGGTAGGCGAAGGCCAGGAACTGCTTGGTGCCGTGCATGGCATCGGCCGGAGTGACGTGGCCGTGGAGCGCTTCCTTGAGGATCAGCGCGGTGAAGATGGCCAGCGACACGCCCACGAAGTCCAGCGCCAGCAGCGAGACGACGCGGGCCACCCGGCGGGCGGTGGCCATGCGCAACAGGAACGACAGGGCGGGCGGGCGCTTGCGGCGCATGTCGTGATCGGAGGGAACCTTTCGCGCCGTGACCTCCGACATCACCGATCGCTCGGGCATCGATCGCCAAAGCTCGCTCCCTTCCCCGAGCCTGGACGGACGGGATGAGGCCGGCTCAGACGGCGAGCGCGGAGCGGGCGGAGCGGACGTGGGGGTGAAACGCGATCCCATCTCGCTACTCACAACGCCTCAGACTCGCATATGTAGCGGTCGTGCCACCCGCCCGAGCGAACATCCCCCCGTCTCCCACTACCCCCAATCCACGCAAAGGATGCCTCTGGGGGACAGCTCGCGATCACGATTGCTGCGAGCGGACTCAGCCGATCAGGACCTTCGCGCCCACATCGCCCTCGAGCTTGCGGATGTCGGGAAAGAACTCCCGCGACCAGAGGACGGGATTGCCGCGTTTGCCGTCACGCGTTGCCACACAGATGGATCGCTCTTCTTCCGGATCGAAGGCGGCGATCAGCCGGTCGATTGTGTGGGGTGTCACACCGGGCATGTCGCCCAGCAGCACGACGGCGCCGTCGCAATCGTCCGGAACCGCGTTGATCCCCGAAATGAGCGAGGTGCTCAGACCCTTTCGGTAGTCGAGGTTTCTGACCATCG
>Ga0209248_10000467_pt1 | contig 12826 bp, 9 predicted proteins | sample BogFormECP04_OM1_FD_188241 | JGI IMG/M metagenome (GOLD analysis project Ga0209248, IMG submission 188241) | Bog forest soil microbial communities from Calvert Island, British Columbia, Canada - ECP04_OM1 (SPAdes) (version 2) | ecosystem: Environmental > Aquatic > Freshwater > Wetlands > Bog ... | reverse complement strand
AGGCTTGATGGCGACCTCTATGAATCCACGATACAAGCGCTCGATGCGCTCTACCCGCGACTGTCCCCCGGGGGTTTCTGCATCATTGATGACTACCACAACCTTATGCCGTGTCGGCAAGCTGTCACCGACTACCGCGCGAAACATGGAGTATCCGCGGAGATCGTTGACATAGACCGGAGTGGTGTGCTGTGGCGCAAGTAATAAAGACCATTGGGACGCTCTTCGCCGTCGACCGCATTTGCCCTCATCGGCACCGGGATTCGCCCATGCTGAAAGTGATATCGGTGCAGCCTTTATCATGGCGCTCGACCATTACTCATCACCGCCTCCAACGGCGGCACGGCACTGATTGCCGGCACCCATGCTGTACGGCCGGCCACGTCTATCTCGATACCGTTAGCCGATAAAGGTCTTACGGCCGGATCGATGGCGGCTGATGGCACCTTCGCTGGTCGAGCAGCTCGCCCAGCTGGCCCGTCGGCATCCACTGCCCCGTAGAGAGAACCATCCCCGCCGATGAGATGGGTATCGCTGATGTGTAAGAGAACGTAATCCGCCCGCGCGGATACTCCGCGGCCCTAAGTCTGTGCGACGAGGTGCCACTTGGCCCAAACTTCTGGATTTCAGGTCGGTAGCGCGGGTATCGGGTTATGCTGCCGGGCGGCTGAGCCGGGGACGCGGGGCTCCCGCTTACATTTCGCAAAACGCGCACGGGAAGTGAGAGGCTAGAATCCGCGATGAAATTGTGCTGACAAGCACGCGCAGAGCAACGGCCAAGCAACACGCGCGAGTGCGGGGAGCACTCGGCCCCCGGTAGTTGCCGTGGGACCTGTCGAGCCCCAGCGCCGGCGACCAGATGCGTTGACTTTAGGTTGTGGCCCTGCAGTTCGAAGTGAGGGCGCCGTTAACGGCACCCATCGTGTTCTACTACAGCACGATCTGGTACATGCGTGTGATCGCTTGGCTCGAAAGGCAATTCGGGCTGCCCGCCGATCCATTCGAGCAGTGCATGCAGACCGTCCTCGAGCGCCCACTTCGGACGCCAGTCGAGCTGGTTCTTCGCCGGCTCGATGTTGCAACTCGCGTAGGCGCGCACGTCACCGTCGCGGAATTTCGGTACCACGATCGGTTCCGGGGCCTGGCAGAGGGCGGCGATCGTGCAAGCCAACTCATGGATGGTGGTCGCGATGCCCGACCCGATGTCAAGGCAGCGTGGCTCGGTCGCGGGCCGTTGCACCGCGGCGAACACCGCGTCGACGACATCATCGATAAAGACGAAATCGCGCACGATGCGACCGTCCTCGTAGACCTCCGACGGGCGTTGCGCGCGCGCCAAACGCGCGAAGAGAGCGACTATCCCGGTGTACGGATTGGTCAGCGACTGGCCCGGCCCGTAGACATTCTGCAGACGCAGCACACTGAGATTGGTGTCATGCGCGGCCGCCCAGGCCGCCAACATGTGCTCCTGCGCGAGCTTGGTCGCGGCGTAAATGTTGGTAGGCCGGGGCTCCGTCTGGCCTGCGCAGCTCCGAAGCGGCACCGCAGGTTCGCCCGTGGGCCCCCGGGGATCCCAGATACCAGCCAGCAGCTGAGCGTGGCTGCGCGGCCGCGGATAGAAGACCTCTTTGCCGCACTGCCAGGCGCCCTCGCCGTAGACGGCCCTTGACGACGCCAAGACGAGCTGGTCGGGCACCAGCGCCGAGCGGCTCAGGGCGTCAAGAAGCTGGGCGGTGCCCACCACGTTTACCGAGCCGTGGCGCGTCGCCTCGGTGAGCGACTGTCCCGTTCCCGTCTCGGCCGCCAAATGGACGATCTGGGAAGGTTGGAACAACCGAAGCACAGCATCCCAATCAGGCCCATGGGTGACATCGCCGGTGAACAACCGCACCGATGGCGGCAGGTCGATCGCAAGCGGTCCGGCGTGCACCTGCGGGTGCAGGACGTCCATCACGGCGACGTCGTAACCGGCTTTGACCAAACGGCGCGCGAGCGCGGACCCAATAAATCCTGCCCCACCAGTGACGAGCACGGATGTTGACAAGAGCCGAGCCTCCGGTTCGTCTGTGCAGCAACTAGGTGACCGGCACGCGTTGCCCAGAGTGCGGTCCGGGCCGATCATATCCGGGACCCTCCCGGCATCACGATCACCCCCACCGTCGGCAAGAAAACCATTGTGCTGCCGCGGGCATATCAAGAATCGGCGTTTCGACTCGATGGCGTCGGCCGGGACTCAAACAGGTTTGCGGCAATTCGTAGGACCGCGTTCCTGTCCACATAGTTTGCCCCGTGCGCGGCCCCTCGGCGGCTCAGTGCCAGCTGTGTGCGCCCCGGCCTCAAGTAATGAAGACCTTGCGACGCTCTTCGTCGTCGCCGCACTCGCGCTCATCGGCGCCCGGCCCGAGCATGCGCCGGCATCCGCTCGTCGTGGACCCGGCACCCGCACCGCATGAGTCTTGCTCGCCTCTCCGAGCGACCCAGGTCAACTGCTAGCATCGCGCCCATGGCTGAAAGCGGCGCCTCAGTGCGGATCGGCATCCTGGGCGCTTCACGCTTCGCACCGATGATCCTCATCAAACCGGCAAAGGGAAACGCCGAGGTCGTGGTGGCCGCGGTGGCGTCACGCGATGTGTCGCATGCTCGAGCGTTTGCCGCCAAACACGGCATCGCCCGGGTGCACGACAGTTACGAGGCGCTGATCGCCGATCCAGAACTGGATGCTGTCTACATTGTGCTGCCGAACAACTTGCACGGCAGGTGGACCGGGGCTGCGCTTGCCGCGGGCAAGCACGTGCTGTGCGAAAAGCCGTTCACCGCCAATGCCGCCGAGGCCCGCGAGATCGCCGAACTGGCCGCCAAGTCCGACCGGGTTGTGATGGAGGCATTCCAATACCGCTACCATCCGTTGACTTTGCGCGTTGAGCAAATCGTTGCCTCGGGGGAGCTGGGCAAACTGGAGCGGGTGGAGGCCTCCGTGTGTGTATTACTGCCGAAGCGCTCCAACGGCAACATCTACAACTACTCCCTGGCCGGCGGCGCGACAATGGACGCCGGAAGCTATACGGTCGACGTGGTCCGCACGTTCGGCGGTTCGACCCCGGAAGTCGTTTCGGCACAGGCGAAACTGAGCGATCCTCAGGTGGACCGGGCCATGACGGCCGAGTTGCGCTTTGCAAGCGGGCACACAGGCCGGGTCCGCTGCGCGGTGTGGTCGTCGGATCTGTTTCGGTCGAGCGCCAAGGTAATTGGCGACCGCGGCGAGCTGCGTTGGCTCAGTCCAGCGGCACCTCACATGTTCCGTCGGCTCTCGGTCCGATCGGCCGAAGGAAAGCGCGTGGAGCGCTTCCCGCGGGGCGCCTCCTACGCGTATCAGCTTGACGCTTTCGCCGCGGCGGTGTTGCGCGGCGAGCCGGTGAAGACAACCCCAGAAGACGCGATCGAGAACATGACCGTCATCGATGCGATCTATCGCGCTGCCGGCCTCCCGCTCCGCAAGCCGGACTGAACGCTAACCCGTTCGCCCAGTTGGCACCTCGGATAACACGCAGCATGCCGCGTCGATACATGGGTGGAGGGGATCGGTCGGATCAGGTGGCGAAATGTACCTGGTTCACGTGCGCGGCCACCCGCAAGGCGTTGGCCGCGATCGTTAAACTGGGGTTCACACCGGCGCTGGACGGGAAGAACGAGCCGTCCACCACGTAGAGATTGTCCACTTCGTGCGCCCGGTTTTGCGGGTCCAGCACACTGGTTTTGGGATCGGTACCGAAGCGGCAGGTGCCGCAGCCGTGGGCGACGGCCTCGTTGTCTTCGGCGCCCCGCAGGGTGATTTTGCGAAACGGCTTCAACACTTCTTTCAACTGCCGCAAAAACGCCGCGCGGCGCTCGATCTCACTGGCGTGCAGACGATACTGAACTCGCAGTCGCTGGCGGCCGTCCACGCTGGGCCGATCGGATGGCAGGACGCGGTTGTCCAGATAGGGCAGGTCTTCCATGATGGCGGCCAGCACCAGTCCGCCGTTGAAGAACCGCTGGTAGACCCGGCGCACCGCCGGGCTCATCAGGCGCAGCGCCTTCGCCCGCCAGCCGGGGCGGTTGGTCAGCCACTCCAGGGGCGGCATCGCGCCGAATGACTGCACGGTGCCGTATTTCTGCCCCTCCCAGAAATAAAAATCGTTGAGCCCGATCTCCTTGTTTTGGGCCGTGAACTTGCAGTCGGGTTGCGGCCAGATCTCGATCACATCAACCAGATGACGCATCAGGTTGCGCCCCACCCAGTCCGAGCCGTTGGCCAATCCGCGCGGCCAATCGCCCGAACGGGAATTGAGCAACAGCACCGGGGTGACCAGCGCACCGGCGGCCAGCACCACCACCTTGGCCTTCAAAGCCAGCATGCCGGAGCGATTCTCGCAGATCACTTGCCGGACCTGGGTACCGTCTGCGTCCAGGCGCACGGCCCGACATTCCGCCAGCAGGTGGGCGCCATGCTCGGCAACGGCCGGCAGCAGGCAATTGCGGGCGGCGTCGTTTTTGCACGGCTGGTGGCACAGATAGCTCTGACAGGTGGGACAACCATCGGTGTAATCACAGGCCATCGGCAGGTGGTAGGGATGCAATCCGCGACCTGCCAGATAGTCGACCAGCGGCTGGTTGTCTGCCGAAAACGGCGGCGCCGGAGGCAGACCGGTGTCGGCCGCCTCCGGCCGCAGGGGATCGGGCTGGCCGCGAACCCCCAGTAGCTTCTCGGCCTCCGCGTACCAGGGGCGCATCTGGTCGTAGGTGACCGGCCAGGCATCCGGCACGGTGGAATCGCCGGGGTCGCGAAAGTTTTGCCGGGGGGTGAAATCGCGAGCGAAAAATCGCTCGCAGACCATGCCGTAGAGGGCCGACGACCCTCCCGTCCCGCTGCCGATGAACGGCACAAACCGCCGCGAGAAGCGCCCGCTGATGTCTTCGATCTCGTCGGTTGAGCGTCCGGCCCGGGCCAAGGCATCGTAGTATGCCTCAGCGGAACGGCCCGCCCGCGGCTCGGCGAGTTCCGGCATCGAAGAGCGAATCGTCCCCGGCACCCCGGGCAGTGTCGAGCGCCCCTTCTCGACGAACAGCACCCTGCGGCCTGACCGGGCCAGCCAGTAGCCCAGCGTCCCGCCCCCCATGCCGGTGCCCACGACAATCACGTCCCACACAACGTGTTCCGCCTCGCGCGCGTTCAGCTCGCCGTCAGCCAAAATCGAGTTCCTCAGCAGATGATGGCCCAAAGCTTTGCCCGGTTTGGGCGAATCCCGAACGTACCATCCGCTACAACGGACAGACCGGTGGGAATTCCCCGCCCCGGCCACGGCCGACATTCAACATACGAGTAATAATGACCGATGCCCCTGACGTTGCCTAGGCGCACGACAACTGAAAGGCCAGGATCCGCGATGAAATTTGTGCTGGCATGCTGTGGAATGCGTGGCGATATCGAGCCCTTCGCCGCTGTCGGCCGTGAGCTGCTGCGCCGCGGGCACGACGTGCACATGGCGGTCCCGCCCAACCTGGTGAGCTTCGCCGAGTCCGCTGGGCTTCCGGCGGTCGGCTACGGACTGGACTGGTCGGTCGTTATGGAAGTTTCGAACAACTTCTGGAGTTTCGTTTTCCGCAACTTCTGGAGGCCCCAGGATGTGGTCAGGTTCGTCCGCGAAACTTGGGAGCTCGGTGCCCGGTGCTGGGGGGAGATGAGCACGACGCTGACGTCGCTGGCGGACGGGGCCGACCTGGTATTCACCGGCCAGAGTTTCGAGCCGGTCGCTGCCAACGTCGCGGAGTATCACAACATTCCGTTGGCCACGCTGCATTACGTCCCAATACGGGTCAACGGCCAGCTCCTGCCATTCCTGCCAGCGCCGCTGGCCCGCTCCGCAATCACGGTGAACGACTGGCTGTTTCGGTGCCTGACGAAGAAGATCGAGGACGCGCAGCGCCGTGAACTGGGCCTGCCGAAGGCAACAGGCCCCTTCCCGCGACGGATCACCGAACGCGGATCACTGGAAATCCAGGCCTACGACGAGGTGTGCTTCCCCGGGCTGGCAGCCGAATGGGCGAAATGGAATGGCCAGCGGCCCTTTGTTGGCCCGCTGACGATGGAGTTGCAAACAGATGCCGATGACGAGGTCGCGTCGTGGATTGCCGCGGGAACACCGCCCATCTATTTCGGGTTTGGCAGCATATCGGTCGAATCTCCCGCCGACACGCTCGCCATGATCGGCGCGGCCTGCGCGCAGTTAGGCGAGCGGGCGTTGGTTTGCTCCGGCGCGATCCCGTCTGTGACGACCGGCGGGACTGACTTCAGCCACGTCCCCCATTTCGACCACGTCAAGGTTGTGGGCGCGATAAATTTCGCGACGACCTTTCCCGCCTGCCGCGCGGTCGTGCACCACGGTGGTTCGGGCACCACGGCCGCAGGCCTGCGCGCCGGGGTCCCCACGCTAATCCTCCAACAGCTTGCGGGCGATCAGCCGTTCTGGGCAGCTATGGTCAAACGACTGAAGGTGGGCACCGCCCGGCGCCTTTCAACCACTACCCGGGAATCGCTGGTCGCAGACCTCCGCACCATCCTCGCCCCGCAATATGTCACCCGGGCCCGCGAGGTCGCCACCCGGATGACCAAACCCGCCGAAAACGTTGCGGCCGCCGCCGATCTTGTGGAAAATTTCGCCCGCCTGCGGCGTGTTGGCTGATCGGCGAAGGCGGGCCGTCGGGGTGATCGGCCCCGTGCTCCGATACCAGTCGCCGCCGCAGCCGAAGCCAATGGCCGAACGCCCAGCCGACAGCCGAAGAACCAGACATAATTGCCGATACCCCGGACGTCGCCCGCGCACGAGCACTGAAAGGCCAGGATCCGCGATGAAATTTGTGCTGGCCTGCTATGGAGTGCGTGGCGATGTCGATCCCGGCGTCGTTGTCGGCCGTGAGCTGCTGCGCCGAGGGCATGACGTGCGCATGGCCATCTCGCCCAACCTGGTTGGCTTCGCCGAGTCCGCTGGGCTTACGGCGGTCGCCTACGGGCTGGATCCGCAGGCCCTGGTGGACGCGCAGCGCAACTACTTCACGTGTTTCTTCCGCAGCCCCTGGAGGATCCAGGAGCTGAACAGGTTGGCGCGCAAATCTCGGGAGTTCGCTACCGAAAGCTGGGCGGAGATGAGCACGACCCTGACGTCGCTGGCCGACGGGGCCGACCTGCTAATCTCCGGCCCGCAGTTCGAGCAGCCCGTCGCCAACGTCGCGGAGTATTACGAAATTCCATTTGCCGCGCTGCATTTCTTCCCGGTGCGGGCCCACGGACAGCTCCTGTCATTCCTGCCGGCGCCGTTGATCCGCTCCGTCATGACGGTGAACGACTGGCTCAATTGGCGCGGGTTTAAAAAGGGCGAGGACGCGCAGCGCCGTGACCTGGGCCTACCGAAGGCCACTGGCCCCGCGGCGCGACGGATCACCGAACGCGGATCACTGGAGATCCAGGCCTACGACGAGCTGTGCTTTCCCGGGCTGGCGGCCGAATGGGCGAAATGGAACGGCCAACGGCCCTTTGTCGGTGCGCTGACGATGGAGTCGCCAACAGATTCCGATGAGGAGGTGTTGTCGTGGATTGCCGCGGGCACACCGCCGATTTACTTCGGGTTCGGCAGCATATCGGTCGAATCTGCCGCCGACATGCTCGCCATGATCGGCGGGGCGTGCGCGCAGTTAGGCGAGCGGGCGTTGGTTTGCGCCGCCGGGACTGATTTCAGCCACGTCCCCCATTTCGAGCACGTCAAGGTGGTGGGCGCGATGAATTTCGCGGCGATCTTTCCGGCCTGCCGCGCGGTGGTGCACCACGGTGGCGGGGGCACCACGGCAACGGGCCTGCGCGCCGGGGTCCCCACGTTGGCCCTCTGGACGTTGCCCGATCAGCCGCTCTGGGGAGCTGCGGTCAAACGGCTGAAGGTGGGCACCGCCCGGCGCTTTTCCACCACTACCGAGAAATCGTTGGTCGCCGACCTGCGCACTATCTTGGCCCCGCAATACGCCACCCGGGCCCGCGAGATCGCCACCCGGATGACCAAATCCACTGAAAGCGTTGCGACCGCCGCTGATCTTTTGGAAACTTTCGCCCGCCTGCGGCGTGTTGGCTGATCGGTGCCGTCTATGCGGATCGACTCGCCTGAGCGTCGCGGACCTCGTCCTGGTACCAGCGGGCTCGTTTCCCATCCCGACCAGCGGCAAGATCCCACCATCGGCGTGCGTCGGGCAGTACCGACAAGACCAGTTCGTCCGGTTGAGTGGCTAAGGATCACCTGAGATGAGCGCGAACCCTAAGGTCGGTGGCGCCAATCAAATCGTCAATCGCTGGCCAAAGCGGCGACGGACGCCGAGCGTCAAACTCGGACAGGAATTCGATCCGCGAAGCAACGCACTGAACGCGTGGCGGTTAACGCTGGCGACGGGGGTTATCCTGTGCCATTCCTGGCCACTCACGGGTCGTCGCGTGTCGTTCGCGCCAGCTCACCAGCTTCTTAGAGACGTATGGGTCGACGGGTTCTTTGCAATCTCAGGATTTCTCATCACGGCCAGTTGGCTCAGCAACCCGCGGCTCCGCAACTACTTCGGCGCTCGGGCTCTCCGCATCCTCCCCGGGTTGTGGGTCTGCCTGATCATCACCGCGTTTGTCATCGCCCCGATCGGTGTGGCGATTCAGGGCGGCCCGGCCGCCAAGCTGCTGCTGTCCCGCGCGCCGATCGAGTATGTCCTAAAAAACAGCGCAGTGGCGATGCTTCAGCCCGATGTCGGCGGAACACCGAGCGGGGTCCCATATCCGCACGCGTGGGACGGTTCACTCTGGACCCTCCTGCCGGAGGTGTTCTGCTACATCACTGTTGCTCTTCTCGGCGTAGCCGGACTTCTGAGTCGGCGCTGGCTTATTCCTGCGGCGTTGGCACTTGTGCTGGTCTGGTCGGCGCTACTGCCCCCGTGGAGTGTCTTTGCTGATGCAGTAGAAGCGCAGCAACCCATCGACCCTGCGACTGTCCCGCTGGTCCTGGGGGCAGTCGCCGCACGTTTTGCTGTCGTGTTTCTGACTGGAGCGCTCCTGTATCAGTTCCGAAACGTGATTCCCGCTCGATGGTCACTCGTCGCGGTGAGCGTGGTCATCGTCCTAGCGGCGAGCCTGCTGCCTAATTACCGCCTGATTGGCGCCATTCCGCTGGCTTACGCCATCATCGTTTCGGGTGTCCTCATCCACAACAAGCGCTTGAGACTACGGACGGATCTGTCCTATGGCGTGTACATTTACGCTTTTCCGATTCAGCAGTTGCTGGTCATCTGTGGGCTTGGCATTATGAACCCGATTGTGTTCGCGATCATTGCAGCCATCGCCACCCTGCCGCTAGCCGCGCTGAGCTGGTTTCTGGTCGAGAAGCCTTCATTGTCTCTAAAATCTCGTCTCAAACGGAGAAGCATTGCCCCGGCCGGGGAACAGCGCGTGAAAGGTTAGGATCTGCGATGCCTGAAGGCGTGTTTGGACGTAGCGACGCTGAGATCGATCTCTTGGTGCGTGGCATGCGGTCGGGGATCGCAGTTGTGGGCTTCGGGTATATCGGTACGGTGATTGGTGCCGTGCTGGCCGATCGCGGCTGGCCGGTGACGGGGATCGACGTGAGACAGAGCGTCGTCGACGAGATCAACCTGGGCAAGACCACCGTGCCTGAGCCGGGGCTTAACGAGCTCGTGTCCAACAACGTACGAGTCGGCCGGCTTCGCGCCACGACCGATTTCGGGGCCCTCACCGAAAATGACTTCATCATTGTGACCGTCGGTACGCCGCTTGGTCCGGACTACGAGCCAATCGTCGACGACATCAAGGCGGCGGCGCGGGCCGTGGGGGAACACCTGCGCAAAGGCCACCTCATCATCCTCAAGAGCACAGTGCCGCCCGACACCACCGAAAAGCTCTTTCAGCCGATCGTCGAAGAGACCTCAGGGCTGCGGGCCGGAGTCGACTTCGGGTTGGCGTTCTGCCCTGAACGGCTCGCCGAAGGCCAAGCCATCCGCGAGCTGATGTCGATCCCCATCGTCATCGGTGCTGTCGATGAGCGCAGCGCTCGCGCCTGCTCCACGCTGTGGCGACACGCCCTAGGAGTTGACTCCATTGTCGTCGACGATCCGCGGACCGCCGAGATGGTCAAGCTTGCCGACAACCTCTGGATCGACCTCAACGTTGCGCTTGCGAACGAACTGGCCAAGGTGTGCGACGGGCTCGGGATGGATGTCCTTCAAGTCATCGGCGCGGCCAACACGATGCCCAAGGTCAATCACAACGTGAACATCTTGATGCCGAGTATGGGCGTCGGTGGCTACTGCTTGACGAAGGATCCGTGGTTCGTCAACCATCTAGGACAGTCCCTCGGGTTGGACCTGGCGATTCCGCGGACCTCGAGGACTGTCAACGACACGATGCCTGCCTACACCTACGGGCTGCTCAAGCAGCTCCTCGCCGAGCAGGGCAAGGCAATCGAGACCAGCAGGATTGCGGTGTTGGGCATCGCGTTCAAGAACAACACCGGCGACTGCCGGCTTACGCCCACCAAGTACGTCGTCGAGTTGCTCGAGGCGTGCGGCTGCCAGCTGTCGATCCATGATCCCTGGGTGCACGGCGAGGAGGCCCTCACAGTGACGAAGATCCCCCTGACCGCAGACATCGAGTCAGCGGTGGAGGGTGCCGACGCCTTGGTGGTCCTCGCGGGCCATCGACAGTTCCACCAGATCCCGCTGGCCCAGCTCGCGGAGCTAGTGGCAGCTAAGTGCGTGTTCCTCGACGGACGGAACAGCTTCGACCCAGCGGCAGTGCGCGCCGCCGGTTTCGTCTACAAGGGCATTGGCCGATAAGTGGGCCGATAGGCGAACGCAAACCTCTATATAGAAAGGAAAGAGCATTCATGTCCGATGTCGTCGTGACGGGCGGCTACGGCTTCATCGGATCGCACTTGGTCTCCGCATTGCTGAGCCGCGGAGACTCCGTCACGGTTTTCGACTTCGCAAAGGACACCCGCGACAGCGCTATTGACTTCGACCGGCACCCGAACTTTCGGTTCGTGCAGGGCGATGTCACCGATCCGACAGCACTCGAAGCGGCCCTGACTCCCGGCGTCGATATGGTCTTCCACCTCGCCGCAGTCGTCGGTGTCAAAAACTATCTCAAAGATCCGCTTCGGGTTCTCGATGTCAACGTGACCGGCACTCGCAACGTCCTCGAGCTGAGCCATCGGCACGGAACACGCGTGGTGTTCGCCAGCACATCTGAGGTGTTTGGAAAAAACCCCAACCCACCGTTCGGCGAGGACGACGATCGCGTCCTCGGTTCGACAAGGACCGCGCGGTGGAGCTACAGCACCAGCAAGGCCATGGCCGAGCATCTCGTCTTCGCGATGCACACCGCCTACGGCCTGCCGGTGACGGTAGTTCGCTACTTCAACGTATACGGCCCGCGACAGAATCCGATATTCGTGATTTCGCAGACCATCCACCGGATCCTCAATGGCCGCAAGCCGTTGCTCTACGACTCGGGCGACCAGACACGGTGCTTCACCTACGTCGACGACGCCATCGCCGGCACCTTGCTCGCGTCCGACAGCAAGGCGGCGATCGGTGAAGCTTTCAACATCGGGAGCATGACCGAGACGACCGTGCGTGACGTTGTCGCTCTGGCGATCAAGATCGCGAATGTCGGCTCGGTGTCTGGCACCGAAGCTATTGACACTGCAGCGCGCTACGGGGGTCGCTATGAGGACATCCCTCGTCGTATCCCCGACTCGACCAAGGCACAGCGGGAGCTGGGATGGCGCCTCCAGGTCGACGTCGAGGAAGGAATCCGCCGCACCATCGAGTGGGCACGGGCCAACCCGTGGTACCTCAAAGGACCCGCAGGGGACCAGCCGTAAGACAGCCGATGAGCCTGGGACCGGGTTGTGCCACTACGCAACCGCGCAGCACGACCACGATGGACGAGCAGGCCAAGGTCAATCCGCGGTCAGCGGGATAAACGAGACCTGTTGCGTCGCAACCTCAGTGCGGCCGCACCCAACCAGAAGCGGTGCGGCGACATCACCGAATTCCCCACCGATGAGGGCAAGCTGCACTTGGCCTAGGTGCCTGGACCTGTGCGAGCGGTGTTTGCTGGCTGCCCGATGTCGGATCACCCGGACGCCAAGCTGGCGTACTTTCCGCGGTGGGCTGGCGGTGTTGTGCCGGGCAATTTACCGATGGGGACGTGGCGGGACTTCTCGACGCCCTGCGGTGCGCGCCGTTCGCGCGGCACCATTTGCCGGACCTCGTTGAGGGTTGGAGCTGCCGGGAATCGAATCCGTCTATTTTGGCCCAAAATTCCTGCTGACTAGCACAAGCACATCGGTGTAAATAACCGAACACTCTGGCGATCTGATCTTGGAAAACTCCGAAACACGCCGTCAAGGGAAGTCTAGACTCAGCGCCGGGAGTACGGGCATGCGAGACAGGAGCGGTTTTGACCGTGACCGATCACGACGTCCGATCTCTGTACCTCGACCTGATCCGACGCAACCTCACCAGATACGGGATGCACGAGCGAATGCCCGCGTGGTGGCCACTGCGGCGACGCCTCTCACTCAAATACAACAACATCCTCTACCCCATGTTCATGCGTATAAGCCCGTTCGGTCCGCGCAAGCGCGACTTGGGCCTGGACTGGCCGGCGGAGGCCGAGACGATGATTGGAATGCAGAGACTCACCAGCCTGCAGCATTGCGTTGAGACGGTACTGGCCGACGACATCCCC
>Ga0209248_10000466_pt1 | contig 12837 bp, 12 predicted proteins | sample BogFormECP04_OM1_FD_188241 | JGI IMG/M metagenome (GOLD analysis project Ga0209248, IMG submission 188241) | Bog forest soil microbial communities from Calvert Island, British Columbia, Canada - ECP04_OM1 (SPAdes) (version 2) | ecosystem: Environmental > Aquatic > Freshwater > Wetlands > Bog ... | reverse complement strand
CTCGGCGAACAGTGTCGAGACGTTGGTCAGCAGCTTGAACGACTCGAGGATGTTGCGGGCCATCATCGGGATGTAGACGTTGAGTTCGAACGCGCCCGACAGCCCGCCGACGGCGACGGCGGCGTCGTTGCCGATGACCTGAGCCGCGACCTGGGTAACCGCCTCACACAGAACGGGATTCACTTTGCCCGGCATGATCGAGCTGCCCGGCTGCAGATCCGGCAGGTGGATCTCGGCCAGGCCGGTCAGCGGACCCGATCCCATCCAGCGGACATCGTTGGCGATCTTGGTCAACGACACCGCGATGGTGCGCAGCGCGCCGGACGCTTCGACCAGCCCGTCGCGGGCCGCCTGAGCTTCGAAAGAGTTGACCGCCGTGCGTAATTCGGTCAACCCGGTGTCTTTCACCAGCACCTGCACAACCTTGGCGCCGAAGCCGTCGGGAGCGTTGAGGCCGGTGCCCACCGCGGTGCCACCGATCGCCAGCTCACCCAGCCGGGGCAGCGTCGCGCGGACCCGCTCGATGCCGGCCTCGATCTGGCGGGCGTAGCCGGAAAACTCCTGGCCGAGGGTTACCGGGACGGCGTCCATCAGATGTGTGCGGCCCGACTTCACCACCGTGTGCCACTCGTGGGCCTTGGCGGCCAGCGCGTCGTGCAGCACCTGCAGTGCCGGGATGAGATGGCGCACAGCGGCTTCGGTGGCCGCGATGTGGGTCGCGGTCGGAAAGGTGTCGTTGGACGACTGCGACATGTTGACGTCGTCGTTGGGATGCACGGTCACACCGTTGGCGCCGGCGATGCTCGAGATCACCTCGTTGGTGTTCATGTTGGAACTGGTGCCCGACCCGGTTTGGAAGACGTCGATCGGGAACTGGTCGTCGTGCTTACCGTCGGCGATTTCGGCGGCGGCGGCGATGATCGCGTCGGCCTTGTCCGCGGCCAGCAGTCCGAGGTCCTTGTTCACTTGCGCGCAGGCGCCTTTCAGCAGACCCAACGCGCGTATCTGGGTGGGCTCGAGTCCCCGTCCGGAGATCGGGAAGTTCTCCACCGCGCGCTGAGTCTGCGCGCGCCACAACGCTTTTGCCGGCACCCGGACTTCGCCCATGGTGTCGTGTTCGATCCGGTATTCGGTATCGTTCTCGGCGGTGTGAGCGCCCATGGATTGGGTCCTTCTGTTGGTGGTTACGGCAGGGGATATGCGGCGCTGCTGTCGCCGGTGAAGTCGATGGCCGAGTATTCGTTGAGTTTGGACAGCCGGTGATAGGCCTCGACCATGCGCACGGTGCCGGACTTGGAGCGCATCACGATCGACTGGGTGGTGCACCCGCCGGGCTGATAGCGCACACCCTTGAGCAGGTCACCGTCGGTGACGCCGGTGGCGCAGAAGAAGACGTTCTCGCCAGAAACCAGGTCCTCGGTGGTCAGCACCTTGTCCAGGTCATAGCCGGCGTCGAGTGCCTTCTGCCGTTCGGCGTCGTCCTTGGGTGCGAGCTGCGCCTGGATCTCCCCGCCCATGCAGCGGATCGCCGCCGCGGTGATGATGCCCTCCGGGGTGCCGCCGATACCGGCCAGCATGTCGGTGCCGGAGCCAGGCCGGCACGCGGATATGGCGCCGGCCACGTCGCCGTCGGTGATCAACCGGATTCGTGCGCCGGTGGCGCGGACGTCCTCGATCAGTTGAGCGTGCCGCGGCCGGTCCAGGATGCACACCGTCATGTCGGGTATCGACAAGCCCTTGACCTTGGCGACGGCGCGGATGTTGTCGGCGATCGGCGCGGTGATATCCAGCACGTGAGCGGCATCGGGCCCGACGGCGATCTTGTTCATGTAGAACACCGCCGAGGGATCGAACATCGCGCCGCGATCGGCCACCGCGAGCACCGAGATCGCGTTGGGCATGCCCTTGCTCATCAGCGTGGTGCCGTCGATCGGGTCGACAGCGAAGTCGCAGTCCGGGCCGTCGCCGTTGCCGACCTCCTCGCCGTTGTAGAGCATCGGCGCATGGTCTTTCTCACCCTCGCCGATCACGACCACGCCGCGCATCGACACCGAGTTCACCAGTTGGCGGATCGCATCGACGGCCGCGCCGTCGCCGCCTTCCTTGTCTCCGCGGCCCACCCAGCGCCCGGCCGCCATGGCACCGGCTTCGGTGACCCGTACCAGTTCCAAAGCAAGGTTGCGGTCGGGGGCTTCACGTCGGCGCTCGGCCTGGGGGGTCATGCGGAGATTGTCCCAGAAGCGGGTTGGCGCTCGGGAGCTGGGATACTCGTGATGTGACGACGCCGCCGCAGCCGCAGCCGACGGTCAAGCCGGCCAAGCCACGGCTGCTGCAGGACGGCCGGGATATGTTCTGGTCGATCGCGCCGCTGGTGGTGGCCTGCATCATCTTGGCGGGCATGGTCGGGATGTGCACGTTCGCCCCCGGCGGAACCGACCGCGGGCCGGTGCCGTCCTACGACGCGGCCAGCGCGCTGCGGGCCGACGCGCAGACGCTGGGATTCCCGGTCCGGATGCCGCGCCTGCCCGATGGCTGGCAACCCAACTCCGGCAGCCGCGGCGGCATCGGAGACGGTCGAACCGACTCGTCGACCGGGCAGCGGGTGCGCGCGGTCACCTCCACCGTCGGATACATCAGCCCCACCGGGATGTACCTGAGCCTGACCCAAAGCAACGCCGACGAGGACAAGCTGGTCGGCTCGATCCACGCTTCGATGTATCCGACCGGGACCGTCGACGTCGACGGCACCCGCTGGATCGTCTACCAGGGCGATGACGGTGTCGAGCCGGTGTGGACCACCCGGCTGAACAGTCCGGCCGGGCCGGCTCAGGTCGCGATCACGGGTGCCGGCGGTGTCGATCAGTTCCGTACGCTGGCGGCGGCCACTCAAACTCAGCCGCCGTTACCGGCGCACCGGTAGAAGGGATACATATGACCGCACCAGAAGCCGACCTCACCGGTTGGTCCGTGGCACCGTTCACCGGTGGCGGATACACCCATGACGTGTACCGCAAGGGCGAAGGACCTGGCGTGGTGCTGATCCCCGAGGTACCCGGCATCCATCCCGGTGTGCTGGCGCTGGGTAATCACCTGGTGGACAACGGGTTCACCGTGGCGATACCGTCGCTGTTCGGCGAGCCGGGGCGTCCGGTTACGGTCGGCTACACGCTTTCTTCTCTCCGACGTGTCTGTGTGGCAAGGGAATTCGCCGCGCTTGCTACCAACAAGCAGCGGCCCGTAGCGGTTTTCCTGCGCGCACTGGCCCGTGACCTCAACGCGTCGACACCGGGCAAAGGAGTCGGCGTGATCGGCCAGTGTTTCACCGGCGGCTTCGCGCTGGCCGCCGCGGTCGACGACAGCGTGCTGGCGCCGGTGCTCAGCCAGCCATCGACGCCGTTCCCGTTGACGCCGCGCCAGCGGCGCGACGCTGGACTCAGTGACGTGGAACTGAACGCGTTCAAAGACCGCGCCGCCAGCGAGGGCGTGTGCGCGATGGGCCTACGGTTCAGCAAGGACTTCATGTCGCCGGCCGAGCGGTTCGTGACGCTCAAAGAGCGGCTCGGCGACGCGTTCGAGGTGATCGAAATCAACTCGCGCCCGGGCAACGAGCACGGTTTCTCGCGTGCGGCGCACTCGGTGCTGACTCTGGAGGTCCGCGAGGTTGACGGCCACCCGGCCTACGAGGCACGCAAGCGCGTGGTCGAGTTCCTCACTCAGCGGCTGGCTGTGTCGTAGCCGATTTGCGGCGTGGCCTCCACCGCGTGACCCAACCGGGTTTCTCGTCCTCGTCGACGGGTTCTTCGAGCTCCACGCCCTTGTACACCGCGAGGTAGACGTCGATGGTGGTGACGATGACGATCATCAACACCGGGCCGATCACGATGCCCCACGGGCCGAACATGGCGATGCCCGCGAACACGGCCAGCAACATCAGCGCGGGATTGAGGCGGGCGTCCCGGGGCACCAGGATCGGGCGCAAAAAGTTGTCGAGGTTGGTGACAACGATGAGGTGCCAAAGGATTACGAAGACACCGCCGGGGATGTTGCCGTAGAAGATCATCCCGATGCCGAACGGAATGGTCACGATACCGCCGCCCAGCGGAATGATGGACAGCGCGGTCAACAGGATCGCGAAAATGAAGAAGCCGTGGTGGAATCCGGCGACATAGACGGATGCGGCTCCGGCCACTCCTTGACAGAGCGCGATGACGAACTGTCCGCTGACAGTGCCGCGCACCATCGAGCCCATCTTGCGCAGGTACAGATCGGTGACGTCGTCGCCGAGCGGATTGAGTTGGCGGATCAAGGTGAGAAGTTTCTCGCGGTTGGTCAGCAGCGCGACGAATACGTACAAGAAGATGACTGCTGAGGTGACCACGCCGAAGAGACTTCCGGCGGTGTCTTGCAGAAAGTGCAGGCTCCATTCACCGGCCTTCTGCGCGACGGTCACCATTGTTTTTCGCAGCGACTCGGCGGTGACGGTCATGTGCAGGAACGGCACCCGTGCCAAGACCTGATTGACGACGTGAAGACTCTTGTCGCCCAGCCCATTCAGACCGGTCCGCTGCACCCAGCCGGCGACGTGGGTCACCATCCGGGAGATCTGCACGATCGCCAACACCACCAGCAGTCCGATCGGCACGATGACGGCAGCCAGCGCCGCCAGCAGCGTGCAGGTGGCCGCCAGGCCGGTCTTCAGCCGACGATCGAACCAATTGAAAAGCGGCGTAAACAAATACGCACCGACCGCTGCGACCACGATGAGGACGAAGTAGTTGCGGAGGAAGTATCCAGCGAACAGGAGACTGATAATGGTGACGACCGCAAGGGCCCGTTTCTGGGTGAGGGTAAATTCCGTGTTCATCGCCGGGCCCTCCGCGTCGGTGTCGATGTGAACCCTACGGCGCCGCTAGACCAGGCGGGAGAATGCTTTAACAATTGGGCCCGACAGGCGCTGTCCCGTTGGTGTTCACCCAAACGTCAGGGACAAATCCAAGTTCGCGACCGGTGGCCTGCGAGCTAACTTTGTCCCAGTAGGAAGTAGTTTGTCTTGGCTGTCCTTTAGGGCCCGGCCCTTCAACCGGGTCGCCAACTGCGACACACTCAATGTAAATATCAGTGTGTAGGGGCAGGGTCGCCTTGACCGGCGCGGACAGTTTCGGCTCGGCGTACACATTTACGCCGGTCACACCGGCAGTCGGTTCCAGGATGTACGCAGGATAAAGCTGTTGGTTGCCAACGCGTTTATGGTTCGCCACTACGACAATTGCTGCAACGGTGACTAAAGCGATCGCAATCGCACTCGCAACGATCTTCGGGTGATATCGCCGCCCCCGAGGCCCGACCGGTGAGAGGAATAGCTGACGCCAGCGCTGGCCGACAGTGCCGTCCGTCGTTCCCGCACGGAATTCGCCGGTGTTCTTCGCCGGGCGGGGTGGATGCTCGGTCAGGTCGGCAGGGCGCTCACCGACGTGGTCGCTGCTGCGAACCGATGCCGTGTCTTCAACGAGATCCTTCAGACGGCTGATTGTCCGGTATACGTCCGCGTAGAGGTCGTCGCGACTGCCGAGCATTTCCAGGATGTCGTGTCCGCCTCGCCGCTCTTCCGGGTCGACCGAATGCAGCGCCGGCTCGAGATGGTTGAGGATGTGACGCTGCTGCTCGTGGTCCAGGCCCTTCTGTTCGGCTACCAGATCGGTGAGATCGGTGAGGTAAGACAGCGGGACGGCGGGCGGTTCCGGCAACGGATCCGGCAACGGCGGTGCGGGAGACAACGTTGCGAGGCCTCCGGCCAGCGCCAATGCGGCCTTGTCCCGGGCTGCGGGGTCGGAGTAGTCGACGATCTGGCGTATGGAGAAGCGGCGCGGCAGTGCTTTCGGCAGCGGCTCCACGGCGACCGGAAGCAACGGCTTTTCCAGTGACTCCGCCCAGTCGTATTCACGCCTGCATGCCGTTGAGTTCAATGCCTCGCGGGAGAGGATCGCGATGAAGGTGTCGCAGTCGGCTATCTGCCGCAGGATCTCGTTCCACCAGTCCTGACCGCCATGCAGCGACGAGTCATGCCAGGTGTCACATCCCAGAACTCCAAGATGCTCCACCACTTGCCCTACGTCCCGCTTGTTCTTGCGGGCGTAAGAGATGAAAACCTTTCGCACGGGCACCCCGCAGTGGTAGCTGCTGGTTAAGTATGGACCGAGGCGAGCAAAGTTGCGCCCGAATCAGCACCGGCATTGAAATAGCTCGTCCGTGCGACGAGTCTTGCCGTGATTCCGCGCGCAGTTGCTACTTCGTTGGCATCATTCGACGTGGCTGGGCTTTAATTGTCGGCCGCAGCACTCTTCGCGTGTTGTCGCTTGCGCTGATCGGCGATGAATCGGATCGACAGACGCTGCAGTAGACCGGGCGCCAGCCGGGCAAACACCCATGACGCGTGCGCCCGCTTCGGCACAACCAGCAGCGCCTTGTTGCGGTCGATCGCCTTGAGGGTGTCGCGGGCCAACCGGTCAGCCTCGTAAGCGGTCTTCACGCCCTGGCCGCGAAGGTAGTAGTCACGGCCGACGAAACCGCCGATCGCACCCTTGTCCAGAATCGGGGTTTCGACGGCGGCCGGGCAGACGGCAAGCACACCCACCCCACGGGAGACCGCCTCCGACCGCAGCGCCAGCGACAGTCCCACCACCGCGTGCTTGGTCATCACGTAACTGGTGATCTGCCCGGCCGCGGTCAGCCCGGCCATCGATGCGGTGTTGACGATGTGCCCGTGCCCCTGCCGGAGCATCACCGGGTAGGCGGCCGCCACCCCGTGCACCACGCCGCGGATGTTGACGTCGATGATCGCGTTCCACTGGTCCAGGGTGAGCAGTTCGGTGTCGCCGCCCCAAGCGATTCCGGCGTTGTTGAACATCAGGTCGAGTCGCCCGGCGCGGGCGACCACACCGTCGACGGCGCTCGCCACCGCGGCCGGGTCGGTGACGTCGAGGGTGGCCGCGGTCGCGGTTCCCGGCCCGTGCAGGTCCTCGGCGGTGCGGGCTGCGGCGGCACCGTCGACATCGGTGCAGAGCACGTCGGCGCCCGCAGCGACCAGGGCCCGGCAAAGCGCCGCGCCGATGCCCGAGCCTGCGCCGGTGACAATCGCTTGCTTGCCAGTGAAATTCATTGCGGCGCCGCCAGCTTCATCACGTGGCCCAAGATATCGGGGTACCGCTTCATGTGCGCGCCGCCGTTGAGGTCGAGCACCTCACCGGTCAACCACGTTGCCTTGCATAGGAACACCACCGCCTCGGCAATGTCCTCGGGCGTGCCCGCCCGACCCAGCGGGGTGTTCTCCAGGTATTCCTCGAGCACGCCCGGGATCTGGGTGGCCGGCTCGGTGAGCGGAGTATGCACGAATCCCGGGGCGACGGCGTTGACCCGGATACCGCGCGGCGCGAGTTCGAGCGCCGCGACTTCGGTCAGCATCGACAGCCCGGCCTTCGCCGCGCAGTAGGCGCTCATCGCCGCGGCGGGCTGGCGCCCGTTGAGCGAACTGATCGACACCAGCGCCGCGCCGTCGCGCAGTCGCGGCGCGCCATGCTTGATCACCAGGAAGGCGCCGGTGAGGCAGACGTCGACGACCGAGCGGAAATCTTCCACCGCCAGGTCGGTGATCAGCCCGACACCGCTGTAACCGGCGGTGTTGACCACGACGTCGAGCGCGTCGGCCTGCTCGAAAAGGGCTCGTACCGTGTCCTCGTCGGTGACATCGACCGTCGCGGCGGTGTGCGGGTCGCCGAGTTCGGTGGCGACGGCACGCGCGCCTTCGGCGTTGCGGTCGGCGACGGTCACCCGGCAGTCGTCAGCGGCCAGCGCATGGGCCACGGCTCGGCCGATGCCGGACGCGCCGCCGACGACGACAGCGGTGCGATTAGTCATGCTGGCTCCTTATCGGGTCGAGGGTCATTCCATTTGGCGGCGATCACGCGCCACGGGTCGGCGTAGCGGCCCGGGTAGCGATAGTAGGGCGAGCGATGTTTGAGCAACGCATGAGCAAACGGAGCCGCCAGCCGCGCCGGATAGCGCCGCCAGCCCATCCGGTCGGCCAGCTCGGCGAGCATGTGCGGCCACGAAACCCGTTGGAATTTCAGGGCTTCCGCCGACCGTGCGGTGTCCATCCAGTCGGTGGCGAACCAGTCGGCGTCGCTGTCCGGGTTGCCCTTGCGCCCGGCGGGAATCCCGCCGACCAAGCCCATCGCGGCCGCGCTGGCCGGGGCGATGTCGCCTTGGACGTGGCGATGCGAGTCGTCGCCGCCGATCAGCAACGTCTCGCCGACCACCGGCGCGGTGGTGGCGGCGACGAACGCCCGGGCCACGTCGCGCACGTCGACAGTCTGGATGCGCCCGTCGACCGGCAGCGATGCTTCGAAGTAGATGGTGTCCAGGTCGAGGTCGAACCGCGGCTCTGAGGTGAGCACGCCGCCCAGTCGCAGCACCACCCAATCCAGCTCGGAGCCGCGAACCAGTTGCTCGGCTTCCACTTTGTGCGCGCCGTAGATGTCGGATGGCCGCAGCGGAGTGTCCGCGGTCAGCACGTCGGTGATGCGGTGTGGATTACGGGCGCCGTAGGCGGCGACGCTCGAGGCTTGGACGAATCGCGGCGGCGCCGGCAGCGTTTTCGCCGCGTTGATCAACAAGCCGGTCGCGTCGACGTTGACCCGGCGAGCCAGCCCTGGGCGGGCGTAGCAGACCGGCGGGATGATCGCGGCCAGGTGGATGACCGCTGCGGGCGCGACTTCGCGCAGCAACGCGGCGACCGCGTCTGGATCGGTGAGGTCGGCCCACCGGACGTCCACGGCGGGCAGCAGGGTGGTTGCCTTCTTGCGGTTGGCCGGGATGTCGAGGTCGGTGGCGACGACGTGGCGGCCGTCGGCGCGTAGCTGTCGCACCGTCGCGGACCCGACCAAGCCGAACGCCCCGGTGACCAGCACAGTCTCGGACATTGCCCTCCTCATCGCTCGCGAAAAGAGTATTTCGCAACGTGCCGACTCGGAATATGTTCGCAGCCGCAGATTCGCGGCGCCACGAGGGGTGGCCCTGGCGGCCGCCGAGCGCTATTCGGGCACGGCGGCTGCGACGACGGCCGCCAGGCGGGGATGGGCGGCGGCTTTCATCTCATCGAACAGCTCGGTGTAGTAGGACAGGCATTCGGCCATCGCCTGCTCGGTGGTGAACAACGGCCGATAGCCGAGGTCGCGGGTGGCCTTGGCCACCGAGAAGTAGTTGTCCACATACAGCCGCTCGACGGCCAGCGGTTCCAGCGGGGGTTTCGGCAGCCCGAACCGGAAATGCAGCCGCTGCCACGCCGACATTGCCGCGCGGACCGCGGCGCCGGATATCCGCAACCGAGGCAGGTGCTGGCCGCACGCCGCCACCACCGGTCGGGCGAACTCGAACATGTTCACCGGCTCGGCGTCGTTGATGAAGTACGCCTGCCCGGGCGCGGTGCCGCCCGGCACCAGGTGCTCGGCCGCCAGGATGAAGCCGTGAATCAGGTTGTGCACGTAGGAGTTATCCAGGCGGGCGGCCTTGCGGCCGACCAGCACCTTGACGTGGCCGGCCTGCACACTTTCGAACACCTTGCGGAACATCGTCTGGTCGCCCCGGCCCCAGATACCGCTGGGCCGGATCGAACAGGTCAGCAACCCGTCAATCCCGTTCTGGGACAGCACAAATCGCTCAGCGACCACTTTGGTCTCGGTGTAGAGGTCGTTGAACCGGTCGGTGTAGGGCAACGTCTCGTCGCCGCCGGCGATCGGCTTGCCGCCCATCACCACGCTGTTGGATGCCGTGTAGACGAACCGCTTCACCCCGGCGGCCTGTGCGGCGTGTAGCAGATTCTTGGTTCCCTCGACGTTGACGGCGAAACTGCGCTGCCGGTACTCCTCGGTGACCGAGGCGCCGCCCAACAGCTCGATGAGCGCCGCGGTGTGGAAGACGGTGTCGATGCCGTCGACCGCGGCCGCGACCACGTCCCGGTCACAGATGTCGCCCTGGAGCACCTCGAGCCCCGGTTGGGCGGGAAGCGGTGCGGGCGCACGGTCGAAGGACCGCACCCGGTAGCCACGGTCGAGCAGGGTGGTCACCAGGTTCGCGCCAACGAACCCCGAGCCGCCGGTGACTAGGATTCGGCCCAACTGGGCGGTCGGCGATGTTCCAGAAGTGTCAGCCATGCGGACGAGGATAACTGAAACGTGTTCCAGTTTCGAAGAAAAACCTCGAAATTAGTTTCGTCTTCAAGAATCTTCCGGGTCGCCGGCGGCCAGTGCGTCGGACACCCGCTTGCGCGCTCCACCTAAGTGCTCCTCGCATCGTTTAGCCAGTTGCTCGCCTCTTTCCCAGAGATTCAGCGACGCATCAAGGTCCAGCCCGCCCTGTTCCAGAAGGCGGACAACTTCGATCAGCTCGTCCCGGCATTTTTCATACCCGAGATGACTAATAGGCGTAGCTTCCTCGGGTTTCTCAGACCCCATCGGTTCGTCCTTCACTGATCGCTGCCACGGAGCCGTCGGCAACGCGCACCCGCAGCCTGGTACCCGCCGGGGCGTCGTCGACCGAGCGGAGCACCGCCGAGGATCCGCCCGTCGGCACCGTCTGCACCACGGCGTAACCGCGGGCGAGGGTGGCCGCCGGTCCCAACGTAGCCAGCCGGGCGGACAAGTGACCGACGCGTTCGGCTTCTACGTCGACCAGCCGGGTGATATCTCGGCGGACCGCCGACCGAGCGCGGTGAATCTCCTCGGCGCGCACCCTGAGCGCGGCCAGCGGCTCGGCCAGTACCGGGCGGCTGCGCAACTGCGCGAGCGCGCGCTGTTCGCGAGCCACCCAGTTGCGCAACGCCTGGGCACTGCGCCGGCGCAGGTCGTCGAGCAGGTGCTGTTCCGCCGCGGTATCCGGGACGATCTTCTTGGCGGCGTCGGTGGGAGTGGCGGCGCGCAGATCGGCAACCGAGTCGCACAGCGGATTGTCGGGCTCGTGACCGACCGCGCTGACCACCGGGGTGCGGCAGGCGGCGATTGCGCGGCACAGCGTCTCGTCGGAAAACGGCAGCAGGTCCTCGACGCTACCTCCGCCGCGGGCCACCACGATCACGTCGACGTCGGGGTCGGCGTCCAATTCGCGCAGCGCCGCGACGATCTGGGCGACGGCGGTGGGTCCCTGGACGGCGGTGTTGCGCACGGCAAATCGCACCGCGGGCCAGCGCGCGGCGGCCACCGTGGTGACGTCTCGCTCGGCGGCGCTGGCCCGGCCGGTGATCAGTCCGACCGTGGCGGGCAGGAACGGGATCGGCCGCTTGAGCCGTGGATCGAACAGCCCCTCGGCGTCCAGCAGCCGCCGCAACCGGTCGATGCGCGCCAGCAGCTCACCGATACCCACCGCACGAATTTCGCTGAGCCGCAACGAGAATGTGCCACGTCCGGTGAAGAAGTTCGGCTTGCCGCAGACCACCACCTGCACGCCCTCGACGAGCTTGACCGGCGCGCGTTCCACCAGATCGCGTGGGGCGGTGACGGTCAGCGACATGTCGGCTGCCGGGTCACGCAGCACCATGAACACCGTCTTCGCGCCCGGCCGGATGTTTATCTGGGTCAACTGGCCTTCGACCCACACCGTGCCCAATTTGTCGATCCAGCCAGCGATCCGGATGGCCACCGCGCGAACCGGATACGGGTTCTCGGCCGAATTCGCCTGCCCCGTCCGCGCCGTCCCTGCCGTCGGTTCAGCGGGCACCCGTTCGGTCACTTCGCCGTCGCGCGAGTGATCCTGTTGGCCAGCAGCGTCTGGAACGGTGCACGCGCCTTGGTGGCCTCCTCGTAGGCCAACAGCGCCTCGAGTTCGTCCACGTCGAGGGTTTGCAATCTGGCGCGCAGCTGGGCCAGGGTCAGCGATTCGTAGTCGAGCTCGTCGGCCACCTCCGGCGCCGCCACGGCCTTGGCGGCCGGCTTCTTCCCGCGGTTGACGGGCTGGGTTGGGGAATCAACCGACGGGTCGGGTGCGGTGTAGAGCGCGAACCGTCCTTCAGAGCGGCGGTCGGAGTCGGACGCGTCAATGCCAAGTGCGGATGGCTCGCCATCGCCTTCAGAGCGGTCGCCGAGATCCTCGTCGAACGTGGCCCACTCCGGCTGCTCCTCCTTGGGCGGAAAAATCTGCTCCAGAGTCGAGTCGCCCTTGATCACCAGCTCGGCCATGTTCTGCTGGAATCGCATCACGATGTGCGCGGCCTGGCTGGCCAGCGTCATCGGATACATCAGGATGGTTTTCGGCAGCTTGATCGTCTCCTCGACGGCGAATGTCGCCGCCCCGACCAGCAGCCTGAACCCATACGGTGCAGTAACCATGCGGTCAAGCCTGCCTTAACCTGCGGTCAACTCCAAGCCGACAGCGCGAGCTGGCGAGCCCGAGTCCGCAGAAAGTAACCTGGGTGTCATGCCGCCAACCGTGAACATGGGGATCCCGGGCGCCACCAGCTCGGCGGTCGAGCCTGTGACCGGCAAGCGGGTGCTGCTGGCCGAGCCGCGCGGGTACTGCGCCGGCGTCGACCGCGCCGTCGAAACGGTCGAGCGTGCGCTGGAAAAGCACGGCCCGCCGGTTTACGTCCGGCACGAGATCGTGCACAACCGGCACGTGGTGGACACCCTGGCCAAAGCGGGAGCGGTTTTCGTCGACGAGACCGACGAGGTTCCCGAGGGCGCGATCGTGGTGTTTTCCGCGCACGGCGTCGCGCCGACCGTGCACGTGACGGCGGCCGAGCGGTCGCTGCGTGTGATCGACGCCACCTGCCCGTTGGTCACCAAGGTGCACAAC
>Ga0209248_10000465_pt1 | contig 12847 bp, 10 predicted proteins | sample BogFormECP04_OM1_FD_188241 | JGI IMG/M metagenome (GOLD analysis project Ga0209248, IMG submission 188241) | Bog forest soil microbial communities from Calvert Island, British Columbia, Canada - ECP04_OM1 (SPAdes) (version 2) | ecosystem: Environmental > Aquatic > Freshwater > Wetlands > Bog ... | reverse complement strand
ACTTCGATGTCGTTCGCCTCCCGCCGTTACGCGCCGCGACCCTACGATGGTCCAGTGCTGTTGTTCAGGCGAACCGGTGACTTAACGGGACGGTTCCGGCTGAAAGACTACGGATGGTCCAAAGTCGTGCGGAGCGGGCTCGAAATCTTCGATATTCCTGGCGATCATCTGGCTTTGCTGGCCGAGCCGGGAGTCGGTGCGCTCGCGAAAAAGTTGGCGGCGGCAATGCGCGAAAGACGCAAGAAGGCCGCGGTCGTCGAACCATTGGAACGGGGTTATCCGGGGCATGCGTTAGCGTTGCCTCAAATCGAGGCCAGCCTCACAAAGCATTCCGGGGTAGACCGGGCGGCAGTAACGGTATCGAGAAATGGCTCGGGCGGCGAGAAGCTGGTGGCATACGTGGTGCCGGACGAAGATTATTTGCATTCCGCACTACTGGCGGAGGAGGACGAGCATATCGAGGAGTGGCGAACTGTCTTTGACTTTTTCCAGAAGGACGAGAGCTCGTCAAGCGTGGGCTTCGACACACGGCTTTGGGAGAGCAGCTATACGAAACGACCGATACCTGCCGATGAGATGCGGGAGTGGGTTGACAATACGGTAGAGGAGATCTTGTCGCTGCATCCTGCCGAGATTTTGGAAGTAGGCTGCGGCACGGGGCTCCTGCTATTGCGCATAGCGCCGACCAGCAAACGTTATGTCGGCATGGATTTTTCAGCCTCCTCCCTGAAATCGCTAGGAAAGCAAATGGAGTCGTTGGACGGAAAGCAGAGTGCCGTGACGTTGTTGGAGCGGCCAGCCGATGACTTCAAAGACCTCGATGAAAACTCTTTCGATACCGTTATCATCAATTCCGTTGTCCAGTATTTCCCGAGCCTGGAGTACCTGACCAAAGTCTTGGACGGCGCGATCAAGGCGACCAAGCCTGGCGGCGCGATTTTTGTCGGCGATGTGCGAAGTCTGCCGCTGCTGGAGGCTTGGAGCGCCTCAGTCGAGCTGTTCCACGCGCCGTCGACGTTGCGCCTGGCGCAACTGCGCGAGGAGATAGGACGCCGCGTCAATCAGGAAAGGGAGCTGCTGATATCGCCTGCATTCTTTTTGGCATTGCGTCGACGTTATCCGCAAATTTCTCGGGTCGAGATACGGCCGAAATGGGGCAAGGCCGACAATGAGATGAACAGTTACAGGTACAACGTGACTCTCTTTGTGGACTCTCACGAAGCGAAGTATCTTGAGCCCCGATGGCTGGACTGGAATTCCGATGGACTAACGCCGGGTGCGCTACGCGATCTGTTACAAAGCGGGAACGAGACGCTCGCAATTGAGGGCGTCGTAAACGCACGGATTGAAAAAGACGTGGAGGCGTTAGCGAGGCTGGCGAATTCGGATGATTCTGCAACCGCCGGCGATCTGCGAGAGACTCTGAGTAAGACACCCAATCGCGGCTTGAGTCCGGATCAACTGCTGTCCCTGGCTAAGGAGTTCGATTACCGCGTGGAGATTAGCTGGGCGGCGTGTCGGGCGGATGGCAGTTTTGACGTTTTCTTCCGCCGTCATGCGGCGGAGCAGGAAACCGCTAGCAATCCTGTTGCATGGCCTCAGCCAGATACCGTCGCCGAGGATTTGACGCTTCATGTACACGATCCGAGTCTATTCGCTCGGCGCCAGATGCTGATTCAGCAGGTGCGAGATTATGCAAAAGCGACGCTTCCTGAGTCGATGGTGCCTGCAGAGTTCGTCATTGTGAGCGGGCTGCCGTTGGCGGGGAATGGCGCGACCGATCATGCCGCATTGCCACCACCGAACGTGGCACTCGAAGCGAAATCAGCAGCGGCCCGATAACCGAACTTGCTACGCGCCGATTGCTTTTAGCCGGCTCGATGTCTGGTCGGTGAGGTCGGGCGATTCGACCGCGCGATCGTCACTTTTCAAATCGGCGACGAACCAATACACGGCGACGTATCCCATCAACAAGGTGAAGAAGCCGGTCTCCAGCAGGGGAGCGGACAGAGACGGGAAGGCGCGCTGAAAAGCGGTCGGATGCGCGAGCAGTTGAAACGTGATCGGCACCGAGACGCTGGCCAGCAGATAGCTGGCGACGGCCATCCAGAGCTCGCGCGGCCTCGCGCGATCGTTTAGGACGGCAATTGCCATCTGCACGAAGGGCAGCACCAGCAGCACGAGGTAGTGATGCCATGCGATTGGCGACAGCAAGATCGTCGTGACGATCCACAGCGAGTAGATGCGGAAGTCGTCGTCGCGGCGCTCGACTGAGGTGAGCGTCACGCGGACCGTCATGCCCAGGAAGATTGCGTCGACGCCAAAGACGACGGCGCGACGGGCCCAGTCGGCGGCCGTCGGACCGAGGAGCGCCCAATACATCCTCGAGACGAATGGCGCCACCGAGATATTGAATGGGAAAATCAATCCGTCGTGATTCGACATCCAGGCGGGACCATGAACGAAGCTGAAACATTGCGCGAATCCGAGAATCAAAACTGGGAAGAGCGCGCCGACGAATGCTCCGGCGATCGCGAATTTCAGCGCGCGCCAATTTCGCCGGAGCGCAAAATATCCGAGCAACAGAAATGGATACGCACGGAGCAACCCGGCCACGGCAACGAACAGGCCGGCTGCATCGTCGTGCTCGTCTTCCATCGCGCGCATCGCGGACACCAACAGTACCAGGATTAAGACCTGCTTCTGCGCCCAGAAAAAATTCCAGCCCACGGGATAGAAGGCGAGAATCAACGCGCCCAGCAGCCACGCGGTATTCGCATCGAGACCGGGCCTGCGAATCAGCAGCAGGTAAATCCCAATTGCCAGCACCACCAGGTTGAACGAAGTCCAAATCCAGAATGCGGTCGCGGGCGTGAATAGCGTCAGCGGCTCGAGCAGGAGCAGCAACACCGGAGTATCGACGGCATGAATCAGGGGACCGGTTTCAAGGCCGAACCGGTTGCCGACCGCGGCGAGATTGGTCGTGTAGGGATTAAGTCCCTGGCGCAATGCCAGCGCGGAGTCGTAGAAACAGACGAAATCGAGCCGATGAGCCAGTGGGGGCAGGGTGAGTAGCGCGCTGACGAACTTCCACAGCGCGGCGATCCAGAGCAGCACCAGCATCGCGGGTCGGCGGAGCGCCGCGACGATTCGATCGCCATTCACGTGCGCATACCAGCACAGCGCGCCAGCCGAAGCCAGATGGTGTTACCGGTTACAGGAGGTCTATGGGCCAGCGCTCTTGCAGATCGCGATCGATCGACCGGCGTGGCTTCTGGAAACCGTCCTCCCCCCCCTTCAGGAGAGGACGAAATTTGGATAGGAGGCGGCTCAGTTTTCCAAGGTGCGAGGATCTTGCCTGGACTATCTCGTGTTCCGAGTAGCTGATTCCATTGGACGCCGTTGGCAGCATCTTCGCGCCTCCCCAGTGCGATTGACACTTTTCATCCCGCCCAACCGAACCGCCCCCTGCTGAAGAGAGAGCAATCGATGTGCCACACGCGCCTGGTCAATAACGCTTCGATTAGACGGAGACTTCCCGCGTATGAGTCAACCGAAGGCTACACGTTGTAGACGATCTGCAACACTTTGTCGCTGACGCTACTTATTTCTTTCCTCAATTCTCGTACGCACGCATCTGCTGAAGCGGCGAGTTGTTGTGCGTAGTAATTTCAAAGCTTCACGAAGCGTCTCGAATCGCGTCAGGACTGCTCGCGCTGGTCGAGCTGCCAGCTTCGAAGCGAGACCGCAACGCCCGAGCGACAGGATTTTGCCGTGATGGCAAAAGGGTGGCAGCCCGTTGCGAGAGAACCGTCTAGATCAGCTCGGTGCTCGCGGGCTCGACGATCACCTTGTTTTCGAGCTGGCCGATCTTTTCGATCTCGATGCGGACGACGTCTCCCGCCTTGAGCCATCTGGGCGGGTTCATCGCAGCGGCGACGCCCCCGGGCGTACCGGTCGAGACGATAGTCCCGGGCAACAACGTGAAAACCGTCGAGAGCGTCTCGATCTGCGCGAAGCAATCGAAGATGAGATTCTTGGTGTTCGAATGCTGGCGCTGTTCACCGTTGACGAACGTCTTCAGGTCGAGCGCATGCGGATCGCCAATTTCGTCGGGCGTTACGATCCATGGGCCTATCGGCCCGTGCGTGTCGAACGATTTGCCCAGCGTCATGGTCGGCGCGCGGCGCTGCCAATCGCGGACGCTCACGTCATTGACGATCACGTAGCCGGCGATAACTTCGTGGGCGCGACCGCGCGGGACGTGGCGGCAGCGGCGGCCGATGATGAAGCCGAGCTCGCCTTCGTAGTCCAGCGCCGACGACGCGCGCGGCAGATGAATCGGATCGCCGAGGCCGGTCACGCAGCTCGATTGCTTGTTGAAGAACAGCGGAAACTCGGGCCGCTTCATCTTCGTTTCTTCGACGTGGTCGGCGTAGTTGAGCCCGATGGCGAGGAACTCGGGAGGCCGCGCAATCGGCGCCTCGAGCTTGACCTCCGCCAGCTTAATCTGGTTGGCCGATTTTTTCGCGGCGCTCGCGGCGCGCTCGAGCGCAGACGCTCCCTGTGCGATGAACGCGATCATGTCGCGCGGCAACGCGGGCTCTGCCGCCGCCAGGTCAACGATTGTATCGTCGACGACGACGCCGATGCGCGTGCCGCCGCCGTGAGAGAAGGTCGCAAGTTTCATTTTATTGCTGAAGCTCCGATTGCTCGCTCAAACTGTTTTCGAATTATTGAGTGGCGCCCATCAGCCGGCGCATGGTCGCGGGATCCAGTCCCCTGGTGGCGTCGTATTTCTTGAGATCTGACTCTGGGATGCCGGCGTGAAAGTCGCGCGCCAGCTCGTCGGGATTGAAATTCACGCCGATCGGATTTTTCTGCATCGCGTCGCTCTGGAAGAAGCCCTTCAGCTCTTCGATCGTATCGAAGTTGTCGACTTGCAGCTCGACGCGATTGCCGTCGGGGTCGCGATAGTACATCGAAGTGGTCGGGCCGTGATTGATCGTGACGACGGGCAGGATGCCGGCTTGCTTGAGGCGCTCGTAAGTGTAAACGAGGTCGCCGATACTCGCGTAGGTGTAGGCGAGATGATCGAGCCCGACCGCGTGGCACGGCCTGTCCTCGAGGCCGGGCACTGCCGCAATGGCGATGCGGTGATGCTCATCGTCATAGGTCATGAACGCGAGCATGCCGTTGCTATGTACGACTTCGGCCTGCAACACGGTGGTATACCAATCAACCATCGGCTGGAATTGCTTGGTGGCGAGGACGGCGTGAGCGAATTTCGCGGGCACGACGCGCCGGCTTCCGTTGCGGTCACCTGCTGACACTGATGGCATCGCGAATCCTCCTTCGACGACGATTCGACCCGGCGGAGACGCCCGAGCCGCTGTGCTGTTATTGCAATGATCGACGCGTTGGACAATGGCAGGCGAGCCAAAATCGCGTAAAAAGGTACAGCCGGTGCGTGCCCCCCTTCGGGAACGCACCGGCTGCATCGGGGAGTCGTATCTATGATTCCCTCTGGCGCGCGCGCTTCGCTTGATTTACCTGGCGGGGGCTCCGTTGCCGGATACGCCCCGCCAGGGCGCGCTCGGGGGATTGACGCCTTACATAATGAACCAGCAGCTCAGGGCTGCGATGTAGAAGAGTGCGACGACTATCAGCGCGAAGACCGCCATCTCGTCGAGTTGGTCGCCGAGCCGGGATTTAGGTCCCTTGGACGGGCTCCGAGAGCCGTCAACCGCCGAGAACCGTTCGTGATAGAGCGTAGAACGCATCGCCCTTCCTCTTCTTCCATCCGTTCAAAATAATAGGCGTTACATTCGATTGAACAATTTGTTCAACGGCGGTCAGCGGAAGTGGTTTTCGAGCTAAGTGGCCGAAAAATCAGCGAATCTTTGATCTCCAGGAATCTGAGACAAAGCGACGCGCGGCCCTTGAACCGTGATTTCAGCCGGGGCGCACAATCTTGTACGGGCCGCTCACAATCGGCACAGTCTTGCTAAGATGGCGTTTGAGAGACACTGACGTGACCAGGAACGGGAACTTTTTCAATCTCTACAATCACGACTTCGTGCGAATCGCGGTTGGGGTGCCGTCCGTTCGCGTGGCCGACCCTGCCTACAATGCCGAACAAACCGTCGCGCTGATTCGCGAGGCGGCCGAGCGCAAGGCGGTAGTCGCACTTTTCCCCGAGCTGGGGCTGACTGCGTATTCCTGCGACGACCTGTTTCAGCAGCGGGCGCTGCTCGACGCATGCCTCGACGCGATTGCCGCGGTGGCCGAGGCGACGGCCAAGCTGTCCGTCGTCAGCGTGGTCGGGGCGCCGCTCCAGGTAGATCATCATCTATACAACTGCGCGATCGTGATTCATCGCGGGAAGATTCTCGGCGTCGTGCCGAAAACCAATCTCCCGAACTACCGCGAATTTTATGAGCCGCGGCAATTCAGTTCGGCTGATGCCGCCACCCGCGACGAGGTCGACCTGCTCGCAAATCGTGGCGTCCCGTTTGGCAACAATCTGATCTTCCAGCACGAGGAGCAGCCGCTGCTCGCGATTCATGCCGAGATTTGCGAGGACCTGTGGGTGCCGATTTCGCCGTCGTCTTACGCGGCGCTGGCGGGCGCGACGCTGCTGCTGAACCTGTCGGCGTCGAACATTACGATTGGCAAGGCCGACTACCGCCGCGCGCTCGTCACCAGCCAGTCGGCGCGCTGTCTTGCGGCGTACGCATATTCGGCGGCGGGCGTCGGCGAATCGACCACGGACCTGGCGTGGGATGGGCACGCGTTGATCGCGGAGAACGGCAATATCATTGCCGAGTCGGAGCGCTTCAAGGATCAGCCGCAACTGGTCTCGGCGGAAATCGATCTCGAGCGGCTGTCGCAGGAGCGGATGCGTCAGAACACCTTCGGCGACACGGCGCAGCGCGAGAGCGAGCGGGTGCGGCGCTTTCGGCGGATTTCTTTTTCTGCGGAATTGCCGAGACGCGGCAAGATGCCGCTGCAGCGGCGCTACGAGCGGTTTCCGTACGTGCCGTCGGATCCCGCCACGCGCGACGAGCGATGCGCCGAAGTCTTCGACATCCAGGTGCAGGGGCTGACGACGCGGCTGCGCTCGACCGGCCTCGAGCGCGTCGTGATCGGAGTGTCGGGCGGAATCGATTCGACTCACGCCATCCTGGTGTGCGCGCGTGCGATGGACCGCCTCGGCGCGCCGCGCAAGAACATCCTGGCAGTTACGATGCCGGGCTTTGCCACCAGCGCGCGCACCCTCGATCAGGCGCGCCGCTTGATGAAGTCGCTCGGCTGCTCGACCGACGAAATCGACATCCGGCCGAGCTGCATGCAGATGCTCAAGGACATCGGGCATCCATACGCGGAAGGCAAGGAAGTTTACGACGTCACCTTTGAGAACGTGCAGGCGGGCGAGCGCACCAGCCATCTTTTTCGATTGGCCAACCTGCGCGGCGGCCTGGTGGTCGGCACCGGCGACTTGAGCGAGCTTGCGCTGGGCTGGTGCACCTACGGCGTCGGCGATCACATGTCGCATTACAGCGTCAATGCGAGCGTGCCGAAGACGCTGATCCAGCACGTCATTCGATGGCTGGCGCAGACTGAGAGCCTTGGCCGCGAAACCAGCGCGACGCTCATCGAAATTCTTGCGACTCCCATCAGCCCCGAGCTGATTCCCGGCACCTCCGCCGACGGGCATCCGAGCCACGACACCGAAGCGACGATTGGGCCGTACGAGCTGCACGATTTTTTCCTGTACTACACGTTGCGCTTCGGATATCCGCCGCCGAAGGTCGCGTTCCTCGCTTACAGCGCGTGGCGTGACAAGGACGCCGGCCAATGGCCGGACATCCCGCGCGACCGCCGCAACCAGTACGACATCGCGACTATCAAGGGACATCTGCATACGTTCCTGTACCGCTTTTTCCAGGTGAGCCAGTTCAAGCGCAGCGCGATTCCCAACGCGCCCAAGGTCGGTTCGGGCGGATCGCTGTCACCGCGCGGCGACTGGCGCGCGCCCTCGGACAGCGAAGCGACCGCGTGGCTCGAGCAATTGAAGTCGATCCCCGACAAAGACTAGTCTCGCCATCGTTTTCGATTTCGGATGACCGTCTTGCAGGCGGTTTGCGATTCGGTGAAATTGATTGACGATTTTTGATTCATCGAGAGGCGCGCCGTGTGCCTGGCGCTCAAGGAGTTAGATGCTCAAGTCTGTGCGACCGACATTTGTTTTGGCTCTGCTGACCGCTGCGCTGGCCGCGCCGGCCTACGCGCAGGACACTCCGACCCCGCTACCGCAGGAATCGCCGTGGGCAATGCGTCCGCCGAGTCCGCAATCGGCAGCCACGCTGACGGCCGCGCAATTGGCCGCTGAGAAAGAGGCCGAGAAGGGCACGCCGGCGCAGCAGGAGTTGGCGCGCAAGGTGGTCGACGCGATGGTCGCGTCGGATTTCGCTGGGCTCAAGGCGCTGATCGCGCCGTCCACCCTCAAGTGCATCGGCAAGAACCAGGACTTTCTGATCGACCGCATGAAGAAGCAATTCGCGCTTCCGATCAGCGAGAAATACCACCTGACGATTACCAAGCTGCCGCCGGGCATAATGAATTCGAACAAATATGCGACGTATCCGATGCCGCCGACGCATCTGATGGGAATGGAATTCGTCGACGAGGCCGGCGATAACGCCACCGTCAACCTGACCATCGGCCAGGAAGGCGGCAAATGGTACGAGGCGCAGCCGTGTCCGACCGAACTTGGGATGGAGCGGTTCGCCAAGATGGTGCAGATGCGGCAGCAACGTCACGCAAGGGCGCAGGCGGAGATGTCGCAACTGAAGGACCCGGTCAAGTCGCAGCTGCTCGCGCTGATAAGCAAGCATGATACCGTCGGCGCGTGGCGGATGTGCATGAGCTCGCTCAAGATAGACTTTTCAACCTGCAAGGGAATGGTCTCGATAATGTCGGGCGACAAGAGCGACGAGTGAAGCAGCGGGAGAACGGCCATGAAGATAGGACTTCATCTGCCGCAGATTGGCGCCGCGACTGACCAGATCGCACAGGTCGCGCGCCGCGCCGAACAGGAAGGCTACGAATCAATCTGGGTCAGCGATCATTTGCTGGTTCCCGATTCGGGCGGACGGCTGCCGGCTATCGAGATAATGGAGCCGATCGCGACGCTCGCGTACGCCGCCGCTTTGACCAGCCGCATCAAGCTCGCGACCAGCGTGATCGTCGTTCCGTATCGCAATGCGATTCATCTCGCGAAAGAACTCGCCACGCTCGACCGGTTGTCGTCGGGGCGCGTCGTTGCCGGAGTCGCCAGCGGATGGCTCGAAGCCGAGTTTCGTGCGCTCAACGCACCGTTCGAAAAGCGCGGCGCCTACACCGACGAGGCTATCAAGCTGATGCGCGCTATGTGGTCCTCGGCCGTGCCGGAATTTCACGGCGAGTTCTTCGACGTGGCGGGCATGCGCTTCGGGCCGCGTCCGGCCGCGGGCAACATCCCGATCTGGGTTGGAGGCACCAGCCGGCGCGCAGTCCGCCGCGCCGTCGAGCTGGGTGACGGATGGCACGGGACGCGGATGAAGCCCGAGCAGGTCGCTGAGCGCATCGGATGGATTCGCGAGCTGGCCGCGCGCCGCGGCCGCAACCTCGACGGCTTTACGATAAGCCATCGCGTGTACCTGGGCTTCGCCTCGAAGTGGACCGACACGGGCGGCTACGTCGAAGGCATCCTGGCGCCGCCCGCAGAAATCGCCGACTACCTGAATCGCTTCGCCGCAATCGGCGTCGACGAGCTGATGGTAACGCCGCTCGGCGATCACCCGCTCTTCACCGAGTCGCTCGAGAAGTTCCTCGATCGTTTCGACGCCGAAGTCCGCCCCAAGCTGAATTAAGCTATCGCAACCGCGGTTGCGGTAGCGGGCGGCGTCAGGCTAAGATTACGCCATATATGGCGCTTTTTCAGTATTAAATCACGCTATTTGTAACGCTATGAACCAGGCCTTTTCAAATGATAACGCCGCTGCGGAGTTGATGCGTCAGCTCCGGCAGCGCCGCAAGGAACTCGGCATGAGTATGCGTATCGTTGCCGAGAAATCCGGCGTTGGGTTGCGCACCGTGCAACGCGTTCTCTCGGGCAAGGAACTGACTGCGAAACTCACCACCGTGCTCGCGATTGCGGAAGCGATGCGAGTCGAGTTGCAACCGATCGAAGTCGCCTCGTCTCACTCCGTGCGGCGGCAACAGGCAAAGCGCAAGGCTGCCGAGCTCGCCGCGATGGTCCAGGCCACGTCTGCATTGGAAGCGCAGGCTGTTCCGCAACAGGCGTTGCGAGAGATTGAAGAGCAGATCGCCTCGCAGTTGATTCACGGTTCGCGACGGCAATTGTGGTCTAGTTGAGACGCAAGACCATCTTCGTCGATCCGGACGGGGCAACGCCAATCGACGACGTGACGGGGTTGATTCCCGCGAACATCAAGACGCGGCGTCAACTCTTCATCGCCGAAGCGAGGAACATCAGCAAGCCGCTGACAAGGTATAAGGCCGCCGTCCCTTCCAGGCGACTGGCGCCCTTCACGCTCGACTGGGCCTATAAACTGCACCGGGAAATGTTCGGCGAAGTATGGGAATGGGCGGGTACGCGACGCACGACGGAACTGAATTTTGGCGTTGCTGCTTATCAGATCGATCACGACCTGAAGAACCTCTTCGATGACCTCGCGGTGTGGCATGAACGCGAGAGTTTTCCTCTCGTTGAACAATCCGTCCGATTGCATCATCGCGCTGTGTGGATTCATCCGTTCAGGAACGGCAACGGGCGATGGGCTCGCTTACTTGCAAATATCTGGCTGAAGCGATCGCGACACGGTCCGGTAAAGTGGCCGGAGCAAACGATCGGAGATGGAAGCAGGATTCGAAAACAATATATCGCCGCCGTGAAGGCTGCGGACCGCGGCGATTACGGACCGCTGCTGGCCCTTCACCAAAGGTATCTCTAGATCGCGTCGCCGGGCGGTTGGCTTGCCCATGATGGAACCGCTCGATAGACTCGTGTCGCTTTCACTCGCGGCGTGAGGGTTCGCGCGTTTACAGCTATCGTCGCATCCAGCCGGTGCCGCTCGGACATTTATAGTTCGTGGAAAAGACGATCCCGACGACATCCGTCCTAGTCGCGGCCAAGGACGCGAAAGCACCGGCGCAGAGCACCTTGCGCGCTTACCTGGCGATGCTGATGCAGGTTTCGCGCTGGCATCTCGTCGGCGTCATCATCGTGACCGTCCTGTCTTCGCTGAGCGAGGGCATTGGCCTCGCGCTGCTGCTTCCGACCTTGCAGGTGGCGGGCCTCAACCTGGCCGGACAGGGCGAGGCTGGACGTTGCGCGGCGATCGTCTCGCGCGCCTTCCTCGCGATCGGTGTGCGGCCGTCGCTGATTCTACTGCTCGGCATTTTCGTGACACTGGTCGGCGTGCGGACGGTCCTGTCACAGGTCGAGAGCGTGTGGACATACGCGGTGCAGCAGGAAGTCGAGCATCATCTCCGCCGCGGCCTCTACCACACTATAGCCGATGCGAACTGGCTGTTCGTATGCCGCAGCCGCGCGTCGGATTTCACTCATGCGCTGACCAACGAGGTTTATCGGATCGGCAACGGCACCAATATAGCGCTCGGGTTGGCCGGCGAAGTCACGCTCATAACCCTCTACGTGGCGATCGCATTTGCACTGTCAGCCGGGATGACCGCGCTGGTGCTGGCCGCCGGCGCGCTGCTGATATTCGTCTTTCGCGGCCGCACGCAAGCAATCGAAAAGCAGGGCGAGGAAGTCTCCGACACCAACAGATCGCTCTACGCCGCCACCATCGAGCATCTGCAGAGCCTCAAAGCGGCGAAGACTTACGGCGCCGAGGCGCGTAACTTGTCGATCTTCTCCGATTTCAGCGCCGACGTGGTGCGGGCCAACGTCGAGGGCGTTCGGCAACAGGCGATCGCCGCTACCTGGTTCGAGCTCGGCTCAGTGCTGATTCTCGCCGCGGTGTTGTTCGTGTCGATTCGAGTGCTGGCGGTGCCGCCGGCGGCGATCCTGATCCTGCTGCTGATCTTTTTTCGCATGATGCCGAAGACCATGACCAGCCAGTATCACTACCGCGCCTTCGTCAACATGCTGCCGTCGTTTGCGAATGTGACCGCCATCGAAGCGCGATGCGCGGCCGCGGCCGAGCCGCCCGCGCATCCTCATGAGCGGCTCTCGCTCACGCGCGAACTTTCCGCCGACGGCGTATCGTTCACCTACGCCGAAGCGCGCCTGCCCGCCGTCAAAGATTTGAGCCTGGTGATTCCGGCCGGGAAAGTTGTCGCGCTGGTGGGACCGTCCGGCGCCGGCAAGAGTACCATCGCCGATATTTTGATGGGCCTCGTGCTGCCGGACTCGGGGACGCTCAAGCTTGACGGCCGGCCGCTCGGAGCCGAGGGCGTTCGCGGATGGCGCGATCAAATCGGCTACGTCGCGCCCGATACGTTTCTCTTTCACGACACGATTCGCGCGAACCTCAAATGGGCGCGTCCCGACGCGAGCGAGGACGAGATGCTGGCGGCTCTGCGGCAGGCGTCGGCGTTCGATTTCGTCGCGGGACTCAAGGACCGGCTCGAAACCGTAGTCGGCGATCGCGGCATGATGGTGTCGCAGGGCGAGCGCCAGCGCCTCGCACTCGCGCGCGCATTCCTGCGCCGTCCTTCGATGCTCATCCTCGACGAGGCGACCAACAGCCTCGATTCCGAAAACGAAGGACGCGTGCTCGACGCGATCGAAAGCCGGCGCGGCGAGCTGACC
>Ga0209248_10000463_pt1 | contig 12890 bp, 10 predicted proteins | sample BogFormECP04_OM1_FD_188241 | JGI IMG/M metagenome (GOLD analysis project Ga0209248, IMG submission 188241) | Bog forest soil microbial communities from Calvert Island, British Columbia, Canada - ECP04_OM1 (SPAdes) (version 2) | ecosystem: Environmental > Aquatic > Freshwater > Wetlands > Bog ... | reverse complement strand
GATGATTGGGGCGTCGCCTACGCGAAGACGCTGGGCGCGTTCGTGAACGGCAGCGCGATGACCGAACGCGACGGCGCCGGCGTCAAGCTCACCGACGAGAGCTTTTTTCTGATGTTCAACTCGTATCAACAGCCGATGGAATTCAAGCTGCCGCCGAAGAAATATGGGCGCGAGTGGACGATCGTGCTCGATACCGCGGACGCAACGGCGGCTCAAGCTGCGAAGTCCCACTTGGCCGAAGAACGGGTTCACGTCGCGGGCCACGCGATGGTCGTGCTGCGGCGCGTCGCGTGACGCGATCCGATCGTTGAATCGCGGGGCCGCGGGCGGTCTATACTTGGATTGCAATGCGCCTGTTCCAGGCGGGAGAATTTCGCGATGATCGACTTTCGAACCGAGCCGTCCGCGTATCGGCATTGGCGTCTTAGCTTCGCCGGCCCGGTCGCGACGCTGGCGATGGACGTGGACGAAAACGGCGGGCTCGTGCCGGGCTACGAGCTGAAGCTTAATTCGTACGACCTCGGCGTCGACATCGAGCTCAACGACGCGGTCAATCGGCTGCGCTTCGAGCATCCCGAGGTGAAATGCGTGATCGTCACGTCGGGCAAGGAGCGGGTGTTTTGCGCGGGCGCGAACATCAGGATGCTCGGCCTGTCGAGTCATCCGTTCAAGGTGAATTTCTGCAAATTTACCAATGAGACGCGCAACGCGATCGAAGACTCGACGCTCAACTCGAATCAGTACTACATGACGGCGATCGGCGGAGCATGCGCGGGCGGCGGTTACGAGCTCGCGCTCGCGACCGACTATATAATGATGGCGGACGACGGCTCGACCAGCGTGTCGCTGCCTGAGGTTGCGCTGCTCGGCGTGCTGCCGGGCACCGGCGGTCTGACGCGGCTGGTCGATAAGCGCCGGGTCAGGCGCGACCGCGCGGATTTCTTTTGCACGACCGAAGAAGGAGTGCGCGGCAAGCGCGCCGTCGATTGGCAGTTGGTGGATGAAGTCGTTCCGCGCTCGCAACTGCTCGAGTCGGCGTCGCGCAGAGCTGTCGAGTTTGCGGCGCGCTCGGCGGGATCGGCGAATTTGCGGGGCATAGCTTTGGGCCGGCTCGCGCGCGAGGTTGAAGAGCAGCGGGTCAAGTATGCGCACATGACGGTGGAGATCGATCGCGAGAATTCGACGGCGACCTTCGTGGTCGAGGGTCCAACGAATCCGGCGCCGCGCAACGTTGAGGAAGCTCGATCGCTCGGCACGGATTTCTGGCCGTTGGCTTTTGCGCGCGAGCTCGAAGACGCGATCCTGCATCTGCGCTTCAACGAAGAAACGATCCGCACGTGGATTTTGCGCACCCGCGGCGACCCGGCGAATATGCGGCCGCACGACGCCTTCCTTACCGCGAACGCCGACGACTGGCTCATTCGTGAGGTCACCCTCTACTTGAAGCGCGCGCTGAAGCGGCTCGATGTCAGCTCTCGCTCCGTCTTCGCATTGATCGAGCCGGGTTCGTGCTTCTGCGGAACTCTGCTGGAGCTCGCGCTCGCGTCGGATCGCTCGTACATGCTGCGCGGATTACGCGATGGCGATGAGTCGAGGCCTGCAAGCATCGGTCTCACTGAAATAAATTTCGGCGCGATGCCGATGTGCAACGGCTTGACGCGGCTGGAAAGCAGGTTCCTGGGAGAGCCGGAGCGGGTCGAGCAGTTGCGCGGCCGGATTGGCTGGCAGATCGACGCGTCGACGGCGGATGAACTGGGCCTCGTCACTTTCACGCCCGACGATATCGACTGGGACGACGAGGTTCGCCTCGCAATCGAAGAACGCGCGGCGTTTTCGTCGGACGCGCTGACCGGGATGGAAGCCTCGTTGCGCTTCGGCGGGCCGGAGACGCTTGAATCGAAAATATTTGCGCGTCTGTCGGCGTGGCAAAACTGGATCTTCCAGCGGCCCAATGCGGTCGGCGAAAAAGGCGCGCTGAAACTTTACGGCACGGGCGCGCGGCCGGAATTCGATCCGAGGAGAGTCTGATGCCGATCAACTATTCAGAGCGAATTCCCAACAACGTGAATCTGGCCGACGACCGGCGTCTCCAGCGCGCGCTTGAAGCGTGGCAGCCCGGGTTCCTGCAATGGTGGGGCGAGATGGGGCCGGAAACTTTCCAGGGCTGCGATGTCTATCTGCGGACGGCGACTTCGACCGACGCGCAGGGCTGGGCGCAATTCGGTTACGTCAAGATGCCGGACTATCGATGGGGGATTTTTCTCGCCGAGCCGCAACCCGATCGCCGGATTTCGTTCGGCGAGCACAAGGGCGAGCCGGTCTGGCGCGAAGTTCCGGGCGAACATCGCGGCGTCCTGCGCCGCTTGATCGTCACGCAGGGCGACACCGAGCCCGCGTCGGTCGAACAGCAGCGCCACCTGGGCAGGACCTGCCCGTCGCTTTACGATTTGCGCAATCTGTTCCAGGTCAACGTCGAGGAAGGGCGCCATCTGTGGGCGATGGTCTATCTGCTGCACGCTTACTTCGGACGCGACGGCCGCGAAGAGGCCGACGCATTGCTGGTGCGGCGTTCGGGCAATGCGGACAATCCGCGCATCCTCGGCGCGTTCAACGAGAAGACGCCCGACTGGCTCTCGTACTTCATGTTCGCGCATTTCACCGACCGCGACGGCAAGTATCAGCTGGCGAGCCTGGCCGAGTCGGGATTCGATCCGCTGGCGCGCACCTGCCGCTTCATGCTGACCGAGGAGGCGCACCATCTGTTCGTCGGCGAGTCGGGAGTGGGCCGCGTCATCAGCCGCACCTGTCAGCTGATGAAAGAGCACAACACCGACATAGTCAGTGAGTATGGCGGAATCGATCTCGCTGTCATTCAAAAGTATATAAACTTTCATTACTCAGTCTCGCTCGATCTGTTTGGCTCCGAGCTATCGACCAATGCCGCCAATTACTACAGTGCAGGCCTGAAGGGCCGGTTCAAGGAAACCGACCGGGCCGATGATCATCAACTAAAGCAAAGCACCTATTCGGTATTGAGACCCGAGAACGGGGCAATCGTGCCGAGCGAACAGCCGGCGTTGATCGCATTGAATGAGACGCTTCGCGACTCGTACATCGGCGATTGTGAGAGGGCGCTCGCGCGATGGAACAAGATTATTCGTGAAGCGGGGGTTGGCTTCGAGCTCAAGCTGCCGCATCGGGGATTTCGCCGATCGATTGGCGAATTCTCCGGCGTGAACGTCACCCCGGACGGTGAGATCATCGCAGCAGCTGAATGGGAGCGGCGCAAATCCGACTGGGTACCGACGCAAGCGGAGCGCGCATTCGTGGCGTCGCTGATGATGCCGGTCACCGCGCCCGGCCAATTCGCGAGCTGGATCGCGCCGCCGGTGCGCGGAATTAATCATCAGGCGCTAGACTTTGAGTACGTCGCTGCGTTGCCGGCGGAAACGAACTAATCGCGCAAACTAATCGATGCGCTTGACTCTGGACTATGGTCAAGGGTCTATCGTGAGGGTCAGATGACTATTGGCCGAGTAGCTAATGCGGCGGGAGTGAGTATAGACACGATCCGCTTCTACGAGCGGCGCGGATTGCTCGCGAAGCCGGGGCGAAGTTTTTCGGGATACCGGAACTACTCCGAGGACGTGCTCGATCGTCTGCGCTTCATCGGCGACGCGAAGCGGCTGGGGTTTTCGCTGAAGGAAATCATGGAGCTGCTCTCGCTGGGCGTGAAGTCGACGACCGAGTGCGGTCCGGTGACGCGAAAGGCGGAAGCGAAACTGGCCGCGATGAACGAGGAAATCGCCCGCCTGCAGCGGCTCCGGCTGACGCTGCGCAAGATGGTCGAGACGTGCGGCGGCCAGTGCGCGCCCACGCAGGTCTCGCGCGAGTCGTTTGCGCAACGACGCAGTGAGCGCGTCGTAGAGAAAAGGAGATCGCTATGGAAGTCGTGATTTATACCAATACGGGATGCTCGGCGTGCAGCCAGGCGAAGGAATTTCTCGCGCAACACAACGTCAGCTACGTCGAAAAAAGCATTGCCAAAGATCCTTCGCTGATTAACGAGTTGGCCGCCATGGGATTTCGAGCGGTCCCGGTTATTCGCGTCGGCGACGAAACGATGCTGGGATTCAGCGCGGTGAAGTTGAGGAGGATGCTCGGTCTCTAGACTACCGGGATAGGCTCTGGCCGTGCGGGTACCAATGCTGTTCGTGTTGCGGAAACTATCCTCGCGCGATCGGTCGCGAACCAATACGTGGCGATGAATCCCGTCAGCAGCGCGATGAAGCTGGTTTCCTCGAGCACGCGCGCTATCCATGGAAAGATTAACTGGAACTCGGTCGGCGGCGGCGTCAAGAGCCGGTTGAAGACGCGGTTCGAAACCGCAATGAGCATGTAGCACAACGCCGCCATCCAGACGGCGCGCGAGTTGGACGTGTTCTCTGCCGCGGCTGCGACCATCTGCACGAACGGAATAGTCAGCAGCACAAGGTAGTGATGCCATCCGACGGGCGTCAGCATTATCGCCGTCGCTATCCACAGTGAGTAGATTCGCCAATCGGGATCGCGGGTCCGCAGGTTCGGCTCGGCGAGCGTTGCGCGAATAGTCAGTCCAAGTACTGCTACATCCGCAACGGCGATCGCGACGCGTCTCACCCACTCGGTCGACGAGCCGGGCGCGGTGGCGGTCAAAGCCCAGAACATCCGCGATACGAATGGGCCGAGCGCAAGATCGTCGACCCGTTGCACGACAGAATAGTCAGTCACCCACAATGCGCCGTGTACGAAGCTGAAGGTTTGCGCCCAACCCAAAACGGCGACCGTTGCCAATCCACCGGCAGCAACTCCAGCGGTTGCGAACGCCACCGCCCGCCATTTTCGACGCATCAGAAAATAACCGACTAGCAACAACGGATAGGCTCGCAACAGCGCGGCCGTTGCGATCAGCAAGCCTGCCGTCCCGTCGCGCTCGCGTTCCATCGCGCGCATCGTGGCTGCCATGAGCGCGAGGACTATCAGCTGCGATTGGCCCCAGTAGAAATTCAAGCTCACCGGCGCGGACATCAGAATGAGACCCGCCAACAACCACGCGGTACGCCCCGAGAGGCCGCGTCGATGGGCCAGCAAGAGGTACACGGCCATTGCCAACGCCGAAAAGTTGATTGCGATCCAGATCCAGAACGCGACGCGCGGCCGCAAGCGCGTGAGCGGTTCGAAGCACAGCAGAAACGACGGAGTCTCGGAGGCGTGAAGCAGCCAGTTGGTTTCGAGACCGACGCGCGCGCCAACGACCGTCAGATTTGTGGAATAAGGATCGATACCGTGGCGGAGCGCCCAGGCAGATTCGTAGTAGTTCGAGAAGTCGCGCCGATGCCACTGGTCGGACATCTTCATGAAGGTGCCGGCCAGCGTGAGGAGAGCGACGATCCAGACCACGGCCAGGATCGCAGGCTGACGCATCGTGTTCGCGATTCGTTCGCCGTTCACACCCAAGTATGGGCTAGCGACGATCCGCGAGACTACAGTGTCACTTGGCCCGAGTGTTATGCGGAGAACTCAAAGCAAGTCTCTCAACTCAGGAAAGGCCATCGTCAATCCGAAGTTTATTGTTGTCTGTTGCGTAAAAGGAGCGAACTGGCGATACGCCGTCCATTGTCCGGTAACGAAGAAGCTCATCGGCGGCAGGCCCAAGCGCACGAACGTCCTGCCGATGCCGATGCTTATAGGCAGGGTGGTTGGAGTGTGGCGGCGCCATCCAATCATCCAGTTCGCTTCAGCCGACCTTAGATACCACTCGCCGTATAGATGAAGAGCCATGACGGGCTGGATCTCGAGCGTGTTCACCGGCACGCGCTTGGGCGAAGTGTATGCAAAGGAGACGGGATTCTGAACGATGAATCCGATCAACAACCCTCGGATGCCTTTGTAAATCAGGCCAAAGGCGGGGCCAGCTTGCCACGCGCCCTGCCCAGCGCTCTTGGATGTCGCAGTTGGGAAGACAAATGTCGGCCCTATGCCTATCAACCAACCGGATTCGCGCTTCGGCCACGGCATTATCGCGATATCGAACAGCTGCATATCGCCGAACTCGGTGCGGCTTCCGCCTCTCGGACTCGGGACTGTAACCACGGCGAAGGTCGGCCGGACCAACTGGACGAAAGGGAGAAGAGTGAAGTTGGGGATGCGCGGGATGATAGGTCGTATGATCACCTGGTTGGTTTGAACGTGCGTCCCATAGTTGGCCGGTGAGTAACTATCGCGAACGAGCAGCTGCGGGAGAGTAGTAAGCGGGTCGGTAAAATCCTGTTCGAGCTTCTCTTCCGCGGTTAGCGACGGTGGCGTCTGAGCCTTCGCGACTTTCACGGCAGTGGTTGTCAGCCATAGACTCGCGAGCATCGTCCACAGGCAAATGCGTGCGACTGAAGTCGCCGAAGTGTTATTTCTCAACGATCGCATCGTTCTCTCTTCGGTCTGGGTGCCCGACGGCAGATGCATTAGATACGCGTCGACGCCGAATCGCAAGATTTTGCTAAAAGTAGGATTTTTCTACCGTTCTGCGAAATAAATTTACGGTCTGTAGGTAATTCTTACTTCCAGCTTTGTCTATGGCACTTTTCTGCGTCTCTTATGGATGTTATAAGACTCTATACATCCTAGGTCACGTTTAGTCTTGCTTTGTGTCGAAATCTGAGCCAGGATACCCCTCCATGAATACTGAAACTCAGCAGACGGTCATCCAGGCGCCGCCACCGCAAGAGCGCTCCTTCCTCGACCAGATTCGCGACGATCACGAACTGGTTGCGCGCTTGAGCATAACACCTCAGGAGCTCGAGGCGCTCTCGAAATGCGCTCTGCTGGGAACGCTGACCTCCAAAGAAGACATGCTTTTCATCCTGCGCCAGATTCGCGAAGCTACCAGACCCGGCCCGAAAGCGCAGGCTGCGCACAACGCGGGCGCATCCACGGCATCCACCGCTTCGGCACCTCCACTGAGGGCGGCAGACATACTGCGAAAGATCAGGCTGCTATCCGAGGTCAACACCCAAAACGGCGCCTCGGCGGCCGAAGCAGACAACGCGCAGCGCCTCGCGAGAGCGCTCATGGATCGGTACTCGATCAAAGCCGTCGAGGAGCGCCCGGTTACGCATCAGCAGCGGCCGGCTGCCAAGCTGACTTGGGTTTACTGGCAGGAACTATTCAACGAGTTCTGCCTTGAATTCAGCTACCTGGGCTACCGCGGCAGCGCCACTATCGGCCACGACCGCACCGTCTATATCAAGCTCAGCACGGGTCAATGGTCGGTCGAGAAGCGCTCGAAGGACGGCGGCACGCAAATCGTTGCGCGTGACATCGGTCTCGAAACGATGCGCAAATACCTGAGCGCGCACGCCAGAACCTACTCGTTCTTCGGGAACAGACGTTCCGGCAGCTGATTTCCCGCGGGAGACCCGGCTCGCGAGGCATACCGGTCAATCGTTCTTGATGAGCCCGGTAATGCCCGCGATGAAGATGGCGCTCAGCACCCATCCGGCGATGATTTGCACCCAAAGATAAGCGCGAAGAGTTGAGCCTCGAACCTCGATCCTGCGTCCCGCTATCTCGCACTCGCCCTTCGACGCTTCATCGGGCCACCAATAATGTTCCTGGTGGAGATTGACGAACGGCAGAAACACATCGAGCGAATACAACAGGGGATGAAGCCCGGCCGCGTGATCGCCAGACGGCGGCGGCGAATTCTCCGGCCATGTCAGACGCATCACGCCCGCGCGCTTGCCCATCAATACCGCCGCCCATCCAACCAGGATGACCAGCACTGACCAGTAGAAAGCGAGCAGCGGCCGGTGGCCGTAACCGATGGTCGCCTTCAAAAATCCACCCCATAGGCTCCCCCACACCCCCATCCTCGAATAGCGATCGTCTTCCTCGGCGATGTACACCGTCACCGCCGCGGCGCTGTCGCCCGATGCCGAATAGTACTTCGCCAGCTCGTTGAAGGGCTGTGACCGAAAACCCGCAGGCTGAAGCGCCAACCATTTGAGCCGGCTGTCGACCGCATCAATCTCGGCGGGCCGATGCTGCGCGCGACCGCTCGGAAGGCCGCCGGGCTCCGATGAAAGCCCGTTGTAGGTGAACCGATCGATGATCAGTTTTCCTGAATCGGGCCAGCTCGTCTCATCATCCAGCAGCAGCCCGACCGACGCGTCTCCGAGGTCGAGTTGCGCACCGTTTTGCAGAGTTACGTTGTGCCAGATAAATGCGCGAGCGATCGACATATTCGCGCCGATGAAGCCATGTTGAGCGCCGGGCGCGCCCAGGAATTTCGCGTGGTCAACGATAAAGCTGTCGGCGATCCGATCGTACGAGAAGTTCGCGACGCCGTTGACCTCGACGTCGCCACCCGACCCAAAACTCGCCAGGTAAATGACGCCCTCGATGCTCGCTCCCGGAACCGAAATCGCCACGTTATCGGGGTTGATGAAGCGCCCGGAGTCGAAATGCAGATTGCCGCCAATTCTGGCTCCCCCGAGATCAACGGCGCCGTAAGACTCAAAGCCCCGGTTCAGCCAGACGTTGCCTCCCACCTGAATCAGGTATGCGAACAAGGTCACTCTTAGTCGATCGAGGAAGGGTTCAGCGGGATCTTTCGAATAGCGCAGAGTCGCGCCGCCAAAGTCGAGATCGAGGCCGATTTTCGCGTGATCGAGAAAAATTGCGCCCACCGCATGAAAGCCTTTGCCCATGCTGAGATTGTTGCGAACAGTTAAGCCGCTGGCGTGAATCTCTCCAGTATAACTCCCGTCTAGCTCGAGGTCGGGAATTTCAGCGCCGCCGAGATTGATCGGCTCGGCGAAGACACAGTTATCCAGCGCCAGCGGAATCGGTACGCTGACCAGCGACAGATCGAGGCCGCCCATGATGCGCGCGCCCATGACGCGGATACCTTTGGGATCGATCAGGCCGAGCGCTTCATGGTCGACACAAAGCCATCGAATGAGCGAGGCGCGGATTTGGCGCTGCGATTGCCAGTCGCTGGCGTGTGCAGGGTCGTTGGACGGATCGGTGCGCATCGAGCTGGTTCCAGCAACCGCGAACTCGCCGCGGTCGACGTTGTCGATATCGCTGAACCAGAGCATCGCGCGCTCGGCGCTCGTGAGATTCGGAAACCGCTTGGCCGCGAGCGCGAGCAGCCGGCTACTTTTCACGGGAGGCATTGCCGACGCAGCCTGGCAGATGCCCGCGAGGTTGATGATGCAGCAGAAAATCGCCCACAAAAGCGAATTAGCGACGCGAGTCCTCAGCACGGTAATGGCAGGAACCGGCAAGGCTTAGAGTAGTGGTGCCGAGGGCAGGACTTGAACCCGCACGTGGTTGCCGACGGCGGATTTTGAGTCCGTGGGTCGCCCTTTTACGATCGATCGCAATTGATCGTCATCGAGTTTCTGCAAGCGTTTTTCGACCCCCTCGGGCGTCGGTTGTGACCATTCGCGACCGATCAAGACGCGCGCATGATCTAGCTCGTGATCTAGCATGAAGTTGAGAAGCTGGGCATCCCGACGGGCCGCGCTCCCGCCGACGCCTGCGCGTCACCCCAACATGCCGGGCAATTCAGGATTCATGAAGAGCCACCATAGCCGCAGCTCGTTCGACAACACTCCTTCGGTCTCAAGGATCAGCCGCCTGCAACGAAGGTCGAGCAGATCGACCGGTTTGCCGCCGGTCTGCACGTCTGACTCCAACGCTCTCAACCCGCCTTCAAGCCGCTCTAACACTTCAGCATGATGAGCGTACGAAACGCTGAGCCGCCGGCATCCGAAGATCGATAGGAGTCCTACCAGCGCCGCGCCGGCAACCGGCAGGAAAATTGCGATTACCAGCACGACGCCTATTCCTTTCGGTTCCGGGGGCCCAGCCCATAGAAGTCCCAAATGAATTGCGGCGAGAATCAGCGCGATTGCAAGAATCAGTTTAGCTACGGCCTCGAGATACCACGCGTGATTTCCGTGCTGCCGGCATTTGTCCGAGAACCATTTCCGCTGATCCGCAACGCGCTTTAGATAGTGGCGTAAGAGAGGCAGCAGGTCCCCAACACCTTCAAGCGATCCCTCGCCATAGGTGTCGTCGAGCGAATCGCGCCAGGTCTTCGAGCCGTCGTTCGTCGCAAGCAAAGGCAGCGGATTCTCGAGATCGTTATCCAGCAGAACCAGGCGCTGCTCGACGCGGCCATTCAATCCTGGCTTGGGAATCTTGAGGTAGGGTCCGACCCGCGCGCTCAAGAGAAAATGTTCGCGCCGCAGAATTTCCGCGCGCAGCCGCTCGTTGATCCAGCGGTGATGGGACTCGCCGAAATCGAGGAAGGCAATCGCGAGCGCGGCGGTCAGGGCGAGCAACTCAGCCAGGATCAGCACTATTGCACCCCGACCATCGCGCCAAATTTCTATGTGGCAGGCAAGGACCAACGCGGCGAAGGGACCAAGCAGGGCGGTGCCGCTCGCGAAGGTCAGGCGCCTTCTTTGGCTGTTCTTCGCGATCTCGTCGCGCCTTTTAAAGGCGTCATCAATTCGCGCGACTGGATCCTCTGGCGGAAGTTCGCGGGTGGCACTCGAGCTGTCGTCAATCGCATCCATAGCCGCGGTTCCCTCCGGCGGTATCACGCGCACCAAGCGTGATCGACTTCCACACCATCGAGCGCCGGACTAGAAGTTCTCAAAGCTGACACTGCCTTGTTGCGATCCCAACGATATCGGTTCATTGGTGCCGGGCTTGCGATTGCCGGCGTGCACCCATGCAATCGGCATCCGTCGGAGCCGTGCGCGGTTCACTACTTCGCCGGTGCCGCCGCGTCCGAGTTCGACCTGGCCATCCCAAACCGCGATCAAGATTCTGGAGTTCTGAACGACGTAGTCGCCCGCCGCCTCGTAGGCCTCTTCTCGCGTCGGCTTGGGATCCAGATTGACGACCTCGACGGCGCGATTCAGCAGCTTTGAAAATTCTCGTCTCGACTCATCTGAGCGAAAGTCTTGCAGATAGTGATCTTCAGGAAGCGGCATTACGGCCTTCAGGCGCGCCAGTGGGCGATTCAAGGTTCGCCAAACAACCAGACGGTCCGCACCTTCGGCCAACGAACTCAGGATGGTCAGTGGCTGGCCGAATACCTGTTCAATTCTACTGATCGCTGCCTCGACTCCAGCCGTCACGAGCTCCGGTTCGGCCAGAAAGCGATGGCCGCTCACGCCAACGACTACCTCTTGGGCTTGGCTTCCGGAACTGCTCAATCTGTCGGTCATATCAGTGACTCAAGCGTTCCGCCCGCGGTTTTACGACGATACGCGAATCTATAGTTGAACGTCCGGCCTTCGCCAAGACGACGTTCGGCGTGAGTTGTAGATTGCGCCCGTCACCTTCGGTTATCGAGAAGAGGCAGTAGAAGGGAAGATCCATTCCGAGACAAGCGCGCACGGATTGTCTGGCGGCAGTGCGGCACTCGATTCACGCAGCCGGGCGAGTTTCCCCACCGGGTCGTCGATCGGAATGAGCGCGCCGGTGTCGCTTAGACGCCATCCGCCAACGGCTTCGGCCCAGTCCGCGAGGCATTCGGGCGGCTGCAACGGCCAATAGCTGTCCCAGATACGCACAGTTCCATCATCAGATGCGGTAAGCACGTGCTGTCCGTCAGGGCTGAATACGGCGGAGTTGACCCGATTTGCATGTTTCATCGGTTGGCCGAGCGGTTTGCCGGTGACCGCATCCCACACCTGGGCGGTCCCATCAAGTGACGCGGTCAGCACCCGCCGCCCGTCCGGGCTAAATACTTCCGTGATGATGCCCCCTGCATGCCTGATCGGTTCGCCGAGCGGCTTGCCGCTAGTGGCATCCCACACCTGCGCCTCGCTGGTACCAAGAGATGTGGTGAGCACCTGCTTACCATCCGGGCTGAATATGGCGGAGTAACTCGGAGCTTCGCGTCCGATCGATCCAGTGAGCGGTTTGCCTGTGGCGGTGTCCCATACCTGAGCAGCACCATTCTTGAATAAGGTGAGCAGCCGACGCCCGTCGGGACTGAACACGGCGGATTCCAGATCGCTTACGCGCTTCATCGATTCGGCCAGAGGTGTGTCCAGCGGTTTCCCGGTCGCGGCATCCCACACCTGCGGCATCCCCCCATGCTCAGATATGGTGAGCACCTGCTGCCCGTCCGGGCTGAATACGGCGGTGCTGATTGCCCCTGCGTGCTTTATCGGTTCGTCGAGAGGTTTCCCGGTTGCCGCATCCCACACCTGTGCGGTCCCATCCCCAGGTGATGTGGTGAGCACCTGTTGCCCGGCCGGGCTGAATACGGCGAAGCCGTCCCCACCTTCGGGCTGGATAATGTCCTCCAGCGTCCAGGTGCCGTCGACGAGTTCCCGCTGCTGTTTAAGCGGTTCGCCCAGTGGTCTGCCGAGCGGTTTCCCAGTCGCGGCATCCCACACCTGCGCGGTTCCATGCATAGAAGTGGTGAGCACCCGTTGGCCGTCCGGGCTGAGTACGGCGGAGTCAAACGGAGCTTCGCCTCTTATCGGTTCAGTGAGCGGTTTGGGCGGGCTGGTTTCCCACACCTGCGCGTTCCCGTCCTCAGAAGCGGTGAGCACGCGCTGCCCGTCCCGGCTGAACGCGGCGGATCTTACGGGGCTTTGATGCATGAGGACACGAGCCGGAGGTTTTGCCACCGCAATCTCCCACATCTCCGAAGTACCATCTCCAGACACGGTGAGCACCTGCTGCCCGTCCGGGCTGAATACTGCGGAATCGATACCTCCGGCGTGATTTATTGGTGCTCCGAGCGGTTTGCCGGTCGCGGTATCCCACACCTGCAAGTCGGTATTGTGAGAAGATATAGTGAGCAACCGCTG
>Ga0209248_10000462_pt1 | contig 12906 bp, 10 predicted proteins | sample BogFormECP04_OM1_FD_188241 | JGI IMG/M metagenome (GOLD analysis project Ga0209248, IMG submission 188241) | Bog forest soil microbial communities from Calvert Island, British Columbia, Canada - ECP04_OM1 (SPAdes) (version 2) | ecosystem: Environmental > Aquatic > Freshwater > Wetlands > Bog ... | reverse complement strand
GTTTCATGAGCCCGGACGGTGCCGCGGAAGCGATCGCCAACGCGGAAGCCGGCATCGGCCCGCTCCAGCAGCCGTCGTTGATGGTGCCGTGAGCTGACCTTCCGGACAACGCCATCAAGTGTCGTCGACCGCGCACGGCCCCCCCTCCTTCTGGGCCGTGCGCGGTGCCCCCTCCCGGCGACTGTGCTCATGGACCACCCCGGCATCGGCGCCGCGGTGGTCCATGGGCCTTATGACTCCTTGGCGTGTCTCGCCTACCTCAACCGGTAGGCGAGCAGCGACTCCAGCCGCCTACCCGCGGCGGTCAGGCTTCGCACCGTCTCGGGTCCACGCGCGTCGAGGTGCGTCGCCAGCGCGATGAACGCCTGGGCGGTCGTCAGGGCGTCACCGAGGGCATCGTGTGGCCGGTGCACCGGCAGCCCAAGCGCCTCCGCGAGACCGCTGAGCGACATCCGCCGCGGGCCCTGTCCACCGCGCTCGTGCAGCCATAGGAGCCCGAGCACGCTCGTGTCTATCATCGGGCGGCGCAGGCGCAGGCCCTGGCGGCGCAGGGCAGGTCGCAGGAAGCCACGCTCGATGGCGGCAACGTGGACCACCGGAACTCTCCCGGCCATCACGGCGAGCAGTGGGTCGATCGCGAGATCCAACGGCGGCGCGTCGGCGAGATCGACGGCACGGATCCCGTGCACGCGAATCGCCGCCTCGCCGATCGGGCCTGACGGTCGCACTCGCCCATGGACAGCGGCGCTCAGCTGGACGCGACCGTCCTCGATCGGGATCGCGCCGAAGGAGACGATCTCGTCGCGCCTCGGGTCGAGGCCGCTCAGCTCGAGGTCGACGGTGCAGTAGCGCGCAGCACTCCACGGCGTCCGTCCAGGTGACATCCGCGCGCGCTTGTAGGCGGTGGCACCCGCGCCGCGCGCCACGGGGCGGACTCTCATCTCACCCCGAGGGTCAGCTCGGCGGCGATGCGCCTCTGCACTGAGGCGACCGCCCGAAACGCCTCCTTCAGGTAGGTGCGCGTCAACGTGCTGAGGTCGTCCGGGGAGACATGGTCGTCGGGCTCGAGGCCGCCGCGGAGTTGCTCGACCTGATGCTCCATGCGCAACTCGGTGAACAGCTCGAAAGCGTCCTCGAGCGTGCGCACGTCGCCCGCCGGCAGCGTGCCCGCGGCGGCGGCCGCGCGCAGCCGCTCAGGCGTCGACGCGCTCGTCACGCCCGCGGCCATTCCAGCCCAGCGCGCGAGGTCGACGACGGGCAACAGGCCGCCGTGCTTGAGGTCGAGCTGCCCGCGATGCTCGCCGTCGTGCTCGACCACGAGCCCGCGCAGAAAGCCGGTGGGCGGTCGGTGGGAGAGCGCGAACCGCGCGAGCAGCCGCAGCAGCTCGGGTCGCGCCCTCGCCGCGCGGAACGTGTCCGAGATGGGGCTGCCGCTGTGAATGCCCCACACAGGTCGGCTGTCGACGAGTACCGAGACGAGGATCAGCACCTGCTGTGCGGTCGGCCGTTCGATCCAGCTGTACGCGAGCCGCCTCCAGGACTCGAGCGAGCGCACGAACAGCACGTCCGAGGCGGTGGCGCCGTGGCTGTCCGCTTTGATCCCGCACTCCTCGAGGCCCGCGGCGACGTTGCGGGCGAGCGCGTGCAAATACGTCCGCACGGCCTGTTCGTCGGCATCGCCGTACCAGACGATCGCACTGTCGGCATCCGATCCGGGTGTGGCCTCGCGCCGTGCCTGGCTGCCGAGCGCGAGCCAGGAGAACTCGGCCGGCGGCGCGCCGGCTGACGCGATCGCGAGCTCGACCAGCCGGCGCGTGAGCGCGTCGAGCACCACCGAGTAGAGCGCCGCGACGCTGGACGCGGCCAAGCGGGCTTCGTGCAGCGCGATCACGGCCGGGCGCAGGCCCTGCGCCGTGCGAGCGAGGTCGGCAACGCTGTCCGCGCGTGCGATCGCGCGGCGCAGATAGAAGGAGGACAGCGCCTCGACTGCGAGCAGGTCGACGGCCTCGACCACGCCGATCACCTGGCGGACGGCGTCGATGACCGGGAAGTGGCGGACCCCGCGGTCGAGCATCTCGAGCAGGACGTCGCCACCGAGCCTGTCCGGCTCGACGGTGTACGCGGGGGCGCTCATCACCAATGACACCGGGGCGTCGTAGGGGACACCATCCGCGACCACGCGCGAGCGCAGGTCACGATCGGTGAGGATGCCGAGGGAGTCGCCGAGCTCGATCACGATCGAGTTCACCGACGCGGCGGTCATCTTCGCGGCGGCGTCACGGACCGTCGTGGTGGGCGCGCACAGCAGCGGCGGGTTGCGGATCAGCGCCGCGACCGGACGGCTCGTTGGGTCGGGCGCGGGCTGTCGCAGGCCGAGCGCGGCCGGGGCCTTGGCGTTCACCTCGAGCAGAGAGCGCGCGACGAAGCCGACGCTCTCAGGTCGTACCAGCGCCGCTCGCGCGACCTCCTCGGGAATGCGATAGCAGAGCGTATCCTCCTGCGCCCGCGCGGTGAAGCCGGGCGGCAGGCCCGAGAGCATCGAGGCTTGACCGAACAGCTCGCCGGGTCCGAGCTGGTCGAGCACGCTGCCGGCAAGCACGATCTCGATGGCGCCGGTGCGGACCACGCGCAGATGCTCGACCGGTCCGGCGGCTTGCGAGAAGATCGTGGATCCGGCGAGGAAGAACTCGATCTCGGTCGACGCTGCGACACGCTCCACCTCGCCGACCTCGAGCGCGTCAAACGGCGGGTAGGAGCGCAGGAAGTCGACCACGTCGCCCGGCGCCGCCGGAGGGTTCGACACCTGTGCCGGCTCGCTTCGTTCGATTGACACGTCGTGATCGTACGTGGCGGCTGCATCTTGCCCGCCCTCACGCTCGCTCGCGCTCGTCCGATCGTCCGGCGCGCGTGGGCCGCGGTCGTGCTTGCATGGACCGCGCCCGAACACCACCCTACGATGAGCTTGGCCCGTGTCCTGTGATGAAAGCCCTTAATCAGCGCCCTCGCTTCGTCCTGCTGCTGTCGGCGCTGATCGCCGGGGGCACGGTGGTGGCGATCGCAGCCAACGATCGGCCGCGTGCGCTGTGGCACACGCTCGCGCAGATGCAACCCGTGTGGCTGCTCGCCGCGCTCGGTGCAGAGTTCGTCGCCTACGCCGGCTACGTCGTCGCCTATCGCTCGACGATCCTCGTCCCCGGGCGCCCGCGCCTGTCGTTGATGCTGACAATCCGGCTCGTGGTGGCCGGCTTTGGCCCCTTCGTCCCGATGGGAGGCTTCGCCTTCGATCGCCTCGCTCTGGAAGCCGTCCATCACAACCGCCGCGGGGCGCGCGTCCAGGTGCTCGGACTCGGCGTCGTCGAGTATCTGCTACTCGCGCCCGCAGCGTGGGTGTGCGCGTTGATCCTGCTCCTGCACCCCGGGCAGGCCTCGATCGTGCTGACGCTGCCGTGGGTCCTTGCTGTGCCTCCAGGGTTCCTGCTTGGGTGGTGGGCGACCCATCCGCGGATTCTCGCCTACTTCGAGCAATCTAACGGGCGCATGCGACGCTCGATCGGGGATCTTCTGGCCGGCGTTCAGGTTCTCCGAAGCGTCGTTCTGCGTCCGCTCGAGCGTCCCGGGGCAGTGCTGGGGATGGCGATCTACTGGGCGGCCGAGATCGCCTGCCTGGGCTTTGCTCTGCGCTGCTTTGGCGTCGAGATCTCGGTCCCCGCGCTCGTTGTCGCTTACGCCACGGGCTATGCCGCCAGCCGTCGCTCATTGCCCTTGGGCGGTGCGGGAATCACCGAGGCGCTGCTCACGATCTCGCTCATAGCCGTCCACGTGCCTGCCGCCCATGCGCTGTTCGCCGTGATCGCCTACCGGCTAATCAACTTCCTCGTGCCGACGTTTCCAGCGCTGCTTGCGCACGCCTCGCTTAAGTCGCTGCTCGACGTCTCCGGCAGGGACGAGCGGGCCGCCGGTCGTCCCCGCCCGAGCGGAGCGGAGTAGGCCGAGATCGGCTGCGCGGCGTTGCGAGCGCCCGCGGCGCCGTTTACGCACGGCGCGTCGCCGAACAGGGCGTGCTCTCCTAGCCCTTTGAGGCGGTGCCTGCCGCGCACAGAAGACCCGACGGCGGGCATCCCCGTTGAGGCGTCGCGTGTTCGCTCGGTCATCAGCAGCTCTCCGGCGCCGGCCAGCGACACGACGCGGGAGGCCGTGTTCACCGTCGATCCGAACCAGTCGCCGTTGCGTTCGACCGCTGGGCCGGTGTCCAGCCCGACCCGGAGAAGCGGAAGGCCCTCCCGCTCGGTTAGCGAGAGGATCCGCCGCGCCATCGTGACCGCGACGGCCCCGCTCTCGCTGCGCACCATCACCCCGTCGCCGACCGCCTTGACGACGTAGCAGCCGAGCTCGTCGGCAAGACTGCGGACGTGCTCGTGAAACGAGACCGCGAGGTCAGCCGCGCGCTCGTCTCCATGCCGAGCCGTGAATCGTGTGAAGCCGACCAGGTCGGCGAACAGGAAGGTGTGCACTTGGTAGTCCATGAGTCCAATCGGCGTGGGCCGATGCACACATCTAACGCGCAGCAACGGCCCTACGTGAGGCGGGAGCTGAGCTCGCGCAGGCGCCGGCGCGCGTCGGGGTCATTGGCCTGCGGATGCGGACTAGCCGGCTGCGTGCCGTTGAAGTAGCGGCCGGTGACGCCCTCGAGCTGGGGGTCCACGATCAGGCGCATTGTGGCCTCGAGCCCCTCCTCGAGCGTGCTCGCCGGGCTGACGCCCGCCGCGAGCACCATCTTGGTGGGCATGTAGGTGGCGGGGTGAAGCGCTGTGGCGGTGACATCCCGGTCGTGCAGCTCCCCGGCCAGATCGAAGGTGAACATGATCTGGGCGAGCTTGCTCTGGCAGTAGGCCTGCACGCCGTCGTAGTGGCGCTCGAGCATCACGTCGGTGAAGTCGATCGGCGCCTGCCCGGCCGAGCTCACGTTGACCACGCGAGCCGGCGCCGATCGCTCCAACAGCCCGAGCAGTGTGCGAGTGAGCAGGTAGCCGGCGAGATAGTTGACTGCGAAACGCAGCTCATAGGAGTCCTGGCTCTCCATGCGCCGCCCATCACCGGGAAAGGTCGTGCCGATTCCCGCGTTGTTGACGAGCACATCAAGCCGGTCGTGCTCCTCAGCGACGCGCCGGGCGAGCTCGCGCACTTGCTCCAGCGAGCTGAGGTCGGCCAGCAGGTAACGCAGCTTCTCAGATCCGGTCTGAGCCCGGATCTGCTTCAGCGTCTCTGAGGCGCGGTCCTCATCGCGCCCATGGATGAGAACGGCTGCGCCCTCCGCGGCGAGGGCCGTGGCTAGTGCGCGGCCGAGCCCGTCCGTGGCTCCGGTGATCAGGATCGTCTGTCGGTCGAGCGCGCGCACGCGTTGAGGCTAGCCGGAACAGGAGCGAGCCGGCAGGACGCGGTGGCCGCCTGGATCTGCCGGCGGCTTGCCTGACAGGGTCGACCGTCGGCGATCGCCGATAACGCCCCAGCTCTTCACCAGGGCGCTATCGGGTCCGCCGGCGTCGTGTGCTTGCGCTCAGCTGCTGAGCACGACCGGCTCAGGCTGGGAGGCGTCTTTGATCGCCCATGCCAGTCGTTCGAGGATCTGCAGCGACACGTGCTCGTCTTCGATGTGGATCGGATGCACGTACTCGTCCAGCAGTATCCGGTCCCGTTTCTCGTTCATCACAAGGACTCTCGCCATGGAGAATCTCCTCTCTGATCTGAAAAAGAACGTCCATGCTCCCTGGGTGTCTCCATTCCTTTGTCTGAGCTCCGGGGCGGCCTCCCTGAAGCACATGGAGCCTTCTCGGGCCCACTCCAACTGCACAGCCCGACCGGGCTGAGGCCGAAGGTGGGCACGTCGACAGCGACGTGGGGGACGGCTTGGCAGGCAGCGGGTTTCACGCGCGTCGCCAGTCGGCACATGATCTGAGAGATCAGGTGCTTTCAGATTCTGACTAAACGCCTTCGCCCTGGTCCGCGTACGCGCAAGCACTCCCGTATCCCTCCACGAGTGGCTATACGAACCAGCAAGTGTCGGCCAGCATGTGACCGCCAAAACGTTCCGCTGTCTGAGTCGCAATTCCAAACACAGCCAGTGGCCGCATATGTGGAACCGCTATGCGCGGGAGGATAGCGTCGCGCGCGCTGCCGCGGTAGGCCTGGCGCTGATTTCTCACCGCTAATTCCGACGATCGTCTCATCCGCAGCTCGCCGGCCTGCCCGGTCCGGCCGGCGCTAGTGCGGGAGCTGCAGCCGCACCAGACGGTATGCCTTCAGCCCCAGACCCAGCCGCTCACGATCCTCTGACAGACCGGGATCAAGGCCGGTGAGCTCCCTGATCCGCTCCAGGCGATAGGCGATCGTGTGCCGGTGGGCGAACATCGTGGCTGCCGTCGCGTTCATGTTGCAGTTCTGCGAGAGATAGGTCTCAAGCGTCGCCACCAGTTCGGTGCGGTACTGGTCGTCGTAGGCGACGAGAGGTGCGATCGTGTCGCGATAGAGCAATCGCAACTCCTCCGGGCGGGAAGAGAGCAGGCCGAACAGCAGTCTGTAGGTTCCGTTGTTGCCGATCTCGCTCGCCAGCGGCGCTCCCGACTGGAGCAGCACCTCGAGCATCAGCTCGGCCTCCTGGATTGCATACGGCAGCGCCGCCGGGTCGGCCGCGTAGGAGGAAAGCCCCACTGTTCCGTGGAGCCCGATCCGAACGCCGAGCCGCCGTGCGACCGCGAGCGTGTTCTCGGCGAGGTCGGCTGCCTCCGTCCGTCCCTGCCCGGTACCCGCCACCAGCGCATACAGCCGTCGTGGCCCGTCCCCCGGATCCGCCGTGCTGTCGTAGGCGGCCAGCACGTTCGGGTACTCGCTCGCGATCATCGCCAGAACGTGCTTGCGTCGCTCGCTTCTTACCGCGGCGCAGATCGCTACCGCGCCCCCGCTGAGCGTGCATCCGAGCAACGCGGCCCTGCGCATGATCTCGTCGCGATCGAGACCATCACGGGTTCGCAGATCCTTCAGCAATGAGCCCCAGATGCCGTCCTCTCCCGAGTGTCTCGCCTCGGCGATGGCGCCCTCGGTCAGGGCGGCCAGCGCAGCCACGTGCAGACACTCAAGTGCACCCGGGCGCACAGGCTGCTCGTCGGTGCGCAGCAGCGCGACCACACCATTGAGCCTCTCACCGGCGATCGGCACCTCCCATGCGAGCTCGCTTGGGGGGGCGCTGCTGGGATCACTGAGATGATCGATCACCGCGATCTCCAGTGCCGCCAGCCGCTCACGCACGAGATGTTCGCGAGGTCCCACCCAGGGTCCGCCGAGCTCTGGCAGCACGATTATCACCGGTCCGCCTGCCGCTGTCGCCGTCAGCTCCGCCACGCGGCTGAGGCCCTCGCCGGCGATCACCGCGCTCACCACCTCGGCGTGCAGGTCTCGCGGAGACGAGTTCGCGTTCGTAGGCACGTCCGCCGCCGGCCACTTTTTCTGTACGGGCGCGGAGGCCTCCATGCTCATGGCCAGCACTCTGAACCCCCGTTCGAGGTTGGTCTTTGTACGTCTGTACAAACGTGCACGCCGGCGTTTGAACAAGTGGTTTTCGCCACGTGTTCCCACCGAGCGTGACTTGGACCGGCGGTCCAACCGAGTCGCCGCGTATTGAGGACCGTCGGGCCATTCGCCCTCTGAGGCCGCGCTGCTTGACTGCCCACCTATGCCAGAGCGCGGCCCGCGCTGATCAACCGACTTCACGGAAGGAGCACCACGTGATCGCCCTGCCTCTTCGTCGTCTTCTGCCCACTGCCGCTCTCGCAGTTGGGCTGTTCGTGTCGCTGCTACTCACCTGCGCCGCGGCGGACGCAGCACCGCTGAACCTCGAAACGCTCACGGGGACACAGGCGGAGGAAATGCTGGAACACGGTCAGATCACCTCCGTGGAACTCGTGAAGCTGTATGAGGCGCGGATTGCCGCACTGAGCAAGGCGGGTGCGGGTCTCAATGCGGTCACGCAGATCAACCCGGACGTGATCGAAGAAGCCAGGAAGACCGACGAAGACCGTAGGAAGGGCATCATCCTCGGTCCGCTGATGGGCGTGCCCATCGGGCTGAAGGACATCATCGACGCGACGCCGATGTACACGACGGCCGGAGACTGGGCGCTGCGCCAATCGTTCCCGGAAAAGGACTCGGGCGTGGCCCGGAACCTGCGCGAGCATGGGGTGGTCATCCTCGGCAAGCTCGGCCTGTCGGAGTGGGCCAACAGCTTCGGCAGCCAGCCCTCGGGCTTCTCCAACGTGACCGGCCAGGTGCTGAACGCCAACGACGCCGCCGAGGGACCGAGCGGTTCCTCCTCGGGTTCGGGCGCGGCCGAGGCCGCGGGGATCGTCCCGTTGGCGATCGGCACGGAAACGGGCGGATCGATCATCAGCCCGTCCACCGCGGAGGAGATCGTGGGGTTGAAACCGACCCTCGGCCTGGTGCCCGGGTTCGGCATCGCCCCGATCGACGTCTCGCGCGACACGGCGGGTCCGATGGAGAAGACCGTCACAGACGTCGCGAAGACCCTGCAGTCGCTGGCCGAGGTTCCGGGAACCGATCCGGAAGAGAACGAAGAGTTCGAAGGCATGGAGGGCCCGGAATTCCTCAAAAACGGCGACGTTCTGCCGGCCCCGTTCACTACGGTGCCCAACTACTCCGAAGCGCTCACGACGAGCTTCGTCAAAGGCAAGCGCATCGGCTACAACGGCAACACGTGCACGATCGTCCCGCCGGCGACGAGCTGCACGCCGACCCCGACCGAGGAATCGATCCAGAAAGCGGTCACGGCTCTGGAAGCCGCGGGCGCGATCATGGTGCCCGACGCACAGACGACCGCGGAAAAATCCCCCGGTCTGCCGAGCGGCTATGAGGCGCACGCGACGATCGATGAGTACTACAAGCACCTCGGTCCGAAAGTGCCCGTTCACAGCCTGATCGAAGAGGTCGCGATCGACGAAACCGATCCGCAGGAGGCCCTGAAGGACGGCAACTCCACGCATAAGAAAGAGTCGGAAGCCGAAGACGTCTTCGGCGGCAAAAACCAGAAAGAATTCGAAACGAACCTGCCGCTGGAGAAGAAAGCCACGCAGGCTGCGATCGAAAAGATGATGAACGAACCGAGCGGTGGTGGCGGACCCGTGATCGCCGTCGTCGGCTCGGTGCCGGCCGCTCCGCAGGCCGGTATGCCCCTGATGGTCGTTCCAGGGGGTTACACCGCGACCCAACGGCGCCCGATCGGAATCGACCTGGCCGGCGGCGCCTACGACGAGTTCAACATGATCGGCGTGGGCTACGTGATCGAACAGTCGCTGAAACTGCGCCAACCGGTGGCAGACGTCGACCCCGCGATGTACCGCTGCGCTCACACGGTACCCGCGGAGCCGTTCGCCAGCCGCGGGCACTGCAACCCGGACGAGCAGTCGATCATGAGCATGATCGGCAGCAGCCAGACGGTACTGCCGTTCTCGCTGGAAACCACCTCGGCGGCCACCCTCGAGGCGATGATGAACGCGGGGACGCTCAGCTCAGCGCAGCTGGTGAAAGCCGAGCTCTACCGGATCGCCCTGGCCAACGCCGACGGTCCGGCGATCCAGGCGGTCCGCAACATCAACCCGCTCGCCATCCTGGAAGCGAGCCTGAGTGACGTGAAGCGAGCGCTGCTACGGCACTCGAAAACGCCGCTGGGACCCCTGGCGGGAATCCCGGTGGTCGTCGACGACTCGATCAATGTCGCGGGCCTGCCAACGAGTGCCGGCTCGATCGCGCTGCAGGACACCCAGCCCGCGGCCGACTCGACGATCATCAACAAGTTGGAGGCGGCGGGCGCGATCGTCCTCGGCGACACGAACACGACCGAGCTCGGTGGCGCGTTCGAAGGATCGAACATGCCACAGGGCTACTCCTCGCTCGGTGGTCAGGTGCTGCTCGCATCCGACACGAACAAGAACGTCGGCGGGTCATCGGGCGGCTCGGCGGACGCCGTGTCGGTGGGTCTCGCGCCCCTGGCTATCGGTATGGAGACCTCGACCGAAGCGGCCCAGCTGATCGCGCCCGCGGGTAACGCCGGCGTGGTGGGGCTGAAGCCGACGGTCGGGCTCGTAAGCCGCACGGGCGTCCTGCCGGTCGCCAAGTCACAGGACTCGCCGGGCCCGATCGGCCAGACGGTCAGTGACGTGGCCACCACGCTGGGCGTGATCGCCGGCCCTGACCCGAGCGACCCGGCCACCAAAGGCCAGCCGCCGGTGCCGAACTACCTGGCGGGCCTGTCGCCCACCGCGCTGAGCGGCAAGAAAATCGCGGTGGTGTCGAGCACAACCGCGCCATACCCGACGGCTGTGGCTGAGCTCAGCACGCTCGGTGCCACGACCAATGTAGTGACACCCGGCACGGGCACCACGGCGCCGAGCGTCATCCCGTACGAATTCCACGAAGACCTGAACTCCTACCTGTCGAACCCGAAAGGCTTCACGTTCTGGAGCAAAGGTGCGAAATCGCTGCAGCAGATCATCGAATACAACAACGCCAACCCGGTCGAGGGCCTGAAATACGGCCAGGGCGGGCTGCTTGCCGCGGAGGCCGTGGAAACCAGCAACCCGGCGACTAAAGCCAGCTACGAAGAAAACCTCACGAAAGGACAGAAAGAAGACCGCGAAGTGATCGACGGCATCCTCAAAGGCGAAGGCGACTCGGCGATCATGGTTCCGAGCGGCAGCCCGCTGGTGGGCATCGCCGACCGCGCCGGTTATCCGGTGTTGACTGTCCCAGCCGGGTTCGGTGCCGAGAACAGCTCGACCGGGGGCGACCCGATCGGGGTCGACTTCATCGGCACGGCCTTCAGCGAGGCTGGGCTCTTGGACGATGGCTACGCGCTCGAACAGGGACTGAAAGCGCGCCAGACCGGTCCGGCCTACATGGTGTCCACGGCGTTCCCGAACCCAGGCCTGTCCGGAGCGCCCAGCGAGACCAACCAGAGCATGTGGCGGTGCGTGCCCGGAAGCTCGTTCTTCAAGCCCTACGACTGCAACCCAGGCGAAGTGGAGAATCCGTTGGGCGGATTCCCATCGGTGCCGTTCTGATGACAGCCAGGGCTCGGTCTCGACTCTGAACCTGATCGCCCGCGTGGCATCGGGCATCAACTGAGCCTCCGATTGCGGACATCGAGAGCCCCGGGCGCGTGATCGCCCCGGGGCTCTCGGTGGAGGTCGGCAGCGCGGTGGGAGGGCTCGGTGGACGGGGAGGGCGGGGTACTCTCGGCCGGGGGCGGCGTATGGTCCTGTCATGCGCAAGCCACGCATGTTGATCCCGCTGGTTCTCGCCGCCGGGCTCCTCCTTTCGCTCATCGGCAACTCGGCGACCGGCGCCCTCGCGGCGACGCCTGCGGTTCACGTCACGATGCCCCCGGTCGGCCTGTCGTTTGAGTACCCGACGATGGCGCAGGATCTCGGCACCGCTGCCTGCCCTGCGCCTGCCCTCGTTTCGGAATTGCTCCGGCTCGGTTCTCCGCCACTGTCCCTGGCGGGGTCGAGCCAGGACGTGACCGTGCCGAGCGAAGCGGCCCCGGGTCCGTCCTCCTCCTGGGAAGCGGCGACGCTGTATCCCCTGCCGCCCGATTTCTGGAGTCAGCTGCACTGCCTGCTGAGCGGCGCAAACGATCCCCTCACCGTCGGCATCAACGTGAAGACGGGTGAGCTCTCCTGGGCGCAGCAGATGGTTGCAGGTGCCCAGAGCTCGGCTACGAACGGCCTTGCCTTCTCGCTCGGAAATGAGCCGGACCTGTACGCCCTGCCAAACTACTCCTCGCTCGGCAAGCCGCAACTCGGTGAAGAAGCGCTTGAGGTGAACCTGTATCTGCAGCTGGCAACCCGTTTCCAGCAGGCGCTCGGCGGTGCCCCCGTGATCGGGCCGGAACTGGCCACGGCCGCACACTGGCGGCTGGAACTGCCGCGAGTCATCTCTCAGCTGCACGAGCAGACCGTAGGCGTCCACAGCTACCCACTGACTGATTGCACCAGCCCGCGCGCGGTCACGATCGGCGGACTGCTGTCCGAAAGCGCCGCCGATGCGCCCAGCCGTCTTGCGTGGGTGGTCGCCGACGCAAACTCGGCCGGCGTGCCCGCGATCATCTCCGAGGCCAACTCCGCCTCCTGTGGAGGCAAGGCAGGGGTTTCGGACAGTCCGGCAGCCGCGGTGTGGGCCGTGCGCTTCGTGCTCAGCGCGCTGAAGACCGGGTTCCGGGAGGTGCGCTTTCATTTCAGCGGCGACCCGTACGATGCGTTCGTCGTCAGTGGCAGCGAGGTAATCGATCGACCTCTTGACAGCGCCCTTGTCGCACTCAACCAATGGCTGCCCGTGGGCTCCTCGCTTGAGACCGTGAGCGCTGCGCGAGGACTCGTTGCCACGGCCGTGAGCGGGCAGGGTGGCGTGCGGCTGATTATCGACAACGAGCGTGTGCGAGCGGCGAAGATCGTGATGCGCTCGACGCAGGCGATGCGCACCGAGCTGCTGAGTCCGGTCGCACCAGGTCTGCAGATGAAGACGTTTCCGTCAACTCACGGTCGCGTCAAGCTGAGCATCGGCGGAAACACCGTGCTTGCGGTGCTATCCGGGCCCTGACGCAGAAGGAGGTTTGCCAATGCCACGAGCAGTGAGGTTCGAGCACTACGGCGGGGTCGAGGTCCTTACGGTGGTGGAGGTCGAGCGGCCGGTGCCCGCAGCGGGGCAGGTGCTTGTGAGGGTCAAGGCCGCGGGCATCAACCCGGGCGAGATCGGGATCCGCGAGGGTCGGCTGCACGAGCGCTGGCCGGCGACGTTCCCCTCCGGGGAGGGCAGCGACCTGGCCGGCGTCATCGAGGAGCTCGG
>Ga0209248_10000461_pt1 | contig 12955 bp, 12 predicted proteins | sample BogFormECP04_OM1_FD_188241 | JGI IMG/M metagenome (GOLD analysis project Ga0209248, IMG submission 188241) | Bog forest soil microbial communities from Calvert Island, British Columbia, Canada - ECP04_OM1 (SPAdes) (version 2) | ecosystem: Environmental > Aquatic > Freshwater > Wetlands > Bog ... | reverse complement strand
GTGGGGTGCGATGAACGACACCACGAGCCCCGCCACGCCCCAGGCCATCACGGGTCCGCCGTTGGCCAGGTTATATCCCGTGGAGCCCGCCGGCGTAGAGACCACCAGCCCGTCGCAGCGCACACTTCCCACCACCTCGTCCTCCAGTGCGTAGGCGATCTCGGCCACCCGCTCGCCCACCTTCCGATGGATGGCCACGTCGTTGATGGCCATCCATCCATCGCTCGACCCCGGACCGCTCTCACCGGGCTGCTCCAGCACGATCGCCGGCAGCCGCAGGAGCTCGAAATCCCCGCTCAGCGCGCGCCGGATCCCATCCTCGAGATCCTGGGGCTCCACCGTGGCGAGAAAGCCGATCTCGCCGAAGTTGATCGCGAATACCGGCACCCCGGTGGCGGCGTAGCGCTGCAGGGCCCCCAGGATCGTGCCGTCCCCGCCCAGTACCAGGCACAGCTCCACATCGTCCTTGATGAGGGCGTTCAACTCTACGCTCGGCCCGCGTGGGAGGCCGTGCTTGCGCGTCTCCTCCTCGTCCAGCCTCAGCACCACGCCGGCCTCGCCGGCCTGCTCGACGAGCTCTTCGAGCACCGCCGTCGTGTCCGCGGGGCGCCGGTGGGTGAACACCGTGATCTCCCTCACCGCTCCACCTCCCCCGCCAGCTCCTCCAGCGAGCGGCCAGCCTCGTCGGGGAGATCGGTGAGCCACATGAACGTCTCGCGGTTGCCCTTGGGTCCCGGCAGTCCAGAGGAGTGATAGCCGGCGACCGTCGCGCCAAGCGCGACCGCTGCCTCCCCTGCTCCGATGAGCGCGGCACGCCGGTCCGCGGCGTCTCTGACGACCCCCCCTTTGCCGACCCGTCCGCGGCCCACCTCGAACTGGGGCTTCACCAGGGCGAGCACGTCGTAGGGGCGGGCCAGGCAATCCAGCACCGCGGGGAGCACCTTGGCCAGCGAGATGAACGACACGTCGATCGTCGCGAGGTCCGGCGGGCGATCACGCCCGGAGCTCGCAGCGGGCAGCATCTGGGGCGTGAGGCCGCGCGCGTTCGTCCGCTCCATCACGCTCACGCGGGGGTCACTGCGCAGGCTCCAGGCGAGCGTCCCGTAGCCGACGTCCACGGCGATCACCTCCACCGCGCCCCGCTGCAGCAGGCAGTCGGTGAAGCCGCCCGTCGAGGCCCCCACGTCCAGGGCGCGTCTGCCTGCCACCTCAAGGCCGGTCGAGGCCAGCGCGTTGGCAAGCTTGATCCCGCCGCGCGAGACGAACTGCGGCCGCTCGATCACCCTCACGCGCTCGGCCACGTCGACCATCTCCCCCGGCTTGGCCGCGCGCCGCTCCTCGGCGCCGACGCGCACCTCCCCCGCCATCACCGACGCGGCCGCCCGGCTGCGCGAGGGGAACAGGCCCCGCTCGGCCAACAGGGTGTCCAGACGCTGCTTGCCGACCGCCATCGCCGGCGAACCCTTGCACACGGGTGCCCCCACCGCCCCCCCGCCGCGCGCAGATCGCCCTTCACGCTCTGTGAGCAATATCACACACACTGCCTCTTTTGGCGAGCATCATTGATAACCGGAAGCAGAGCATCATTTCTCCTCCTGCATTCCTCCTCCCCGAAACGGCCCGCTTCCCCAGCGGGTCGTTTCATTTAAGCGAGCCGGCGGCCGCAGGCGGCCCCATCAACGTTCTCAGCTGCCAACTATCGCCGACCCGGGCGCCCGCGCCGGCTGGTCGCGGTCGGCGATCGCCGCGGCGACGCGCTCGGCGATCCGCTTCCCGGTGAAGCCCACCTCATCGTGCAGCAGCGCGGGCTTGCCGTGCGTCACGTAGCGGTCGGGCAGCCCCACCCTGATGATCCGGATCCCGCCGGCACCCGTCGTGCCGGTGTCGTTGAGGGTCTCCCAGACCGCCGAGCCGAACCCGCCCGCCAGCACTCCCTCCTCGACCGTCACCAGCAGGTCGTGCTCGGCTGCCAGCTGCGCCATCAGACCGGCATCGATCGGCTTGGCAAAGCGCGCATCCGCGACCGTCACTGCGACGTCCAGGCCGCGCAGCTCCTCGGCGGCCTCGAGCGCCTTGCCCACGCCGCTGCCATAGCCGATCAGCGCCACGCGCCTGCCGGGCGGCGCCGTCCCGCCGCCCTCGCGCAGGATCTCGCCCGTTCCGATCGCGATCACCTGCCCCTGGGCGGGCAGCGACACGCCCGTCCCCGCCCCGCGCGGGTAGCGCAGCGCGACCGGGCCGTCGTCGTAGTCGAGCGCCGTGCGCAGCATGTTCACCAGCATCGCCTCATCGCGCGGCGCCATCAGCACGAGGTTGGGCAGGCAGCGCAGGTAGGCGATGTCGAACGCACCGTGATGGGTCGGCCCATCGTCGCCGACGAGGCCCGCCCGGTCCATCGCGAACACCACGTTCAGCCTCTGCAGGCACACGTCGTGCACGATCTGGTCATATGCCCGCTGCAGGAAGGTCGAGTAGATCGCCGCCACCGGCTTGACCCCCTCCAGGGCGAGCCCCGCGGCGAACAGGATCGCCTGCTGCTCGGCGATCCCCACGTCGAAGTAGCGCTCGGGCATCGCCTTCTGCAGGATGCTCAACCCCGTCCCGGAGTTCATCGCCGCGGTGATCCCGACAACCCGCTCGTCCCGTTCGCATTCGCGCACGAGCGCCTCGCCGAACACCTGCGTGTACTGGGGCGGCGGCGGCTTCAGGCGCTTCGACGCCGTGCCGTTGGGTATCGCCTTGGGGACCGCGGGCGATCCGTTGACGATTGAGTTCGGCTTGGCCGCGTGCCACTCCTCCATGCCCTCCAGGCCCCCCTCCTCGGCCGGCGCGAAGCCCTTGCCCTTGACCGTCGCGATGTGCACCACCACCGGCCGTTCGGCCGCGAGCGCCTCGCGCAGCGCCTCGCGCAGCGCCCGTACGTCGTGACCATCCACGACGCCCATGTACGCCCAGTCGAGCTCCTCCCACCACAGGCCGGGAGCCCAGAAGGCCTTGATCGACTCCTTCAGCTGCGGCCCCAGGCGCTCGAACGCCGAGCCGATCCCGCCCGGCAGCCCCTTCAGCCCGCCCTCCACCCCCGCGCGTGCGTGCCACAGCTTGGGATTCAGCCTCACGCGGTTGAAGTACCGCGACAGCGCCCCCACGTTGGGGGCGATCGACATGCCGTTGTCGTTCAGCACCACCACGATCGGCGTGCCCAGCCCGCCGGCCTGCCCGATCGCCTCGAACGCCACCCCGCCCGTCATCGCGCCGTCGCCGATCACCGCCACGACCTTGCCCTCGTCTTCCGCGCCCATCAGGCGCATGCCCTCCTTGATGCCCACCGCGTAGCCGATCGAGGTCGATGCGTGGCCGGCGCCCATGATGTCGTGCGGGGACTCCCCGATCGAACAGAACGGTGCGAGGCCCCCGTACTGGCGGATCGTGCCCAGCCGCTCGCGCCGGCCGGTGAGGATCTTGTGCGGGTATGCCTGGTGCCCCACGTCCCACAGGATCTTGTCCCTGGGGCTTTCAAGCAGCGAGTGCAGCGCCACCGCCAGCTCGCACGTGCCGAGGTTTGCGCCGAAGTGCCCGCCGATCTCCCCCACCGTGTCGATGATGTGCTCGCGCACCTCCTGCGCGAGCTGGGAGAGCTCCTCCTCCGAGAGCGAGTCCAGGTCGCCCGGACCGTCGATCCGCTCGAGCAGGCTCATGACGTGCGGGTGTAGATGAAGTCGGCTATCCGCTCGAGCTCGCCCGTCGAGGCCCGGGGGCCGACCGCGGCGCCGGCGGATCTGAGCGCGGCGATCTCGGCCAGCGCCTCCTGCGCCATCCGATGGGAGTCCGCCGCCAGCTCCCTGGCCCGATCGATCCCGAACTCGCTCACGTACGTGCGCTTGCCGTGACGCTCATCGCTGCCGCGAGGCTTTCCAAGTTCATCATCGGTCCCTGTCACGTCGAGTATGTCGTCCACGATCTGAAACAGTACGCCCAGCTCTGCGGCAAAACGGCGAAACGGGATTGTCGCAGGTGCATCCTCGATCCCGCCCAACATTAGTACGCACAGCACCGAGGCGCTGATCAGGCGTCCGGTCTTCAGCTCGTGCAGCCGCCTCAGACCCGCCACCCCGGAGGGCGCCGGCGGAGCGACGTCCGCGTACTGGCCGCCCACCATCCCGCTGACACCCGTCGCGGCGGCCAGCTCGGCGGCCGCCGCGAGCACCCGCTCGGGGGCCGAGCGCTGATGCGTGAGCAGGTGGCGAAATGCCTCCGCATACAGGCCGTCGCCCGCGAGGATCGCCACGTCCTCGCCGAACTTCACGTGGCAGGTGGGCTGCCCGCGGCGCAGCTCATCGTCATCCATCGCCGGCAGATCGTCGTGGATCAGCGAGTAGGTGTGGATCAGCTCGATCGCGCCCGCCAGCGGCAGCACCCGATCCTGCTCCATGCCGATCGCCCGCGCGGTCGCGAGCGCCAGCACCGGGCGGATGCGCTTGCCACCCGCCAGCAGCGAATAGCGCATCGCCTGCTCGAGGCCAGCCGTCATCTGCTCCTGGGAGAAGCGCATCTGCTGCAGGTGGCGCTCGACCTCCTCGCGCAGGTCCTCCGGGTAGCTGGCGTTCACGGCCGGAGCGCCTACAGCAGCGTGTCCTGCCCGGGCGCCGGCGCCGGGACCTCTGCCCGCGTGAGCTGCTCGAGCTCCGCCGCGGCCTGCGTCGCGAGCGCCGCGCAGTCCTCGACCACGGTCGCGGCCGCATCCGGCGAGCACTCCCCCGAGCGCAGCTGCTCGGCCGCGCGCTCCATGCGCGCAATCAGATCGTCCAGGTGCTCGAAGCCGCTCATGGGATCCGCGCATTCTCGCGCACCTCGCGCAGCACCGCGCCCAGCACTCCGTTCACGAACCCCGGGGCATCGGAGCCGCAGAACCTCTTCGCGCTCTCCACCGCCTCCTCGATCGCCCCCTCCGCCGGGATCGGCTCATCAGAGGGCGCCAGGTCCGGATGCAGCATCTCCAAGAGCGCCACCCGCATGATGCTTCGCTCGAGCGGCTGGATCCGCTGCACCGACCAGCCGTGGGCGTGGCGGTCGATGACCTCGTCGAGCTCCTGCGAGCGCTCCGCCGCCGCCTGCGCCAGCGCGCGTGTGAGGACTGTGTCGCCCGAGGCCAACACCAGCTCCAGCTGCTGGCCGGTCACATCGTGCTGGTAGAGCGCGATCACGGCGGCCCTGCGCTGCTCTGAGCGTCGCATCCTAGGCCCGCGCGACGTATTCGCCCGAGCGCGTGTCCACGCGGATCAGCTGACCCTGCTCGATGAACAGCGGCACGCTGATCACCGCGCCGGTCTCGAGCGTCGCCGGCTTCGTGCCACCGCCCGAGACCGAGTCGCCGCGCAGTCCAGGGTCGGTCTGTGAGACCTCCAGGTCGACGGCGCTGGGCAGCTGCACCTCGGCGGGCTGATCGTCGATGAACAGCACCTCCACCTCGCTGCTCGGTTTCAGCCAGCGCAGCGCATCCTCAACAGCGCCCTCCGCGACGGCGATCTGCTCAAAGGACTCCGTATCCATGAAATGCGCGTCCGTGCCGTCCGCGTAGAGGAACTGCATCCTGCGCGACTCCGTCCGCACGGCGCGGAACTTCTCCCCCGCACGGAACGTCCGGTCGATCACGTTGCCGTCGGCTGCCCGGCGCAGTTTCGTGCGCACGAACGCCCCGCCCTTGCCGGGCTTCACATGCTGGAACTCGAGGATCTTGAACACGGCCCCATCGATCTCGATGTGGTTGCCGTTTTTGAACTGGTTCGTGGAGATGGCCATCTCGGGCCAGTTTACGCGGCCGTCACCGGTGGATCCGTGCGATCCCCAGCCGGCCGCTCAAGCAAGCTGCGCTCAGCGCCGATGCAAAGGTATGCGGCGAGCTGTGCGCGAGAACGCCCTGTGCGCGTTCCTGGCGGGCACCGGCTGCGCGACAATGGCGTGGCTCGGGCTGTACGGGTTCGCTTGGAACGACTACGACACCGAGGCCCGGCCGGCGTTCGAGGCGCTCGTGCACGGCCATCCGCTCGAGTTCCTGCGGCTGGCGCCCGCCTACGGCGGCTCGCTCGTGGAGCGGGCGCCGTTCGCGCTGCTCCCCGGGCTGTGGGGCGGGGGCGAACTCGCCGTCTACCAGGTCGTTGCGCTGCCCTGCCTGCTGGCCTCCGCCGTGCTGGGCGTGTGCCTGGTTGCCCGCATGCGCTCCGAGCAGCGCTCCACGCTCGCTCGCGCGGTCGCGCTGGGCGTGTGCGTGGCCAACCCGCTGACCCTGCGCGCGCTCGAACTCGGCCACCCCGAGGAGGTGCTCGGCGCGTCGCTGTGCGTCGCCGCCGTGCTGCTCGCCGGACGGCCCTCGCTACCTCGCAGCGGCTCCGTCTGGGCCGGGGTCATGCTCGGGCTGGCGGTGGCCAACAAGGAGTGGGCGCTGCTCGCGCTCGGGCCCGTCCTGTTGGTGCTCCCCGCGGGGCGGCGGCTCTCCTGCCTGGCCGCGGCCGGGGCCGTCGCGGCGGCCGTACTCGCCCCGCTGACACTCGTCGGCTCGAGCGGATTCGTGACGGGCACCCACGCCTTCGCGACGGCGCCCAGCGTGATCTTCCAGCCCTGGCAGCTGTTCTGGTTCCTCGGCCACCACGGTCCGCTCGTACACGGTCTGTTCGGCGAAGCCAAGCCCGGTTACCGCACTGCGCCGGCGTGGGTCGGCACCGTCAGCCACCCGCTGATCATCGCCACGGGCCTCGCGCTGACGGTGGCGCTGTGGCTGAGGCGCCGGCGCGCGCCGGGCTCTGAGCTTGCGCCGCCGTCGTCGCGCGGCCTCGGAGCGGGGATCATCTCCGAGCGCGATGCGCTGCTCGCGCTCGCTCTGCTCTTGCTGCTGCGCTGCCTGCTCGACACCTGGGACACCGCCTACTACCTGCTCCCCTTCATCTTCGCCCTGCTCGCGTGGGAGGTTCGCGGTCCCTCGAGGCGTCCGCCGCTGCTCGCACTGGCGAGCATCGTGCTCGCCTGGATCAGCTTCCAGTGGCTGCCCCTGCACGTCTCCGCCGACACGCAGGCGGCCTTCTTCCTCGCCTGGACGCTCCCGCTGGCGGCGGCGCTCGGCCTGAAGCTCTACGGGCCGGACCGGTCAAGGACGGCGAAGCGCTCGTGGATCGTGTGGTCCGCTGGCGGGCAGGAGGCCACCGCCGGTGCCCTCGACAGGTTCGTGAGGAGCTCCTGGCCGGGCTCCGCGGCGGGCGCCTCATCCTCGGTCCGCACGCCCGGGCGCTCGGACAGCTGAGCGCGGGGAGCTCGCGGCCGCCAAAAGCGGCGCTCGGCTGTCAAGAAGTTGGTGGCGGAGGTCGATACAGAGCCCATGTGGAAGCGCTCTCGCCTGGGCGGAATCGCGGACGCCCTGGTGGCGCTCATGGCGATGGGCGTCCTCTATCACGCGGCGCTCGCACAGATCATCTGGGAGGACTTCTTCTCAGAGTCCGCACCGGCGGTGCAGCAGTTGATCGATGGCCACCTCAACGGCTTCCTCGCGCATGCCCCCGCCTACGGCGGATCGCTGCTGCTCGCGGGGCCCGCGCTGGCGCTCGGTGGGGCGTTCGGAGGAGTCGACCTGGCCTACCGGCTCGATGGCCTCGCGTGCATGGCCGCGCTCGCCGTGCTCGCTCTCACGCTGGCGGCGAGCCAGCGCTCGCAGGGGCGCCCGGCACTCAGCCGCTGGCTGTTGATCGGCCTGCTCGTGGCCAGCCCAGCCTCGAGCTGGGCGCTCAAGGAAGGGCACCCCGAGGAGCTCCTTGCGGCGGCGTTGTGCGTCGGCGGCATGCTGCTCGTGATCCGCGGGCGGATCTCAAGCGGAGCGATCCTGCTGGGGCTGGCGGTGGCCTGCAAGCAGTGGGCGATCCTGGCCGTCCCGCTCGGGTTCGTCGTGGTACCCCGCCACCGCCTTCGCTTCTCGCTGCTGACCGCCGGCAGCGCGATCGTGCTGTCGGCCCCGCTCGCGCTCGCCGCCGGCTCGAGCCACTTCATAGCCGCCAACAGGGGCCTCGCCGAAGCGCCCTACATCTTCCGCACGGAGCAGATCTGGTGGACGCTTCACCTCGACTACCTCCGCCCCCTGGGCGGTCCCACCTCGACGATCTTCGGCCCCGCGCCGATCGCTCTCGTGGCGAACTACAGTCATCCGCTGATCGTCCTGTTGGCGGTTCTGCTCGCGTTCGCATGGTGGCTGCGCAGGCGCCACGTGCAGCCCGCCGACGCGCTGCTGATGCTGGCGCTCGTGCTGCTCTTGCGCTGCATGCTGGATCCCTGGAACGTGCTCTACTACCAGCTCCCCTTCCTCGTCTCGCTGGGTGCGTGGGAGGTGGCGTGCGAACGGCGGGCGCCGCTCTTCACCCTCGCCGCCTCGTTCCTCGTGTGGACCGGCTTTCGCCCGGTCAACGTGGCCTCCTCCCAGAACATGACGAACCTCTTCTACGTGGCCTGGACGGTGCCGGCGGCGTGCATGATGTTCTGGCATTCGCTGCGGCTGCCCCATCCGCGCTTGGGCACGCGCAGCCGGCGGCTGCCTGCGGCGCGGGCGCTCAGGCTCGACGGCTGACTTGGCCGCTCAGGCCACGACCGTGAGGCCCTTGGGCAGGGAGCTCAGGTTCTCGCTCTCGGCTGCGCCGACGATCACGACGTCCTCGATACGCACCCCCAGGCGCTCGGGCAGGTAGACCCCCGGCTCGATGCTCACAACGTTCCCCACCCGCAGCGGCTCCTCGCCCGCGATCCTCGACAGGCGGGGACCCTCGTGGACCTCCAGCCCCACCCCGTGGCCGAGGCCGTGGCCGAAGTCCTGGCCGTGGCCCGCGCGCTCGATAACCGCGCGCGCAACACCGTCGAGCTCACGGCCGCTCGGTCCGGCCCGGACGGCGGCGAGCGCCGCCAGCTGGGCGCTGAGCACGAGCTCATAGACCTCGCGCGCCTGAGCCGAGATGCGCTCGCCGGTGGCATACGTGCGGGTGCAATCCGAGCAGTAGCCCTCGAGCTGGGCGCCCCAGTCGATCGTCAGCAGCACGTCGCGCGGGATCGGCACCGCACGCGGCTCGGCATGGGGCAGCGCGGCGTGAGCACCGGCCGCCACGATCGAGGGAAAGCTCGCGGCCTCGGCGCCCAGCCTGCGCATGAAGAGCTCCAGCTCGATCGCGACATCGCGCTCGCTGCGCCCGACCACGCCGGCTTCAAGGACGCCCCGCAGCGCCTCGTCAGCGAGCGCGGCGGCGGCGCGCAGGCGGGCGCACTCGTCTGCGTCCTTGACCGCGCGCATGCGCTCGACGGCGCCCGCGAACGGTACGAGCTCCCAGTCCTTGGGCAGGTGCTCGCGCAGGCGCGCATGCTGGGCGACCGTCATCGTCGCGTCATCGAAGCCCAGACGCCCGCCCTCTGGCGGCAGTGAGCCGGCGGCGGCATCGAGCAGCTCGCCCGCCACGATCTCCCGCTCGAATCCACCGTACAGCTGCTCGGCCGACTGGGTGGCGTAGCGAAAGTCAGTGAAGAAGCGGCTCGAGCCGATCTCCCATCCCTCTCCCTTCCCAGCCACGAGCGCGAGCCCGTTGCTGCCCGTGAAGCCCGAGAGATAGCGCAGGTCGACCGCGCTCGCCACTAGCAGCACGTCCACCTCGCGCTCCTTCAGCTCGGCGGAGAGGCGTGCCACGCGCCCGGCGGCTCCCGCGGGCGTCTCCGGGCCGGTCACGAGCCGTTCTCCTCGAGCTCCTGCTGCAGGCGCTTCAGCGCCTCCCGGTAGCCGTCCGGGCCGAGCCCTGAGATCGTGTGGAAGCAGAGGTCTCTGATCACCGAGATCCGCCGCCACGGCTCGCGGTCCTCGATGTTCGAGAGATGGATCTCAAGCGCCGGCAGCGCTGCGATCTCGAGCGCGTCGCGGATCGCCCACGAATAGTGCGTCCAGGCTCCTGGGTTCAACAGCAGCGCGTCCGCCTCCCCCTCCAGGGAGTGGAGGTGCTCGACGAACGCCCCCTCGTGATTGGTCTGGAAGAACCGCGTGCTCAGACCCAGCTCGCCGGCGCTCTGATCGATCAGCCGCTCGAGCCCTGACAGCGTGAGCCTTCCGTAGAGAAGCGGGTCGCGGCGGCCGAGCTGGTCGAGGTTCACCCCGTGCATGACCTCCACGCGGTAGCCCGGCGTGGTCATCGCGTGAGCTCCGCAACGGCCGCCCGCAGGTCATCCAGCGCGACCTCGCAATCGATCATCACATCGCCCGGGGCGCTCAACAGCACGAACGGCACATGCGCGCCCAGGCGCTTCTTGTCGCGTGCGGTGGCCGCGACGACGTCACCGACCTCTGCGCCCTCGAGCGTGACGGGCAGATCGTGATCCTCGAGCAGCCCGTATACCTGCGCGCGCAGCTCCTCGAGCCCCGACAAGCGGAGCGTGGCCAAAAGCCCCAGGCCGACGGCCTCGCCGTGGCGGTAACGGGCATAGCCGGTGGCCGTCTCGATCGCGTGGCCGACGGTATGCCCGAGGTTCAGCACCTGGCGGCGCCCGGAGTCGCGCTCATCGGACGCGACCACCGCGAGCTTCGTGCGCGCGCAGGCGAGGATCGTGCGCTCATCCACCTCTCCCCCACCGGCTACCTCCCGCCACAGCTCGCCCCCGGCGATCAGCGCGGTCTTGAGCACCTCGGCCCAACCGGAGGCGAGCTCTGGGGCGGGCAGCGTGGAGAGGGTGTCGGGATCCACCAGGACCCCTGCCGGCTGGTGGTAGGCGCCGACGTAGTTCTTCGCCTCGGGCAGGTCCACGCCCGTCTTGCCCCCATAGGCGGAGTCCACCTGGGCGAGCAGCGTGGTGGGGATCTGAACGACGGGGATCCCGCGCTGGTAGGTGGCAGCGCAGAAGCCCGCGAGATCGCCCACGACGCCCCCGCCGAGCGCGACCACGTGATCGGCGCGGGTGACCTCGGCGCCGAGCAGCGCACGCCACACCCGCTCAGCGCTCTGAAGCGTCTTCTCGCCCTCCCCGGGCGCGATCGTGATCGTCCCCCCCAGGTCGCCCAGATACCCGCCGTACAGCCGCCAGACGGTCTCGTCGCTCACGCAGAACGGCTTCGAGGAGCCTCGCTCGAGCGGCCACACTCCCGTGTGATCCTCTGTTTCCATCGCCTTCAAGAGGCCCCGGCCGACGAACACCGGGTATTCGCCCGAGGACGCCCTCGCCCACTGAAGGCGGGTGCCTGCCGGCGCCAGCGACAGCGCGCGCAGGGCGTCGAGCAGCATCGGGGCGCTCCCGGGGGCGAGCGCCGGCAGCACGGCGTCGGCCAGCTCCTCATAGATCTCCCTGCGCTCTGCGTGAAGTGCCGAAAACGGTAACCATCCGCGCGCGAGCGGACGCCCCGCTGCCTCGGCGTCGCTCGCCCCGATCCGTTTCCAGCCGATCACCGTCTCGACGTCGAGCAGCACCGTCAGATGCGGCTCAAGGGCGCGACGGACGCGCTCTGAGCAGACGCTGCCGCCGCCCAGTGCGATCACGCTCCCCGGCCCGGCGTCGTCCAGGAGCTTGCTCACCAGCTCCTCCTCGGTGGACCGGAAGGAGGCCTCGCCGTGCAGCTCGAACTCCTCGGCGATCGGATGGCCGAAGCGCTCTTCCAGCAGGCTGTCGCTGTCGAGCGCGGCCACCCCGAGCGCCTCCGCGAGTTCGCGGGCGACGGTCGACTTGCCAGCGCCCATGAAGCCGATCAGCACAAGGGCCCGGGCTGGCGGGCCTTTTAGCTGCGCCATCCGATCCGCTCCTCGTAGGCGCGGAGGGCTTCGAGGACATCGTCGATGTGGTCACCGCCGAACTTCGTCCGGTAGGCGTCGGCCAGCACCAGCGCCACCATCGCCTCGCCCACCACGCCGGCGGCCGGCACGGTGCAGGAGTCGGTGCGCTCGCGCAGCGCCTGGGCGGGCTCGTGCGTCTCGATGTCGACGGAGCGAAGCGGCTTGGTGAGCGTCGGCAGCGGCTTCATCGCCGCGCGCACGATCAGCGGGCAGCCCGTCGTCATGCCGCCCTCGAGGCCTCCCGCGCGGTTGGTCTCGCGGTAGTAGCCACGCTCAGGCGAGAAGAAGATCTCATCATGCGCCTGCGAGCCCGGCAGGCCGGCGACCTTGAAGCCGTCGCCGATCGCGACGCCCTTGATCGCCTGAATCGAGCAGATCGCCATCGCCAGGCGCCCGTCGAGCCGCTCCTCCCAGGAGACGTGCGACCCGAGGCCCGGCACGAGGCCGAAGGCCTGCACCTCAAAGACGCCCCCAAGGGACTCGTTCGCGCGGCGCAGCTCGTCGATCTCGCGGACCATCGCCCTGCTCGCGTCGGCGTCCAGGCAGCGCACCGGAGAGCTGTCAACGGCGCCGAAGTCCGCCGCCGTCAGGGGAGCCTCGGCGGGGGGTGCGTGCACGGAGGCGATCTGGACCACATGCGAGTGCACCGCGACCCCGAGCGTACGCAGAAACGCCTTGCACAGCGCCCCGCCCGCGACGCGCGCGGCGGTCTCGCGCGCGGACGCCCGCTCGAGGATATTGCGCACGTCCGACTGCTTGTACTTCTGCGTACCCACCAGATCGGCGTGGCCCGGACGCGGCAGATGCACCTCGGCGGCGTCGTCCGCGACAGGCCAGGGGCTCATGCGCTCCTCCCAGTTTGCATAGTCGCGGTTTGCGACCGCCAGCGCGATCGGGCCGCCGAGCGTGCGGCCGTGACGGATGCCCCCGGTGACCTCGGCGGAGTCACGCTCGATCTTCATGCGCCCGCCGCGGCCGTGCCCGAGCTGGCGGCGCGCCATGTCCTCGTTGAGGTCCTCCGAGGTGACCGCGAGGCCCGCGGGCAGGCCCTCGACGATGCACGTGAGGCCGGGGCCGTGCGACTCACCGGCGGTTGTCAGGCGGAGCGACACGCTCCAAGCTTATTTGCTGGGACTTCAGCG
>Ga0209248_10000460_pt1 | contig 12955 bp, 9 predicted proteins | sample BogFormECP04_OM1_FD_188241 | JGI IMG/M metagenome (GOLD analysis project Ga0209248, IMG submission 188241) | Bog forest soil microbial communities from Calvert Island, British Columbia, Canada - ECP04_OM1 (SPAdes) (version 2) | ecosystem: Environmental > Aquatic > Freshwater > Wetlands > Bog ... | reverse complement strand
CGTTGTCCGGATCGATCACCGAGGCCGCTCGCCGGCTGATGGCGCACGACGATCTGGACTAGCGTTTCCCCGTGAGGAGTTGTTTGTCGTGAGTGACCCGATATCCGGTTTGGGCCCACAGCAACGCGCGGCGGCCTGGGAGCGACTCGGCACCGAACAGTTCGACGTGGTCGTCATCGGCGGCGGCGTGGTGGGCTCCGGGTGCGCACTGGACGCGGCCACGCGGGGGCTCAAGGTGGCGTTGGTCGAGGCGCGCGACCTGGCGTCTGGCACCTCGAGCCGCTCGTCGAAAATGTTCCACGGCGGGCTGCGCTACCTCGAGCAACTGGAATTCGGGCTGGTGCGTGAGGCGCTCTACGAGCGCGAGCTGGCGCTGACCAGGTTGGCGCCACATCTGGTCAAGCCGTTGCCCTTCCTGTTCCCGCTGACCAACCGCGTGTGGGAACGTCCGTACATCGCCGCGGGTATCTTCCTTTACGATAGTCTCGGCGGAGCGAAATCTGTTCCGGCGCAAAAGCATTTGACTCGCGCCGGTGCACTGCGCTTGAGTCCGGGCCTGAAGCGCAGCTCCTTGATCGGTGGCATTCGTTACTACGACACCGTTGTCGACGACGCCCGGCACACCATGACGGTCGCGCGCACCGCGGCGCATTACGGCGCGGTGGTGCGGTGTTCTACTCAGGTGGTCGCGTTGCTGCGCGAGGCCGACCGGGTGATCGGCGTACGCGCTCGCGACTCCGAGGACGGCTCGATTACCGAGGTCCGCGGCCACGTCGTGGTGAACGCGACCGGGGTTTGGACCGATGAGATTCAGGCGTTGTCCAAGCAGCGTGGGCGGTTCCAGGTGCGCGCGTCCAAGGGCGTGCACGTCGTGGTGCCGCGGGACCGGGTTGTCAGTGACGTGGCGATCATCCTGCGTACCGAGAAGTCGGTGATGTTCATTATCCCGTGGGGGACTCACTGGATCATCGGAACCACTGATACCGACTGGAATCTCGACCTGGCCCACCCCGCGGCCACCAAGGCGGATATCGACTACATCCTGGCGACCGTCAACGAGGTGCTGGTCACCCCGTTGACCCATGCCGACATCGACGGGGTGTACGCGGGGCTGCGTCCGTTGCTGGCCGGGGAGAGCGACGACACCTCCAAACTGTCCCGGGAACACGCCGTGGCGGTGCCCGCTGCCGGCCTGATCGCCATCGCCGGCGGCAAGTACACCACCTATCGGGTGATGGCCGCCGACGCGATTGATGCCGCGGTGCAGTTCATTCCGGCAAGGGTTGCGCCGTCGATCACCGAGAAGGTGAGTCTGTTGGGCGCCGACGGTTACTTCGCGCTGATCAACCAGGCTGAACACGTCGGCGCGCTGCAAGATCTGCACCCATACCGGGTGCGCCATCTGCTGGACCGCTACGGTTCGCTGATCGGCGACGTCCTAGAGTTGGCGGTCGAAACTCCGGGCCTGCTCAGCCCGATCAAAGACGCGCCGGGCTACTTGAAGGTGGAAGCCGTGTACGCCGCCGCCGCCGAAGGCGCCCTGCACCTGGAAGACATCCTGGCTCGCCGGATGCGTATCGCCATCGAATATCCACACCGCGGCGTCGACTGCGCTCGGGAGGTGGCCGACCTGGTCGCCCCGGTGCTGGGGTGGACCGCCCCAGACGTCGACCGTGAGGTTGCCAACTACACCGCGCGGGTGGAAGCCGAGATACTGTCGCAAGCCCAGCCCGACGACGTGTCGGCAGACGAGTTGCGGGCCAGCGCACCGGAGGCACGCGCCGAGATCCTCGAGCCGGTACCGCTCAATTGAGTCTATCGATCTCTTTGAATCCATCGATCTTTTTGAATCCGTCGTGAGACCCGCGCCGCTTCCGGTTCGCGACGGCTTGGGGCCCGCCCGGGTGCGACTGTACGGCGGACCGGTACTGGCCGAACTGACCGCCCGGTTTGGTGAATCGGCCCGGGCGAAAGTCCTTGCCGAAGAAGTCGTCGACGCCGACGGCGTGGTGGTCGATAACGCGACCGTGCTGCCCAGCGGCGCCAGTGTCTACCTATATCGCGACCTGCCGGATGAGGTGCCCGTGCCTTTTGAAATCCCGGTGCTGTATCAAGATGCGGACATTGTGGTCGTCGACAAGCCACACTTTCTGGCCACCATGCCAAGGGGGCGGCACGTCGCGCAGACCGCGCTGGTGCGGCTTCGCCGGGAACTGGGATTGCCCGAGCTGAGCCCGGCTCACCGGCTCGACCGGCTGACCGCCGGGGTGCTGCTGTTCACCACCCGGCGCGAGGTGCGCGGCAGGTACCAGACACTGTTCGCCCGCGGTTTGGTGGCCAAGACTTACTTGGCGCGGGCGGCAGTCGATCCCGGCTTGGTGCTGCCGCTTGTGGTCCGAAGCCGCATCATCAAACGCCGCGGCAACCTGCAGGCGGTCTGCGAACCCGGTGTGGTCAATGCGGAGACACTGGTGGAGCTGATATCGCCCGACGGTCTTTACCGGCTGACACCGCGCACCGGGCGCACCCACCAACTGCGGGTGCACATGACGTCGCTGGGGGTGCCGATCATGGGTGATCCGTTGTATCCCAACGTGATACAAGTGAGCGACGACGATTTCAGCACGCCGCTGCAGTTGCTGGCGCAGCGCATCGCGTTCGACGATCCGCGCACCGACTTGCGCAGGGAGTTCATCAGCCGCCGAGCTGTCGGGACCGTGTACAGGTCGGAAGCCGGGCATGTTTGCTGAAGGGCGATCTTGTTACTATGCCTCATGGCTGCTAGGAGGACAGCAGTTTGGCGGGCTGCGGCTACGCCGGCGGCGATCATCTGATCAGTACAATTCAGAGGAATTGAATTGAAAATCAATCGATTTGGCGCCGCGCTGAGTATTCTGACCACTGGTGCAGTGATGTTGTCGGCGTGCGGCAGTGACAACAATGCCACTGGCCGAAGTGCAACGACAGGCCCGTCGTCAGTGAAGGTGACCTGCGGTGGCACGCCGACTCTGAAGGCTAGTGGTTCCACAGCCCAGGAAAACGCAATGACCCGTTTTGTCAAGGCTTTCGAACAAGCCTGCCCGGGGCAGTCCTTGAATTACACGCCCAACGGTTCCGGCGCCGGGATCGGCGAATTTATAGGCAAACAAACCGATTTCGGTGGCTCGGACTCAGCGCTCAACAAAGGCGATTACTCCAAGGCGGAGCAGCGGTGCGGCTCGCCAGCGTGGAACCTGCCGGTGGTGTTCGGCCCCATCGCCATCGCCTACAACGTCAACGGTCTGACTTCGTTGAACCTCGACGGTCCGACTGCGGCCAGGATCTTCAACGGCGGCATTACTACCTGGAACGATCCTGCGATCCAGGCGCTGAACCCGGGTGCCACCTTGCCCGCTGAGCCGATTCGTGTCGTGTTCCGCAGCGACGAGTCCGGAACCTCGGATAACTTCCAGAGATATCTCGATACCGCGTCCAACGGCGCGTGGGGTAAAGGTGCCGGAAAGAAGTTCAACGGCGGTGTCGGCGAGGGCGCCATGCGCAACGACGGCGCGGCCGCGGCCGTCAAAAGCACCGAAGGGTCGATCACCTACATCGAATGGTCGTTCGCCCAGGAGCAACACCTGGACATGGCCGGGATCATCACGTCGGCCGGTCCGGACCCGGTAGCGATCAGCACAGACTCGGTGGGAAAGACGATTTCCGCTGCCTGGTTCATCAGGAAGGGCAACGACCTGGCCCTCGACACGATCTCGTTCTACCGGCCAAACCAGCCCGGCTCCTACCCGATCGTGCTGGCGACGTATGAGATCGTGTGCTCGAAGTATCCCGATTCGCAGGTCGGTGCGGCCGTAAAGGCGTTCCTGCAAAGCACGGTCGGCGCCGGCCAGAATGGTCTGGCGGACAACGGATATATCCCCATTCCAGACGAGTTCAAGTCGCGATTGTCGACCGCGATCAACGCCCTCTCGTGAGCTGAGGCCGTTTTGGCTCGAATACCGTTAACCACTCCGCCGTGAGCGAATCGAACGCAGTTGCTCGCGAGACTCGGGGTCAGTTTTCAGGCATCGCCGATATAAGGATCCCGCTCGGGCGCGCGCCAGGGTACCGTTGGGCCGCACGAAAGACGGCGACGCGCAATGTTCCAGGGGTTTTCCCGCATTAGTCAACCAAATGTTCGACAGGTTTTCCGACGGTAGTCAATGTGAGGTGTCATGGAGTTCATATCTTTGCCCCCTGAGGTCACCTCAGCGCTGATTCACTCGGGGCCTGGCGCGGGATCACTAATCGAGGCCTCCGGCGCGTGGCAGCGGGTGGGCAGCAATTTGGAAGAATCTGCGAGCAGCTATGCCGCTGCAGTGTCAACGCTGACTGAGGCCTGGCACGGTCCGTCCGCATCGGCGATGGTCCAGGCTGTAGGGCCCTATATCACCTGGTTGCGCACCATCGCGCAGGAGTGCCAGCAGCAGAGCTCGGCGGCGCAGGCTGCCGCAGCGGCGTTCGCCTCCACTCTCTCAGCGGTGGTTCACCCCTCGGTGGTCAGCGCCAACAGGATTCAGCTGGCACAGTTGCTGGCCACTAACCGATTGGGCAGAAACCTTGCGGCCATCGCCGAAACTGAAGCCCATTACCAAGAAATGTGGGTGAACAATTCGGCGGCGATGTACCGCTATCAGGCAACGTCGGAACAAGCTGTCGCGCTGCCCCAGTTCTCTTCGCCGCCTTCGATTACCAATCCGACGGGGCTGGCTGCTCAAGCCAGTGCGACGCCCACCACTGCCGCCGCCGCGTCTGCAGCCCCCGCTGCTGCTGCCGCCGCCGATCCGGTAAACCTGGGCTTTGCGGACCCGACGACCGGCTATTTTGGTTTGTTCAACCAGTATGCGAACCAGTTCATATCGTCCGGATTTCCCATCAACCTCCTCAGCTATGCGGCCCAGAACACTTCGGCCCAGGCACTGCAGACCGTGGCCCCCGAAATCGGCCAGGGCCTATCGGAGGGAGAATCGGCCCTGGGAGCGTCGGCGGCTAATTTGTCTGGCGCAATCAGAGCCCTAGGCGCGGCACAAGCACCCACAGCAGCGGTAGGCGTGGGAGTTTCGATGGGCAACCTCACCGCGCCGCCTGCCGTGGTGGGGCTGTTGCCCGCTTCGCAAACGCCGGTGCAGCTTGCGTCCGCGGTATCCCCGCTTGCTCCGGGAGACTCCGGGTTCCCCATGCTCCCGATGATGCCGCCGCCGATCTCGGCAGGCAGCGGCTGGCGCAAACGGAAGCAGCAGAAGTACGAGGACATTGCACTCGGCCGGGAGATCAAGGGAACGGTCATGCCCCGACCGCCATCAGCGGGATGAGCGGATCAGTCCAAGCTGTCGGACAAGGCGCCGCAGGTTAGCCCGAGATTCCTTGCAGATCGGAGAGACCGCTCTGGATCCCTTCATTCATTTGGTCCGTGACAGTAGGCCCGCCAACCGCGGCCGAAACTCCACCCGCGCAGCTACAGCTGAGGGCGCCGAACGCGCTAGGGTCCGCGCTGGCCGGTGTCGCTACCTCCGCGAAAACACTGAGCGCGACCGCGGCGCCGAACAACACTTTCGTGATCACTAATGGCTCCCGATGATATTAATCACCCGAATTCTACGCGTTCCCGTCTCGGACGGCGCGTTAGACGGAAGCCGTCAGGATGATGCGTGATGCCTCGGGCAGAACGCCGCGACGCTCGCGCCGACAAAGTACCCGGCGCGATAGCCGTCCAGATTGCTGCTACTCATCACTTCATTCGCGACGTCAGACTTCTGCCTACCTAAATCAAGTTCATCGCAGACCTCATGACCGGCAACGATCGCGGCTTCCGCTGAGGCGAAGTTGATGCCCTTGGCCTTCACCGCATTCAGAAACGCGTCATCGACCGCGTCGGCATGCGCGGTCGGGGCTGCCGTTCCCGCGAGGCTAAGCAGCGTGACCGCCAGGACAAGACCGGCCAATAGTGATCGCACGGCGCCCGGCGAGCGTATGCGGGTGGCCCTCATTTCCGAGTCTCCCCTTGAGCAGAAGCGCCGGTGCTTACTGACGGCACGCCAAGCCGCGAATGCTGCACGCTGCGATCATTGCATGGCACGAACAGACTCGCGAGGATTCTTGGCGCGGTTGAAGCCGGCCGTCACTGTGGACCCGCCCGCCCTCATCGATCCGCGAGTGCGGTCGGTAACTTGACGGGCATGCCGTGGGCGCGATGGTTGTCGTTTGCCGTTGTCGCGGTCTGTCTTGGCGGGTGCGGCGCGCACCAGGTACGGGCCGCCGCTCGAGATCAATCCGGGACATTTCAGTTCGGGAGCCTGACTCGCACCTACAAGGTGCATGTGCCGCCGGGCCCTCCGGTCGGTCTGGTACTCAACCTGCACGGCGGCGCCGCCTCCGGAGCAGGGCAGGAGGGTCTCACCGACTTCGATGCCGTTGCCGACACCAGCAACCTGATGGTGGTCTATCCCGACGGTTACGACAAGAGCTGGGCCGACGGCCGAGGTGCGTCGCCGGCGGCCCGCCATCACGTCGACGACCTCGGCTTCCTGGTCGCGCTGGTCGGTAAGCTGGCGAATGACTTCGGCGTCGCCCCCGGGCATGTGTTTTCCACCGGGATGTCGAACGGGGGGTTCATGTCCAACAGGCTGGCCTGCGATCGTGCCGATGTCTTCGCCGCGATCGCCCCGGTGTCCGGCACACTCGGCGTGGGGGTGCCCTGCAATCCGTCGCGGCCGGTGTCGGTTCTGGTGGTGCACGGAACCGACGATCCGCTAGTGCCGTTCAAGGGTGGCGCCGTGCACGGTCGGGGCGGAATAAGCCACTCCATCTCGGCGACCAGCATGGTGGACAAATGGCGGTCGGTCGATGGGTGCCAAGGTGATTGGTCCACCCAGGAGTTGCCCGACGTCGGGGATGGAACTTCGGTTCAGCGCTTTGCTGCCTCGGCATGTGCTGATTCCACCGAAGTGATCTTCTACAAGATCGACAACGGTGGCCACACCTGGCCGGGTGCCAAGCAGTATCTGCCCGAGGCGATTATCGGAGCCACCACGCGCGCATTCGACGCGTCGGAAGTCATTGCGCAGTTTTTCCTGACGCACGCCCGCAACTAGTCGGGTTCAGCCGTGCGTGATAGTTGCTATCTGGATTCTGCGTACTCCCGGTGATGGATGCCTGCCTACTTGAGGTATGCCGTCACGACTGCTCGACATACCTCGGGCAGTACGCACGCTCGGCAATGGCGACAAAGAATCCGGCATTGTCGCCGTCGAGGGTGCTGCTGTTCATCACGTCGGTCGCGATCTGCTCCTGCGTTTTGCCCATATCAAGTTGATGGCAAACCAAATGACCGGCCACGATTTCGGCTTGGCCTGAATCGTGTTCGATGCCGTGGCTTGTCAGCGTTGCTAAGAAAGCGTCATCGGTAGCGTCAGCGTGAGCGGTCGAGGCTGCTGCCAGTGCGCCAAGCGGCGCGACCGCCAGTGCAAGGCCGGCAGTCAACAGTGACAGCCGGCTGCGCTTGCATATACGGTTATTCGTCATTTCTGATACTCCCGTGAATCTGATACTCCCGTGAAAGAGAACAGCCGTTGCTTGCTGACCACAAGTTGGACGGCGAGTGCTGCACTTACTGCTTCGCACCAACTGATGATCGCTGATATTGCTTACATAGCAACGGCAAGCAGACTGCGTATAGGTGGCGCAGAGGTTAACGACATCTAACACGCAGCAGGCTTGCTGGAAGGCGCAGTTAAAATCACCGCGCACGTAACCGCCGCTCCCCTGGTGCCCTTCGACGGTCCGGGACTAGCGCTGGCAGGCCGGGCACCAGTAGGCCACCCGGTCACCGGTGCCGTCGTAGTCAATGGGCGTGCCGCAGCGCCGGCAACCCTGTCCGGCTCGCCCGTAGACCCACAGCTGCCGGCCCGCCCGGATATCGCCGGTGGTGCAGCGATTCCAGCGGAAGCGATTGGCCCACAGCATATCCCGGGCGCAGGTGACCAGGCGATGCGGGTCGACGATCGAGCTGAGCGGCGCGGTGGGCAGCTGTCCACTGACGAAACACAATTCGTTGCAATAAACGTTGCCCACCCCGGCCAGCACCCGCTGATCCAGCAGCGCCTCACCGATCGGCCGGTCCGGGCGAGCCATCAGGTTGGCGGCGGCAACCTGTGGGTCCCAATCTTCGCCCAGCAGATCGGGTCCCAGATGCGCGACCACGTCGCCGTCGTGATCGCGATCGAGGACCTCGAGCACTCCCAGGTCGACGCCGACGGCCCGAACGGTGCCGGCTTCCAGCATGATTCGCGCCCGGTGATCCACCCGCACCCGCCCGTTGCCGACCCGCCAGCTGCCGTCCATCTTCAGATGCGAGTGAATGCTGGCCCGCCCGACTCGGATGAACAAGTGCTTCCCCCGGCTCAGCACCTCATCCACCACGCCCCCGGCGAGGTCGACGGTGGCAAATCTCGGCACCCGGATATCGCAGCGTGTCAACGTTTGCCCGGCCAGGTGCTGCCGCAGCGTGGCCGCGGTGTGCCAGACGGTGTCGCCCTCAGGCATCGCTCATCGCAGCCGCAACCCGCGGGGCGTAGCGACAAAGCCCGCTTGAACCAGCCCTGATAGCGCGTCTGCCACCGGACTCGGCCCGCCGGCCCGCGGCTGCAGTGCAGGCGCCCCGTCGATGCGCTCCACCAGGATCGATGCCACCCGCCGAGCGGCGACCAAGTCGGCCAGTGCCGTGGCTGCGGCCTGGTCGGCTGCGGGGTCGTCAGTGAAGGTCAGCAGTGACCGCCCGCCGCGCTCGAGGAACCAGGCGAGCTCGCCGTCCACCAGCACGACGAGCGCCCCGGCTTTGCGGCCCGGCCGGGCCCCGGAGCCGGGGCCCGCTGCGGTCGAGCCGGGCCAGGGCAACGCCGCGCCGTAGGGATTGGCCGGATCGGCGGCGGCCAACACGATCGCCCGGTATTCGGGGCGCTCTGGGTCGATCCCGTCGAGGTAACTGCGCAGCCGGTCGACGGTCGATGCGACCGCAAACTGGGTGCCCCCCAGCGACTCGACGAAATATCCACGCTGGCACCTGCCGGCTTCCTCGAACGTGCTCAGCACCTTGTAGAGCGTGGCGAATCCGCCTGGCACGTCCTCAGCGGCCGCCGCGCCTCTGGTCAGCACACCATGCCGGTTCAAGAGCAGCTCGGCTTGGTAATGGGCGCGCAGCGTGGAATCCGGCTCGGGAAGCGGCAGGGCTGACCACCGGCCGGCCACGGTGGGTTCGGTGCCGCGGGACTGCGGGTGCGCGACGCTGTATCGGCTCAGGCGCGGCGGGCGGCGACCCCGGTGCGCCGGCGCGGAACGCTTGCGCGTAGCGGCGCCGCCTAGCAGTGCGCGCACCGGTGCGAACGTGTCACCGGTGATCCAGCCGGCCCAGATCAATTCCCACAGCGCGGCTTTGAGTGCTGTCTCGCCGATCTCGCCCTGGGCGAGTTGCCGGAAGAAGTACGCGCCTCCCCCGGACAGCGTGTCCAGGATCGCCCGGTGCGCGTCGGTGAAGTCGATCTCGGCGGGGGCGGACAGCGTCAAGGGTGCGGAGTCGGCCGGGTGTAGCGCGATCCAGCCGTCGCTACCCGAGATGGACCCGGCGCCCGACCAGGTGACCTCGCCGGCGGCGAGCAGCTCGTCGAGCATCGCCGGCGAGTAGTCGCGTACCCGCGGTGCCAGCACCAGCGGTTCGATCGCCGAGGCCGGCATCCGAACACCGGCCAGCTGGTCGATGACGGAGACCAGGCCGTCGGTGCCGGCGTTCCCCGAAGACCCCGCAGAGGCCCGAGCGCCCCTGGCACCCGAAACCTCAGCGAACACGTGATGCCAGGCCGGCAGGAAGCGTCCGTAGGCCGCGGTGCTCACCGGCTCGACCTGGGCCCGCAGCGCCGCCAGCGAACGCCGCCGCAGAATGCGCAACACGTCGACGTCGCACCATTGCTCGCCTCCGGCGCCGCCGGATATCGCCCCGCCGGATATCTCTGTGACGGCGACGAAGTCGCCGCGCACCAGCCGGCCGTCGCCGGCCAGCCGGCCCAGCACGTCAGCCGTCACCCGCAGCCCCAGGCCGAACCGGGCGGCGGCATCGGCCGTGGTGAACGGGGTATGGGTGCGCGCGTAGCGGCCCAGCAGTTCACCCAGCGGATCGGCGACTTCCTCGGTGAAGCTGGCGGGTACGCCGACCGGAACCGCGGCGCCGACACCGTCGCGCAACCGGCCGATGTCTTCGACGGCCACCCACCAGCTGCGGCCGGCGAACGACACCGTCAGCGCTCGCCTGGCAGCGCGCAAGCCCTCCAACCAGCCGCCAATCTCGATGCCATCGGCGACGCCGGCTCGGGCGGCCACCTCCACGTCAGTCAGCGGGCCCAGCAGTCGCAGCAGATCCGCGACCGCCTCGGCATCGCGGGCGACCCGGTCATCCGACAGGTGCTGCAATTGGCGTCCGGTCGCAGCGATGATCTGGGGATCGAGCAGCTCGCGCAGCTCTACCCGGCCGAGCAGCTCGGCCAGCAGCGTGCTGTCCAGTGACAGCGCCGCGGCGCGCCGCTCGGCAATTGGGGTATCGCCTTCGTACAGGAAGGCGCCGACATAACCGAACAACAGCGACGCCGCGAACGGTGAGGGCTTGGCGGTCTCGGCTTCGGTCACCCGCACTCGGCGCTGGGCGATGCCGGCCATCAGTTCGACCAGCGCGGGGACGTCGTAGACGTCCTGCAGGCATTCCCGGATGGTCTCCAGCACGATCGGGAAGTCGGGGTATTTGCGGGCCACGTCGAGCAACTGGGCAGCACGCTGGCGCTGGTGCCACAGCGGCGAGCGGCGGCCCGGGTGGCGGCGGGGCAGCAGCAGAGCACGGGCCGCGCATTCCCGGAACCGCGACGCGAACAGCGCTGAACCGCCTACTTCGGCGGTGACGATCGGGTCGATCTCGTCGGCGTCGAAGACGAACAGCTCCGCCCCCGGCGGCCCATCCACTCCGTCAGACCCAGCGTCGATGGTATCCGGCAACCGCACCACGATGCCGTCGTCGGACGCGGTCGGTTTCTCGTCGATGCCGTAGCGTTCGCGTAGCCGCCGGCCCACGGCCAGCGCGAGCGGTCCGTGCACCCGCAGCCCGTATGGCGAATGCAGGATTACCCGCCAATCGCCCAACTCGTCGCGGAACCGCTCGATCAGCAGCGTGGTGTCGGTGGGCACCACCGAGGTTGCGGCCCGCTGTTCGTCCAACAGCCCCCACAGGTTGTCGGTCGCGTAACTGTCCAAACCCAATCCTGCACAACGTTTGTCGAATGTATCGCGGTCCAGGCAGGCCAGCTCGCCGGTGAACGCGCCAAGTGCGGCGCCAAGCTCCGCCGGGCGGCCGACGTTGTCGCCGCGCCAGAACGGCAGCCGGGCCGGCAGGCCTGGCGCGGGGATCACCAGCACCCGGTCGTGGGTGATCTCGGTGATCCGCCAGCTGGTGGCCCCCAGCGAGATGACGTCACCGGGACGCGATTCGTAAACCATTTCCTCATCGAGTTCGCCTACCCGCGACGGCTTTTCGGAGCCTTCAACAGAAGAAGCCAAGTAGACGGTGAAGAGCCCGCGATCGGGGATGGCGCCGCCGGAGGTGACGGCCAGCCGCTGCGCACCGGGCCGCGCGGTCAGGGTGCCCCCAAGGACGGTGTCGCGGTCGTAGACCAGTCGTGGCCGCAGCTCGGCGAATTCGGTGGACGGGTACTTGCCCGACAGTAGGTCCAGGGTGGCCTCGTACACGCTGCGGGGTAGCGTCGCGAACGGCGCGCTGCGGCGTACGGTGTCGAACCATCGGTCGGCGTCCAGCGGTTCCAGGGCGGCCGCCGCCACCGTGTGTTGCGCCAGGATGTCCAGGGGGTTGGCTGGCACCCGCATCGTCTCGATCTGGCCGGCGAGCATCCGCTGCACGCTCACCGCGCAACCGATCAGGTCGGTGCGGTGCTTCGGGAACAGCACTCCCTGCGAGACTTCGCCGACCTGATGTCCGGCCCGCCCGATGCGTTGCAGGCCACTGGCCACCGATGGCGGCGCCTCCACCTGAATCACCAGGTCGACCGCGCCCATGTCGATGCCCAGTTCCAGGCTCGACGTCGCCACCACCGCCTTGAGCAGTCCGCGTTTGAGGTCCTCTTCGATCAGGGCGCGCTGCTCCTTGCTGACCGAGCCATGGTGGGCGCGCGCCAGCACAGGGTCGGCGCCGAAGGTCTGGCCTTGTTGACTCGAGCCCATGATGTGCGCCGGCGCCCCACCCGGCACCTGCCGGTTGGCCTGGGTCAAGAGCTCGATGCCAGCGCGTTCGGCGTGAATCTCGTTGAGTCGCGAGGTAAGTCGTTCTGCTAGTCGCCGCGAATTGGCGAACACGATGGTCGAGCTGTGCGATTCGATCAGGTCGACCAGACGCGCCTCGACATCTGGCCAGATGGTGTTGTTCGTCAAGTTGGCCATATCGGGCACCGGCACCTGCACGCTGAGGTCGACCGTCTTGGCCGATGGGGGAGCCACGACGGTTGTCGGGGATTGTCCTGACAGGAACCGCGCAAGCTCCTCGGGCGGACGCACGGTCGCCGACAACCCGATGCGCTGTGCTGGCCGCCCTTCACGCAAGTCGTCAAGTCGCTCCAGCGACAGGGCCAGGTGTGCGCCGCGCTTGCCGGCGGCGATGGCGTGAATCTCGTCCACGATCACGGTTTGCACGCCGGCCAGGGTTTCGCGCGCGGCCGAGGTCAGCATCAGAAACAGTGACTCCGGGGTGGTGATCAGTATGTCGGGCGGCTTGGCGATGAGCTGGCGGCGGATCGCGGGCGGGGTGTCACCGGATCGGACTCCCACACTGATGTCGGGTGCGGGCAGACCGTGGCGCTCGGCGATCCTGGTGAGCCCGGTC
>Ga0209248_10000459_pt1 | contig 12965 bp, 11 predicted proteins | sample BogFormECP04_OM1_FD_188241 | JGI IMG/M metagenome (GOLD analysis project Ga0209248, IMG submission 188241) | Bog forest soil microbial communities from Calvert Island, British Columbia, Canada - ECP04_OM1 (SPAdes) (version 2) | ecosystem: Environmental > Aquatic > Freshwater > Wetlands > Bog ... | reverse complement strand
GCAGGTCCTCTGCAATATCGCGCGCTGAAATCGTGTATGGAAATTTGCGGTTGTCGCCCAGATCAATGGCGTCTCCCCGTGACGTAATCAGCAGCAAGGAGTACGCTTCGCCCTTGGCGCACGCCGGAATGTGATATACCCCGTGCGTTCGTGAGATGTACCAGTCCTGCTCGGATATGGAGGCGATCGTCACGGTCGCCGCCGTGTCGCCCGTCGCACGCGTATCGATTACTAATTTTCCCCGTAATCCCGAACCTACAGTCGTGGTTATGTTCAATTGATTTTCCTTTGGTTGATGTTGCCTGTGTCGCGGTGCCTGCCACGGCGCCGGCCATCCCGTTCTCCGCCAGGCTGAATCATGCAAGGCGCTTCCCAGCCCGGGCTCTCGACTTTGCTATTTTCCGGCTACTGCAACAAACGGCGCGCTGTGGAACGCCGGCACGGCATCGTCCAGCAAATCGTCCGCGTCGCGATCCCATCGGCGCGCGCGTTGCGCTTCCCGGGCCGCGATCGCGCCCCGCAGAGCCCGCCGCGGTTGCCTGCGAGACCACTCAATCGCATGTACGATCCAGTCACAAGCTGCCGGCGTTAAAGAAATGAATTCGCCGCTCGCGCTCTCGAGCGTGAAGCAGTGTTCGTATTCTCCACGCACAGGATACGGTCCCAGTGCTGCGATGCGGATCCCGTCTTCCACTTCCGTCGTCTGTGCGTGCCATTCTTCCGGAGATCCATAGGATTCCCGCGGCGCCCAGCGTTCGATGTGCCAGCGATTCATCGGCAAATACTTCGGCACTCGTCGCGTTTCAACCGACTCGCGCAGCACATTCCCGTTTGCGTCGCGATCCGTCCAGCGCCCCCCGATCCATGTGAGCCGCGACCCGCCCCACACCACCCGAAAGTTCGCCTCGCCGTAGCAATTCGTTCCTCCGGCGCGTTCCACACGCTCTTGAATCTCATGCGGCGCCTCATGCGTTTCCCTCGTAACGCGAATCATCGGCGATGGAGACGTTTGTATTCTTGTACTCAATCTGACTCCGGTGGGAAATCACAGCGGTCGGTCGCGCGTCGGAGAGTGCTGCCAGCGAGGGTACTGGACGCGTTTAGATTTCGGGGCGGCCGCTACTTTCTAGCGAGCCGCCCCTTTTGTTTTCTGTGTTCACGCGAACGGGCACGTCAAAGATCCACCGCCCGTTCCGCAGGTTCTCAGTACCCCGTCGGAATCGCCAGGTTGTTGATGTACGCTCCGCTGCGAGGCGATTCGTTCCACACCTGGAATCCCGTGACGAAGTAAAAGATATACGCCGCCGAAATTCCCCCGCTCGCACCGTAGATCGGAAACACCGTTTGTCCCCCGACATCGTAAAAATCAATGTCCTGCATCACCGCGCGTCCCCAGTGCGACAAGTCCAGGAAATCCACACGTGTCTGATTGGCATTGATAGAGGATTTGATCGGCACACCGGCCATGGACTTCTCGCCCGTGAACAGCAAATCCAGGTCGCTCGCGCGTCCCCCTGCGCCTTCCTTGATGATCTGCGAAATCGTCACGCCGAGCTGTTCCCACTGGTGTTCTTGTTCCAACGCCGTGTAAGCGATCAGCTTGGACACCTGGTTTGAGCCCAAAGACTTTCGCACTTTGTTGATAGCCAGTCGCACCGCGCCGGGAGTAATCGCGGAATTGTTGCCGTTCACCACCGGCGTCGCCAATTCCACCGGATACGTGGTGCGATTCAGGTTCAGCCAGGTTCCGGTCGTCGCGTTCGTCTGGTGATACAAGATTCCGAACAACGACGTCGGCTGTGCCCCCGTCAACCCATCATGCACGATCAAGTCGTTCACGGATGTGCCGGCCGGCAGCGAGTCCACCTGGATTAGCGAGTTAAACGGGTCCACCAGCAACACGTTGGCCGAGCCCCGATTCGTCGTCAACGTGGGGTCGTACACCTGCACCGTCTGGTTGTAGTAGAACAGCTGCGCACCGGGTGGCTTGGCCATCCCGAATTGAGCGGCGACCCCGGAGGGCAATCCGGTCGTGGTAATCGAACCGACCGTGCCGAGCACTCCGTTTCCGTTCGTCTGCATCAGCTTGTCCAGAAACGCGCGGAACTGTGCCATCGCGTTCCTTACTTCACGCTTGGCGGTGTTCTCGATGGCCTTTTCCGGCGCGTTCGACGCGTACTCCACCAACTTGGTAATTTCCACGGCGTGCCGGAAAAACACCGGAGTCACCTGCGCCACGTCGTAAACCGTGCCCGACCCCCGCCCCAGGTCGCCACCGTCCATATTTGCCAGGCCAGCCTTGCCTCCCGGACGAATCTGCAGCGGCAAGCGCATGTTGCGCGAGCTAACGCGTTCCACGTCGCCGCGCTGCTGAATCATGGTCAGCAGGATGTCGTCGCGTTCATATAGCAGAGGAAGCTTGTCGCGAACCTTTTCCAGCTGTAACGCAACGGATTGTGCATTTTGCATTTGTGTCATGGTGTGAATGTCTCCCTGGGATTGAATTTCGTGCAGCGCGGTACATCAATGCTGCGCTGTCTTTCCTGGCCGCCCGAAAACGCCGGGCGTGCGCGCCATGCAAACCTGCGGCGGATGTCCTCCTCGGACGCATGCTTCGGAAATTGAACCTGGCATCAAGAATTGCACTTCCAATCGCTTCACCCGAACTCGCTAAGAAGGACTGTCGCGTAACCTGTCCCAGGACAGTTTCTCGCCCCCGCCTCTGCCTGCACCGCGGTACAGTTGAGCTGCTTCTCGAAATCGCTCATCATCGAATTGCTGAATGGTGCACCGGCTGCAGGAACTAGGAGCCGGAACCAAATTCGAATCGCAGTGGCCTCGCGCGTATCCCCCCTACGCGCCAAGCACTCGCGGGAGTTCACATTTTGGGGGAATACCGAATGAATGTTTGCAAACAGTTTATCGTAGGGGTGTTTGTGCTCGGCGCGACGCTCGCTGCTCCGCGGGCGCGCTCTCAAACCACTGCAACGAATTGCACGGCCAGCCAGCAAGCCGCCGTCGAGTGTTTCGTAGCCAATGCCGTCGCTACGAATCTGACCAAACCTCGCCAAGGAATGACCTTGGCTCAGTTCGAATCCTATGGCTTCTCCGTATCGCAGATATTACAAACCCACAGCACGTACCTGATGCTCGTCGGCCTTTCCAGCGCGGTTGCGGACGCCATGCCCCCTGTGAACGCCGACGGCACGGCCAATCAGACTGCGCAAAACAATGCGATCATCGCAGCGGTCAGCGCTGCCAGCCGCGATGGGCTCACCTCCGCGCCGGCCGGCGTTTCTCTGCTTGACCTTCAACACTTCTCCCTGGATCTCGCTGGCGCCATGAACGACAACCAGGGCACGCTGGAATTGCTAACTCCGGGAATTTCTCTGCGCATCATAGACTCCTTTATCCTCACCGCGACCACTGACGGCCAGGTCAGCTGGACCCAGGTGAATGCCGACCTTTCCACTGCAGTCGCCAATTTCATCAGCTCGGGCCTCATCAAGGTTCCACCCGGTTTGACTCTGGCGCAGGTGACTTCCTTCGCCGACTCGTTGGCGACGATCATCCAAACCTATAAGGTCGCGACGCATCGCACAGCTCTGAAGGCGAACTGAAGCCGCTCGGCGATCGCAGAATCGCCACGGCAAAAGAGGCCGTGCCCGTTCGCGACCAATGGCGTAAGCGGTGCGAAGCCTCGGCAATCGCGGCACCACACGTCGCACTGCCACTCCGCTCAAATGGTGCCGCTTTTCTTTCGTGGAGACGTTTGTTCCTGTCCGACTAGAGTCATCTGCCCCCGGTCATCTTCTCGACTCCAGGCCAGTTGCGCCGCTCGGCGCCGCGCGTGATGATCCCGAGAATGAATTCCACGCAACTATCTGCGCTCGCGCTAACCATCCTCGATCGCGCGCCCGCCGACAGCCTGGAATCAGCATCCATAGCTGTCCGGAGCAACCCCATGCGAGTTCTCGTTCCAAGGATCACCGTACTTATCTTCGCACTCGCCTTCGCCCTGGTATCACCGCATCGAGCACACGCCCAAACCACCACGCCGCCTAACTGCACGGCCAGCTCCGATGCCGCCGTGCAATGCTTCGTGGCTGACGCTGTCACCACCGGCCTCACGCAGCCTCGCTACGGTATGACCCTCGCGCAATTTCAGGCCTACGGCGTCGCCGTCACCAAAATCCTGCAAACCGATCAGACGTATCTGGTCTTGGTGGGTCTCTCCAGTGCGATCGCCGACGCCCTGCCACCGACCAACGCAGACGGGAGCTACAACACCGCCGCGCAAGAGACCGCCATCGCCCAAATCATCGCAACGGCAGCCACCAACGGGTTCATCTGGCCGCCCTCCGGCACCGACCTGCAAGACCTCCAATGGTTCACCGAGGATTTGGTCAACGCAATGAACGTCAATCAGCAGGTGCTGCAAATCCTCACGCCTGGCGTCACGCTGCGCATTATCGATTCGTACATCATCACCGGCACCGGCTCAGACGGCACCGTGAATTGGCCGCAGGTCAACGCCAGCCTCGCCACTTTGGTCGCCAATTTCATCTCCTCGGGCCTGGTCCATCTCACGCCTTCGCTCACCACCGCGCAGATCACCGCGTTCGTCACCGCGCTCGCGCAAACCATCAGCACCTATAAGGTCTCCACCAATCGCACATCGCTCTGAACCGGCATGCGCCGGCGCTACAGATTCAAAATATCTGCGTCGGACATTCGCGCGTAGTCCAGCTCGCGCGGAGTCACCGCGCGCCGGCCATCATTCCCTGCTCCGCCCGATCCAGCTATATCCACACGCCGCTCCGCCGTGCGCTGTCGCGCCCGCCGCTCGTGATTCGCGGAAACCACCGTTGTAGTCCACTCGTTCAGCACACGCTTGGCGACGGCGGGCAATGCTTGCCGCGCCCGCCCGCTAACCAGCGACACAATCGCCCGCTGGTGTTCCTCGTCGAGCGCGCCTGACCGGAATGCATCTCGCATCTGCTGCCCCAGCGCGCGATTCCCGCGCAGCGTGGTGTCCAACTCGCGATAAATCTCACCCACCACCCGGTTGCGCGCCGATTTGGAAATGCCTTCGGGTAGTAGCCGCTCCACCTGAGTTTCTATCGCATCCACGACGCTCGAAACCGCTGCGGCGTTCGTCGAGTGATAAAAGTCCATCTGCGCCGGCGTCAAACCGGTCGCCGCATCGCGCTGCCGATTTTGATTCTGTGCTTGATTTTGGTTTTGACTCTGCTCTTGCGCCGCCCGTTGCACCTGATTCGTATTTTCACCCGGCCCTTGTCGCACATCCGCGGCACTGCGGGCATCTCCGGTCCGTCGCGCACCATCATTCGCCAAAGCATTCATCGCGCGCGCCAAAGATGCAAAAGCCTCGGGATCCAATTTCGCCACCTCGCGCGCCAACTCAGCGTGGTCTTCCGGACGTCGCGAATAAAACAGCGCATCCATCCGGTTCAAATCCCCAAGCTGCGCCGTCGCGGCCCGCGCTGCTTCCGGCGTCGCAAATGTCTCGCGGTACTCGCCAGCCTCGCGCCAGGCATCGCGCAATTCAGGATTCGCATCCAGCGCTGCTCGCAAATGCTCCGGATCGAGGCCCGCGCTTACGTCCACAGCCGCCGTTCTCGTGTCCGTCGCAGAACCGCGCCGCGTCCCCTTCGGCGCTTCCTCAGCGGCAAAATCCATTTCCAATTGTTCGTTCGAGCGCGGCTCCGAAACCTGCGCAGCCACTTCGCGCCCTTCGCCGTTCGCTTCACGGCGTCCGCCACGGCGCGGTAGATGCGTCACCAATCCCAATATTTCGTCGTCGCTGGAATTGCGATTCAGCACCGGCGCTGGAGTAATCGTGTTTGAACTCATGCTCTTATCGCCTCTCTCACTCGTTAAACGTCTACCACTATGCACCTGGACTCGCCGCCGCCAACGCGTACTAAGACGCTGTATCTACAGCTCTTAGCGGAGTTTGCCAGCTGTTCGCTCGATAGTTTCCCACAATGAAACCACAGTACTATTCTCGTTGCGGCACCACTCTTGTACATCTACACCTAGCGGGGGAGCTGTACGTTGGTCCAGGAGGACACGACAGACCCCGCATAAAACTGAGGTAACGCCTAATGAGCACCCTGCCAATCGCCTCCGCACAAACTACCGCAAAATCCGGCTCGTCCAATTCGCCAGTGGGCATTGAACGTCGCCGCCGCAAACGCGCGAAAATCACCGCGCAAGTTCACATGCGTGGCGTGAATACTCCTGAACCGTTCGAAGAGATTTGCAAAAGTGTGGACGTGTCGCGCGACGGACTGTTAGTCACCTCTGCGCGCGCAGGATACTGGAAAGGCCAGCGGCTTGACGTTACCTTCCCGTATTCCACGGCCGCCGCAGCGCTGAATTCTTCGCAGGTCGCCGAAGTGGTGCGCGTCGTCGCACAAGACGGCCGCTACGCTGTGGCCTTGCAATTCATCAACACCCAATCCGACTCGGCAGCGAAGGATGCCGCGAAGGCGGATCCCTCGCTCGCAGGCGTCCCGGCGTCTTCCACCGCCACCAACACCAAACAGCAATCGGTAGTGCTGGCTGTCGAATCCGATCCCAAGACCGCCGAAATCATGCGCAACGTTCTTTCCAACGACGGCTACACCGTCATCATCGTCCCCACTGCTCAGCAAGCGCTCGACATTCTGCGCAACACTGTTCCGGTCGTCTTCCTCGCGGAAGTCGAAGCAAAGGACATGAGCGGCCACGATCTCTGCCTGATCATCAAACGCAACGATCGCCTGCAGCGCGTGCCGGTAATTCTGCTCACGAAGTCAGCCCAACCCTCCGACTACTCCGCCAGCCACCAGCTCGGCGCCGTCGTCTGCATGGCCAAGCCCTTCAAACCGGAACGTCTCCTGCACGTGGTGCGCCTGGTAGCTCCGCCGCCAACAGCCCGCAGCGCCTACGGCGCCTCGCGCTATGCCAGCGGCTCAATCGAACGCTCCATCTAGTAGCTGGCTGCGCTTGCGTGAGCGGTGCGTCCAAGTTCTCCGGTTGCGTTTTGTTCGTGCCGGTCCAGTGTCTCGACTGCAGTTGGGCCGATTCGTGCTAAAATTCCTGCATGAATAGCGCCAGATCGAAATCGGCCTCCGCCAAGACAGTTGCCGAGCCGATCCGCGTGAAGTTTAAACTGAAGTCAGGCAAAACTGTGTCCTTTAAAGCCCTTCGGACTTATCGCACGCAGCGAAAAACGCGTTCCCGCTCCTAAGTTCGTGAGATCGATCTATCTCGACAGCAACATCTTGATCGCGTACTACTCCCCGCATAAATCAGAACGAACCAAAAGAGAGCTGGTGCAGAATGCGCTGCAGGTCTTCGCCAGCGCTACCGATGTGTGGCTCTGCAGGTCCGCTTGGGCGGTCACCGAGATGGTCAATATTCTGATTTCATCGAAGAAAATGGATCCCGCGAAAGTTGCCGAAGTCGAGCACCGGCTTTTCACCGAGAGTTTCGGTGGCTTAAAGGTCAGGGTTCTCGATGTTAGCCCTGTAAAGGACTACAAATTCTCGAACTTCTTCAATGATGTCAGGATGGCCATTCTAAGCTATCACTCCGGCGTCGGCGACGTGATCCACAGCGTGATAATGAAAAACAATGGCATCGACCACATTCTCACGTTCGATGAAAAGAACGACTTCAAACAAATTCCAGGACTTACTGTTTTCCATCCCAAAGACATCAAGCTCTAAAATCCGGCGACCGTTGATCAGAGCCGTCTGGCGGACTTCTGCGGCGATTGGACTGGCACTCCTGTAGCCACTGCAGCTGCTTGTTGCTTCTGCAAGAAATCCCGATGGAACAGCGCGTGCGCCCGCACGTTGGTATACCCCAGTGGCGCTTCAATCTTCGCCACCTGTCCCGCATCCGACGAAAACCACCGCATGCATATCTCCAGCTCCACCGCGTGATTGTCCGCAAACTCATCCGGCATGATGCTCGGCAAAATCACTTCGGCCTCCACACCGCCAGGTGAAGCCGCGGCAGCTGCCGGCCCCGCCGCAGCCGTCACATCCTGACGATGCACAATGGGCATCTCCGCCACCAGCTGCGCAATCTCGCGATACTGTTTCGTGCGCGACTCTTCTTCTGGAATTACGAATTCCTCCAGACCAATCAATCTCTTGATCAGCGCCGTGTTTTCAGGATGCGCCAGAATCGCCTGCATCTGCGGATCGGGATTCGCCAGCAATTGCAACAGCACCGCGCGCTGCTGCGACCACAACGTCGGGTACTGCTCATCCGTTTCCGGATAGCTGAACAGATTCCCCTTCAAATCCGCCAAACGTATCCACTTCGATTCGAACGCCGCGCCTGCCCCCAGCAAAGTCACTTCCACGTCGTTCGGCCGGTTCCGCCGGAAACAATCCACCGCCAAAAGCATGATGTCCGCGTGGAAAAACTTCATTCGCCTCCACACCAAACCGATGCGCCCCATGGCCTGGTCGCGTGCCATCGCATAGCCCGACGCCGTGTCGTTGTTGGACATCGCTCCGCCAAACAGCGCGGGAAATGCTCCGGTCAGAAATTGCGCCACCGGACCCATCAATCCCGCGGCGTGCTCCGCCAGGTCCGGTGGAACTTCCGCCGCATCCGGCTGAAAGAATCCTGCGGCCAGCGACTGCCCAGGTTTCGCGCGCGCCGGATAGTGCGCCCCAGGCTCCGCCGTCTGCCCTTGCAGCGCATCGAAATCCAGCACTTCGCTGTCCGCATAAATTGGCGGAATCCCGTACTCGTATGTCTCCATCTGCAAATTCGAAAGCGTGTTAAAACGCTCCTGCACGCTGATCAGCGCATCTCCCAGCGCCGGTCGCCCGCTCGAACCATCTCCCGGCAGCGCGTGCAACACGCGCCAGTGATCATCCATGTTCTCACTGCGCGATTCACAGTAAGTCTCGCCCGCGAACGCCACATAGGCCCCATCGGGAAACATCTCCAGCAGTTCATCGCGCAGCGCCTTATCATCCAGCGCGAAGAAAGCCCACGGCCGCAGCCACGTCCTCTGAAACGTGATCAAATTAATATTGGTATCGCCGCCCTCCGTCAGTGGCCCGCCCTGCGATTGCGCCAATCGCGCCAGCCTTTCATATTCCTGCGAGCCGCTCGCCACCGGCGATCCGATCTTGTCCGCCGCATGTGGATAAGCCGCGCGCAGCCGCGCCTGGTGTACTTCCATATTCCACTGAATGTACGGATACTCGTGCATCTCGCTCGCCCAGGGTGGAGTCTTCAGTTCCAGGCCGCCAACAATCGTCACCACCTCTTGCCCGTTCGGCACCCGCTGCCGGGTTTCCGCTGCCGGCACCGTCACCATTTCCGCCGCGACGAAATCTTCCTCGGTCAACAATGCGCCGCAGGTATCGCAACTTTTGCCAAGATTCGGATCACTGCCTGCGTCCGTGTTCTCCTCTGCACCGCCGGCTCCACGCTTCGCCTCATTCTCCGCCCCGCAGTCCGGGCACACATACACATCGCTGCCAATCTTTACCTCGCGCGCCGCAATCTCCGTCTCGGGATGAAATCCGAATCGCTGGCCATCTACCACAAACCGCACGTAGGCTCCCACCTTCCCATCCGTCCAAAGATTAAATGCCTCCTCGACGATCAAGTTCCCGATCCGGTTGTTGCGTTCCACCAGCTGCGCCACTTCTGTCGCCGACTTTGCGGCCGCCACGTCTTCCTCCGCCTGCGCCGATGACGGGAAAAACCTCACCCGCGGCACGTCCTGTGAGAGCACAGCCACGAGAGATAGGCCAAAAGCCTGGTAAATATTCGTAACGAACTCGTAGCGCGGCAAATCTTCCAGCGTCGAGTTATCCGAAAGCTTCTGTTCAAACGGCAGGTGCCAGTTCTGGTCTCGCTCGTTCCACCACAAATATTGCAATCCGCGCCAGAATTGATGCGCCTGCTTGATCCTGCGCACCTCCTGCCGGCGCGTCCCTTCCGACTCGAACGAGAATTGATACACCAGCCGCCGCAGCGCCCCTTCCAGCTTTTCCGGCAGTTGCTCGTTGTTCGGGCCGTAGGGATTGCTCGGTGTTGCCGCCCGCACCCTCGCCTTTCCTGCGTGACCGGATACGGCGCTTCCTTCGCTCAACACCGGCCCTTCCACTGGCACGATCGCCGGGTCGGCTGCTGAAAATGATTTCTGCGTGGGCATGCACTGTCCTCGCTTGCTTGAATAACCTTCGTGATAACCCTGCCGGAAACGAAATCTGCCGCAACGTCGGCGCGCGTAAGAGGCACACCAGCAGAAAATCTGCACTCAAGGGATTAATTGTGTGGAGACAGGCAACGACGAACCGTGGCACAGCCACTCCTGGCTGTGCGCGAAGATTTCAACCACCCGAGCCTTGCCCTTGACGTCGGAAGTCTGCGATTAAAGAATTGAATCGTGAGGAGAAAAAACTAAGGCACCAGGAAAATCGCCGCATCAGCACCGGCAACAACATCAGCAGCGACGCCCACTCGTCCAACTACTGCATCACAAACGACCGCTGCCCGAGCGCGATCGCGTCAGCCAGCCGTGCTCCGCGAGCGTTGGTGGAAAATCCAAACGTGCAATTCACGAATCGCACGTTCTGCAATGAAATCTCGCCACCCTCATAACGCAAACGCGTGCTGACGAACACCACGTCCTTCCAGCGAATCCCGTCCAATGTCTGCGCAGCTCCCGCCATCGTTAGCCCATTCACGCGCACTCCGTCCGCCATCACCCGTGTCGAGGGCGGCAGCAGAATCTCCGCCGTGTCCGGCATCAGCGTCGCATCAATGTAACTCCCGCGCAGCGCAGTAGAGTCCAGCAACTCATTCGCGCTAAGCGCCCGCGGCGCAGCCAATACCACGTGTCCCGGAATATTCACTGCGTGCGGCGCTTGTGCACCCGGCCCGACATTGATTTCCCGATCCGAACTTGCGGCCGGATTGGCGCCTCCATTCTTCGGCGCGCCACTTTCTCCGCCTGCAGCCCCTTCCGCCAAAGCCGGCTGCGCGGAACGCAGCTGCGCCAGTTCAATCCGCGCCAGCGTCACATGCTCGATCAATCTCTCGTCATCAGGCTGCGAACGCAGCACTCGGTCCAACTCACGAATCGTTCGCTCGAAGAAATCCGGCGCCGCCGGCTCTGACCGCATTCGAGCGGTCATCAATATCGTCGCGGCGCGGTCAGTCTGCATTTCCGCCGCTGTGATGTTGCCGCCGACGCCCTGCGTCACCGCCTGCTCCAAAGAATCAGACAACCCAGTCTGCCACGCCGCCACCCCCGGCCTGTCGCTCGGCGGCGTCACATAAGCGTGCGGCGCGTCGCTGCCCGCCATCTTCGTCGGATCCAACAACCGTCGCAGGCCTTGCCAAACCAGCGTCCCAAACAGCGCCGCTGCCAGCGCCACGACAGCCACGCGAACGTACGTTGGCGCCGGCGCAAACCCATGCTTGCGCCTCTCCCAACGGCGATCCCGCCTGCTCGGCGTGTCCCAAATCCCGAATCCCATTCAGACTCCGCTACCGCTAGCTACTGGCCTTCATTCTAGACCAGCCCGAGCACCAGCGCGAACCTGACTCCGACTTTGAACTTGTAGCGGCCGCCTGCTTCTTCTTTTAGGCGGGCGACTTTGACGTTGGCTTCGAATTCTACTTTGGCTCTGCCTTCGCCCTTGTAGCGGCCGGTTCAGGTTCATCGAATCGGGCAGCCGTCGAATTAGGTTTGTACGCCGTGGCCGTCCCTAACGCCCCCACGCGCTAACCGCCCTGGCACTGTTTCCCGAATTCATCACGCAAGAAATTCACCAAATCACGATGGTCCGCGAATACATGCGTTTCCGCACGCATCGCATTTCCGGCCGTGGGTGATTGCCCTGCCCGCGGCGATCGCAGGGAAACGAATCGCGCTCGCGGCGAGTCACCAGACCGCAGGTAATCGCCGCTGGCGCCCTGGTCCGGGGGAATAGCCTCCCGGTGAACGTGCGCCACGAATCCGCGCTGCGCTCGCCCGGAATGTGCCGGCACCAACTCCGCCGCTTCGATTTCAACACGGTGAATCGGCCCCTGGTACTCGCCATCCGCGGATTCCGTCTCGTCTGCCTCGTGATACTTATCGCCGCCGGCCTGCGTGGCGTCGTGCTCCAAGGCTAGCAGCGCTGCCTCGGCTTCCCGCGCCGCTTCCAACGCCTCTCCCGCAATCGCATTCATGTGATAACGCCCGCGAATGAACGGCATGTTTCCTCCGCATGCAAAAGATGTAACACCGAATCCCCAAAATAGATGCGTCCGTTCCTGCACCAACAGATGTCGTAACCGCGATCCCGCCGCCTAGACCACTTCCTTCTTCCGAGCAGCGTCAATTTCCAACATCCGATAGACCTGATGCCACGATCGCCGCCGCATCGGCGCAGCGACGCTCTTCATTCCCCGCTCAACCGACGCCCGCTTCCCGATTCCGCTCACCCTCGTTCCCGATGCGTTCTCCACCCGAGCTGACTTTCCTGTGCCACTCGCAACCTCGAGTCCCGGCACCGGGCCTGCTGTCGTTTTGTCCGCGCTAAGAACGGTCGCCGCGCTCGCCGTCGCATCATCCGCAGCCAAAACGATCGGAGGCACACCCGCAATACCCAGAATCGAATTTAGTAGCGCGCGATTTTCCGCACGTAACCGCGCCACATCCCTTTCCAGCGCGCTCGTATAATTCGCACGAAACAGCTGGCCCCAAAGTTCTCGCAGCCTCATTCCCGCGCCCTCCCGGACCACGGCGCCACACCAAAAAGTGCGCGCTCACGTTGTCCGCTCAAGTTCGCCGCCGCCGCAGAAACGAAACCGGTTGCGCTCGCATCGGCACTTCCAATTGCGCTTTGCGCGCCTGTATCGCGCGAATCGTCGGATCCGCCGACGTCACGCGCTCAGCCAAACGCTGCTCCAGCGGC
>Ga0209248_10000451_pt1 | contig 13061 bp, 10 predicted proteins | sample BogFormECP04_OM1_FD_188241 | JGI IMG/M metagenome (GOLD analysis project Ga0209248, IMG submission 188241) | Bog forest soil microbial communities from Calvert Island, British Columbia, Canada - ECP04_OM1 (SPAdes) (version 2) | ecosystem: Environmental > Aquatic > Freshwater > Wetlands > Bog ... | reverse complement strand
TGGTCCGCTATATGACCCAAGCCCACAAGGATGGGGGGAAGACCCCCATACCGGGCTAGACCTTCTCCACCTGGCTGTATTCCAACTCCACCGGCGTGGAGCCGCCGAAGATCGAGACGCTGACCTTCACGCGGCCCTTCTCCTCGTCCACCTCCTCGACCGGGCCGTTGAAGCTTTGGAACGGCCCATCGGCCACCCGCGCCTGTTCGCCCACCTCGTAGAGGGCAGAGCGTCGGTTGTCAGCTAAACAACGCTAAGAGACCGTCCGAAAGGTGGGGGTCAGGCGGCTCGTCGAAACGGGCGTCGTGCCCAGCGCTCAGCTACAGCGTAGTCTCGCTCGAGGGTGCCGTTCGCTAGGGCGGTTCGAACCTTCAACATCATATGCGCTCCCCGCGGCGACCAGCGCATCTGCTGATTCGCGGCCATCCGGCGATGAAGCAGCCATTGCACGGTGCTTTCGGTCGGCGCCGTCGATATTGGCTCCGCGTCGTGACGCGCCGCCGCGTAGTCGATGATCAGTTCCGCCTGCCCGGCCACGTACGTCTCAAGACCACGCAAGAGTTTAACCACCTTGCCCGCGGTCGCACGCGCAGGCGACGCCACGGCGGCGACGGCGTCGAGCGCTTCCGCTGTATCTCCGATTAGATCAAGTGCCCGCTGCACCTGGCCGTGCCACAGGCGCCAACGGACGTGCTCCACAGCATCGGCGAAGCGGGCGCGTTCTTGGCGGTCGTCGTTCCTGTTGCCAGGCCAGCCTTTGACTGCCTGGGCGACATGCTGGATGCGCATCGCCAAGTGGAACCAGTCAAGCACATGGAAAGTTGGACCAAGGCTCGCCGCCTCTCCCAGCGACCGCGGCCCGTCGGCGCCATCGCTGAGGATGGTCAACTCCGTGCACGGTGTTGCGCCAAGGCGATGCAGCACGCCGCGCAGCTGCTGGGTCTGCCGATCGGCCTCGGCTGGCACACTGCTGAAGACGATCTGCTCGCCATCATCATTGGTGGCTTGGGCAACGAACACCTCGAAGGTCCGTACCTGATAGCTGCGCACCGCGCGCACGTGACCGGAGTCGATGGACAGCGCGATCGTCTCCGCGTCTGCCGGCGGCAGCAGAGGCGTTGGCGTTGCGAGGGCCTCGCACTCCAGCCTGGCGCCGACCTGCAACGTCCGACGCTGAATGGAGTCGATCGTCGGGAGATCGCCGACCGGGAAGAAGGTCCCCAGCAAGGTGCGAGCGCGGCGGTAGGGCAGTAGGGCGCCGAACTCGGCTAGCATGCGCTCATATTCTGGTGTGCAGCGGTCGGGCATGATCTCCTTCACCGGGGAGAGGATCGTGCGCAGGCTCACGCCGCATCGGCAGGGCTCAAACCGCCGGGCGCGGACCTCGACAGTACCGAACAACGACCGCAGCTGCCGAGGCCGCCGATCCTTCAGCGGCCGCTGTTCCCCACATCGAGGGCAGCGTCGCCGGATCTGGCAGTGCTCCCCGGCTTGCGCCTGAACAAGGTGGCGCTGCAGGCCGGCCAGGACCGCCTTGGCCTCTGCGAGCGACAATCCCACCGTCGCCGCCGAGCAGCCGGGCGTGGCGCTGCCGCCGGCGTGCACCTCATGCACCTGCTTGGCACCAACCGCGCCGGACACCTCCACCATGACCCGCCACTGCACCTGGCCTCTCCCATTTCCCGTGACGCGGCCGGTTCTACCCCGGAGCGCAAGCTGCCCCCCACCTTTCGGACGGTCTCAAGATGAATTGCCGGATCAAGAGGCGCGAGTTCGACGAGATCGGGTTTGCGAAAAGGTCCTTTTTCTTCCGGCGGAGTGGCCTTTAGCGCCTCTTTGCGAATCTGGTCGATCGACGCGACAGGCTTGATCAGAACTTGTTGCGGAGCGTCCGAATCAGGCGTGATTTTGCGATCTTCCACTTTGCCGACATGAAGCAGTCTCTCGTGTGACGCGCTTAGATAGAGTTGAAAAGCGTTGGACTTATCCGCGGGTAGAACGACACGTGGTGCGGCTTTGCTTACAGTTTCGTATTGAGCTTTGTCAGATTGCCCGTGCCGAATGGAAAGCAGGATAACGCCATCGCTCTCGGAGAGCAAGTAGACTGAATCATCCGCTGCGGGAGTCGATGACAATCCGTACTCGCCAATCCAGGGTTTCCATTTTACGGGTACGTCGGCAGGTTTTGGGCCGGGCTCCAGCGAAGCAGGCGTTTGTTGCCCCGCTATCGTGGACAGAACGCTGACGGCAAATAAAATAAGGAACGCGCAGCCAGAAATACTGCGAGTCCATCGTCGTTGATTGGCGAATGAATGATACATGGGCGGCCAGGATCCCTGCGTTTCTCTTCTCCCTGCCGATATCGCATTCCGCGCGGCCATTGGCAGGCGCACATCATAGCTGAGAACACGAAAGGACGCGAGATACAAATGTTGCCAAAGGGTATGGGATCGTTCGGACTACTGCGGAACTTCACCTACGCGCTCGCTCAAAACGCGATTTCAAATGCTTCTGTCGCAACCCAACAGAGAAACGTCTGTTTCAATACCGCAACGCTCCGTGCCCTCTGTTCTCTCTGCGTCCTCTGTCTAATGTTTTTTTCATTTGTAGGGTCATCCTCTTTACCCTGAGCGAGGCGAAGGGCTGAGTATGGCCATTCTGCCTGCGTTCCAATCGCCGCGCCGCCTCAAACGGTATACCACCGGAAGCCCTTGCGCTGTTCTTCTGCGATTTCCTTGAGGATGGCGAGCGTCTGCGGCCGGCGATACTGCGCGCAAGCAGCCAGGATGGAGTTGACAAGCGCTACAGGAGCGGCATACGAGGCCCCAAACGTAGTGGATTCAACGGAGGCCAGAAACACTTCGTCGCACTCGCGCGCCAGCGGCGACACGTAGGTATCCGTGACACCGACGCAGTACGCATCTCTAGCTTTCGCAAGGTGCACACCTTCCACAGTCTGGCGAAGACCCCTGCGGAAGCTGATCGCTATCACGAGGTCGCGATTGTTGACCGTGCGCACAAGGTGGGCAATGCGCCCGGCGGATGTGCCCTTAAAAACCGGCAAGCCCAGCAGGGTGATTTGATATTCCAGGTAGTCGGCCAGAAAAGAAGCCAGGTCGCCGGCAAGCAGCACGATGCGCCGCGCGTCATAGACGCGTTTGGCCAGGGCGCCGAGACGCGCGGCATCCAGACTGTTCTTAAGGCCGTGCAAATTCTTGAGGTCCTGCTCTAAAGCCTCCCGAATATAGGCGGGCATACTTGTTTCGCGGCCCGAAGACTGCATGGTATCGAGCGAAGTGGCGAAGGCAATCGATAGATCGTGCAGATGCTTTTGAAAATCGCGATAACTCGCAAACCCCAGTCCGCGCACGATGCGAACCACAGTGGCAGGGTCGGTGTGCAGCCGCTTGGCCATGGCGCGCACGCTTAAGAGCACGTACTCACGCGGATGTTCCAGAATGGGACGAATAATCTCCTGGCGCTTCGAGCTGAGTATCTCGATGCGCTCCGCCAAAGAGGGAACGGATGCGGGAGAGGGAACTTGTCTTCTCGTCATGGCGCCAGAGAATTGCCTAAATCGGCTAACAAGTCAACAGGCGAGACGCAAGATAAAATTGTCGAGGAATAAAAAGTACAGTCATTTCTTTGTGGCGGCAGCCTTCTCTTCGAGCCCCGGCGCAATAATCGGCTGCAAAAACGGCATCATGGCGCGAAGCTTAGGCCCGAGTTGCTCGACCTGGTGGCTCTGCTCACGTTTGCGCGTCGCAAGGAAATTCGGGCAGCCATCTTCGTTTTCCTTGATCCATTTTTTCGCAAAGCTGCCGTCGCGAATTTCACCAAGAATCTTGCGCATCTCCTCGCGCGTCTGCTGCGTGATGATGCGTGGCCCCGCGCTGTAATCGCCTTGCTCGGCGGTGTCGCTGACGGAATAGCGCATGTAGCTGAGCCCGCCGCGATAGATGAGATCAACAATCAGCTTCAGCTCGTGCATGCACTCGAAGTAAGCCACTTCCGGCTGATAGCCTGCAGCCACGAGCGTGTCAAACCCTGCTTTGACGAGTTCGCTCACGCCCCCGCATAGAACAGCTTGTTCGCCGAAGAGATCGGTCTCAGTTTCCTCGGTAAACGTTGTTTCGAGGACGCCCGCGCGCGTGCAGCCAAGACCTTTCGCGTAGGACAGCGCCAGCGCTTTAGCATGGCCGCTGGCGTCCTGCTCGATCGCGATCAACGCCGGTGTCCCGCCGCCTTCGGTGAAAACTTCGCGTACGCGATGGCCCGGAGCTTTGGGCGCAATCATGGAGACGTCAACATCCGCCGGCGCCTTGATCGTGCCAAACCGAATGTTGAAGCCATGGGCAAACATCAGCGTCTTGCCCTTGTGCAGATGCGGCTCGATATCTTCGCGATAAAGCTTCGGCTGCTTCGTGTCGGGCGCGAGAATCATGATGACGTCCGCCCATTTCGCGGCTTGCCCGGGAGTCATGACCGTGAGGCCTTGCTTTTCCGCTCGGGCGCGCGAGGAGCTGCCTTCGTGCAGCCCGACGCACACGCTGACGCCGCTGTCGCGCAAGTTAAGCGAATGCGCGTGGCCCTGCGAGCCGTAGCCAATGATGGCCACTTTCTTGGATTGAATGAGCGCGAGATCCGCGGAATCGTCGTAATAGAGATTTGCCATTTTTCTTCCTTTGGGGCCGGTTTGCGGCCGGGAGTTAGAAGCCTTTCAAGACGCCTGCACCTAGGACTTGCGAGGCCGGCGCGAATTCCGCTTGGGAGCGCCGATTGCCAATGAGGTTCAGGTGTGCTTTTGCCCCACTCATAATTTTTGTAAGTGTTGCATATAAAGGACTTAACGAAACGCTAAGTCCTTTAGAATCAGCACCTAGGGAGAATCCTGTAAGTGTTGATTCTAAGGGGGTTATCGAATCTGTGGCCACAAGCTTCACCGCGCCGCCGCCGACTGCTCTGTAGCAGACGAGGCAACCGGGGGGCGGAGTAGATCGCCCCCGCGCGTCATGCTAATGCGGCCGCTGCGCGCCATTTCCAGAACTCCGAACGGCTTCAGAACTTCCAGCAGGCCGTCAATTTTGTCGACGGTCCCAGAGACCTCGATGATGAGCGATTCCGGCGCGACGTCCACAACGCGCGCGCGGAACACCTTGATCAGTTCCATCAAGTGCGGGCGCGATTGCTGGTCGGCGAGCACCTTAATGAGTGCCAGATCGCGCTCCAGCAGGGCGCGTTCCGTAATGTTTTCCGCCAGAAGTACGTCGACCAGCTTTTCGAGGCTGGCTTCCAGACGATGCCCGCCTTTTTCATCGGTGTGCGCGACGATGGTCATGCGCGCAATCTCGGGATTCTCCGTCGGGCCAACGGTCAGGGAATCGATATTGACGTTGAGCCGCCGCGCCAGCGAAGAGACGCGGTTGAGCACGCCCGGTTTGTTTTCAACGTATGCGACAAGTGTTTGCATGCTGTCCTCTTTGCTCACGGCCGCTCTTATGGTTCCGTTGCCGTTTCGACGAGCGGGTTGCTGGGCCGGCGAATCATTTCGTGCAGCGACGCGCCCGCGGGAACCATTGGGTAGACCGAATCTTCCTGCTCGACGCGGAAATCGATGAGCACGGTTTCGCTCGATTCGCGCGCGGAGCGAATCGCCGAAAGCACATCGCCGCGCTGCGTGATCCGTTCGCCGCGAATCCCGAACGCGTTTGCCAGGGCCGCGAAATCGGGCGCCACAAGCGGCGTCGCGACATAGCGCTTGTCGTAGAAAAATTCCTGCCACTGCCGCACCATGCCGAGAAAACCGTTGTTGATGATGGCGATCTTGATGTTAATTTTTTCCTGGACGATGGTGGCCAGCTCGCACATGGTCATCTGGAATCCGCCGTCGCCCACAACAACCCAGACTTCGGAATCGGGCTTGGCGAATTTCGCGCCAATCGCCGCAGGCAGCGCAAACCCCATCGTTCCCAATCCGCCTGAAGTGACGAGCGTTCGCGGCTGATTGTGATGGTAATACTGCGCTTCCCACATCTGGTGCTGGCCGACGTCAGTGACGACGATCGCTTCTCCGCGAGTTTCCTTCCAGAGATCGTTGATTACGTGCGCGGCGTAGAGATGCCCATTGTCTGGCAGGCTTTGAATGTCGCGCACCGCGGAGTCGCCCTTCAGTTCCTTGATATGCGAGAGCCACGCGCCGCGGTCTGGATTCGAGATGTGCGGAGTCAGCTTCTCAAGGGTTTCGCGTGCATCGCCGATGAGAGCCGCGTCCACCTTGACGTTTTTGTTGATTTCCGCGCGGTCAATTTCAATGTGAATCTTGCGCGCGCCTTTCGCGTAAGTGCGCAGGTCGCCGGTAACGCGGTCATCGAAACGCATCCCGACAGCGATAAGCAGGTCGGACTCCTGAATCGCATGATTAACCCAAGCCTCACCATGCATGCCCATCATGCCGAGATTCATCGGATCGGAAGCAGGGAAGCAGCCGATGCCGAGCAGAGTCATGGCAACGGGAATGTTGCAGGTGCGCACGAACTGCTCAAACGCGCGCATCGCACCCGAAAGAATGATCCCGCGGCCTGCCAGAATGACCGGCCGCTTTGCCGTGTTCAGCAATTCGATCGCCCGATCGAATTCCGCCTGATCGTGATTGTTGCGGACGCGCTTCGCCGGCAGCTTCGGCACCGAAGCATCCCAATCAAATTCGCAAGAAGCCTGCTGCGCATCCTTGGTGATGTCGACCAGAACCGGTCCAGGCCTCCCAGTGTTCGCAATAATAAAAGCTTCGCGCACAGTCCGCGCAATGTCCTCCGCGCGTGACACCACAACGTTGTGTTTTGTGATCGGCATGGTAATGCCGGTGATATCGATTTCCTGAAACGCATCGGACCCCAGCAATTTGCTGCTCACCTGGCCGGTGATGCAAACCACGGGAGACGAATCGAGCATGGCCGTAGCAATGCCGGTAACCATGTTCGTCGCGCCCGGGCCGGAAGTCGCCATGGCCACGCCAACGCCGCCGCTGGCTCGCGCATAGCCGTCGGCCATGTGCGTAGCGCCCTGTTCGTGCCGCACCAGAATATGATGCAGCTTGGATTTGCCAAGCGCGTCGTACACAGGAAGAATCGCGCCACCCGGATAACCAAAAATATGCTGCACACCCAGTTGGGTGAGCGATTCACACAGAATTTCCGCGCCAGTTAGCTTCATAGCGTCCTTCCTAATTGCGCATGCGACGAATTCGGCGCAGCGGTTTGAGGCTGACTCGATGATACAAAGGATGCGGGTACGACGGTGACGGCGCCCAGCGCAGCGGACGAAACCAGCAACGCGTATTTCGCCATCACTCCGCTGACAAAACGCGGCGCAGGAGCCTTCCACGTCGCAAGCCGCTTTTGAATCTCGGCATCGGTAAGCTCCACGCTAAGTTTGCGGCCCGGAATATCGAAGACGATGATGTCGCCGTCAGCAATCGCCGCTATGGGGCCGCCATGCGCCGCCTCGGGGGCAACGTGGCCGACCATGAAGCCGCGCGTCGCGCCGGAAAAGCGTCCATCGGTGAGCAGCGCGACAGAATCCGAGAGCCCTGCTCCGACCAGCGCCGCCGTCACGGCAAGCATCTCGCGCATACCGGGTCCGCCTTTCGGGCCTTCGTAGCGAATTACAACAACATCGCCGGCTTTTATTTTATTTTTATCCACAGCCGCAAAGGCCAGTTCTTCGTTATCGAACACGCGAGCCGGGCCGCGGAAATTCTTATAGTCGTGGCCAGCAACTTTGATGACGCAACCCTCGGGCGCGAGATTGCCCTTTAAGATGACCAAGCCGCCCGTGGGCTTCAAAGGCGCATCCATTTTTCGTACCACTTCCTGGTTGGGAGTTTCTTTGGCGGCGGCCGCTTCTTCGGCTAGCGTGCGTCCCGTAACCGTCAGAGCGCCGCCATGCAGATGCTTCGCATCCAGCAGTCGCTTGGCGACAAGCGCAGTCCCTCCCGCGGCATAGAGATCGGTGGCCACAAAGCGTCCGGCGGGCTTGAGGTCGGCAATAATCGGCGTTCGCGCGCTGATGCGGTCAAAATCATCAATGTTCAGGGGGATCTTCGCTTCGTTGGCAATTGCGAGCAAATGCAGCACGGAATTGGTCGAGCCGCCGGTAGCGGCAACACCCGCGATGGCATTCTCAATGGCGGACTTAGTGATGATTTTCGATGGCGTGACATCGCGCTTCAACAAATCCATAACCAGCTCACCCGCGCGGTGCCCTGCATGAGCTTTTCCTGAATCTGTAGCGGGCACACTGGAAAGCCCCATCGGCGCAATGCCCAGAAATTCGCAGACCAGCGCCATGGTGTTGGCGGTAAATTGCCCGCCGCAAGCGCCCGCTCCAGGACAAGCAGAATCCTCGAGCGCCTTCAGCCGCGCATCGGACATGTCGCCGTGAGAATGGCTGCCCACGGCTTCATAAACATCCTGAATCGTGACGGCATGCCCTTCAAATTTGCCCGGCGCGATCGAGCCGCCGTAAAGAACAAGCCCAGGAATATTCAGCCGGGCCAAAGCCATGATGCCCGCCGGAATGGTCTTGTCGCACCCGACTAGCACGACGAGCGCATCAAACATATTGCCGCGTGTGACCAGCTCGATCGAATCGGTAATCACTTCGCGGCTGATCAGCGAAGTGCGCATGCCTTCCGTGCCCATGGTGATGCCATCGGAAATGGAAACGGTGTTGAACTCGAGCGGCGTACCGCCGGCCGCGCGAATGCCGTCCTTGACGTGCACGGCCAGTTCGCGAAGATGAAAGTTACAGGGACCGATCTCAATCCAGGTATTTGCAACGCCGATCAGCGGCTTCTTGAAATCGTCATCGCGGAGTCCGCAAGCGCGCAACATAGCGCGCGCACCGGCGCGATTTGGGCCATCAATCAGGGCGCTGCTGCGGCGTTTCAAGGAAGGTTCGGTCACGGCTGCATTTTCTCCCAAGGGTTCTTTGGCGAGTGAACCCGCCAATCCGGGCCCAAAAAACTTGAGGCCATCATCCTGTCTTGGATGATGGCCCCGAATCTCTCTGGTGATTCTTTGCTAGGAGGCCATCATCTAATTATTTCTCCCCGTACGACGACAGGGATAAATCGTACACCGTCCACACTCCGCGAAATCACCGCAGAGACGGGCCGTGCATTCGTAATGGCGACGATAGACATATTGATCGCCATGAAGATACCAGAATGGACGCGGGGAAGTCAATCAGTCCAATTAATACTATTGCTCATAGAAATAAGAATAAGTTATGGGACAGATCCGACCAATTCCGGGAAAAGAGACACAAAAGAGACGCAAAAGAGACAAGTTCGAATCGTCAGACAAGTATCCTAACCTTCCGGCGGACATCTAAATGGACAAGCGCCGCGATAGACTATGCGGCCGAGGCCAGCCAGGCGGAGAAAGCATGCAGCAGGAAACGGATGTATTGGTTGTGGGCGGTGGCCCCGCTGGCCTGGCCGCTGCAATTGCCGCGCGCCAGCGCGGTTTTGCAGTGACGGTCGCCGACGGTGCGAATCCTCCGATTAGAAAAGCTTGTGGCGAGGGGCTGTTACCGGACGGGCTGGAAGCCCTCCGCGCTCTGGGCGTTACAATTCGCGAAAGCGATGGCTGCGCGCTTCGCGGCATTCGGTTTGAAGACGATCGCTCGCGCGTCAGCGGCGAATTTTCCAACGGACAGGGCATTGGCATCCGGCGCGAAGTCCTGCACCTAAGAATGTTGGAGCGGGCCAGCGATTGCGGCGTTACTTTCCATTGGAACACACCCATAACCGCTCTCTATGAAGATGGCGTGATTGCCCGCGGTGATAAAATGCCGGCGCGATGGGTCATTGGTGCAGATGGAAGTAGCTCACTGGTGCGCCGATGGAGCGGTTTGCAGAACGCGAGTTGGCAAAAGGGCCGGTTTGCGTACCGCCGCCACTATCGACTGAGCCCCTGGACCGATTTCACGGAAATTTATTGGGGAGAGAAAGCGCAGGCTTACATCACTCCCGTCAAAAAGGATGAGATTTGCGTCGTGCTCATTTCCAACGACTCCAGTTCGCGCTTTGATGAAACTCTGCGAAGTTTCCCAGGACTTGAACGACAGCTGAAGAACGCAGCGCAGGCCAGCGCGGAGCGCGGAGCGGTCACAGGAGATTTTCGCCTGAAGCATGTATACCGGGGAAAGGTGGCGCTGGTGGGAGACGCCTCAGGCAGCGTGGATGCAATCACCGGGGAAGGACTATCACTGAGTTTTCGCCAGGCCCATGAGCTTGCAGCCGCCCTCGCCGAGGGGAATCTTGCGCGCTATCAGGCGGCGCACCGCCGCATTCTCAGCCGGATGCGTTTCGCTGGTAAACTGCTGCTGCTAGTTGGCCGCCGAACCAGCTTGCGAAAACGCGCCTTGCGCGCGCTGGAAGCGGCGCCGCAACTCTTTGAGCGCATGCTTGCCTATCACGTGGGCGAGACCCGGCCCCTGGACCTCGCGGCAATTGGCGCCAGTCTTGGGTGGCGGCTTTTGACAACGGCGTGATCCAATGAGGAAGCAGATGAAACAAACACAGCATCGCAAGAGTGTGTCCCGGCCCGCCTGGTTGTGCATCGGTATCGCGGCGCTCGTGGTGGCCATGTGCGCTCGAGCCGCGCAGGCCCCGGCGCAAACAAATGCCGGCGAAGTCACCCTGAATATAGATACCGAGCAAAGCAAACTGCATTGGACGATGGGCAGCACTCTGCATACTGTGCATGGGACATTTAGCCTGAAGCGCGGGCTTTTGAAATACGATCCGGCAACGGGCAAGGCCAGCGGCGAAATCGTCGTGTACGCCACAAGCGGAGAGAGCGGAAACGAGGGGCGCGACAAAAAGATGCATCAGGAAATTCTCGAAAGCGGGCGCTATCCCGACATCATCTTTCGCCCCGATCGAATTGATGGAAAAGCAGTGGGGCAGGGAACTTGCAGCGTGCAACTACACGGAATCTTTGTGCTGCACGGAGCCGAGCACGAATTGACCGTGCCCGTGCAGGCAGAACTTTCCGGCGATCACTGGAAAGGTTCGGCAAAATTCAGCGTTCCCTATATCCAGTGGGGGCTCAAGAGTCCGAATACGTTTCTGTTGAAAGCCGATCCAGCGGTTGATATTGAACTGGAGATGAGCGGCCCGCTGCAAGTGGCCGGTGCGCGATGAGATGATTGCCGCTACTCTTCCGCTTCCTGCGTGACAATGTGAACATCCACTGGCGGGGATTCACGCAGGAACCGGTGGACTGCCGATAAATACAAATACTTGCGCCAGTCGTGGATTGGCGCGCGGCCGAAAATCACCTGGGTGATGTGCTTGGTGCGGACGAACTCCGCTACCGCGTCGGCCACGCTGCGGTTTTTCAGGCGCACCACGGTTGCACCGAGGCTCTCGGCAAAGCGCAAATTCGCCGCAAGAGTCGTCGCGTTCTGTTCTTTTGGACCAATTTCCCGCTCGACATGAACGACGTACAGCTCCGCGTCCATGCGACGGGCCATGCGCGCGCCGCGCGCGACCAGGTACTGGCCCGCTGGATTTCCGGAAACGCAAATGGCCATGCGTTCGCGGACACCCCAGTTTTTGCGGATGTCCTCGTCTTCCATGTAGGTTTCGAGGCTGCGGTCGACTTGTTCGGCGACCTGCCGCAGGGCGAGTTCGCGCAAGGCGATCAAATTTCCGCGGCGGAAGAAATTTTTCAGCGAGCGCTCCACTTTTTCTGTGCTGTAAACATCGCCGCGTTTCATGCGGTTGTGGAGCGCTTCGGGCGTCAGGTCCACCATGACGGTTTCATTGGCGGTGAGAGGCACCCAGTCCGGAACCGTTTCGCGAACCGTGATCCCCGTGATCGAACGCACCACCGGCGCGATGCTTTCGATGTGCTGAATATTCAGAGTGGAGACGACATCGATTTTCGCGGCGAGGAGATCCTGAATGTCTTCATAGCGTTTGCGGTGCTTGCTTCCGGGGATGTTGGTGTGGGCCAGTTCATCGACCAGGACGACTTGAGGTTTTCGGGCAAAAATGGCCTCTACATCCATTTCTTCGAAGACCGTTCCTTTGTACTCGAGCTGTTTTCGCGGGACGGCTTCCAGTTGCGTGGCCAGCTCTTCGATGCCCTTGCGCCCGTGCGTCTCCACTACGCCGATGACCACATCTTCGCCGCGGCTCCGGCGGCGTAACGCTTCGCTCAGCATGCTGTGGGTTTTGCCGACACCCGGAGCGTAGCCGAGAAATAGTTTGAATATTCCTCGGGCCTTTTGTGGAGGCGACGCGACTTCCAGCCAGTCTTCGGGTCTCTTCGGCAAGGCTTCAGCTTCTCCGTTTCAACGGCGCATGCGATAGAATATCGGGATGCAGAGAATGCTGGCCGGCCGCGCCTTTGGAGTTTCCGTTTCTTTGGCTCTTGTCGCCGGCATCACTTTCTTTTATTTCCGCATGCTGCATGTAAATCAGACAACCATAGCGCTGACATTCCTGCTGGCCATTCTAGCAGTTTCGGCAGTGTGGGGAATGGCCGTCTCGGTGTTTATGTCCGTGGTGGCTGTGCTGGCCTTCAACTATTATTTTCTACCGCCTATCGGGACATTTACGATCGCCGACCCCCAAAACTGGGTGGCGCTGTTTGCATTTCTCGTCACGTCCATCGTGGGCAGCCAGCTTTCCGCGCGGATTCGGAAGGAAGCGGACGCGGCCCACCAGCGCCGGCACGAGATCGAGCGGCTTTATAAGTTCAGCCAGAAGCTGCTGGCGGAAGGCAACGTCATTCAACTGATGAACGCGATCCCCAACTACATCGTGGAGAGTTTTGAGGGCGGGGCGGCTGAGCTGTTTCTACCGCAAAAAGACAAGTTTTATCGTTCGGGGTTTGGCGCCTCGCACCTTGATGAAGAGAGAATGAAGTCTGTTTTTCTGCGCGATGAATCCATCATCGAGGCGCAGCAAGGACTTTATTTCATTCCGGTACGGCTTGGTGTCCGTCCAATCGCGAGTCTCGGTATTTCCGGTTCTCGGCTTT